>JAAGKN010000085.1_pt1 | contig 54588 bp, 35 predicted proteins | sample 6206371 | NCBI WGS metagenome assembly JAAGKN01 (sample SAMN11533720, study PRJNA540317) | gut metagenome | isolation source: fecal pellets from male and female animal of same cohort | host: Peromyscus leucopus | place: USA:CA | collected 2017
CGCGCAGGGCGCTGAGCGAATCGGTGCAGTAGCGCGAGCCGGCGCGCAGGTAAGTTCCGGTTTTGGCCAGCGAATCAATCATGTGGTAGAGATGGCAGGTGTCGGGGAGCATCTCCACCGAGTCGATGGTGTAGGGGGTGCCGGTCTGCACACGGTAGAGTATGCTTGCCTTCTTCTTGTTCTTGCCCTGGGCCAGCTCATAGTTAGCCGAACCGCGGAAGTAGCCGTTGTTTTCCAGAATCTCGTCGATCATGCGCACACGCACCTCGGGGCGCACATCGCTCACAAGCACCGGCTCGGTGGCCAGTTTCTCGTAGATCCAGTGCTTGAAGCCGTGGGGCGGGTTGGGCCAGTTGTTATACACCCATAGCCCGAGCGGAAACGGTATGCGGTATTTGGCCGAGCCCAAGAGGCTGTTGTTCGGTTTCACATTCACGGCTTCGTTGATGTCGGAGCTCACCCCCGGAGCAAGTTTTTGCTTGTCGGGGGTGGTGATCTTCACATCCTTCACGCCGGTGTAGAGAATCTCGCCGGCAGGGAGCCGGCGGGTGGTTGAACAGGAGGTGGCGGCGAGCATGGCCACCATCATGGCGGCCACTGCTGATATGATATGCAACGAACGGAATCGGGTCATAGCTTACTTCACTTCAGGGTTGGCATTGTCGGTTTTGCGTCGGCGAGGAAGGAGGAACTTGAACACATCGCGGAGCGAACGCACCTTGCGCTTGTAGACGAAGCCCACGCCGGTCTGGGTCACTTCACCTTCGAGGATACTCTCGTAGCCGGTGTGGCGGAACAGGCGCACATACATCGAGCCGCTGCGGTTCAGCATATATTCAAACGAAATATCGTTGATAAGGTTCTGTGAGAAGTTCTCGTCGGCATTGGCATCGGTGGAGTAGTTGCCGCCCACGATAATCTTGAAGCGGTCGTTGAACAGCGATTTCGACACACGGTAGCTGTAGCTGGTGGTGGTGGATTTCGACCCGTCGTTGGTCTTGTCATATTGGTCCACCCCGAAGCTGATGTCAACACCCTTTATGTTGTTTGCGGCCCATGAATTGAGCTGCGAGGTAAGGAAAGAGAACAGCGGGTTGCCCGACAGGTTGGAACTTGCCTTGGTGTCGGGGCCGGTGTAGGTGTTGTACAGCAACAGGTTCATTGCCTGGTTGGCACGTTGCTGCGGACTCATGGAGCTGAGTTCGTTGGATATGGTGAGGTCGTTGTCGGTGGCGAGGTCAAACTTCACATCGAGGTTCTGCAGCGTGTTCGAGGCCGTGAGGGTGACGATAAAGTCGACCAGACGCGAATTCTGACCGCTCTGTGTCACGTTGGCCTTTATCTTGTCGGTAGCGCTGATGTTGAGCGACGGATTGAGCATATCGCCGGTGAAGGCAATGTAGCTGCCCTCCACAAAGGTGAAGTCGAGGAGCGAGATCACCGGCGGGGCATAGCGGGCGTAACCGCTGTTGATGGTGAAACGTCCGGTGAGTCGTCCGTCGTTGAACGGAGTCATGGTGAAGGTGAGGTCACCTTCGCCCTGTATGCTCGCCTTGTTCTGTCCGCCGCCGGGCAGATCCACATTTATTATCGATCCTTGCGATATCACAAGGTTGGCGTCGAGATTCATCGACATGGCTGAACCGGCTATGGAGTCGGCCTTCAGCACCTGGGTGGTGTCGTTGAACTGCACGAACTTCACCATCTCGCCGTTGGCCTGCGACATGAGCGCGTTCTCCGACGATTCCACGATATATGTCACGTTGGTGCCGGCAAGCACATTCACCTTGGCATCGACGTTGAGCAGAGCCATGTTCCCTTTCACGTCGGCATCCACATTGAGGAATCCCTTGCCATAGAGCTGTGCGCCACGCGGTCGTGAGGAGTTGACCACTTGCATATTGCGGGCGCGCATGCCAAGGTCGAGCTTAATGTCGGAGAGCTGACGGGCGTCGACGGTGCCGCTTACGGTGAGCGGATTGTCGTTGCACCCCTTTATGGCGAAATTGTCGAAGTTGACGATGTTGCTGTCAACCGGTATCGGACGGTCGTCGAAGGTGAACGATGTGCCGAGCATACCCACCTTCACGGCTGTGGAGTCGAACGATATGGTGCCGTTGAACACCGGATGAGCCATATCGCCTGTAATGTCCATGCGGCCGTTGAGCACACCGCTGAGCTGTGCATATTCCTTGGGGAGGAATGGGTTAACCACACGCAGCGGGAACCGGATCATCGAGAAATCGAGCAGGAAGGGATTACGCGCCGTAGAGTCGTTGAGGGCTCCCCGGGCGGTGATAACCTCCACGCTGTCGACAAGCAGCGAAGCGTCGGCATGCAGCCCGTTTGCACCGTTCACCACATCGAGACCGACGGTGAACGAACCCACGCGGTCGCGGCCGTAGTAAAGCTCGTCGAGATCGAGCTTACCTCGTCCGGTGAGCTCGCGGGCATCCCAGCGGAAGCGCATGTCGGCTCCGAGTTCACCATTGATCGGTGGTGCGAACGGTGATACCGACAGCCAGTCCTTGAGGTTGATGTTGGCCATCTGCAGAACCACATCCTCACTGTGGTCGGCGGCCAGTGAATCGGAGTGCTCGGTGTAGAGGCGTATGTAGCTGCTGTCGGCCGACACGGCCAGGTTGGCGTCGATATGTCGGGTGACGAAATTGTACTTCACGAAATTGTCGCGGTTGATTTTCCATTTACGGTAGCCGATGGTGGGGGTATAGGGGGCGAATTTCACATTCACTATGGAATCGGAAATGCCGGCACCGAGGCCAAGCTGGAAGCCTGTCTCCCCCGCCAGATTCTCCTGATGGAGGAGGGCCGACATTTTATCGTCGGCCACAAACCCGGTGAGCGTGACTTTCGAGAAGTTGTCCATATTTCCGGGGCGGTTGTGCATGCCCCCTTTATAGGCTAAGAACCGGCCATGCTGCACCATGCCGAAACTGAGGGTGTCGAGGCGGGTGTCGCCGGTCTGGAACCCGATGGCGTTGACATCGAGGTTCATCAGCGAGTCGTTGTTGAAGGAGAGGGTCAGATTGCGGAAGTCCATATTGCTCGCTTCGAGGAACGAACGGGCCACATTGTTGCGTCCGGCGGTGATGATGGCCCGCAGCGGAGGCAGAGCCCTCTGGAGCGCACGCACATCCACGGCGTGGCGTGCCATCACGCTATCGATGCGGGCCGTGGTGGCAGTGATGTGTGCCAGCAGCGTGTCGAGGCCACAGGTGGCCGCCATCAGCGCCTTGAGGTCGCCGTTCTCCAATTGGAGGTTCACGGTGGTGTCGGAGGTGAGCAGGTTGGCCGTGATCGACGGGGTGGCCACAATCATGTCGCCGAGATGCCACTTGAGGTCGCGCACATCCACATTGGCATCAATTGCAGCCAGGCGCGGATTGTAGCGCCCGGAGGTGTTGATGGTGAGCGATCCGGCCGATGGCGTGGGGCTGAGTTTCATGGCCATCAGGTCGATATTGGCAATGTTGCCGTCGGCTCGCCATATATAGCCGGAGTCGGCCGATATGGTTGCATCGAAGTTAAGGTCGGCAAACGCATCGGGGTTGGCCGAGCGGAGCGATCCCTTTGCTTGGCCGTTATGGAGGTTGGCCTGAAGCATTATGTCGGAATAAGGCTGCTTAAGGTATTCAGCTTTTATTACATCTACATCCACATTCATGGTGGTGGCCGGCGACATGGGGTTGTAGCCGCGGCCGTTGAGTTTCACGGTGGCGGTGAGCGGCCCTACGCCGAGCGAGGGCATGAAGGCATCCACCGGGAAGTCGGTGGCGTGCAGCGCGGCATCGTAGCCCTCGGCGCGTTGGTTCCACTTTCCGTCAAGGGCGAGGCGTCCGCCCGAAGTCACGGCGGTGAGAGCGCCGTTAATCAAGCCGGGGTTGTAGTCAACCTTTCCGGTGAGGCGTGTCCGCGGTATGTTGAGCGTATGAGCCAGCTGTGGGTCGAGCAGCGCACCTTTGGCGCTGTTGAGGTCGATGGCGTCGGCAGTGAAGTTCACCCGCCCTTTCATATGGTTGAAATCGAAAGGATTATTCACCACACCTCCGGCGCTGAAGGTGATGAAACGAGCCCAGTTGGCTGCGAGATCATTGACGCGCAGTTGCTGGTTCGAACCGTCGACATTCAACGTGAGGTGAACAGGCGAGCGGGGCGTGCAGCGCAGCATCGGGGCTACGGTGGGGAGAGCCATGGTGATATCCTCAGGGGCGAGTGCGCCTTCAGCCACCAGCTTAAGTGGCAGTTCGGCCGGGCCGGTGAGGTCGCCCATGCCCATCATGGCGTCGAGGGTGAGGCGCGAGTATCCGGTTGAGATAATAAAGTCGGAGGCGTGCATGGCTGTGGAGTCCATGGCAAACAATCCCTTGGCGAGGAGCGACACGCCGCAGCGCTCGGTGGCGCGGAGTGTGCGCAGCGGCACAGTTATGGCGGTGCCGCAATTGTAGAACGAGTCGACAGCAATCTCCACGCCCGACACCTGCAGATAGTTCATGTCGAGGCCCGGCAATGGGCGGGCATTGCGCACGGCATAGGTGGCCGTGTCGGCGCGCAGCCCCACATGCGAGGCCATAATGCGCCACATGGCCGAGACATCGGAGGCTGTGGTGTCGGGGTTGGCTGCGGGGGCGGAGTTCTGCGCAAGGTATTCCTTGGTGGGGAGCAGGTAGCGGGCGTTGGCAAGGGTCACGCCCAAGGTGTCGGCGTTGATGAGCTGTTGTTGCATGTCGACGGTAGCATCCATCAATGTGGCTCGGTTGATATCCACACCGAGTGAGTCGATGGTGGGTAGCATGGTCATGCCAAAGCGCACCGAGTCGAGCTCAAGTGAGTTGGCGCGTATCACCCATTTGGTGCCGGCGGTGGTGTCGGTGGGTGTGGTGGTGGTGTCGGGGCGCATTGCCAGCCACACGTGTCCGCCGGCGAGGCGTGCGTCGCCAATGTCGATGGTTCCGCTCTTCAGGCCCAAGTCGGTGTTGTCGAGGGTGAACTGCTTCACTGCAGCTGTGAGGTAGAGCGCTGAGTCGGGAGTGCCGAGCCGGTAGGTGGCGTTGTCGAGCTCCACGCCGTTCACATCGAGCCGGAGTTGGAGAAGTGGGAGGGGTTTCACGTTCAGACGGGCGGCCGATGCGGTGACCATGGTGTCGCCCGAGGCTTCCACCACGCTCACGCCCCGCAGTTCCACCTTAAGCGGAAAGCGCAGGCGCAGGTAATCCACATTGATATCCATTCCGGTTGATTTCTTCACCTCGCTCAGGGCTATGCCACGGGCAAAATCCTGCACCGCCGGAATATAAAGCAATGCAGGTATGATAAGGATAAGCAACACTACTCCGAGCAGTGCCCAGAGTATACCCTTTATAATCTTTGAAACCTTTTTCCCACTCATAAAAAATGTTGAAACGTTACTAAAAAAACCGTATCACAACCATAATAGTTTTGCGATACGGTTATTTTTTTGCGGAAGCGGGGAGGATTATGACAGCTTTCCTATCGCTTCGATGATGCGGGCGAGGGCGCGGCGGATGTTGTCGTCGGATGTGGCATAGCTCATGCGTATGTAGCCCGGCATGGAGAAAGCGGAGCCGGCCACGGTGGCAACGTGAGCTTCTTCAAGCAGATACATGGCCAGGTCGCTGTCGGTGGCTATGGTGCGGCCGTTGTAGCTCTTGCCTAAGCATGCGCTCACTTCGGGGAAGAGGTAGAAGGCGCCGTCGGGGCGGTTCACCTTCCATCCCGGCACCTTCGAGGCGAGTTCCACAATAAGGTCGCGGCGGCGCTCAAAGGCCTGACGCATGCGCTCCACACACTCCTGCGAGCCGGTGTATGCGGCTTCGGCAGCTTTCTGCGCTATGGATGATGCGTTCGATGTGGTCTGTCCCTGCAGCTTTGTCACGGCCTTGGCAATGTCGGCCGGAGCAGCGCAGAAACCAATGCGCCATCCGGTCATGGCATATGCTTTCGAAACGCCGTTGATCACCACAGTGCGGTCGGCTGTTTCGGGGAACGAGGCCATGGAGGTGAAGTGTCCGGTGAAGTTGATGTGCTGGTAGATTTCGTCGGCAAGTATTATGATATCGGGGTGCTTGGCGAGCACATCCACCAGGGCCTGCAGTTCATCGCGTGAGTACACGCTGCCGGTGGGGTTCGACGGCGAGCAGAGCATGATCATGCGTGTGCGATCGGTGATGGCAGCTTCGAGTTGGGCGGGGGTAATCTTGAAGTCGGTGTCGATTCCGGCGGCCACGGTCACCACCTTGCCCTCGGCAAGTTTCACCAGCTCCACGTAGCTCACCCAAGCCGGCACGGGGATAATCACTTCGTCGCCGGGGTTGATGGTGGCGAGAAGCACATTTGAGATTGCCTGCTTCGCACCGTTCGACACCACAATCTGTGTAGGCTCATAATCCACGCCGTTGCATCGCTTGAGGTCGGCAGCGATGGCCTGACGCAGCGACATGTAGCCCGGCACGGGAGTGTAGAACGAGAAATTCTCCTCAATAGCCTTGATGGCTGCGAGTTTTATATGGTCGGGGGTGGCGAAATCAGGTTCGCCCACCGACATATTTATAACGTCCACGCCTTGAGCCTTGAGTTCGTTGCTTTTCTGCGACATGGCCAGCGTTTGTGACACGGCAAGAGCCTCCACACGGTTGGATATACGTGACATCTTCTTCTGATTTATGATTTATTTGCAAAGTTACACAAACCCTCGCGATTTACCACAACTTTCCCCTGTTTGGCCAATATTTTTAAGCATGGTTTATTAAACAATGACAGCAGTGCCGTATAGTCGGCACTGCTGTCATTTATCAGTTCTGATTCTCGATCTACATCTAAGTGCTCAAAAACAACACAGAATGCTCAAGAATATACTTCATATCCTTACCATCGATTTTGAAATTGTTCCATACTTCAGCGATTTTTTCGAAATCCATGAGTTCATTCTCTTCCGGAACAATTTGGGGTTCGATTTCGACACTATTCAGTATATACTTTCCATCCCAATCATCACTAACAGGAAGTTTGCAGACATACTTGTCAATCTGATTGATATAATAGAATGAGCGTGTAAGGATATAGAAGAAGCATAAGTCCCATCCAACACCTCGAATATGGCGATCTTCCATGAGATTGAGCCAAACATCGTATGTGTCAGTATACCCTCCCGATTCTACTTGAAGTTCGATACTCCATCCAAGTTGATCTTCATATAAAGTAACGTCCGGTTGAGTATCTGTGGGACACCAGAAGTTACTTACCACTGGTATCCTACGGTTACTTTTTGGAATTATTCCGTACATTTTGATTGTATTTAATTGCTTTGTTAACAAATCGCATATAGTAGCGATTAACCGATTCGATATTATCTTCGTTATGAGGAGTTCTCCCTTTATCTCCATTTTCTTGCTTTGGCCAGTCGCGGTGAAAATGGGAACCTTCTGAACGCGTTTTACCTTTTTTCTTGAATTCGCGATAGGGCTTAAAGCTCCCGTCTTTGTTCAGGTCAAGGTCTATACTGTGTTTTATGTTGCCGTCCTTATCGTAGAAGTCAATATGTTTGATTTCTTTAGTATTAGGATTGACAACATAATACATCCGGGAGGTGAACGCTTCCATGGGCTGCGCTGTTCGGCTTTGATTCGATACCTCAATCACTTTTGCATCGTCAATTCTACCGACTTCATGAAAACGAACGCCTTTGTAGCCTTCCAAGGTGTTGGCCATAAACGCAGCTCTTGCTCCATTACCTCCCATGACGCATCCGTTTTACATAAGGGTTGTCAACTGCTACTCTTATGGGGCTGGAGTAGATGTTTTCCTCTCGGGGTATTATTTTCCCCAATCGAATTACTAATGCCGGATTCAAACGCTTGATTGCTTCCTTGTATCCATGCAACCAATGCTTAATCCCTTTTTTATCCCGCAGATTCAGGGAATTACTGCTCACACATATAGCACTGCCCTTTGGTTGTCCACTGAAGAGAATGTCATAGAAAAGAGGAGTTGACCATATTGTATTTGAAACAACTTTGACTCCATTTCGTTCATAATATGCACCGAACAGGATATTGTCAAATGCATTCTTAAGAAGGATTGGAAAGGGGAAGTTTCTATAAGTTGAGAAGTCAGGAGAAATGATGAAATCTGCAGACTTCAACATTTCGAGATAATTCTCAGGTGCTCTTCGTATACAGTCAAACTTTTCATCTTCGATATAGAAGTGAATGAAATAGCCTCGAAGAGTTTTACCTTTTCGCCACATGGCTCTCGCTTCATGAAATGGTAGCGGTTTTGAGACTGTGGAAGGTATAAATCCTTTCAAGCAAGGTAGTCCAAAATGGTTGGATGATTTCAATCCCGGTAGCAAACGGAGGTTGTATAAGTCTCTTTTGGGTGCGGATTTCCTTTTGGATACAGGAATAGAGACTGCATATTCCTCCAGCCCCGGCAAAACCGGGGGAAGCCCGCTGTATAATTTATTATGATGCATGATTTTGGCGTCTATTAATAAATTAAGAACATGTTATATGAATTTATGATCTCAGCGGAACTCAAAATGTTAAAAACGGCAAATAATTTGGTATGCTCAAAATAATTAGCTATATTTGCAGTTAATACAATAGGAGTCCCTTTCCCAATCGATGGATTGGGGTTCCGTCTCGCCAGCCGTCCGCAAAACGAGACCACAAGCCCTACTCGGTGGCAGCCTTGTGGGGCTTGAATTTTTATAGCGATTACTTAGCCATACTCACTCCTTCCTTACCTTTGCTTATAGTACGAGATGCATCGCTGGTAAAACGATACATTCCTGTTTCATGTGAAACCCTACCGAGAACAATCCATGGATTCAGCCCCTTGGCCTTTGCCCATTGGGCGTATTTTTTCTGAATGATGTAAGGATTCAGCGGCACGGGTGGTGCAAGAAACCAAATACTATTTGGAATGAGATTTTCAGTAGCGAATTTATCAGCTTCTTCTTCTTGAGACGGGAAGACTTCAGAGGATTCCGAAATAGGAACTGCGACATTTATTTTTCCTGTTTCATCTACATGGCCAAGATAAATATGCCCCAATTCATGCATTATATTGAATGCATAGTTATCAATACGATCGAAACGTCTTGTTACGGCAATGTAGGGAGTCCCATTCATCAAGAACGAATATCCGTCGATAGATGCTTTGGGTTCCTTCTCTATCTCTATGTAGCCTATGCCATAAGAATTCAATAATTTCTTTACTTTCTTTGGCGTGTTGCCGGAATTCTTGTGAAGAGTTTCTGACATGATTATTGAAAGCTGTTCCATTTCTCCGGTATTGAAAGGCTTTTCCGGATTATTCTCCGGATTCATTGCTGCAGCTTTAACTTTGACAACCCATGTTGTAATCATTATTTGGTCTAAACCGGTCTTGTCAGAACGTCGAAAGCAATTTTCGGTCAAACTCTGTGAACTTCTCTGTAAATCCGATGCACAGGTGAGGCCATAGTGCTCTCTAAGAATCTGCAATTTTTCAACTGCTGTACTTTTGAGTGTGGCAAGACCTCTCAACAGAGATTTTAAGGAAACAATCTTTTCAAATGAATCAAGCTCTGCTTTCGCAGCGATTTCCTCTTCCGATTCTATCTCAGATGAGGACGATTTAGTCGAAAAATTCTTCTGTGCATTAATTATAGCAGATTCCGGAATGTCCAGTATCTCCGAAACGATGGGGATGAGGGAAACAGGTATCTTGCGTTTACCATTTAGTATGCCACTAAGATTTGAAGACTTTAGCCCAAAAGCCTCGGCAAAATCTTTTTGGGATATGCCACGGCGTTCCAGCTCAGTCTTAAGGAGAGAGCCGTAATTGTTCGGTATATTTGCTAAATCTTCAGTCATTATATTTTTTGATAACTCATTTTTTGATTATCTGACGGCAAATTTAGCTAATTATTTTGATTTTCCCAAATTTGCAGTTTTTTTTATTATCTTCAATTTTATTATCCTAGCATAGGATTAATGAGCCTTAATATAGTTATCGGCAGATTTTATTTATTCTTAAAATATATTAGCAACAATATTATCAACCAACTTCTTTGAGCAGGCATAGACGCAAAGGCTTGTCTGCGACATCTTGGCAAATGTTAAATCTAATACCAATTCAGACTCATTAAATTGTCATGTGCTATACTTAAATTTTGATATATAGGTAATTGTTGAGTTGTATAATAACCTTGCCAATCGGTTTTTATAGCTTTTTACTGCTAAATAAACATGCCTATTTTCAGGTGGTTAGTTCTTTGTGTATTTGTTTACTTGTCTATTAATTGCTATATTTGCAAAATCATCATAAATCCAATACCTATGAAACGGAAAATCACTCTATTGCTTGTTGTCGCGTGATGCCTTTTATCGCTCCACAGCTATGGTCGCGAGGCTGCAAAGGTATCAATTGAAACCAAAGAAATAACAATTACTCCCGGAACAACAATCTCAGAAGGAGCAGAAATAAACATAACAATAAGCGAATGATTATGAAGAATTTTTTTATTGCGATTATATGTGCGGTGATTTCTGTTGCAGCTTTCGCCGAAATTGATAATTCATACGATTTTGAGTATGATGGCATACGGTATAGAATTTTGTCGGAGGAGAACCGCACCGTTGAAAGTGTGTCGTATAACAAACAGATGAATAACTCACCCGACACTGTTATTCTGCCGAAAATCTTGATTCACAATGGAAATGGGTATAATCTTGTTAAAATCGGGAGTTCATCATTTGTAAAAGCTGATTTTAGGAAAATAGTGTTGCCAACAACAGTGCGGACCATAGATAGCCAGGCATTCCGACAATCTAAATTAGCTGTAATTGAAGGACTGGATAGTGTCAGAGAAATTGGTTTTTCAGCCTTTGGGGGATCTGATATTGAATCAATAATCTTGCCTGATAGCATAAAAAGTATGGGATTGCATCTGTTTATGCTCTGTCACAAATTACGCAGAATTGAGATTCCCGCAATAAACAATATAAAGTTAGGGGGATATATGCTCTATAATATCAATCCTTATGAAATTAAGGTTAACGCAGAAAAGCCTCTTGACGGATGGTCGGGATATAATTCTGGAGAATACATACCCCGTGATGCGTGGATTGTTGTACCGTCTGGTTCGATTAATCTTTATCGTAATGACAAGGAATGGGGAAGATGGGGCGACAAGATTCTGCCCGACAACTATGCTCTTGATACACCTGTTTTGTTCGAAAGTGATGGGTTGTTTTTTAGCAAGATTGGCGATAGTGACAACTTGGTGGCAATAGTCCGTCCGCCGAAGCAGTATATGGAGCAGCCGTATGGTTATGGAGTCGGCGGTACATTCGAGGTTCCGTCAAAAGTTACGTTCCAAGGAAAGGAATATACCGTTCATGCTATTGGCGGCTTTATGGACTCGGAATATGAGGAGATTATCCTTCCACCAACAGTAAAAGTAATCGACCGATTGGCATTTATACATTCCAAGCTGAGACGGATAAATACCGAACATATCACGGAAATCCGCCAACAAGCTTTTCACGGTAGCGACCTTGAGGAAATCAAAATACCCCAAAATACATTGTTGTCGCTTGATGCAACGTTTTATGATTGCCAAAATTTGTCGAAAGTCGATTTGCCAATTAATATGGAGTTGATTATGGATGGAAATATTGATGCGTTACAGTCAAAACTTTTTGGCAATTGTACAAATTTAGATACACTTATATGCAGAAGCCCTGCGCCTTTTGGAATAGACGGCTTTTGGCTTGCAAGCTATGATAAAGTTTTTGAAATAGAGAATTATATTGGTGAAATATATGAACATATCAGCCCGACGGTGTGGGTGCCCAAAGGGGCAGTGGATGCTTACCGTGAGGCGTGGGGCAAGTATACTGACGATTTCCGCGAGCTGGAAGAGGAGCCGGTGTCTATTATGGAAGTAAACACAGATGAAGCGGTTGCTGTAACCGTTTCGGATGGCACCGCGCGCATATCAGGCGTTGTGGGGTCGGCCGTGACCATAACAGCGGTTTCTGGCCGAACTGTTTACAGCACCGCCAATGCTCCGAAGCAAATAACTATCCCTCTTCCGCGCGGCATTTACCTCTTGACGGTAAACGGCAAGGTTGTAAAGTTCTCCGTATGATTTATTCGGCGGGGGCTACGTATTCGTAGGCACCGATGGCTCCGGTTCGGGGGGTGCCGTAGAAGTCGGTTCCGGTGGGTAGCCATGCCGGGTCGGCTGCGTCGATGGCGGGCGATTCGGGGCGCAGACGGTAGTCGAATATATACTCGGAGCGCTCGGTGTAGTATAGTGGGTCTTTGTCCCAGATGCATTCTATGAAATGGTCGTCATCGTTGCCGTTGCTCTTCAGAAGTGTGCGTATGAACGATACTTGGGTGCCTTCGAGATCGCCGGGTGTGAGGTCGCTTCCGTTGCCATACACTATGCAGTTGGCAAAGGTGGCTGTCATGGGTGGGAGCGGCGTTCCCTCGCCGGAATTTTCTTCGGTCTCTTTAACGGAGGTCAGGGTGATGGCGGGACCGCGCAGTGCGCTGAACAGGTAGTAGTTGGCGAATGTGCAGTTCACAAAGCGGTGGTTTCCGCCGTCGAGCAGCAGCACACCGTTTGCGGCATCGGCAATCTCGCACCCTTCGGCATCAACACTGCTGCCGAGTGCGGCAAGGGCGTAGCCGGCCGAATTGCGCAGGCGGCAGTTGCGCAGCGTGAGCACCGGAGCGGTGGCCTCGGCACCACGCAGTGTGTCCACCACCACACCACCAACAGTATTGCGTACTATGGTGTGCGAGAGTCGGTTGTTGCGGCTTTCTGACGAGAAGAACAGACCCTCCCACTGTGAATCCATCAGTTCGAAGGTAACGCCCGAAATTACTTCGCCACGGCGGTCGCCGAGGAAATCGACCGGAGCCTCGGGCGTTCCCTCAGTTATGAGTGTGCCCTCCACGCGCATGAACGCACCGTCGTGGAAATATAGGCGTGTTCCGGCCTGGATGGTGAGCGTGTTTCCCGGGGCAACAATAAGCGAGTCGAAAATCTGATGAGGACGGTCGGCGGTCCAGAGCGTATCTGTGGCAATCACTATGCCCCGGTGACGCTCGATGTCCTCGCCACTCGCTTTCACAACCACCGAAGTGGTGACACCGTTTGTAACAAAGTCAAGCATCTCCTCAGTTGGTGCAAGTCCCCAGTGGCCATTTTCGGGGAGCGTGGATTCCACAAGCACATATATGGAATCGTTGGGGCGGATTTCGATGTTCGAGAAGGTGTGTCCGCTCTGTCCGTCGACATTGATGCGGAACACCCGCTGGTCGGCGTTGCGGAATTGAATCTGCGAAATGTTCAACACCTTGTCGTGGCGGTTATATACCATCAGGCGATGCGTGGGATTCGGCTCGCCGGTGAAAAACTCGCCCATGTCGAGTGTGTCGGTTGAGAACACCGGCTGGTGAGCCGGCGATGTGGTAATGCCATCCTCGATGCAGGAGCAGAGGAGCGTGGTCATCAGTCCGATAAACAGTATAGTGGCTTTGAGGAGATTTCGATATATCATATGGAGATAGTGCATTTACAGTTTATTATATAACGTAACACCACCCAATGTTATTGCATGGCCTTCAGATGAATGAATCTCGTCCGTTTTATCATACATGGGTTAGAACTTGCCTAAATGATATTATAAATACACTTTTACAAACTGAATTAAACTAAAATATGTTAAAACTGTGTAATTTGTTTTGTTTTGTATAAAATTATCAATATCTTTAGCGCAATAATCAATAATCATCTAAATTCTTCTACCATGAGAAAGACAAAAGCTTTTATATTCGCCGTAGCTTTTTTAACCGGTTTATTGTTTTTTGCTTTGTCTGCAATGGCGCAAGAATATCAGCGGATCGTGCGATATATGCCTGATGGTATAACTGTTATGCATGATAATCTCAATGCCCGAGATTCATTGCTGGCACCAATTTGTGATCTGATTGTACTACCTCACGGATGTAAAGCGAGCTTGGATACATCAGAGATGATTGATACATTACCAATATTATCGGTCTTCGGGGTTAAAATGCTACCGGTCATAATTAATCCCGATTCGTCAAAATCGATAAACTATAGTGCGACTTTTACATCGGCCACAATAGAGGAAGTTTATGAAATGCCATTAAATGAGCACAAAATCAATCTTATAAAAAGTCTGGTAGTAAATCCGAACACTGTATCATCAACGCTAAGGAAGATTTCGATTGACACAAATGTCCCCGAAGGCTATTTAATCATAACACATAAACAGTTTAACAAGGCAGCCTCACAACTGGCTCATAATAAACGCTTGCTTGGGTATAATGTGAAGATTTGTTCCGGCGAGAATTGGACTCCATATAAAATTAGGCAATGCGTGAAAAAGGTCTGTAGAGAGATTCCTAATATAACATATTTATGTCTGTTAGGTGGGTATGCTCATCTGCCGGCCTATTTTAGTGATGTTGGTCAGATGTCCGAAAGACCTTATCCAACCGATCAATTTTTCGGGTGTATTAATGATTCCTTAAGTTTGTTTCCCGATATACAGATTGGAAGAATTTCAGTAATTGATCCACAAACCGCACTTAACGTGGTTCAAAAATTAGCTGATTATGAATTCGAGCCAAACTTTCCGGAAAGATTTTATAATACAGCAACATATGCCACCTATTTTGAAGGCGTTGCGCCCGATTACGAAAAAGAGAAGGACCCTTTCGGTGAATATATTGAACGAAATGCTCTGCATATTGCAAATAATCATAATGGTAATGTACAACGGTTTTATAGTGTTGATTCTATTTCCAATCCTAAATATTGGAAAAGTGGAACAGAAATACCTGAATATTTGCGTAGACCAAATTTCGAATGGCATTCGTCAAGGTTAGACTTCGATAAGGCGATGAATACGTCAGGTAAATATTTGATTTGCTATACACATGGTAATGAGAAAGGATGGCAGATGCTTAATATTGACAATGAATATATAGGAACATTATCTAACAAACAGTTGCCTTTAGTAATAAGCATTTCCTGTTCTACTGGCCGATTTTCGCCTGATGCCGTTGGCGGATGTTTTGCACAAAACTTTTTGAACAATCCTAACGGAGGCGCTATTGGTGTGATTGCCGCCACAGATGAGTTCCCAATATCAAAAGGATGTATTCCACTTATTTTTGCTTTTACCAACACTATATGGGGAACACCTACTGTTAATGATGGAGAATCAAACTGTTACTTGGATAAAACAAATACGTTTGGTGCGATAATAAATAATGCGGTGGGTGGAGCTCTAAATTCAATTACTTTGTTGAATGCAATATCTATTCGGCGCAAATTAATGTTGTTTGGTGATCCTGCAATGCAATTGCGCAATAAAATGCCACATAAAATAGAATGTACAGCTACGAGAGACAATTCATTTACGAGCAAATTCAATTGCTTTGTGAAAGGTGACATTGCGCCATCAAAAATAACCATAGTTGACAGATATAAAGGAGACCTTATATCGCTGCCTGCTGGAACAACAGAATTCCAGTACGAAACTGAACATCCTGAATTTGTTAGTTTCTGCGCATATTCACCAGAATCTATACCGGGAGTGTGCAATCTTGATGACCCGACAAATTCAATAATGATTGATGGCGTAGAGGATAACGAAATTGGGAAAAATTATAGATCTGTCATTGTTGGTGATTCATTCAACAAGAATGGTACTAATGTCATACTTTCCAATAAAACATCCGTTCACGCTAAAGAATTTATAATTTTGCCAAACACGGAAATACCTGCGGATGCTAATGTGGAACTGATAATAGAATGATGATATGAAACGGATACTGATATTGCTGGGATTAATGGTGGTTTGCACGAATCTCTACGGTGAGTTACGTGTGGATCAGTTATATTACGAGATTATTGGTGATAATGAGGTTAGGTTTACCCGGTTTGACGAAAGCTTAATAAGAAAATCATCCAAGATAGGTAGGTTGGAAATACCGGCATACATTGAATATGAAGGTGCGACATACACAGTAACTGAGCTTGGCGACAGATGCTTTGATAACGGCAAAATATCCCAAATATATGATTTGCTGATTCCACACACTATCAAACGCACCGGAACAGATATTTTTGGTGAAATAGCGATTACGCGGCTTTGGTTCTCAGCCGACTTCCCGTTTCCGGCACATAGTAAACAATTCGGTAGTCGCGGAGCCGACGAATTTGACTACAGCGCAATAAAATGCTCCGCAAACACAATATATGTCCCGGAAGGAACTCTCCATCGATATCGTAATGCCCCCGGATTCAAAAATATTTATGCGGATTATCGCAAGGAATACCCCGGGTTAAAGGCTAAGAAAAGTCCATATCGATTCTTAGAATCGGAAGGTTGCGTTATTATGCCACTCGATACAACAGGTAATTCCAATGCTATGGATGCGATTTTATGTTATGGCATAGAAGGTGAATTCGGAACTGACGGGTTTTATGATATTCCATCAACTCTCACAATTGAAGGAGCCGAATACACAATCTGTCAGGTTGCCGATGAGGCGTTTTACTATAAGAGTAACGGCACATCGGCTCACGTGCCGTCAACCGTTACTAAATTAGGTATGGGTGTGTTTGGCAGAAGCAACTTTGAGGAGATTACAGGAATGGATAATATAAAGGAAATGGGCAACGCATGCTTTGCCTCCCGAAACCTTAAACGGCTGAAATTTCCTTCAAAGATGGAATCGGTGCCCGACCGATGTTTTGCTGATTACGATGCGGATAGATATTACCACATTGAGTTGATCGATTTTCACGAGAATGTAAAGCACTATGGTGATGATATATTTTATGAAATCAACATCGACACAATGATATGCCGCAATCCCGAGCCAGTGCCGGTTCCCATAGCCAACGATGGTTCGCTGTTTGGCCCGAAATGCACGTTCGGCACACTTTATGTGCCCGGACAAAGTCTTGAGTTGTACAAAGATACCGAGGGGTGGAACAAATTTGCGGAAATCCTTCCGATTGACGCCTATACCGGCATCGAACAAATCGAAAATGAATTTGATCAGATTGTTGCTCCCGAATACTTCAACATGCAAGGTGTGCGTGTGTCTGAGCTTCAGCGCGGCAACATTTATATAGAACGCCGAGGCAAAGACCATCGGGTAATACGTTACTAAAATAATATAGTCTATATGAAACGAATATTGATACTGTTAGGTATAATACTCTCTTACAAATATCTCTTTGGTGAGATATGTGTCAACCAACTGTACTATGAAATTATAAGTGATAATGAAGTCAGATTCACAAAATTTGACGATGGTTTGATGAACGACGAACATCAGGTTGGACTGTTGGATATTCCTCCATATATCGAATATCAAGGGCATACATACACCGTCAGTGAGTTGGGCGACAGATGTTTTCGGAAACAAGGATTAAAGGAGATATTTGATGTGAGTATTCCTCATACAATCAAATGTATAGGCAACGATATTTTCGGAGATATAAACATTACTTGCTTGTGGTTCTCCGCCGACTATCCGTTTCCAGCTACGGCCGGACAGTTTTCGAAGCGAGGTGCCGATGGTGTGTATCGGGAGGAAGAACCATGCAATGTTGGCTTTATTTACGTGCCTGAGGGCACCATCGACCGTTATAGGAGCGCGCCCGGATTCCGGTCTCTGGCCAATCCCCAATTATTAAATTTAAACTATGATGAATATCCGGGACTGATTGCCCAAAAGGGACCATATCAATTCCGCGAGGCGGATAATTGGGTGATATTGCCTGTCGACACATCGGATACCGCAGATGTCAGGGAAACGGTATTATGCTACCATATCGACAGATGGCGGAATCCCGATCATTTACCTCCGGTGTGGTCAGGCTTCATCCATCTGACCGTACCAGCGGCCCTCACGGTGGATGGTACGGAATATGTAATCCGTGAGATTGCCGACGAGGCGTTTTACATGACTACCGATGAACTGAGTGTCGATGTTCCACCAACGGTGACCAAACTTGGCGCCGGTGCATTTGCCGATTCCAATATCGAGGAGGTGACAGGTATGGAAAACGTAAGCGGGATGGGCAATGCATGTTTTGCAAACAGCAGCCTTCTGCGACTGAAGTTCCCTGAAAATGTGAATGCAGTTCCCGACCGTTGCTTTGCATCTACTAACTCATCGCAAAATATTGAACGAATTGAGTTTCACGAAAATGTACGCAGCTTTGGCGAAGAAATATTTTACCGATGCACTGTCTGCACAATGATATGCCGTAATCCGGAGCCCGTGCCTGTCCCAATAGCCAATGATGGATCTCTATTTGGCCCGGAATGCACTTTCGGCACATTGTATGTGCCGGCACAGAGTGTCGAACTGTATAAAAACGCCGAGGGCTGGAGCCGTTTTACCGAAATACTTCCTATAGATTAGCGGGAGGGGCCGCCAACCATGTCGCCGCTCTGCACCGAGCGCACCTTCTTGACCTGGGCGTTGAGCGAGCCGAAGCGGTATTGCACGCTGATGCCGAACGAGCGCTGGTGCTCCTCCACCGAGTTGTTGTGCTGCTGATAGGGGAGGTTGATGGCCCATGAGCGTGTGTGCTGGCGGCCGTTGCCGAACGGATTCGTTACACTCAGGCGCACGGTCAACCGATCCTCCTTCAGGAACGAGCGCTGCAGGTCGAGGCCATGGTCGAGGCGCGACATGCCCACCGGCTCGAAACGTTGATACATCGACCGGCTCGGACCCCAGTAATGGAGCCATGCGCCTAAGTTGAGTTTCCAAGGCAGCTTCTGGTTGAAACGTAAATATGCGAGAGGCGACCAGCTGTTCACGGCTATGTCGATGCCGGGGTTGGCCAAGTGACTCCAGTTTGCTCCCAAGCTGCCCATTATGCGTGTTTTTGCACCGGCCTGAATATTGAACCATGCGCTGGCATAGAATGAGTGCGAGCGTCCGGCGTTGGCGTAGGTGGTGAACATGCGGTCATCGTCGAGCAGCGACTGCACGGCTATGATTGAGTTGTTGGTGAAATGATAGCTGGCGTTGAGGTCGACCGATACTTTGGCGGTGAACAGGCTGTAGTTGAGGTGCACCGAATGGTTGCGCATGCTGCTGAGGTCGGGATTGCCCACCGACGTTGACTGCGGCGTGACCACTTCGGTAGGGTTCAGGTAGTTGATGCCCGGACGCTGTATGCTTGAGCTGTATGACAGCCTCATTGAATTGCGGTCGTTGATATTATACGACACGGCTACGTTAGGTACCACGTCGTTGAGGTCGCTGTGGTAGTCGGGAGCCGAGCCATCCTTGAACTTGGCTTCGAGACGCGAGTATTCGTAGCGCAAGCCGGCGCGGAATCCCCACTTCTTCAGGTTCAGGCGGTAGTCGGCATAGATTGCGCCCACCTGAGTGATATGCGAGAAGTCGCTGTGATAATCGCGGTCGTTGAGGTAGGTCTGGTCCGAACGGCTATTGTTGTTGCGGTTAATGTATTTCGCACCTATGTCGAGGGTGTGTCCCTCGGCCAGCGGACGGCTCCAGTCGGCCTGAGCAATCTGTTCAAGGAATGTGGCGTGATTGTCGGTGAATGTGCTGGCGAGATTGTCGGGCATGTTTATCATGTTTGAATACGTGTTCGACACCTTCGACATCGAACCGTTACCCGAAATGTTGTACGACACGATTATCTTCTCACCTTTGCGGCGGGTGAGGCGCTGGTAGTTGAACGTACCGCCGAGCCAGTGGTGGCGTGAGGGGTCGGTGATGCGTCGTGAGTCGTAGCCGTAGATGAGGTTATCTGATGGGTCGAACATCCCGTAGGTGTAGTCGGAGCGCGTTTTGCTCTGTCCGACATATGTCCAGAACTCCACGGTAAAGAGGTCGAGCGAGTCGAGTTCATAGCTCAGTTCCAGTCCGGCGTTCACACCGAGCGACGACGATTTCTGGGTGGTTTGCTCATGCGAATGGTTGTCGGAGTCGTCGAAGGTGCGGTCGGTGGTGTGTGTCTCGAACGAGTTTCGGCTGGGGTTCGACCACATGTTGCCATATACCGAGAATGTTACCTTGCCGAGCTGCGACATGAGCCAAAGATTGGGATTCGGCGCGTTTTGCGACGGTCCCCAGTACAGGCCTCCATTGCCCATCACGCCTTTGATAATGAGGTCGTCGACCGTCACGATATTGAGAATCACACTCGAGCCTTCGGCATCCTCGCGCGCCCCGGGGTCGGTTATCACCTCAATCTTCTTAATCATCGATGCTGGAATGCCCTTGAAAATATCCTTGGCGTTTTTGGTGAAGGCCGAGTTCTCGCGGCCGTTCTTGTAAACCTTGAAGTTGGACGAACCCTTTATCTTGATTGTTCCGTCGGGGTCGACAGTCACCATCGGCACACGCTTGAGCATTTCGTCGAGCTGACTCGTCTTGGCGTCGGGGTCGGATTCCACATCATATCCTATGCGGTCGATCTCGCGCGAAATCAACGGTTTTGCTGCCGTAACAACAACTTCGCCGAGCATTTCGCCCATGCCGAAAATAAGAGTGTCGAGCCGTGCCACCGGCTTGGATGCCGTTACCGAAAAGTTGCGCACAAGCGGCGAACGACCCACCGACGACAGCGTGATGCGGTAATTGCCCGCCTTGGGGAGCGGCTTTTCAAACGAGCCATCCTCGGCCGTAACGCCTAACACGGCAGCCTTGGTAGTGTCGGGGAGCTGGTAGATTCGGATAGTGGCGAACGATTCGCCCACGCCGAGCGAATCGGCGGCAATGCCTGTAACGGCGAATTTCTGTGCCATGGCAGCAGTGGCAACAGCCACAAACATTGCCCAAAGGGCGATAAAACGATATACTCTCATCTTGATAATTGATTGGAATGCCAAAGGTACATATTTATTGCCTAAATGCAAAAGAAAAAGAGAAAATACCCCCCCCCTATGTTAATTAATGTTAATATGAGGCGGCTATGTAATAGTTGTCGAAATTTTAGGATATTCGGCCAAGGATAGTTATCTTTGCAATTTAAAACTGACTATACGTTCAATACAACAGCAAAGATTTACAATCATCTGATCATGAACAAATTCAAACGAACGCTTATCACAACAGCTCTGCCTTACGCCAACGGACCGGTGCATATCGGACACCTCGCGGGAGTGTATGTTCCCGCTGACATCTACGCACGCTATATGCGTATGAACGGTGAAGAGGTGCTTATGATTGGCGGCAGCGACGAGCATGGTGTGCCCATCACCCTTAAAGCCCGCAAGGAGGGTGTCACCCCGCAGGACATCGTGGACCGCTACCATGCCATTATCCGCGACTCAATGAAGGAGCTGGGCATTTCGTTCGATATATATTCGCGCACAACATCCGATATACATAACCGCACAGCTTCCGACTTTTTCCGCAAGCTGTACGACGACGGCAAATTTGTGGTGAAGACCTCCCTGCAGCCCTACGACGAGAAGGCCGGCGAATTCCTGGCCGACCGCTATGTGGTGGGCACATGCCCCGCTGCGGCAACGAGCGCGCCTACGGCGACCAGTGCGAGGCTTGCGGCACATCGCTCAACGCCACCGACCTGATCAATCCGCGCTCGGCCCTGACCGACGCGCCCGTGACGATGCGCGAAACCACCCACTGGTTCCTGCCGCTGCAGGACTATCAGCAGGCACTTGAGAAATGGATACTCGAAGGCCACAAGGAATGGAAAACAAACGTATACGGACAGTGTAAATCGTGGCTCGACCTGGGCCTGCAGCCGCGTGCCGTGTCGCGCGATCTCAGCTGGGGTGTGCCCGTGCCGGTAGAAGGTGCTGAGGGCAAAGTGCTGTATGTGTGGTTCGATGCTCCTATCGGCTACATCTCCAACACACGCGAACTGCTCCCCGACTCGTGGGAAAAATGGTGGAAGGATCCTGAAACACGTATTATCAATTTCATCGGCAAGGACAACATCGTGTTCCACTGCATAGTGTTCCCGGCCATGCTCATGGCTTACGGCGACAACTTCCAGCTGCCCGACAATGTGCCCGCCAACGAATTCCTCAACCTTGAGGGTGACAAGATCTCCACCTCGCGCAACTGGGCCGTATGGCTCCACGAATATCTGCGCGATTTCCCCGGCAAGCAGGATGTGCTGCGCTATGTGCTCACAGCCAATGCTCCCGAGACCAAGGACAACGACTTCACATGGGCCGACTTCCAGGCGCGCAACAACAACGAGCTGGTGGCCGTGCTCGGCAACTTCATCAACCGCGTGGTGGTACTCACCCACAAATACTTCGGCGGCGTAGTGCCGGTGGCCGACACCCTGCAGCCCGCCGAGGAGCAGCTCCCGGGCGAGATCGCTGCCATCAAGGAGCGCGAGAGCGCGGCACTCGACACATTCCACTTCCGCGAAGCCCTCAAGGAGGCCATGGAGGCTGCCCGTGTTGGCAACCGTTACCTCCAGGAGTGCGAACCGTGGAAAGTGGCCAAAACCGATATGGACCGTGTGCGCACCATCATCTACACCTCGCTGCAGCTCTGCGCCAATATCGCCATTGCCATCGAGCCGTTCATGCCCTTCAGCGCCGAACGCATCCGCAATATGCTCAAACTCGGCGAGATGACATGGGCCGACTTCGGCCGCTTCGACCTCGTGGCGCCCGGCACCGAGATAGCTCCCGCCGAACTGCTCTTCGAGAAGATCGACGACAGCGTGATTGCCGCACAACTGCAGAAACTTGAGGATGCACGCAAGGCCAATACCGTGGCAGCATGGCGCCCCGAGCCGCAGCAGCCCGATGTGGACTTCGACACATTCATGAAGGCCGACATCCGTGTGGGCACCGTCACTGAATGCGTGAAAGTGCCCAAGGCCGACAAGCTGCTCCGCTTCACCATCGACGACGGCACCGGCACACCGCGCACTATCGTGTCGGGCATCGCTCAGCATTACGCGCCCGAAACCTTGGTGGGCAAGCAGGTGTGCTTCATCGCCAACCTGCCGCCGCGCAAGCTCAAAGGCATTGAATCGCAGGGCATGATACTCTCGGCCGACAATGCCGACGGCTCGCTTGTGGTGATAGGCCCGACAGCTGAGGCCACCCCCGGCGCACAGGTGAAATAATAGCTACGTCAAACCTCGTAACCAAAAATATAATGCCTTCTGAATCACCACAACGCCAGCCTCGTATATTGTTGATATACACGGGTGGAACAATAGGGATGATAGAGGATGCCGAAATGCATTCGCTCAAACCATTCGACTTCACTCACTTGATCGACAATGTCCCGAAGCTGAAAATGCTGAACTATCGGATTGATAACATACAGTTTAATCCGCCGATAGATTCGAGCGACATGAACCCTGCCCATTGGCAACTGATCACACGTGCCATTGCCGACAATTATGAGCAGTATGATGGCTTTGTGGTGCTACACGGCACTGATACGATGGCCTATACAGCCTCGGCGCTGTCGTTTATGCTCCAGAATCTGTCGAAGCCGGTGATTATCACCGGCTCGCAGCTTCCCATAGGCGAAGTGCGCACCGACGGCGAGGAGAACCTCATCACCGCCCTGCAGATTGCCGCGGCCACTACGGCCGACGGTGATCCGATGGTGCAGGAGGTGGCCATCCTGTTTGAGAACTATCTGTGGCGCGGCAACCGCTCCACCAAAAAGAGTGCCGACAATTTCAATGCCTTCAAGAGCAATAACTACCCCCCATTGGCTAAGATCGGACTTGGCATACACTTCGAGGAGGATGCTTTGATGCGTATCGCGGCACCGCGGCCGCTCGATCCGCACTATAATATGGATCCCAGCATCATTGTGGTGCATCTCTTTCCGGGACTCACAGAGCAGAATCTCCGTTACCAGCTTCAGGCGCCGGGCCTCAAGGGCGTTATACTCCGCTCTTACGGCACAGGCAATTCGCCGATATCATCATGGTTTATCAATGCCATCCGTGAAGCGGTTGACCGTGGTCTGGTAGTGCTCAACGTAACGCAGTGTGTCAACGGCTCAGTGCGCAAGCGCTACGCCGCAGCGGCATCGCTCGCCTCGGCCGGAGTGATATCGGGCCACGACATCACCCTGGAGGCTGCCATCACCAAAATGATGTATATGTTCGGTCTTGGCCTCACCGCTAAGCAGGTGGAGGATAATTTCGAACATCCGGTGTGTGGTGAAATTTCGCCCGAGCGCAATAATTTATGCTTATATTAATGTAATTCGTAGGATTTTTCAGTATCTTTGCATCAAAGAATCATATACCATCATGAAGACTAATCTTAGTTCACAAATCAAGCTCGACCACATCTCGCGTCGTTACTACGATCCGCAGACCGAACTCGAGCAGACAGCCCTCACCCGTGAGGAGAAAATTTACACCCGTATCTTTGAAACAGTTGACGACGGAAGCGATTATCTTGCCGACAATGTGGTGAAGGTGATCAAGCGCGCCGTCGACAAGAAAGGCAAATGCGTGCTTGCTCTCGGCGCCGGAAACAGCACCCTCAATGTCTACGCCCGCCTTATCCAGCTCTATAACGAAGGCCGCGTATCGTTCGCCGACGTGGTGGTGTTCAACATCAGCGAATTTTTCCCCCTTCTTCCCGAGGGTCCCAGCACATACAAGCGTCTGAAGGATCTCTTCCTCGACCATATCGATATCAAGCCTGAAAACGTGCACACTATCGATGCCGTATCGAAGGAAGATCTCTATCAGTACTGCCGCGAATATGAGGAAGCTATCGCCAAAGAGGGTGGTATCGACCTCACCATGTGCGAAGTTGGCAAAACCGGCAATATCGCATTCAACGAACCGGGCTCAGCTCCTACAAGCTGCTGCCGCTTTGTGCTCCTCGGCAATGAGACACGCCACAATATCAAGTCGGACTACAAGTGCGAGGAGGTGCCCACCAACGCCATTACCCTCGGTCTGGCCGACATTCTCCGCAGCGAATACATCCTTGCCATGGCATGGGGCGAAAACCGCGCCGGTGTTATCCGCAAGGCTGTGGAAGATGAGCCGAACACCAATATGCCCGCATCGTGGCTGCAGACCAACAGCAACGCCAAGGTGGTGGTTGACCTCTCGGCTGCCGAAGATCTCACCCGCATCAGCCAGCCCTGGAAGGTGACATCATGCGAATGGAACGACAAGCTCACACGCCGCGCCATCGTATGGCTCTGCCACATGACCGGCAAGCCCATCCTCAAGCTCACCGACAAGGACTACAACGACTGGGGCCTCGGCGAACTGCTCGCTCTCTACGGCTCGGCCTACAACGTGAACATCAAGATATTCAACGACCTGCAGCACACCATCACCGGATGGCCCGGCGGCAAGCCCAACGCCGACGACACCTACCGTCCCGAGCGCGCCAACCCCTATCCCAAGCGCGTGATTGTGTTCCGCCCGCACCCCGACGACGACGTGATCTCGATGGGCGGCACCCTCAAGCGCCTCGTCGACCAGAAGCACGACGTGCATGTGGCCTACGAGACCTCCGGCAATATCGCCGTTGGCGACGAGGATATGATGCGCTACTTCCTGATGATGGACAAGATAGCTCCGATGTTCGGCTTCAACACTCCCGGATATGAGAAACTCTCCAAGGAGGTGTTTGAATCCACCGCCAACAAGAAAGCCGGCGACATCGACACCGCCGACATCCGCGAGATCAAGACCATGATCCGCCAGGCCGAAGCCACCATCGCTTGCAACTATATCGGCGTGAAGCCGCAGAATATCCACTTCCTGCGCCTGCCGTTCTACGAGACAGGTACCATCAAGAAGGGCGACCTCTCCGAAAAGGATGTCAACATCGTGAAGAAGCTCCTTGAGGATGTGAAGCCCCACCAGATTTTCGTGGCCGGCGACCTCGCCGACCCCCACGGCACACACCGCGTGTGCACCGATGCCGTTCTCGCCGCTCTCGATGAGCTGCGCGACGAGGAATGGATGAAGGACTGCCGCATATGGATGTATCGCGGCGCATGGGCCGAATGGGAAATCGACCACATCGAAATGGCTGTGCCCATCTCGCCCGAGGAGCTCCGCTTCAAGCGCAACTCCATCCTCAAGCACCAGAGCCAGATGGAGAACGCACCCTTCCTCGGCGATGACGACCGCCTGTTCTGGCAGCGTGCCGAGGAGCGCAACCGTGGCACCGCACAGCTCTACGAAGGACTCGGCCTCGCATCCTACGAAGCTATCGAAGCCTTTGTGGAATATCACCCGATAAAATAATTGATACACACTCAACGTTATCAGAAAACAGCAGCTTCCGCTGGCGGAAGCTGCTGTTTTGATTATTTCTTAATAAATACTATATGATAGAACGTATTGTCATTATTGACTCAGTGGATCCGGTGAGCTTCTATGGGGTGAATAACTCCAATATGCAGCTCATCCGCAATCTCTTCCCCAAGCTGCGCATAGCAGCGCGCGGGGCGGTGATAAAGGTGCTGGGCGATGATAACGAAACCGCTGAATTTGAAAAGAAAATACATGAGCTGGAGGAGTTCTGCTCGCGCTACAACCGTCTGACCGAGGATGCCATTCTCGACATAGTGCATGGATCGCAGCCGCAGGACTTGAAGAGCGACGGTGTGATTATTTTCGGTGTGAACGGCAAGCCTATCTCCGCCCGCACGCCCAATCAGCAGATTCTCGTCGACACCTTTAAGAAAAACGACCTCACATTTGCTCTTGGCCCTGCCGGCACGGGCAAAACATATATAGCCATTGCCCTGGCGGTGCGTGCGCTCAAAAACAAGGAGGTGCGCAAGATCATACTGTCGCGTCCGGCTGTTGAGGCGGGCGAGAAACTCGGTTTCCTGCCGGGCGACATGAAGGATAAGATCGACCCCTATCTGCAGCCGCTCTACGATGCGCTCGAGGATATGATTCCGGCCGTGAAGCTGAAGGAGTATATGGAAACGAAGGTGATACAGATAGCGCCGCTCGCCTTCATGCGCGGCCGCACGCTCAACGATGCGGTGATAGTGCTCGACGAGGCGCAGAACACCACCACCCATCAGATAAAGATGTTTCTCACGCGCCTGGGCATGAATGCCAAGATGATTGTGACGGGCGACGTAACGCAGATCGACCTTCCCAAGTCAACCCAGTCGGGTCTCACCCAGGCCATGCGCATACTCAATGGCGTGCCGGGCATAGGCAAGGTGGAGTTTGGCAAAAAGGATATAGTGCGCCACTCGCTGGTGCAGCGCATAGTCGAGGCGTACGAGAAATTCGACAAGAGTGAAAAGAGCGAAAAGAACGATGATGAAAAAGAAGAGCCGGAAACTGAATGAGTTCCGGCTCTTCTTTTAGTACGATTTAAACGTTTGGATTATTCCTCCTCCTTCATGTTGTGGAACACGTTCTGCACGTCCTCGTCCTCCTCGAGCTTGTCGAGGAGTTTGTTGATGGCCTCGCGCTGCTCGGCGGTCACTTCCTTGAGGTCGTTGGGGATGCGCTCGAATTCGGAGCTGATGATTTCGAATCCGTTCTCTTCGAGATATTTCTGGATGTTGGAGTACTCCTCAAACGCACCGTAGAGCACAATCTGCTCGTTGCCGTCCTCGTCCTCGTCGTGGCCGAGTTCGTCAACGCCGTAGTCGATGAGCTCGAGCTCGAGGTCGTCGAGGCTCACGCCGTCCTTGGGTTTGATTTTGAACACGCTCTTGTGGTCGAAGAGGAATGTGAGCGAGCCCTGTGTGCCGAGCGAGCCGCCGTGCTTGTTGAAGTAGGAGCGCACGTTGGCCACGGTGCGGGTGTTGTTGTCGGTGGCGGCCTCCACGAAGATGGCGATGCCGTAGGGGCCGTATCCTTCGTAGGTGATTTCCTTGTAGTCGCCGGCATCCTTGTCGGTGGCTTTCTTGATGGCGCGTTCCACAGTGTCCTTGGGCATGTTGGCGGCCTTGGCGTTCTGCATCAGAGCGCGCAGACGGGGGTTGGTGTCGGGATCCGGACCGCCTGCTTTGGCGGCGATGGTGATTTCCTTGCCGATGCGGGTGAATGTACGCGACATGTTGCCCCAGCGTTTCAGTTTTCTTGCTTTGCGGTATTCAAATGCTCTTCCCATAGGTTAATGGATATGATGTATTTGTTTTCTGTGATTTATTCGTTGATGGGTTATCGCAACTCAGCGCCAAGGCGTTTCTTCAGGTTGGTGATGATTTTGTTCATCACGGCATCAATCTGCTTGTCGTTGAGTGTTTTCTCGTTGTCCTGCAGCTCAAGTGCTATGGCGTAGGATTTCTTTCCTTCGGGCAGGTGTGCCGGATCGTCGTACACGTCGAACAGCTGTACGCCGCGCAGCAGTTTGCGTTCGCTCTCGCGCACTACGGCCTCTACTTCGGCCATGGTCACGCGGGTGTCGAGCAGCAGGGCGAGGTCGCGTTTCACGGGGTGTGTGCGGGGCAGCGGCGTGAAGGTAACGTTGCGCTTGAGGGCGAGTTTGGCCAGCGCGTTCATCTCCAGTTCGGCATAGTACACCTCTTCCTTGATTTCGAATGCCTTGAGTGTGCGTTTGTTCACTATGCCAAGTGTGCCCAAGCGGGCGCCCGAGCGGCTTTCGATGGTGATCGACACGCTGTAGATCGAGTCCTGACCGTTTTGTGTGAGTTTGATTTCACGCTCGCTTATGCCCAGACGAGAAAGTATGTTTTCCACAACGGCCTTCAGGTGATATATGGTAGCCGGTTCGGCGGCACCGAGCCATGTGGCTCTGCGCCAGTCACCTGCCAGCCATATGCCAAGATGATAGCTTTCGCTGAATGGAGCCAGCGGGTGCTCAGCTGTCGACTCGGCAGCGGGGTTGCGGAAATATACATTGCCGAACTCATAGAATTTGAGGTTCTCCTCGCGGCGGTTCAGGTTGTGAGCCAGCGATTCGAGTCCGCCGTAGAGCAGTGTCTGGCGCATTACGTTGAGCTCGCTGCTGAGCGGATTGAGCAGCTTCACGCAGTGGTCGGCCGGATACATTTCGTTTTCGGCATAGTATGCTTCGGCGGTGAGCGAGTTGTTGAGTATCTCGTTGAATCCTGCGTCGGTCAGCTGGTTGGCAATGGTGTTGGAGAGTTCGGTCACGCTGTCGGTGAACGATTTGTAGGAGAGCGATGAGTTCACGCTCTCGGCAATCTCCACATTGTTGTAGCCGTAGATGCGGAGCACATCCTCCACCACGTCGCATGCGCGGCGCACATCGTAGCGGTAGGTGGGCACAAGCAGGTCGGCCACCTCACCCCCTTCGCGCTCCTTCACGTCAATCTCAAGGGCGTTGAGAATGGCGTTCACCCGCTCGCGGCTGATGTTTTTGCCAATCAGCTTGTTCAGGTAGTCGTAGCTCAGTTCCACGGGGTAGGGAGCGGCGGGTTGCGGATATATGTCGATGATGTCGCCGCAGATTTCACCTCCGGCAATCTCCTTCACCATCATGGCTGCCACTTTCATGGCATATCCGGCGAGGTTGGGATCCACACCGCGTTCGAAGCGGAACGAGGCGTCGGTCGAGAGGCCGTGGCGGCGTGCGGTCTTGCGCACGCGTGTGGGGTTGAAGCATGCGCTTTCGAGGAATATGTCGGTGGTGGCTTCGGTCACGCCCGAGTCGAGTCCGCCGAACACGCCGGCGATGCACATAGGCTCTTCGGCGTTGCAAATCATCAAATCGTCGGCCGAGAGTTTGCGCTCCACACCGTCGAGTGTGGTGAACGGCTGTCCCTCTTCGGCGCGGCGCACCACCACGCGGTCACCTTTCACCTTTGCCAGGTCGAAGCAGTGCAGCGGCTGGCAGAAGGCGTGGAGTATGTAGTTGGTGATGTCGACAATGTTGTTGATCGGACGCAGGCCTATGGCTTCAAGGTTGCTGCGCAGCCATTCGGGGCTTTCGGCCACTTTCACACCGCGGATGGTGAGACCGCAGTAGCGCAGGCATCCTTCGGTGTCGACCACCTCCACAGCTTCGGCGCCGTCGGCACGGTCGGCCTTGAATGCACCGACCTCGGGGAGCGTGAGGCTCACATCCGAGCGGTGGGTGCGGAGCCATGCGGCAAGATCGCGTGCCACGCCATAGTGCGATGCGGCGTCGATGCGGTTGGGGGTGAGGTCCACTTCCAGCACATAGTCGGAGGTGAGTCCGTAATATTCGGCGGCGGGGGTGCCGGGAGCCACCTCGTCGGCAATTACGATGATGCCGTCGTGGGAGTTGCCCACGCCTATCTCATCCTCGGCGCATATCATGCCGAACGACTCAACGCCGCGTATTTTCGATTTCTTGATTTGGAATTCTTTGTCGCCGTCGTAAAGCGTTGTGCCTACGGTGGCCACCACCACGGTCTGGCCGGCGGCCACGTTGGGAGCGCCGCACACAATCTGGGTGGCCCGGCCGTCGCCGAGGTCAACGGTGGTGATGTGCAGGTGGTCGCTGTCGGGGTGCTCCACGCATGTGAGCACTTTTCCTATCACGAGGCCGCGCAGTCCCCCTTTTATGGATTCCACTTCCTCCACACCGCCTGTTTCAAGGCCGATTGATGTGAGCACATCAGCCAGTTCGGCGGGCGAGAGGTCGAAATCCACATATTTTTTCAACCAGTTATATGAAATGTTCATAGTAAAACAGTCGTACTATATTGTCTATGGTGTTATTTTGTGCAAAGTTAGCGAAATTTCTGTAAAATTTCCGCATCTACGCTACTGAAAAACAACGGCGACACCCTAAATGGGAGCCGCCGCTATATTCTTGGATCGGTAGTGATTTACTTGAAGATGTAGGCCGATGAAATGGACTGGTTGTTGTGAACGCGGTTGATTGTGTCGGCAATCATGTGTGCCACAGATAAAACAGTGCATTTGGGGCATTCCTTGCTGTAAGGTATGCTGTTGGTGAAAATCATCTCGCAGAGGGCGCTGTCGTTCACGCGTTCGGTGGCGGGGTCGCTCATGATGGCGTGCGAGCAGAGAGCGCGCACCGATTTGGCACCGTTCTCCTTCATCAGGTCGGCGGCCTTGGTGATGGTGCCGGCGGTGTCGACCATATCGTCGATGAGTATGACGTCCTTTCCTCGACGTCGCCGATCACGGTCATGTTGGCGACCACGTTGGCCTTGGCGCGCTGCTTGTGGCAGAGCACCAGGGGCACGTCGAGATATTTGGCGTAGTTGTTGGCGCGTTTGGCACCGCCCACGTCGGGTGTGGCGATCACCAGGTCGTCGAGGTTGAGCGACTCGATGTAGGGGATGAACACTGACGAGGCATAGAGGTGGTCGACGGGCACATTGAAGAATCCCTGGATCTGGTCGGCGTGGAGGTCCATGGTGATGACGCGGTTCACACCGGCGGCGCTGAGCAGGTCGGCCACGAGCTTGGCGGCGATCGACACGCGGGGCTTGTCCTTGCGGTCCTGACGGGCCCAGCCGAAGTAGGGCATCACGGCAATCACCGAGTGGGCCGAAGCACGCTTGGCGGCGTCAATCATCAGCAGCAGCTCCATCAGATTGTCGCTGTTGGGGAATGTTGACTGCACCAGATACACCTCGCAGCCGCGGATGGGCTCTTCAAACGAAACCTCAAACTCGCCGTCGGCGAAGTGAGTGATGTTCATTTTGCCGAGTTCAATTCCGAGATCTTTGCAGATTTCCTCGCCCATGTAGCGCGATTTTGTACCGGCGAAAATTTTGATGGGATGTATTACAGAGTTCATGATTGAATGGTGTTGTGAAATTTTTTGCAAAGTTAATCCTTTTTGCCCTTTTTCGTTGGCTTGGAGGCACGCTTTTTTTCTGAAATTTTTTCGGATGCGGCCTCCGGCTCCCCGGTGTGCGGTGTCAGGCGCCATATTGCGGCTCCGTGAGCGGGGATATGCACATCAAATGGAGTGGCGTCGGCCAGCTCACGCTGCTCAATGGTGCCGGGAGCGTTGAACAGCTCCTCGGCATCGTGCATGCCCGGAGTTATGGCCAGGTAGTCGAACGCGTGTTGAGGTATGTTCACGGCAATGTCGGCATCAGTGTCGGCGAAGTTCACAGCCACGAGTATGGTGGTGTGGGCGTAGTGGCGCAGATACAGATAGTGGCGGTGCGGGTTCATGCCCGTCGATGTGTAGTTCACATACATCAGGTCGAAAAACTCGCCGTGTACAAAGGCCGGCTCGGTGCGTGCCATGTTCAGCACCCGGCTGTAGATGTCGCGCAGTTTCACCATCGATTCGGGAAGTCCGCTGTCGGAGGGGTATCCCTTGGCCATGCGTCGGCGGAGTGTGGGTATGCTCCAGTAATCGAAAATTGTGGTGCGTCCGTCGCATCCGCTGAAGCCCTCGGCGTCGGAGGCGCGCTCGCCGAGCTCCTGTCCGGCATATATCATCATGGGGCCGGTGGATATCGTTGCAGCCACCACCAGCGAGGGTATCGCGCGCAGCCGTCGCCGGCATAGAACGACGAAGCGAAGCGCTGCTCGTCGTGGTTCTCGAGGAAGTTGAGCATATGGTCGCGTATGCCCTCCACGGTCTGCCAGCAGCTGGTGAGGTTGGCTGCCGATGTGTCGTTGCACTCTATGGCGCGGAGGGTGTCGTAGAGCGTCACCTTGTCGTAGAGATAGTCGAAGCCTCCGCGGTAAATGTAGTCGCGGTAAAGCCCCACCTCATATATCTCGGCTATGAAAATAATGTCGGGATAGAGGCGCTTCACTTCGGCAATGGCCCATTGCCAGAACTCCACAGGCACCATGTGCACCATGTCGCACCGGAACCCGTCCACACCCTTGGCTGCCCAGTAGAGGAGTATGTGGCGCATTTTGAACCATGTGTCGGGAATGGGGTTGAACTGCCGTGAGCCGTTGCCATAGTCCACACCATAGTTGAGCTTCACGGTGTCGTACCAGTCGTTCACGCCCGGGAAAGCCGAGAAGCAGTCGTTGCCGGTGGCTTTGGCCGGAAATTCGGTGTAGGGTGGATGAGGGAAATCCACGGTGAAGTGGGGCGAGAAAAGCTGGCGCGGTATGTAGTAGAAGTTATTGTCGCGGCGGAAGTAGAGCGTCGGGTCGTCGGATTCGCCGAACTCGCTCGTGCCCTCCGGACGTGCGTCGGAAAAGTACTGTCGCGCAAGGTGGTTAGGCACAAAGTCGATTATCACTTTCATTCCGGCACGGTGGGTGCGGTCGACCAGCGCCTCAAATTCGGCCATGCGGTTCGGCACATCCTCGGCCAGGTCGGGGTCGATGTCGTAATAGTCCTTTATGGCGTAGGGCGAACCGGCCTTTCCCTTTACCACAAAGGGGTTGTCGGGGCGTATGCCATAAATGGAGTAGTCGGTGGTGGTGGCGTGCTCAAGCACCCCGGTGTACCACACATGATTTGCACCTAATTCGCGTATGTCGGCAAGCACGCGGTCGGTTATTTGATTCAGTTTGCCACAACCGTTCTCCTCTATCGTGCCGTTAGGGCGGCAGTTGGGGGTGAGGTTGCCGAAGAGTCGTGGCAGCAATTGGTAAATGATTGGTTTTTGAGTAGTGTCAGTCATCTTACAGTGATTGGCTTTTATTTTTAGGTTGCGGAGTCGGCATTCGTTGCCGGCTTGCGCCGCGGCAGAATGCCGTGGCTGCGGAGCGTATCCATCATGGTTATGTAGCCCACCTGATACACGCGGTTGGTGTCCTTGAGGTTAAACACCTGATAGTCGGCTATGTCGTCCATCTGCACCACCACATCGCACAGTGCCATGTCGGGGCGCGAGTTGGTTTTGGTCACCAGCTCATAGGAGCGCATGGCGGTGTCGATGAGGTTGTTGGCGGCAGTGCGGTGGCGTAGCGGACTCACGTTCACCCCCACTAAATATTTGCATTTCTGCCGTATGGGAGCGGCCGGAAGATTGTGCAGCACGCCGCCGTCCACATATCTCACGCCGTCGATCACCTGCGGCTGGAACACCATGGGTATGCTGCATGAGGCGGCCACGCGGTCGGCTATCTCGCCCGAATCGAAATTCACGGTCACTCCGGCATCGAAGTCGGTGGCTCCGAGAATCACCGGTAAGGGGAGGTCCTCAATATTGGTGTAGGGGATGTTTGCGCGCAGGAATTTCTTGAATCCCTCCATGCTCAGGAATCCGCTTTTGGGCACATGCCATTCGCAGAAGTCGTTGAAGCCATGGCCGGAGAACAGCCGGGCGATCTGTTCCGGCGAATGTCCGGCGGCATAAAGCACAGCCACCACCGCACCGGCACTCACGCCGGCCAGAATATCGGGTTTGAGTCCACATTCTTCGAGGGCCCGGAGCGCTCCGGCGTGGGCAAACCCCCTTGCGCCGCCCCCGCCAAGGGCCACGCCAAGCCTGTGTGGGGTGGACGAGAAGAAGTTAAACATTCGAGTGAGCTCTTTTTTCCTACGGCAAAAGTACACAAAATTATTGTGACTTCCATCGCTGCGGCATCACAAAATATGCCGCAATATGGTCATGCCCTGCCCGTCGGGAATTTCAAACAGGCATATCACCGCGCCTTATATCAATAATCGGAGGTATTATACATAGTGTTATTCTAATGAAGTTTTTCCCAAATTCAATACATCAATATCTTCATCATGCTTATAACGACGTCCAAAATCAATTGTGTATCGGATTGATGCACTTATGGATCTTCCGCTATTGCGATTCCACATTTCAGTCACATTATCAACACCGGGTTGGAGTGTATAACTACTGCTGTGACTATATTTGTTTAATGGACTTACCATTATTGAAGCTGAAACATTCCTCTTTGTGTAATTCAGACTGATGTCTAAATAGTGATTATAATTTTTACTTATTTCGTTGCTGTTGGGGCTAAAGGATTTTCCTAAAGGAGCGGTGTATGATATATCGGCTGAAAAACCTGATTTATGCATATACGATGCTGTTATATAAGGTAGCACCTTCCAATAAGAATCGTTCTGTAATCCTTTTATTATATCTCGTTGAATATATAGTGATGGCTTTATAAACAGCGAGCGTTTGAACAGTTCAAATGATCCGCTAACCTTCATGTACAACATATCCATCGAGCAAGAGTTTACGGGCTTGGAATAAATATGTCCGTCGTAAGCAAAATATCGATTGGTAATCATATCCCAATCACGTTGATACGCGGCAGATACTGTGGCATTGAACCAATTTAACGGGTATAGGCTGTATGTGATAGAACTTGATAGAGAACCACCATTTTTAAGTTTGGTGTTGCCAACCGATGTTAGAATGTCGGTTTCGTATTGTGGCTTACGCGCCATGTAGGATAATGGCCTCGGCAACTCTTTAACGGACATACCAAGTGATATAGAATGTTTTCCCTTTAGGTTGACAATAAATGAAAGGGTCGACTGATAGCAGACAGCTGTAATATTGTCCATATTTTCAAAACGTGTTACATTAATCGGTAAATTGAAACCTAAATATAGGTGCGCATAACTACCGTCATTCTTAATGTAATACACTTGACTATAAGATGTGGTAAACAGATACTCGCTATTATGGAATTTCGATTTTTCATTACGTCCTGTTCCCGTATATTTAGTATTGAAAAAGGATTCGCTAAAATCGGCATATGCCGTAAATGCGTTATTCTTTTTCAACGGAAAGTAATAATACAAGTATCCCTGAATATTTCCGGACCTCTCTTTGTTCTGATAATTTACCGACAGATTACCACGATCATATTCCGATGTTGATTTATTGTTCGAAAAACTACCGGCTAATCCACCTTGCAGTTTTGAACCATTATTAAATATTCCTCCCATATACAAGCCGGCACTTGGAGAGATATTTTTCCACGATCGGTTGTTCCGATATTCTTCTTCGGCTGTTTCATAATCTTTAACAACGCCCCATTGATTCATTTTGGGATTATACCGTTGCGAAAAACCGATTCTTGCCAAAAGCCACCATTTGTCGGCCGACGTATTTCTGTTCCATTGGAGTCCGAATGTTGGTGAATAACTTTTGTTCTTGCTTCCTAATATTTTAGAATATCTTGAAATGTGCAAATCATCACCGGTTTTTAAATCCGGAAGATTGTACGACTCTGTTGTTGAGCCATGATCTCCATATAAATTATTGATTCCTGTTTGGGCTTTGAATTGAAGCGTGGATTTACCCTTTACAAACTTGCCTAAAACATTATAGTATCCGCTCATCATATTCAATTTTTGATAAGCCGAGGCTATAGCGTAACCACCAAGGTCAAATCGGCGTGTTACGATATTTACAACTAATGGTTCACCCATAAAGGCACCGCTTGTCGGGAAACGCAATATCTCCACACGTTTAATATCTTTCGGAAGCAGTGTTGTCACTTCTGTATAATCTGCCTGTAAGCCATCAATATAATAGCGGCCTGATTCCCCGGTTTTGGATACTATACTTTGCCCGTCGAAATCTATGTCGCTGATTGGTAGTCGTTTTAAAAGCATGGAAGCGTCGGCTGCTGTTTCTGCGTTCAATTTCGACGGAACGTAAGCCATGCCACTCTTCACAGCATAAACACTTTTAGCCTCAACCACAACCTCATCCAAATTTTTGCTGCGGCACAGTGTATCGGACATCTCGGTAGTTGCAGAGTCCGCCATTAAATTGGACGCGAAAATTAAATTTGGTATGCAGCATAATGCAACTAAAATGATATTGATTATGTGTTTCATTGTTTTTTAACTTATTAAAATGTAACGATATGGTTGGTTGATATTTGTAATGACTTTGTATGTTTCAGCTGTAGTGGCTGAATGAAGTTCGCATTTTTGCGGTTGAGTTGGATCAACGTCTCAAAACGACTTAGCTTCAATCGAGTACACATTCATTTCATCGCCATGGGCATAACGTCGTCCGAAATCAATAGTGTAGCGGAGTGAGATTGACACAGATCGTCCTCCGGAGCGTGACCATTGATCGGTAATTTTGTCAACGCCGGGTTGGATTATATAGCACTTTGAGTGTCCGTACTTATAGAACGGACTAACAGACAATGAGCCTGAAAAGTTTCGTTTTGCATAACTTAAATCTATTGAGAGCGAGTGGTTGTAATCTTTTCTAATCCCGTCACCATTCTTTATAAATTTCTTTCCACCCGGAGCTGAATAGCTTAAGCTCGTAGAGAAACCACTCTTATGCATGTAATATATCGACAGGCTTGGCTGGATGTTCCAAAACGAATCGTTCATTAACCCTTTTATTGCATCATGGCTTGCAGTAAACGATGGCTTGATACTGAGCGAGCGATTAAGCAGTTCGAATGATACTCCCCAATATATACTGTAAATAGACTCATTCAAAGAGTTGATTGGCTGGGAATATAATTTGCCTTCGTAGGCAAAGAAACGATTGGTTATCATGTTCCAATCACGGCGGTATCCCGCACCGGCATATGCATTGAACCATTTGGCTGGATATATTCCATAGCTTAATGACCACATCCAGTAGCCATTATTTTTTAAGTCTTGATTACCCAATAATGTGAGTATGTCCGACATCATTTCCGGTTGGCGGGTCATATCCGATAGTGGACGTGGCATCTCCGTAACAAGCAAGCGCAATGCAATTGCGTGTTTCTGTCTTATTCCGAAATTAAGATTCAACATGGAAAAATAGCTTACCTGCGTGGAATTTTTTCCTTTCTCGAAATGGTTTACCCAAATAGGCATTGAACCTTCAAGGCTTATTTTGGACCAACTGCTATTGGGCAAATAAAAGGTTTTATTATAATTTGCTTCAACTTTATATTTACTGTCCCTGAATTTTGATGAAGTATTTCTGCCTGTTCCGGTGTAACGGGCAGAAAAAAAAGACTCGTTAAATTCTGCGTATAAATTTATACTGTTATTATATTTGAACTGTCGATAGAATCCGATGTTACCGCCAAAGTGCCATACATCCTCTTTGTTCTGATAATCTACAGCGGATTCTCCTAATATGTAATCGGATGTTCGTTTATTGTTTGAATATCCACCGTTAACATTAATACGCAAGATTGATTTGTTATCAGGTCTCCACCAAATAAAATAACCAATACTTGGAGATATAGAATTGGAGGATGTTCTGTGAGAATATGGCTCCTCACTTGTTTCGTAATCCTTCACAACGCCATGCTCATTCATTTTGGGGTTGTTCCATTGCGTACACCCCACTTTAAGAATCATATTCCATTTGTCGGTAGCCGTATTTTTATTCCACTGAAATCCCGCATTGGGAGAATACTGCAACCATTTACTGCCTAATATCTTTGAGTAGCGTGATAAACTCACTTCTGCACCGGTTTTTAAATCGGTGAGGTTATATGATTCTGTTGTGGAACCATGCTCTCCGAAGCTGTGATTGATGCCTGTTCCACCGCGAAATTGGAATGTGGATTTACCTTTTACGAATTTACCAAGGAGACTATAATTGCCACTCATCATCAAGGCATTCTGAGATCCGTTCAAAACACTGTATCCTCCGAAATCATATTTGCGTGTAACAATATTGACCACTAACGCTTCCCCCATGTATGCCCCGCCGCTTGGCCGCCTGAGAATTTCAACTCGTTTGATATTACAAAATTCAAGCCAAAATGATGCAAATTTATCAAGCTTCGGTTTAATCGCTTTCATAAACTATAGCTCTTAACAACAGTTTTTTTCAGACAATATTGCTTCGACATAGCGCATTATACACAAATAAACGCTATCTTTGCATACGAACAGCACATCGAGTTATGGAACAGCGAATTAAATACCCTATTGGAGTACAGTGGTTTTCGGAAATCAGAGATAACGGATTTGTGTATGTCGACAAGACAGAATACATCCACAAATTAGTGACATCTTCGAAGTATGTTTTTCTGAGCAGACCCCGCCGCTTCGGGAAATCGCTACTGCTATCCACTATACATGAGTATTTTGCCGGAAGAAGAAACCTTTTCGAGGGATTGGCCATTGCCGAATATGAGTATGATTGGGAGAAGTATCCTGTGCTTCATATGGATTTCACCGGTGCTGATTTCAATATATCGGACAGTTTGGAAGCAACGTTAGGCAATCAGTTCAATATATGGGACGGGGAATTCGGATTATCGACAACCAATCTTCATGTAGGAGACCGTTTTCAGAACATAATCCGCGGAATAGCCGAAAAAACCGGCAAAAAAGTGGTTATACTTATAGACGAATACGACAAGCCGCTACTTGAAACCGTCGACAAGCCGCATCAACAGGAGCGTTTCCGGAATACACTGCGGGGAGTGTACGGCAATTTGAAGAAAATGGACCGCTATATCCGTTTTGCCATGCTCTCGGGCGTGACCAAATTCGGCCATCTGAGCATATTCAGCGACCTCAACAACCTCGACGACATTTCCATGGATGAAGAATATGCCGGGATATGCGGCATAACCACCGATGAACTGCATAAGTTCTTCCATAGTGGGGTTGAGGATCTTGCCGGAAAAAGGGGCAAGACGTTGGATGAGACATACGGGCAACTCCGGGATAATTACGATGGCTATCACTTTTCACCGGATAGACGCCTTGATATCTACAATCCTTATAGTGTATTGAAATCTTTGTCGAAAGGAAAAATCAGTGATTACTGGTTTCAGACCGGAACACCATCGTTTCTGATTAAGATGATACACACCCGCCAATTGCCTCTTCGGGAATTAAACGAATACCGAGTTGGAACAAGCGAATTGATGAGTGTTTCGCTCGACTTGTCGAATTTCATATCGGTTCTTTATCAGAGCGGTTATCTCACAATAAAGTCGTATGATGAGGAAATGGATGAGGTTACCGTAGGTTTTCCAAACGGCGAAGTGGAGAGAGGATTTCTGCGCAACTTGCTACCGGAATACACATCGTTGAATTCATCGACTACTGCATTTGAAATCAACAGTTTTGTTCGTGATGTAAGAGCCGGCGACGCCGAACGATTTATGGAGCGGCTGCAGAGCCTGTTTGCCGACTTCCCCTACGATTCGTTTAATTTGAATGAACTTGAACAACATTATCAGGATGTAACTTATCTGGTAATGAAATTGATGGGATTCATTACCGAGGTGGAGTACAAAACATCCTCGGGCCGAATTGATATGGTTGTGCGCACGGATCGATACATCTATGTATTCGAATTCAAGTTAAATGGCACCGCCAAAGAAGCACTTGAGCAAATCGACACCAAAAACTATCTTCTACCATTTCGGGCCGACGGACGGCAGCTGGTGAAAATAGGAGCCAACTTCTCCACCGAACTCCGAGGCATCGATTCATGGATAATAACGCCAAAAATGCAATAATCCGAACAATTTGGCGGGGTGATTTACGTTTATATTATGGATTTTCAGTAACTTTGCATTTTGTATGAATAAAACACTGCTATATATTCTGTTGGCTTCGCTCATCCTCCTTGGATTTGCGGCTTGTAGGCATGATGATGATTTCACTGATAAGGTGAATCGCACGGTGCTGGTGTATATGGTGGCCAACAATAATCTGAGTGGATACGACGACCTTGACATTGCCGAAATGGAGCAGGCCGTGAAGGCCGGAGCCCTGCGTAACGGTGGCCGGCTTATGGTGTATCACAATGCCCGCGGCGGCAGCAACACCCTGTTTGAGATAACACGTTCGGGCGAGCGCGTGGTGCATGCCACGTACAGCGACCTGCAGGATGGCGGCTCGCTCAATCCGGCACATATGTCGGAGGTGATAAATCAGGCCAGAAGCATTGGTGATAACAATCCCATGGGGTTGGTGCTCTGGAGTCATGGCACCGGCTGGATGGATGATAATCCGGCCAACGGGGCGCATTTCTCGTTCGGACTCGATAACCGCACACGCATGAACCTCCCCAACCTGCGCAAGGCCCTTGAGGGGAGCGAATTTGAATGGATATATTTCGACTGCTGCCATATGATCACCGCAGAGGTGGTGTATGAGCTGCGCGATTGTGCCCGCTATTTTGTGGGATCGACCATCGAACTCCCGCTCTATGGCATGCCTTACGACCACAACATCCCCCTCTTCTTCAAGCAGGGGGAGGCCGATCTTGTGGGGGCGGCACGCAATACGTTTGAATACTATCGGAATACCACCGAGAACGGTAGCCGGTTCTGCTCAATGACCGTGGTGGACGGTGCCGCCATCGAACCCTTTGCCCGTGCCACCCGTGAGGTGATGGAGCAGGCACAGCCACTCAGCGCAAACTATCAGCCGATACCCTATCAGCGCGGACGGTCGTGCACAATTTACGATATGCCGCAGTATATGCGCGAACTCCACGCTTCATCCGCAACGATGCAGCGCTGGGAGCAGGCCTACGCCGATATGATACTCTACAGCGCAGCCATACCGAACAATGCCCTGGGTATTAACGTTGACGAATTTACCGGACTCGGATGCAACATTGTGTGGGGATTCGACTTCAAAGCGCTCTTCGGCTACGACCGCTGCCAGTGGTGGGCCGATGTGGCATCGTACAACAAACAGCTAACAATCAGTAACCAATAAATTCAATAATGTTTCAAGCAGAAGAATCAGTAGCTGACACCACAGCCGTGGAGGCATCAGGTGTTTCAACAGATCTGTCGATACTCAAAAGCATGTCGGTTGATGAATTGATCAGTAAACTGGCTCACGACATCGTTTCGTTTTTCATCAGCGTGGCAATAGCCGTATTTGTGTTTTATATCGGCAAATTCATTATCCGCAAACTCTATGGCTTTGTGGCCGGAGTGATGATACGCCGCAAGGTCGACCAATCGCTCAGTACCTTTGTGCTGAGCATGATAAATATAGTGCTTTACTTCATACTGCTTGTGACGGTGATAAGCATCCTCGGCATCAACACCTCATCGTTCATCGCTCTCTTTGCCTCGGCCGGTGTTGCTATCGGTATGGCACTGAGCGGCACGCTGCAGAATTTTGCCGGCGGTGTGCTCATACTCCTCCTCAAGCCTTACAAAATCGGCGACTATATCGAAACGCAAGGCTATGCCGGAACCGTTACTGAAATACAGATATTTTCCACCATAATCTGCACCCCCGACAATAAGTCGATAATCATTCCGAACGGCGGACTCTCAACCGGTACGATCAACAACTGGTCGCGCGAGGATTACCGCCGTGTGGAGTGGACCGTATCGCTCGCCTATGGCGACGATGTGGAAACAGCAAAGGCCGCCATACTCGACATACTTAGCCGTCAGGCCGACATACTCAAAACCGACATTCCAACCTACCGCACCGATGTGCTCAAACACACGGTGGGACGCGATGACTACCTGCGCGGTGCAAACCGCGGCGGTGCGCCCACCGTGGCTCTCTCGGCGCTGGCGTCGAGCAGCATCGACTTCACGGTGCGTGCCTGGGTGCCGGCCTCGCAGTATTGGCCCGTGTATTACGCTGTGAACGAAGCCCTCTACCGCGAGCTCCCCGAGCGTGGCCTCAACTTCCCCTTCCCCCAGATGGATGTTCACATCCAAACCCCGCAGGCATAATGAGGCGTGGTGCTTTGATATTGATTGCCGCCACATTGCTTGCCGGTTGTGGCGGTGGCGGCAACGGGAGTGATAACGAACTCACCCCCGAGCTGCTTGAGCCGGACAGTGCCCTGGCATATTCCACCCACATTGGGTATATGCCTGAGCCATGCATCGACATGCATGTGAATTATCTGGGCAAGAATTACGGACTGGTATTCAACGACAGCAACTACCGTCATCAGGCCGTGGCCGCTATCACGGGCATGGTGCCGCTCACCGATCTCCGCTCGCATTGGCAGAACACCCGCGGCCTCACCAAGATAGAGAGCTGTGAGGATTTCTATGTGGAAAATCTCACTTATTCACGTCCGTTCTTAGTGCCTGAGGCTGCTGCCATGCTCCACGAGATAGGTCGCCGGTTCCGCGACACTATCGAGGCACGAGGTGGCGGTGACTACCGTATAAAACTCACCAGTGTGCTGCGCACTCCCTCCACGGTGAAGAAACTACGCCGCCGCAATGTCAATGCCGTGGATTCATCGGTGCATACTCTCGGCACAACCGTGGATATAAGCCACTCATCCTTTATTTGCGACAACGCCAGCATGCCACGCACCGTCAACGACCTCAAAGGGGTGCTCTCCGAAGTGCTCTATGCCATGCGCGACGAAGGCAAGTGCCTGGTGAAATATGAGCGCAAACAACCATGCTTCCACATCACTGTGGCACCGCATCCCGATTACACTCACGCTCCAACAAACTCTGAGAAATGAAATTTACAAAAATATTGAAATGGCTGGCCATAGGGATTGGATCGGTCATATTGTTGATAGTGCTGCTAATTGGTGTCGTAACATGGTATATGACACCCGAAAGGCTCACTCCATTGGTTAAGGAGCAAGCCTCACAATATATCAACGCCGACACCGAAGTGGAGCGTGTTGAGCTATTTTTCTGGTCTACCTTCCCGCGTGTGGTGCTTGAGGCCGACAATATCGCGCTGCGCTCGCGTGCGTTCGACCGATTGCCCGACTCGCTGCGCAGTCAGCTTCCGGAGTATGCCGACAGTCTGCTTTCGCTCCGCAGCCTCAGGGCATCGCTCAATATCCCGGCGCTGCTCGCCGGCACTATCAAGCTGCACGATGTGGAGATATGCCAGCCGAAGGCCAACCTCGTGACAGCTCCCGGCGGGATAGCGAATTTCGACATACTCACGGCATCCGACACCACCGAAAGCAGTTCGTCGGCACTTCCGAACATCGAGCTCGACCGCTTTGCCATTATTGGCCCGACGCCGTTGCGTTACCACTCCATACCCGACAGTACAAACATCACCGTTCATCTCACCACCACCTCCATTACGGGTGATGATATTCCGCGCTACTTGCTCAATATCGATGGAAGCGGTGGCGCGATGTTGGCCGGATTGCCTGTCATACAGCAGATTCCATTCGGCCTCAATGGCAATGTGGCGTGGAGCGCCAGCCATCCGGCGCAGGTGGAGATAAGTAAGTTTAAAATCAGTGCGGCAAACATTGATGTTACCATTGATACGCGGCTCGATTTCACCGATTCGCTCCGCATCGATGGATTCGAACTATATGATGCCCGGATGCATGTGAAGGATATCGCACACTTGGCCGGACTGGCCGGATTTGCACCTGCCGGTGAGTTGGAAACCGACCTGATGGTTGATCTTGCCGTGAAACTCCATTCGCCGTATGTCTACACGCCCGGATCGCTGCCCGACATAGAAGTTGTGGCAAAGATACCCGACGGACATCTCTATTACGACCGGATGACGCTTCAGAATCTCGCGGCCGACATCACAGCGCGCCTCCCCAAGGGCGACATCAACCGAGCCACGGTGGATATAAACAATTTCACGGCTATTGGCCGCAGCGTTGGGTTCAAACTCACCGGACGTGTCAGCGCCCAAGGAGATATAGCCAATCCTCTCGCCGAGGGGCATTTTGAAGGGGGTGTGCACTTCGACAACCTTCCGCAGCAGCTGCTGCGCCGCTTGCCCTTTACATTCAGCGGATTGCTGACGGGTAATACTGATTTTCGCCTGCATCCGTCCGACCTCACAAAAGATAATTTCCACAAACTGAAGGCCGACGGCAAGGTTACGCTTAACCACTTCAATCTGCAGATGCGCGATTCGTCGGCCACGGCCATGACACGCAAGGCTGTGCTCGCCTTCGGGTCGTCGTCGAAGTTATCGCGCGGTGTACAGGCTGTTGACTCGCTTCTGACCGTGTCGCTCAACATCGACACCCTCGCTTACATGGCCGATGGCATACGCATGACCGGAGCCGACCTCCATGCCGGAATAGGCGCGCGCAACGTTGCATCGTCGTTCGATACCACGCAGATTAACCCGTTGGCCGCACGCATCACAGCACGCCGCTTCGCAATGTTTTCCGACAGCGACTCCGTGCGCCTGAACCTTAGGAATATCGAAACCACTGCAGCATTGCTGCGCTATAAGAAGGATAGCCGCAAGCCGCTGCTCACATTTAAGATATCAACCGAGCGGTTGCATTTTGCCGACCGTCTGAACCGCGCCAATCTGCGCGATGCCGCCATCAACCTTAAGCTGCATCCGCGCGAGCGTCCGCGCATGTCGCGCCGTCTGCTCGCCATTTACGATTCGCTCGGCCATGTGATGCCCAACCTTGCGCCCGATTCGCTCTACACCCTGGCTCAGGCCGAGCAGCGCAAAAAGCGCCGCAACACCTCCGGTACACACCGTACATATCAGGCAGCAGCCGACAGCACATCTAAAATTGATTTTGGCGTGGACAACTCCTTGCAGACATGGTTGCGCCTGTGGGAAGCCTCCGGCTCAATAGAGGCGCGGCGCGGACGTGCCTTCACACCCTTCTTCCCCATCCGCAATCTGCTCACCGACCTGAAGATTGATTTCAATACCGACAGCGTTGTAATCCACCCCACCACCTATCGTTCGGGTGAATCGAAGCTGGTGGTCGATGGCTCGATACGCAATATAACAAGCGCTGTCACCTCACGCCGTGGCGATCCGATAGAGTTGAAACTCAATATCAACGCCGACACGCTGGATATAAACCATTTCGCACATGCTGCATTCGCCGGATCGGCTTTTGCCTCAAAGCTCGATTCAACAACGGTGTATCTCTCCGATTCGGAAAGCGATGATGAGATGCAGAAATCGATAGAGCAGGCCACCGAGGGGAGCACTGTGGCATTTGTGGTGCCGATAAATGTGGATGCCGAATTGAATATAAAGGCACGCGAGGTGCTGTATGCCGACATATGGTTTCAGCGTCTAAGCGGAAAAGTGGAAGTGAGCAACGGGGCGGTGCGCCTCAACCGTCTGGCCGGATACACCGACATGGGGTCGCTCGACATTACAGCTCTCTACTCCGCACCCGATATACATGATGTGGATTTTGCCGCCGGACTGGTGGTGCGCCGCCTCAATCTGAAAAAATTCCTGCACATGATGCCCCAGATAGATTCCATTCTGCCGTTGCTGCGTCATGTGGAGGGTCTTATTACAGCCAATATGGCGATGACCACCGAGCTGGATTCGGTGATGGACATAAAGTTCAACACCCTCAAGGCGGCATTGCAGCTGCAGGGCGACAGTCTGGTGTTGCTCGACTCCGACACATTCCGTAAAATTTCGAAATGGTTGCTGTTCAAGCATAAGAACCATAATATGATCGACCATATGAACGTGGAGATGGATATACAGAATAACAACTTGAGTGTGTATCCGTTCCAGTTTGATTTCGACCGCTATAAACTGGGCGTATGGGGCAATAACGACCTCGATATGAACTACAACTACCACATTGCTGTGCTCAAATCGCCGATTCCGTTCAAGTTCGGCGTAACCATCAAGGGGCATGGCGACGACTTCAAGGTGCGTCTGGGTGGTGCTAAGTTCAACCCCGATCAAGTGGTGGAATCGCGTCATCTCACCGACACCACACGCATCAACCTTGTGAAAGAGATTACCAACGTGTTTAAGTTCGGTGTGAAGTCGGGTCGCCGCAACCGCAAACTCTCGCTCACACCGCAGGGTTCGCTCCGCCCCAAGGCTCAGGAATACTCGGTGGCCGACACGCTCACTCACGCCGACTCGGTGCTGTTCATGCGCGAAGGTGTGATACCAATGTCGCCCTCAGTGGCCGATTCTCTCAAGCAGGCCGAACTCGACAGCCAGAAGCAATTGAAGAAAAATAAAAAGAGGAAAAAATGAATATATTCGATCACGCTATAAGTTCGTTCTGCCGTAAGCACGGCTATCATACGCTTCGGCCGGAAGCCGCCCTGATCGACATGGACGGTACGCTCTACGATTCGATGAAGAATCACACGGCGGCATGGTTCAGGCTTGCCACCGAACTCGGCATTCCTGCCATCCGCGAGGAGTTTTACCTCTATGAAGGCCGCACCGGAGCATCGACCATCAATATACTCTTCCGCCGTGCTTTAGGCCGCGAGGCTACGGCCGAAGAGATCAAGGAGCTGTATCACCGCAAGACGGTGTATTTCTCCGAACTTCCTCCGGTGGAGGTGATGCCCGGCGCACCGGCTATGATCAAACTGTTCGAGGCTTCGAATATCAAGCGGGTGCTCGTTACCGGATCGGGCCAGAGCTCGCTCATAAACCGCCTGGCGGAGGATTTTCCCGGAGCATTCACTCCCGGGCTTCGGATCACCTCGCGCGACGTGGAGCATGGCAAGCCGAGCCCCGAACCATATCTCAAGGCTCTTGAGAAGGCCGGTGTGCCTCCGTACTCGGCTATTGCAGTGGAGAATGCCCCTTTGGGGGTGGAATCGGCAGTGAAAGCGGGCGTATTTACCATAGCTGTAACCACCGGCCCTATACAGCGTGAGGCAATGGAGCAGGCCGGAGCTGATGTGGTGTTCGATTCAATGGAGGAGTGTGCGGCTATGATGCCGATGCTCCTGCAGCAGATGTTCAGCTATGATCCTGTCGGTTGAGCCGGCTAAGGCGTTGGCAGGGGCTGTCGGGAGCTTGGCTCCCGACAGGGTGTATCTGTTGGCCGACGACAACACCGCTAAGTGTATAGTGCCACTACTCGGTGCCGGATGGCCGATGATGGCAATTCCGGCCGGGGATACGCATAAAAATATTGCCACAGCCACAGAGGTGTGGATGTGGCTGGCCGCAAATGGGGCAACGCGCCATTCACTGTTGGTGAATGTAGGCGGGGGGATGGTTACCGACCTGGGAGGATTCGCGGCCGCTACTTACAAGCGGGGAATCCGGTGTGTGAATGTGGCTACATCGCTGCTCGCCATGGTCGATGCCTCGTCGGGTGGTAAAACGGGGATAAATCTCAATGACCTGAAGAATGAGATTGGTGCGTTTCATCACCCCTCCGAGGTGATTATAGCACCGTCGTTTCTTGCCACACTGCCGCGTGAGGAGTTACTGTCGGGCTATGGCGAAATGCTCAAGCATGCCATTATTGATGGTCAGGAACTACTTGCCGAAACACTCGGTTTTAGCCCGCTCACACCGTCCACCGACCCGGCTTGGCTCGATATACTCAGGCGAAATATAGCAGTGAAACAGCGAATCACCGAGGCCGACCCCAAGGAGAAGGGATTGCGCAAGACTCTTAATTTAGGCCATACCGTAGGTCATGCGCTGGAATCATTCATGCTGCGGCGCGACACTCCGGTGCCGCATGGCTATGCCGTGGCATGGGGACTGCTCGCCGAGGCAGTGTTGGCGCATCTTGTGGCCGGAGGAGAATCGGCCATGCTGTATCAGCTTGCCCATACCATAGAGTGTCTGTATGGCTCGCCGGCCATAACCTGCGACGATTACCCCGAGCTATACGAGCTGATGACTCACGACAAAAAGAATCGGGGCTCCGACATCAATTTCACACTGCCGCTTGCTCCGGGCAATATAGTGCTCGACCGTTCAGCACCGCGCGAGCAGATTTTTGCTGCGCTCGATATTTTCCGCGATTTACTACACGCCTGATGCGCTTGCCTATCGGGTGACGATGCGGAGGCGGGAAGCGGTAGGGGTCTTTCGCTCCACGCGTATCTGAACCGGTATGCGTTCGCGCAGTGCCTCCACATGGCTTATCAATCCCACGCGGCAACCTCCGGCGCGGTGGAGATTCTCAAGCGTATCGATAACCACATTGCGCACGTCGGCATCGAGGGTACCGAAACCCTCGTCAATGAAAATGGTGTCGAGTGCCGTGGCGCGTCCGCTGAGCGACGGCAGAGCCAGAGCAAGGGCGAGCGACACCACAAAGCTCTCACCGCCCGACAGATTGGTGGCCGGGCGCATGGTGCCTCCGGCGTCATTGTCGCGGATGAGCAGTGTGAGGCTTCCGGGCTGGAATCCGAGCTCGTAGCGCGACGACATACGGCGCAGGTGATGGTTGGCATGGCGTGTGAGCTGCTCAAGTATAAAACTTTGGGCGATATTGCGGAATTTTTTGCCATCGGTGCTGCCGAAGAGTTTGTTGAGGCGATCCCAGAGATTGAACTCCTGCTGTTTTGCTTCTGCTTCGGCAATGAGCTCGGCATGCAACCTTAGGTCGTTTTCGTTGCGGGTGAGTTTGGCTGATATCTCGCCGAGGCGTGTCTGTAGTGCGGCGGTTTCGTCAGACACTGTGGCGAGTGTGGCGTTCATCTCATCGAATTTCTGCGGATCGAGTCCGTCGGCATTCTTGCGGGCATTGGCAAGAAACTCGGCTGCGGTGTGTTCGGCTGCTTCGAGTCGGGTGAGTTTGTCGATCCCCTCGCTGTGAGCCTTGCGCATTTGCTCTATGGTGCCGCTGCCCATCAGTTCGCGCAGGCGATTCACCACATCGGCGCCCTCGAGTTGTGTTGCTTCCTCAAGGCGTACCTCAAGTTGCTGCCGCTCCGACATAAGGTTGGCCCGCTGTTCGTCGGCAGCGGCAATCCCCTCCAGAAGTTTTTGCCAAAGGGTTTTCACATCCCCCTTGCTCAGTTTTACAGTGGGTGGTATTTGCCAGCCCGGACGAAGTATGGCCACACGATTGAGCATGGCATCAACTTCGTCGGCAGTCTGCCGTTTGGCCTCGACTATCTGCCGGTGAGATGGCACATTTTTAGCCAATTCGGCATATGAGTGGGAATCACGTTCGATGTGGCTCAGCATCTCTTCGAGCGAGGAGGTGTTGTAGCGCCAGGCTGGGTTGATTATGGCTCCGTCGATAGCTTGATGCAACTCGGTAGCCGTATCATTGAGCCTGCCGACAAGCGACTCTAGCGAGGCTGTTTCGGTTTCGATGGTTTTTACAGTGGTGTTTATAGCGGCGATGTCGCGGTCGAGTTTGCGTTGCGATTCGTTGAGGCTATTGAGCTCGGTTTGCTTATCTTGCTGCATTCGCTGCAATTGCTGTATGCGGCTCATTGCCTTGAGCAGCGATGCCTTGCGGGAGCTTATGGCAGCGATTTCCTGCTCTATGGTTGGGATATCGGCTTCCGAACCGGTGTATTTTGCTGCTGCGGGAATGGCTGCGACTGCTGCGAGTGCATTGTCGAGTTCGCTTTTGGCTTGGTTAAGTTGCGATTCGGTGCGCGTGGAGCTTTTCTGAAGTGATTTGAACTCAGCCTCGGCCTTGGCAAGGAGAGAGGTGACGTTTGTCGATTCAGCGGTGAGGCGGTCGAACTCCTGCTTTACCGGTTGCAGCAGCGATTCGAACTTTTCCGATGAAGTGAGTTGATTAATGCGTTGGCCGCACAGTGGGCAGGTGTCGCCTTCGGCGAGTGTTGCGCGCAGCTCGTTTAGGTAGTCAACGGTTGACTCGCGCATCTTTTCATAAAGTGCTTTTTGCGCCTGCAGTGTGGAGTTTACGTTGCTCTCCTTACGGCGTAATTCAGCCACGGCTTCATCCTTCAGCTTTATGTCGGTGAGTTCCTGCAGGTGTAGTTCGGCTAATTCGGTGTGCTTTCTGCGGCGTTCAGCCAAATTCTTCACCGCCGCCGATACTTGTTGCAGGGTGGCGAGTTGGCCGTCGGCCTCGCTGTATGCCCGGGTAGTGGCTTCGGGGTTGAGTTCTTTCAGTTCGGTTGCTGTTGCTGCGGTTGAGGCATTGGCCTCTGCGATAGCTGATGTGATAGCCGACTGCCTCTTTTTTAGTTCCTTGGCTAAAGCTGCTTGCTCCTGTTTCTTATCGTTGTTAAGCTGTATATTGCGGCGGTGTGAAGCCAGCTGCTTCTTTGTTTCGGTGAGCCGGTGCATCTTCTCTGTAAGTCCGGATAGCGCGGCATATGTTTCGGCATATGGCTGATGCGAGGCTAATTTCTGTTCGCTCAGCGCGAGTCGTTCCATCGATGACTGTAACGCCTCTTTGTGCCATGCGCGGGCTTCGAGAGCTGCCGTGAAGTCGGCCGATGTAGCTATGCGTTTGTCGGAGAGTTCGATTTCCGCATTAAGGCGCGGCTGCCGGGCAAGGTCGGTGCGGATGGGCTCGTGCGTATCCCATAGGGTAAGGTCGGAGCCCATCTGCCTGAATTCAGGGCTTTGGCAAAGCTCACGTGTGGCGTTGAGAGCTTCGGTGGCGCGTTTGTGATTGGCTGTCACGTCGCTCAATTGTCGGAGCGCATTTATCCGGGCTGTTAGCTTTTCGGCTACAGTTTTCTTCTCCTTAATCGACGAGGTGATCTGTTTTTGCTCGTCAGTGAGTGCGTCAACCTCCTTCTGTTCGAGCAGCATCATCGCCTCCTTGCGTGTTTTCAGCTCTTTCAGTTGGCTGTTGGCCTCGGAGTAGTGAGCGGCGATGCGCATGCCGATTAGCGAGTATATCTCGGTGCCGGTGAGCTTTTCGAGAATTGAGGATTTGTCGTCGGCCGCCGATGTGAGAAAACGTGAGAATTCACCCTGAGCTAATAGTGTGGTGCGGCGAAATTGCTCGAAGTTAAGTCCGATGAGCCGTTCGATTTCGTCGCGTGTTTCCTTTAACTTGCTGGTGATTACTTCACCTTCGGGGCCACCTTTGGTCAGCACCCAGTCCTCCTTGACAAGTCGGCCGTTGGGCTTGTTTCTTGCGCGGTGGCACTCCCAGCGTGCGGTGAAGAGCCTGTTGGCATCATCGCGAAACGAGAGGTGGATATATGCCTCGCCTGCACCGCGGCGCATAAGCATGCGTGAGTCGTTGATTTTTGTTGTCTCCGAGGTGTCGAGGAAGTCCTCCTTAGGTGCGTTCTTAAGCCTTGGGGAATCGTTGTACAGTGCCAGACAAATGGCATCGAGTATGGTGGACTTTCCTGAACCTGTTGGACCGCAAATCAGAAATACCGGTTCGTTGTTCAGCGGTTCTGCTGCAAAGTCGATGGTGGCATCCTCGATGGAGGCGATATTGTGGATGGTGAGTTTTTCGAGTTTCATCGGATAACTTCAAGGGCGCATTGATCAAATAGCTTACTCAGTTCGGCAGGGAGGTCGGTGCCGTTCGTCGCGCGGTAGAAACGTGAGGCGAGTTCTGCCGGATTCATTTCGCGCAGTTCGCCGGCATCGGTTACGGAGGTGAGCGAATCCTCTATAGGTTCATGTTTCTTCACCACCTGTAGCTTGCAGAACCGTCCGCACCCCTCGGCTGCTGCCTTGTGAGCAAGTTCATAGGCGTTGGCGGGTGCCACATCGTCGACCAACAGTCGGGTGCGCAGATAAGCGCGGGTGTTGAATTGGCGCAGAGCCTCGAGCATGTCGTCAAACGATTCGAAGGCAGCGGTTCGCGAGGGGAGCGTAACCACCGGCAACGGCGGCTCCAGTTCGATGAAGCGCAGTGTCGGCACCTTGCCGCGTGCATCGGTCTCCACCACCGTCACGCCATGCGCACCCTCCTCTTCGAAGCTCACCGGCAGCGGTGTGCCGCAATAGTGGGCATGATATGGCGCACCGTTAGTGCTCACCGAGTGGCGGCGATGAATATGGCCCATGGCCAGATAGTCGCAGTCGATGGGGATTGATGCCGAGTCAACACAGTCGATCATACCTACCAATTCGGGATTGTTGCCTGAGAAATCGCATCCGCTCAGTGCCAGATGCACTAACGCAACGGTAGGGAGCGAGTGGCCGTTGGGGAGCGAACAGCGTAGTTCATCGAGATGTTGCTGCAGCCCGGCGAAGAAGGCCACCCGGCGTTCTTCGCTGCCGGCCACAGTGTCGGGCGTCAGAGCCGGGTAGGATCCGCGCGACATGAAGGGGAGCGCTACAGCTATGGCGCATGGAGTGCCTGACGAATCGCTTATGGCGATGAGATGGCGGTTGAAGTCGATCGACCCATCATCGGTCCGGTGAGCCGACCCTATTACTTCCACACCTAATTCGTGCCAGAGCACACGGTTGATCTCAAGCCGCGAACTGCTGTCGTGGTTGCCCGCAATCACAATTATGCGGGTTGCCGGTGATGCCAGACGGATGCGGTTCAGCCCCTCGGTGAAAAGGGTCATCACGGCATTGGATGGAACCTGACTGTCGAACACATCGCCGCTTATGAGCAGTGCATCGGGGCGTTCGTCGGCCACGATATGCGCCATGCTGTCGAGAAGCCAGCGATGTTCGTCGCTGCGGTCGTAGGAGTGGAACTGGTGTCCTAAGTGCCAGTCGGAGGTGTGGATGAATTTGGCCATGGCTCAGTGTGCGGCAATTTTCATGGTCTTGCCGTTGAGCGTTACAATGTACAATCCGGGTGCCGGAAGTTGCAGCGATGTGGCGCCGGGAGCCACGTTCATGTCGGCCACGGTGTGTCCGGTTAAATCGGCCACGGTGAGCCAGGCGGCTCCGCTGCGTCGGTTTGTGACGGTGAGCGTGAGTGCATCTGCTGATACGGAGCACTCATCGTCGTCTATCCGGTCGATAGCCGATGGTTTTTTAACCAATGAAAAGGTTACATTGTCGCCGTCAAGCTGTATGTTCTGTATCGTCACCTTGGGGTCGGATGTCGACCAAGGGGTGAGAGTGGCAGTGGTGACATTGCCCGATCCGGGGTATGGATCACCCTTGTATGAAAGCCCGCCGGATGTACCGTCGGCCTCTACCAGATCAACGCGCTGATGCCGTGAGTTGTTGTTCACCTCATTTTCATCCCACACATCTTTGTCGTAGTCAACATGCCATATGAGCATGCCTGAAGCGGGGAGGTATTTATCCCACCCGCGCAGCACACGGTTCTCTATCAGAAAATATTCATTGCCATTGCCAATGGAGTGTATCATGCCGTCGCCATCGGAGAGGGGGCCGAGTATGATGTCGCCAGATTCGGGGAGTATGCGGGGTTCGATCCATTCGAGAGCATAACGTTCGTACATGCTGTAGCTCACCGGGGTGCGCGAGTCGTTGGCATAACATCCATTATCGAGCACCGACCAGTCGCCCGGCGTGGCTGTGCTTAGTGATGAGCTGGTGCTGTAGAGGTCGGGGAGGCCGAGCGCATGCGAGAATTCATGAATGGTTGTGCCGATACCTTCGGGGTAGTCGATGTTCGACAGTTCAGGCGAACAGGTATAGTGGTCGATGGTAACATTGCCGAAGGTGATTTCCTCCGGATCGGGATTATAATAGCGTATGTCGAAAGAGTGGGGCCAAACGGTGTTTTCATTGCCGTAGCCCGATTCGCCCATGCCGGGATAAACCACATACACATTGTCGACCACGCCATCATTATTGAAGTCGTATCGCGATAGATCCACACCCTGGGCATGCAGCTCGGCACACGCTTCAATAGCCATCTTGTAGGCGTACATATCATCGCCCCATCTGTCGTTCTGGCCGTAGTATTTGTATTTGTTTTTCAGTTGAATCGGGCCGAACACCTCAAATGTGGGCTTGAAAATGCCATATGAGCAATCCACAAAGTAGTCGCGCACGCTGCCTGTGCCGCCATCGGATGAGAATCCCGGCTCGTTGAACTGCCGTGTGAAATATTCCACCGGATTGTCGATGGTGAATTTTTTGTCGGTGTATTCGGCCAACACCACCAGAGCAGGTACTT
>JAAGKN010000846.1_pt1 | contig 54528 bp, 41 predicted proteins | sample 6206371 | NCBI WGS metagenome assembly JAAGKN01 (sample SAMN11533720, study PRJNA540317) | gut metagenome | isolation source: fecal pellets from male and female animal of same cohort | host: Peromyscus leucopus | place: USA:CA | collected 2017
ACCATTACTAACTGCAACCGGATGTATCCTGTTTTTCTCCATCGATGTTTCACTCCTTATTTTTATAGAGTACTGTTGTGGATTGGCCGCTATCAGCGCACATTCGTGCATAGCAGACCCTTTTTCTGCCTATTTGTTGTTACTATTCACGGTCAATTTCATACAATAAACAGTCTCGTCGTGCCTGCACGTAAGAGAATGATTATTGTATGAAATTAGCGTGAATAGTAACTATTTGTTAAGAAATTATGACAAAAGTCTTTTCAATCGCAAAATCTTATGTTATAATGGAATCATAAGACCAAATAGTATAGTCAGCCACAATAGTGCATTTTTCATCCTATCATCAAATAACTGGGATGTCAAGCACTTTTTTTATTTTATTATAAGGAAAGGGTTACTATTCACAGCCGATTTTGACGGATAACAGGGAATTATCCATTGGAATCGGCTGTGAATAGTAACAAGAAAGGATGAAACTCATGAAAAAACTCAATGTGAATGAAATTCTCGCCAAAATGACCCTGGAACAAAAAGCAGATATGTGTTCCGGTGTCGATTTTTGGCACACTGCTGCCTACGAAGAACTTGGACTTCCAGACATCATGGTATCGGACGGCCCTCACGGACTGCGTAAGCAGGATGAAGAAGCCGACCACCTTGGCGCAGCGGAAAGCATCAAGGCGATCTGTTTCCCAACCGCCTCCGCCATGGCGTGCTCCTTTGACCGCGAACTGCTCCACACCGTAGGCGACGCCCTTGGTAAAGAATGCGTCGCTGAAAACATAGCTGTGCTTCTCGGACCGGGATTAAATATGAAGCGCTCTCCCCTCTGTGGCAGAAACTTTGAATACTATTCCGAAGATCCGTATCTCGCTGGCGAACTTGGTGCCGCACTGATCAACGGCATCCAGAGCCGAAATGTTGGCACCAGCCTGAAACATTTCGCGGCAAATAACCAGGAATGGCGGCGCATGAGCATCAACGTCCTGGCGGACGAGCGCACCCTCCGCGAAATCTATCTCGCCGGGTTTGAAAAGGCGGTGAAACAGGCCAAACCATGGACGATCATGTGCAGCTACAACCGTATCAACGGCGTATACTCCTGTGAAAACAAATGGCTCCTGAATGATGTGCTCCGCGAGGAATGGGGATATGATGGCCTTGTCATGACGGACTGGGGCGCAATGAACGAAAGAGTTCCCGCATTAAAAGCAGGACTTGACCTGGAAATGCCAAGCAGCCATGGTGAAACAGACAAACAAATTGTTGCCGCGGTACAGGATGGTACTCTGGAGGAAAGTATTCTGGACAGGGCCGTTCTTCGTGTCCTTAATCTGGTCAATCAATATATTTCGCACAAACCGGATACACGCCCTTCTTATAATAAAGAAGAGCACCACGACCTCGCGCGCAAAACGGCCGCCGAATCCGCCGTACTCTTAAAGAATGACGGCATCCTTCCTCTTACTGCCGGCCAGAAAATCGCAGTCATCGGTAAATTTGCCGAAACTCCGCGCATCCAGGGCGGCGGTTCCAGTCATATCAACTGTACAAAGATTACTTCCGCGCTGGAGGCTTTTGCCGCAATCAACGAACTGCCTGGCGAGCATATCTGCGAGGACGGCGTATGCCGCATGGCTCCCCCTGCGCGCTATGAAATCACCTATGCCGCCGGATATGATACCGCAGAGGATAAAACGGACGAAACACTTGCAGCGGAGGCTCTGGAAACAGCCAAAAATGCCGATGTTGCCGTTATCTTTGCTGGTCTTCCCGATGAATTCGAGAGCGAAGGATATGACCGCGCCCACCTGAATATGCCGGAATGCCAAAACCAGCTAATTGAGCGCATCTGCGATGTGCAGAAAAATGTAGTCGTTGTCCTGCACAATGGCTCGCCGATCTGCATGCCATGGCTTGACCGTGTTAATGCCGTTCTGGAGATGTATCTGGCCGGACAGGCAAGCGGAGGAGCCGCCGCCGACCTGCTCACCGGGCGCGTCAACCCCTCCGGCAAATTGGCCGAGAGTTTCCCTCTCCGTCTGGAAGACAATCCTTCTTATCTGAATTTCCCAGGCAGGCGCTACGAGGTTTCCTACAGTGAAGGAATTTTTATCGGTTACCGCTATTATGATAAGAAAAAAATGGATGTCCTGTTCCCATTTGGGTACGGAATGAGCTACACAACATTTGCCTACAGCAACTTAAGAATAAACGATACCGCCTTTTCGGATGCGGGCAGCTCCCCGTTGTCATTGGGAAGCTGCCCTTGCCACGGAGCATACAGTGAAATCCCGGCAAACGCAGCCTCTGCTATCAGCGCGACGGACACTGATACCATTACCGTATCCGTCGATGTGACAAATACCGGAAAAACCGCCGGAAAAGAGATTGTGCAGCTCTATGTCAAAAACTTTATCGGTATAGAAAACAGGCCGGAGAAAGAATTAAAGGATTTTGAAAAAGTCTTCCTGCTCCCTGGCGAGACAAAAACAGTCACCTTTACCTTAAATTACCGCTCTTTCGCCTATTACAACCTGACGATTGGGGACTGGTTCGTTGAAAGCGGCCTTTACCATATCTGTATCGGCGCCTCCTCACGCGACATCCGCCTGACGGCTCCTGTGCAGATGACCGGGACAAAGAGACTGCCTTTCCACGCCTGGGATGTGACGACTTGCGAGGATGTAGACCTCTTTGCAAAGAAACCTGAACTTCTGAACGAACTTCTGAACCGCCTCATCCAGGCCAGTATCACCGATGAGGCAGAACGCGAAAAGGCTCTCCGTCAGCTTAAATTTAACTTTGGCTGGACGCCGCTGCACTCCATTTTGTCTTTTGATAACGGAGCTCTTACCTATGATGAAATCCAGGAAGTCATCCGCAAATTAAATGACGCAGAAAATTAACAGGCCATTACTATTCACAGTCAATTTCATACAATAAACAGTCTCGTTGTGCTTGCACGTAAGAGAATGATTATTGTATGAAATTAGCGTGTAGGCAGTTTCCTATTAGACAAAAAAATGGAGTCTAATACAACGCACGCTTTGCGTTGTCAGACTCCTTCCGGGCATTTATTGGCGATGCAGATATTTTTCTTTCGTCGCCATCCCGCCCCGGATATGACGCTCAGATTTATTGATATCCAGAACCCGTCTCGCCTGAGCTGCAAGGCCGGGATTGATTTCCGGCAGACGCTCTGTGATATCCTTATGTACTGTGCTTTTACTAATCCCCAACTCTTTTGCCGCCTGCCTGACGGTAGCTTTTCGCTCGACAATATATCTGGCGGCCTCCACTGCCCTTTCCTCAATATACTCTTTCAAGTTTTCTCCCCCTGATAGAACTTGTTTATTTCATATGTATGAAGAAAGAAACGAATTTATGCGGTTTTCCCCTGTACACTTTTGCCAGTATTTTGCCTTTTCGCATTTTATCCCGGCCACCCAGCAAAATGATGCCGTTTGGCGAGAGGTATTGTAATAACCAGCCTTAATTTAACAGTAACTATTCACGTCCATTCTAAACGGCATAAGTAAAACAGCCTGCACGCTAATTTCATCAAATCATCATTTTCTTACATGCAAGCACGACGAATCTGATGATTTGATGAAATTAACCGTGAATAGTAACTATTCACCAAAAAGCAGACATTTTTCTCCCAATTTTATACTTCTTTTTCCGATACCTCATGGTACACTATAGTTTGGAAATACTTTCCTGAGAGGAGCAGAAAAATGTTTGAAAAGAAGAAAGGCCCCAGGAGTACAAGGCAGGGGTTGAAGATTATCATCGTAGGCTGCGGAAAGGTCGGCTCTACACTGATCGAGCAGTTAAGCAAAGAAGGACACGATATTACAATTATAGATCAAAATCCAAAAAAAATTCAGGAAATTACAAACCAATACGATATCATGGGGCTGGTTGGCAATGGCGCAAGCTACAATGTACAAATTGAGGCCGGAATCGAAAAGGCTGACCTGATCATCGCCGTCACTGGATCGGACGAGTTAAATCTCCTGTGCTGCACTATCGCAAAGCAGGTCACGGAATGTTCAGCGATCGCCAGAGTCCGCACACCGGAATACAGCCACGAAAGCAGTTATCTCCGCGAAAAACTCGGCCTTGCCATGATCATCAACCCTGAACTTGAGGCAGCAAAGGAAGTCGCCCGCATCCTCTACCTCCCAACGGCACTGGAAGTCAATTCCTTTGCCCACGGACAGGCTGAACTGATTAAATTTAAAGTACCGGATGGAAACGCCCTGGACGGCATCTCACTCGCCCAGTTTGGCAAGAATAATACATCGGATATCCTGATCTGTGCCATAGAGCGCGGCGGAGAGGTATATATCCCTGATGGTAATTTTATCATCAACCATGGCGACATCATCTCTTTTGTTGCCACCCGAAAAACCGCCAAGGCTTTTCTGGAACATATCGGCATCCACACAAGCCGGGTTAAAAATACAATGATCATTGGCGGCGGAAAGGCTTCCTATTATCTGGCCGCCCAACTGCTGCATATGGGAATTTCTGTTAAAATCATCGAAAATAATCCCACACGCTGCGAAGAGTTAAGCATTCTCCTTCCCAAAGCAATTATCATCAACGGCGACGGTACGGATCAGGAAGTCCTGAAAGAAGAAGGGATTATCTATACCGAATCTTTTGTGCCGCTGACCGGAATAGATGAGGAGAATATCCTTCTCACTCTTTTTGCGCGCCAGATCTCAAATGCAAAGGTGGTAACCAAAATCAACCATATCAATTACAAGGATGTCATCAGCACACTTGACCTTGGCAGTGTCATCTATCCCCGCTACATCACCGCCGAGGCGATCATCGCCTATGTGCGCGCAAAAAAAGCCTCGTTGAACAGCAATGTGGAAACGCTGTACCACATGTTTGATTCAAAGGCAGAGGCAATCGAGTTTCGGGTAAATGAAAATTCAAACGTCACCAATATCCCGCTAATGGATTTGGCGCTGAAAAAGAACCTTCTGATCTCCTTTATCAGCCGAAACGGTTCAATCCTTATCCCCAGCGGCAAAGACTGCATCAAGGTAGGCGACACAGTCATGATCGTTACCACCCACACAGGATTTAATGATATACAGGATATACTTGCGCACTGATCATGAAACGGCAGATCTATTTTACTCCTGTCCGCCTGGCCCATTATTCCGCAAGAATCAATCCTCCCGGCAATGGTGCAAAACAGGCAATTCACAAATTTGATTTCTGGCTGGATGGAGAACTTAACGAAAGGAACGGCAAAAACGATGAATAGTTCAATGATTCGCTATATTTTGGGATATATACTAAAAATTGAGGGAATTATTCTGATCTTCCCTTGTCTTGTTGCTGTCATTTACCGGGAAATGGAAGGGTTCTGCTATCTCGGAGTATCTTTCCTCTGCCTTTTCCTGGGATTTCTGATGACCATAAAGAAACCGGCAAACGCAGTCTTCTATCTGAAGGAAGGCTGCGTTGCCACCTCGCTGAGCTGGATAGTTTTCAGCTTGTTTGGCTGCCTGCCGTTTTACCTGACAAAAGAGATCCCCAATTTTACGGATGCTTTGTTTGAAACCGTCTCTGGATTTACCACAACCGGTTGCAGCATTTTAAGCGATGTCGAAGCGCTGTCCCACTGCGCACTTTTCTGGCGCAGCTTTACCCACTGGATCGGCGGCATGGGAGTTCTCGTTTTCCTTCTCGCCATCATTCCGATGAGCGGAGGCTCACATATTAACCTGATGCGGGCAGAAAGTACAGGGGCTTCCGTAGGCAAACTGGTGCCTAAGGTAAAATATACAGCACGTATCCTTTATCTGATTTATATTGGCCTGTCCATTTTGCAGCTTATTTTTCTGCTGGCCGGCCGGATGCCGCTCTTTGACGCTATCAATACCACATTTGCCACTGCGGGTACAGGAGGGTTTGGCATTAAAAATGACAGCCTGGCAAGTTACTCACCTTACATCCAATGGATTACTACGATTTTTATGCTGTTGTTTGGCATCAGCTTTAACACATACTATTATATTTTGTATCGGAACTTTAAACGAGCCTTTGGCTCGGAAGAGGTAAAATACTACCTCATCATCATTGCAGCCGCAACTGCCTTTATCTTTTTTAATATATGGAATACAGCCTCCGGTATATTTGACACGCTGACAAAAGCCTCATTCCAGGTGGTTTCAATCATGACCAGTACAGGATTTTCCACTGTGGACTTTGACCAATGGTCTCAATCCTGCAAAACGGTTCTGGTGATGATCATGTTTATCGGAGCCTGCGCCGGAAGTACAGGCGGCGGCATGAAAGTTTCCCGGTTCATCCTTATGGTTCGTACGGCCATCAAGGAATTAAATTCCTATATTCATCCAAAAAGCGTGATGAAGATCCGTGTGGACAATAAACCTGTGGAACGTGAAGTCGTGCGCTCCGTCAATGTATACCTGATCACCTTTGCCTTCATCTTTGCCGCCTCTACACTTATCGTCTCCTTCGACGGCAAGGATCTGACAACAAACTTTACCGCCGTTACTACCACTATGAACAATATCGGCCCCGGACTTAATCTGGTTGGCCCGACACAGAACTTTGGCTTTTTCTCCCCTCTTGCCAAATTCGTGCTGATGTTTGACATGATTGCCGGACGTCTTGAGTTGTTCCCGCTGCTTATCCTGTTCCACCCTGCCATCTGGCGGGATGCCTTTGCACAGCGCTTAGAACAGCACCGGACACAAAAAAGAATACGGCGGCAGCACCGAAGATGACCAGGAATCCACCTACTTCGGTCAAGTAAGCGATGTATTCGACAGATTCCCCAAGCTGGTTTTTACCTCATCCGCGGAGGACAAGATCATGTCCGCGGAAGCGGCAATCTCCTGCGTTACCGCCGCAAGATTTTCCGTCCTTCCATTGACCTCAGAAACCACATCCAGCAGCCTTTGGGTATCAACGAGAATCTTCTCAATCGCTTCCAATATCTTATCCTGTGTTTTTCCACTCTTCGAGGCGGTCTCACGAGAATCGGAAGCCAGCTGGTTAATCTCATCGGCAACTACGGCAAACCCTCTGCCCGCCTCCCCGGCACGCGCCGCCTCTATAGAAGCATTCAGCGCAAGAAGGTTCGTCTGAGACGCAATAGATACTACCTCATCATTATTCGCTGTCAGTTCATGAATAAATTCATTGATTTGATTAAGCGCTACGCTCAACTGCCTGCTAAACTCTTTCACCCCCAACATACTGTTGGAAATGTCCGTGCACTCTTCCGCACTGCTGTTATTCCCCTCGGCAAGTTCGCTAACCGCCTTAAAAATCACCTCAAACTGTCCATCAATTTCCGTAACGGTAGCAACAATATTTTCTCTCTGTTCCGCAATAAGATTTTTCTCTTCCTGGATTTGGTCGGCTAAAACAACCGCCGTCTCCTTCTCTTCCTCTACTTGGGCTTTCAGATAATGTATGCAGTTTAGTTTGTGATTGAAACCATTGTGGATAGCAATCGCCATATCCTTACATGTGTCATATCCGCAACATGAACAATTTATATTTCTGGATAAAGGCGTGTCTTTGCCCATATCCATATAAATCGCCTCAAGTTCCTCCTGGCTCGGAAGCGCATACGCACAATGCCCAGACAGATCGGTATATGAGCAAAGATAATCATTCAGGTCAAGATGAGAAAACTGCTTATTTAACTTCTTAAGCCTCTGCTTAGGCGACAGCTTTCTTGACCAGGTATGGCTCGGTTTGTTATTCTTACTTGCCTCACGGATATGCATCATCTCAATCAGCACATCATCATTCCCCTGCTTTTCTGGAGCTGTCGCCGTGCCGTAAAGGCAGCCCGAAGAACAATTCAGCGCATCAATAAACAGATACGGAAACGTTCCCTTCTCAATACGGTCCTTATTTGCTTCCAGATACTTATACATATGCTTCTCGCCCTCCATCTGACGAATCAGCACATCCTCACCTAAGAACCAGTATACATTTTCCTTTAAGCCTCCCGGAGTCGGGTATACCGAACCAAGACCGTACTCTATTTCATCCTTAGCCGATGGCCCGGAAATCCTGTGCTTCCTCACATAACGCATAAGATGCTCAAATGTTACATTATAGGAAATCATACCTTTTCCGCGCTCAGACTCCATCTCCATCTTTTTGGAAATGCATGGACTAATAAATGCAAGTTTATCTGTAATCCCCATCGTCTTGCGCACATAGATCGCACCACACATCATCGGACTCTGCACTGGAAACAGCTTTGGAATCAGTTCCGGAATATAGCGCTCTATGTAACCTACTACAGCTGGACACGGCTGTGAAATGCCGCCGATGAAATTGTACTTTTCAACATAATTCAGATATGCCCATGTCGTAATGTCAGCGCCGAAAGAAATACTGATCATCCGGTTCACGCCCAATTTCTTTAATCCGCCCAGCACACTCTCATATTCCCTTGGATAATTTGCAAGAAAAGCTGGCGCAATCAAAAGAGAAATCTTCTCTCCTCTCTTCAACGCTTCAAAAAATGCCTCTGTATCATCCACATACTCCCTTGCATCATGCTCACATGCATCAAAACAAGCTCCGCACCCAATACATTTTGTCCCATCCACATTGATGACATTCCTGCCATCGTCTGTCTCTTGGGCAAGGGTCGCACCAACACAACTGCACACGCTGATACACTTATTGCAGCCGACACAGTTATCGTTCGTCCTTACCAAACCCATTTGTTCCTTTTGAGCCATAGCACTTCTCCTTTTCCTATAGTCTGTCGAATATATTTATATACCATTCTTCCTCCCTATCCAGCAACCCTATATTTAAGATTGTTTAACGCTCCACAGACACTGCTGTTACTATTCGCAGCCGATTTCGGCGGATAATTTCCTATTATCCATTGAAATCGTGCGATATCTGATGTATTATATAGTTGGATTTTTATATCCTGTGAAGCCTACTGGTTTTGCGCTTCATGTCCGTAGTTCTTTTACTGATTCCTGACGTGGCATGAAAGAAATCAAGAAATGAGGTACTTTCTATGAACGAAAAAGTCTTGCATACCCTTGAGTATGATAAAATAATACAAAAACTGGAACAGCACGCCGGTTCTCCTCTGGGCAAAAGTTACTGCCATGAACTCCTGCCCCATACTGACCGCGCTGTCATCCAAAGAGAACAGCGGGAAACTTCCGACGCTCTGACCCACCTTCTTGCACGGGGCAGTATCTCCTTCCAGGGCGCCGCCGATGTCCGCGAGAGTTTGAAACGCCTTGAGATCGGGGCAATCCTTGGAAGCGGCGAACTGCTCTCTATCTCCAAATTACTGAATACTGCCGGCAGTGTCAAAGCATACTTTCGGCAGAACCTGAATGACGAAGATGAAACCGGAGATTCCCTGAATGAGTATTATCAACTGATCGAGCCGCTGTCCCCGCTGATGAATGAAATCCGCCGCTGCATCCCCGCAGAGGACGAAGTCGCAGATGACGCCAGCGCAGGCCTTTCCAGAGTCCGCCAAAGCATGAAGCGCGCGGGCAGCCGCATCCATGAACAACTAAACAGCATCCTTGGAAGTTCTAAGAGAACGATGCTTCAGGATGGCATTATCACCATGCGCGGCGGGCGCTACTGCCTTCCGGTCAAGGCAGAATACCGTTCTTCCTTCCCGGGAATGCTCCACGACCAGTCGTCCACCGGTTCTACCCTGTTTATCGAGCCCTCATCCGTGGTAAAATTAAACAATGAGATACGAGAGCTGGAATTAAAAGAGCAGGAAGAAATCGAAAAAATCCTGGCCGAACTAAGCAATCAGGCGGCAGAACAGTTATTTTTTATCGAACAGGATATGCGTATCCTGTCCAAGCTGGATTTTATCTTTGCAAAAGCCTCCCTCTCCCGGGAAATGCGCGGTACAGAACCCGGTTTTCCTGATGAGGGATTTATCCTGATCAAAAAGGGCCGCCATCCTCTGATTCCTAAAGACAGGGTAGTCCCTATCGACCTGCAGCTGGGAAAGGACTTTTCCCTTCTCGTTGTTACCGGTCCAAATACCGGTGGCAAGACGGTTTCCCTGAAAACGGTTGGCCTCTTTACCCTAATGGGACAGGCCGGACTCCACGTTCCCGCATACGACGGCTCATGCCTGCGCATCTTTGAAGAAGTCTACGCTGATATTGGCGATGAGCAGAGTATCGAACAGAACCTGAGTACCTTCTCCTCTCATATGACGAACACTGTATCTATTTTGGAGCGGGCAGACACGGACAGTCTTGTCCTCTTTGATGAACTTGGGGCGGGAACCGATCCTGTCGAGGGCGCGGCTCTCGCCACCGCTATCCTGTCTAACCTCCACCAAAGAGGAACAATGGTCATGGCAACAACCCACTACAGTGAACTAAAACTCTACGCTCTGCAGACCCAGGACGTAGAAAATGCGTGTTGTGAATTCGATGTTGCCACATTACGCCCGACATACCGGCTGTTGATCGGCATTCCTGGGAAAAGCAATGCATTCGCTATCTCACAACGTCTCGGCCTTCCTGCGGATATCATTAAAGACGCCAAAGACCGCGTCACCTCAGACGCCCAGGCATTTGAGGATGTACTGAGCGACCTGGAGGCAACCCGTGTCAAACTTGAGCAGGAACATGCCGCCGTAGTGAAAAATCGTAAAGAAATCGATGACCTCAAAAAACAGCTGCGGGAAAAAAATGAAAAACTGGAGAATTCAAAAGACAGAATCCTTGCCAACGCCAACGCGGAGGCGAGCAAAATTTTGTCTGAGGCAAAGGAATATGCTGATGAAACCATCCGAAAATATACGAAATGGGCAAAAAGCGACGAGCATATCCGCGAAATGGAAACAGAACGTGCAAAACTGCGGGAGCAGATTCACAATAAGGACAGCCGTCAGAAAACTTCCGCACCAAAGAGAAACACGTCTAAGGTAAAACCTTCGGAACTGATAATTGGCGCGGATATCCGCATTCTGTCTTTAAATACTACCGGCACGATCAGCACCCTTCCGAACGATAAGGGCGAGCTTTTCGTCCAGGCCGGCCTTCTGCGGACAAAGGTTCAACTGAGCGATATCGAACTGATCAACCAGCCAAAAAGCAAACCGGAGAACAGCAAAAAATCCGGCAGCGGGCGTATCCGCATGGACAAATCTGCGAATATTCATCAGGAGATCAACCTGATCGGTATGACCGTCGACGAAGCGATGATCAACCTTGGAAAATACCTTGACGACGCATATCTCGCCCATCTGTCCCAGGTAACTATTATCCATGGACGCGGTACAGGTGCCCTGCGCAGCGCAGTCCACAGCCACTTAAAACGAACGAAATATGTCAAGTCCTTCCGCCTCGGAGAATTCGGCGAAGGGGACATGGGGGTTACCATCGCGGAATTCAAATAAGCCGCACAGCATAAGGAGGTATATATGGTCAATAAACAACGCATCCTCATCGTGGATGATGATGAAAATATCGCTGAACTCATCAGCTTGTATCTGATCAAAGAATGTTTCGACACTTATATTGTCGGCGACGGCGAGGCCGCCCTGAACGCCCTGAAAACCTATCAGCCGGATCTGATGCTCTTAGACATCATGCTTCCGGGCATTGACGGCTACGAGGTGCTCCGTGAACTGCGGAAAAACTCCAGCCTCCCGGTAATCATGCTCTCTGCCAAAGGCGAAGTATTTGACAAGGTGCTTGGTCTGGAACTTGGTGCAGACGACTATATCATTAAACCATTTGACTCTAAAGAACTGGTTGCCCGGGTTAAGGCTGTACTCCGGCGCTTTCAGGCCGAACCCCCGGCAGTTTCCACAGGCGATGATCTGCCAGTCGAAAAGGTTTCTTTTCCCGGCCTGTCCATCAACCTGACCGACTATTCCGTGCACTATAACGGAACAGTCGTGGAAATGCCGCCAAAAGAATTAGAACTCTTCTACTTCCTGGCCTCTCACCCAAACCAGGTATTTACCCGGGATCAGCTCCTGGATCATATCTGGAGTTACGATTACATCGGCGACACGAGAACTGTCGATGTGCATATCAAACGTCTTCGGGAAAAATTTGAAGATCACCCTGCATGGAACCTGGCTACTGTGTGGGGCATCGGCTATAAATTTGAATATCACGCAGATGTGCACGGGGTATAAGCATGAAAAAATCCTTAAGGTTCAAATTCATCTTCTCCTACCTGATCATTGCCCTGCTTACGCTGATTTTGCTGAATACGTATGGGCAAAGCACAATCTATAACAAATTGATCGAATACGAGAAGGCGCAGCTTTATGATGAGGCAGACCTGATCGCCAGACGCTATGTGCCGGATATCAGCATTTTTAACGCCAATAACATGACTATACGACAGCATTTTCATTCCCTGGAAACCCTAACCAGCATGCGAGTATGGCTTGTCACTCCTTCCGGCGATATTATTATGGATTCCAGCCCGACGGACTCCTGCCAGGAAAAAAATATAAATGAATATGACACCTCCTTTCTCGCCCATCAATCCATCGTGGGAGCTTACCCCACAGGGTTAATGAAGGAAAGTATGATTTCTGTCATTTATCCGATTACCGAATCCGTCACCACAAATGGTTACGTAGTCCTGATGTCACCGACCAGCACGCTGGACCGAAGCGCTGCCAGCTACATTGATGCTATCGTGATCTGCGGCTTTATCATTTTATCCATATCCGCTGTCCTCTTCCTGTACCTGCACTATCAGGCCGTCAAGCCGCTGAGGACAATGACTGCGGCTGCCAGGGAATACGCCGACGGCCACTTTAATTACCCAATGAAAAAGGTCTCCAACCATGAGCAGGCGGAGCTTGCCAGCGCAATTTGCTATCTGGCTGAGCAGATGAACCATCTAGACGAATACCAGAAAAATTTTGTTGCCAACGTATCTCACGATTTCCGCTCCCCCCTTACCTCTATTAAGGGCTATACGGAGGCCCTGGCAGACGGCACGATTCCACCGACTATGCAGGAAAAATATTTTAATATTATCCTCTATGAGGTAGAACGCCTGAACAAACTGACCAGCAGCCTCCTGGAACTAAATCATGTTGAACATGGCGGCATGATTCTGGAAAAGGTAAACTTTGACATCAATGATACAATAAAAAAATCCTCTCTCTCTTTCGAGCAGCGCTGCAGAGAAAAACAGATCTCCCTGGATCTGATCTTTGAACAAAAGGAACTGCAGGCTTATGGCGATGCAGGAAAAATCGGGCAGGTGATACAAAATCTCTTGGACAATGCAATTAAGTTCAGCCATTATGACTCTACGATCACCATACACACCCTGCAAAGAAACCATAAAATTTTCGTCTCCGTTAAGGATCATGGTATCGGAATTCCAAAAAGCAGTCTGAAAAAAATCTGGAACCGCTTTTACAAAACCGATATCTCCCGCGGAAAAGACAAAACCGGTACAGGACTTGGACTCTCGATCACCCGGGAAATCATTGACGCCCATGGGGAAAATATAAATGTAATCAGTACCGAAGGCGTTGGCACTGAATTTATCTTTTCCCTTCCCTGTGCAAAAGAATAGCACCGCCTGCAGCGGTGCTATTCTTTTGCTATCTGTTACCGAAAAATTTTTTCATTGTACAGCGAAAGGACCATGTCCATTTTATGCATTCATATAATCACATCTCGTTCCCAATATGCTGGCAACTTCATATTGATATTCGTCAATACTCTTTTCCATCTGTAACGCTTCCTCAATATCCATGTCATACACTCTGTCATGCCGATACCCTACAACTCTGTTCTTCTTCCCCTTGTCAATGATATCTACAGCATACGACCCCATGATTGAAGCGTAGACACGGTCTCTTGCCGTGGGGCTTCCTCCGCGCTGTAAGTGTCCTAATACAGTCGCACGGGTCTCCATTCCCGTCGCCTCTTCGATACGCTTAGCCAGTGAATTAGAGTGGCCGACCCCCTCCGCATTAACAACGATCTGATGCGTCATCCCTGTCTCACGGTTCTTCTTGATCTGCTCAACCAGCCTCTCAATATTATTATCATACTTTTCCGGAAGCAGGATTCCCTCCGCACCATTTGCAATACCGCACCAAAGGGCAATGTAACCCGCTGAACGTCCCATAACCTCAACAACACTGCACCGCTCATGTGAATTCGATGTCTCCCGTAAACGGTCGATCGCCTCCATCGCCGTATTCACTGCGGTATCAAACCCGATCGTATAATCCGTATACGCTATATCAAGGTCGATCGTCCCTGGGACGCCAATGACATTAACGCCGTACTTCGACAAATTTTTTGCTCCGGTAAAAGAGCCGTCGCCGCCAATAACCACCAGGGTGTCTATCCCCAGTTCCTTACAAATCGCAGCCGCCTTACGCTTTCCCTCGTCCTTCGCAAACTCTGCGCTGCGCGCAGTAAATAAGAATGTACCGCCGTGCTGAATCTTCTCTGAAACATCCTGAAAGGTCATAAGCTTAATTTCCTTATTCAAAATGCCATTGTACCCCCGTCTTACCCCATATACCTCGTATCCCTTAGCAATGCCGGTACGCACCACGGCGCGAACCGCGGCGTTCATTCCCGGTGCGTCCCCGCCACTAGTTAATACCGCAATTTTTCCCTTACATTCCATCGTATATCCTCCATCTCCAACTTTATTCCCGCAAGCCAACGAACCAGGCGGGCGCACGCCTGCTTGTCCATCTGACTCCTGCGCCGGGTTTTAATAAATCAGCAGTGGAATGAAAACCTTTACCACTGCCTATATTTAAAAAATGCATCAAAACACACTGTCTCTATTGTAGTATTTTCTCTGTTTTTTTTCAATGTTTTTTTTCAATGTTTTTTTCAGAATTTACCACTTTTCGCTATTATGAACAAAAAAACACCGTATGCTGTCTAAGATGTACATCTGCATGATCTAGTACAGTGGATAGTAACCGGCAACCTTTCTGTTTTCTTAATTTCACCCTGCACTTGTTGACAGATAATATTATACGTTGTATAGTATTGATTACAGTAAATATTATACGTTGTATAATATCATACAGAAGGGAAGTGAAAGATTTCATGATATTTAATACAGGTTCTGCGCTTCTGGATGCCATTGTCCTGGCGATTGTGGATAGAGAGACGGACGGCACATACGGTTACAAGATCACTCAAGATGTCCGGTCTGTCATCGAAATCTCTGAATCAACGTTATACCCGGTACTAAGACGCCTTCTAAAAGATGACTGTCTCGTGGTATATGATATGGAATTTGGCGGGAGAAACCGCAGATATTACAAAATTACCGAACAAGGACGCCGCCAGCTTTCGCTGTACCAACAGGAATGGGAAAGCTATATTATCAAAATTAACGCAATTCTTTTGAATTAGGAACCGTCCGCAATCAGTTAAAATTGCGGCGAAGTTTTGAACAATTCCTTTGCCAGAGCAATATAAATTTACTATTCACGGCTACGCCGGTCATGGAGGTTAAAAATGAATAAAGAAATATTTATGAGGGAGTTACGCCGATTTTTGGCTGACTTACCAGAAGATGAACGTGAGCAGGCGATCACTTACTATGAAGATTATTTTGAGGATGCCGGCCCAGGAAATGAACAACAGGTAATCCAGGAACTTGGATCACCTGCAGACCTTGCGATGCAGATCAAATCAATGAATCAGGAAAATATCGCCTACGGAGGCGGAAATGATTTCCACCGAAACGCCGCCTATCCCGCAAACCAAAACGGCTATACCTATCAGCAGAGTTCTGCGAACCAAAATGGCTATACCTATCAGCAAAATTCTGCGAACCAAAATGGCTACACCTACCAGCAGAGTTCCGCGAACCAAAATGGTTACGCTTACCAGCAAAGTTCTAACGCCCGGAATGACTTTACTTTCCAGCAGAAGGAACAAAAGAAAAGCTGGACGCAAGACACTACAAAAGTAATACTGGTGATCATAATGGCTGCCCTGGCTATCCCGGTAGGCATACCGGTCCTGGCAACCATATTCGGTCTCGCTGTTGCCCTGATCGCCATTATCTTTTCTCTGTTTATCACTGTGCTCGCACTTGGCGGTGGCCTGACTGTCGCAGGCATCGCCGGACTGGCGGGAAGTTTCTTCGCCGTCGGCAGTTTTGCAAACGGCCTGCTGACTACCGGCATTGGACTTGTACTGATAAGCATTGGCATCTTTATCTGCTGGTTTGGTATATTTGTATGCTGGAAGTTCTTCCCCGTATTTTTCCGCCTGCTGAAAAAAGGATTTCAGGCGATTGGAGATGAATTCCGCAAGTTTTTTAGTTAGGTATGCACAAAGAGTTTCGTTTGAAAAACTCACGCACTTTTTGTCGACTCACAGTTACTATCCACACCATGATACAGAAATTTCAATTTCCTATTAGATCAAAAAAGCGTTGGTTTTCTAGATAGCACCAGCGCAGAAATGAGGTAAAGCAATGAAAAAGAAATCCATATTTTTTACCATTCTGGGTTCCTGCTTCGGACTTGGTATTGTGCTGATTATTATCGGTATTATCCTGGGAGGCAGAATCCGTACTTTAGCGATTGGGCCAACACACACACCGAAAAAGGGCGTCTCCACCGAACTCCCAAATATATCCCTCACGGACACCACAGACATTCAGAAAATTGATCTGAATCTTTCCGCCAGCAGGATAAATATCCGCTGCGGAGATTCGTTTGGCGTGCAGGGCAGTTACCTTTCGAAAAACGAAGTGAGCGACGGAACCTGGACCGTCGAGTCCTCTTTGAATGACCATTTCTACCAGGTGGATATTTTTGGCGTGCTGAAAATTCCGGTTCCCCGCCGTTATTATAAGAATACGACCGATACAATCACGATCACTATTCCGAAAAATGTCACCTTAGATGACATGGAATTTGAGCTGAGCGGTTCAGACGTCACCATCGAAGAGATTAACTGTATCGACGTCGATCTGGAAGTATCTGCTGGCCAGGTAACGATCGACTCGATCAATGCCAATTACGCGGATATGAGCGTTTCCGCCGGAGACATCACCATACAGCAATACAATATTACGGAATCTGCCTCCGTTGAGTGCAACGCTGGGAATATCAACTTTGGCGCACGCAAGTTTTCCGAAGAAAATTTCTGCAACAACCTGGAAGCCGAGTGCTCCATGGGAAATATCGACGTCTTCGGCAAATTGACCGGAAATGGCGAACTTGAATGCAACATGGGAGATATTACCCTAAACCTCGTCGGCTCCCAGGCAAATTATGACGTCCTGTCCGACACCAGCCTTGGCGATATCAGCCACGTAACAAAAAATTTCCTCAAAAAATCAGGAGAGAAAGGCGGTGTCTCCTTCAGCGACGACAATAGCAAATACGGCACGCTGGATCTGTCCTGCTCCTTGGGAAGTATTACCGTTTATTACCTTTATGGCACAGAAGGAACATCAGACGCAAAATAACCGGATTTTATTCCTGTAAAAGGGCTGTCGCATGAACCCAGGTTAATCGTTTCATGCGGCAGCCCTTTATCTCTCTATTTCCTTATCACTTTGATGTCTCTTCTTCTTCCACCTCAACAGGTCGAATTCTCTTTGTGCGGATTTCCTCACAGATCTCGTTGATGAAAACAGATAATTCTTTCTGCCCCTCATCTCCGGCAAAACGGCTGCGTACAGACACTTTGCCCTCTTCCTCCTCCCTCGCTCCAACAACCAGCATATATGGCAGCTTGTCCAGACGTGCCTCGCGGATCTTGTAACCAATCTTCTCCGAACGGTTATCAATCGAAGCGTCGATGCCATTCTTCTTTAATTCGGCAAGCACCTTCCTGCCATACTCCTCATACTTTTCAGAAATCGGCAGTACACGCACCTGCTCAGGGCACAACCATGTTGGGAACTTTCCGGCATATTTTTCGATAAGCCATGCAAGCGTGCGCTCATAACATCCCATCGAAGTCCTATGGATAATGTATGGGCGTTTTTTATCACCATTCTTATCTATATAGTACATGTCAAAGCGCTCTGCTAAGAACATATCCAACTGAATCGTGATCATCGTATCTTCTTTTCCATACACATTCTTTGCCTGGATATCCAGTTTCGGCCCGTAGAATGCAGCCTCCCCTGCCTCCTCAGTGTACTCCAGTCCGATGTCGTCAAGAATCTCGCGCATCGCTGCCTCCACGCGGTCCCACTCCGTGGCTCCACCCAGATATTTATCCGGGTGCTCTGGATCCCATTTGGACATTCGGTAAGTAACATCCTCCTCAACTCCCAATGTCTGGAGACAGTACCTTGCCAAACGCACACAGTCCTTAAATTCATCTGCGATCTGTTCCGGCGTACAGACAAGATGTCCCTCAGAAATCGTAAACTGACGCACCCTGGTCAGCCCATGCATCTCCCCCGACTCCTCGTTTCGGAAGAGCGTCGACGTCTCCCCCATACGATAAGGAAGGTCACGGTAACTTTTCTGCTTTGCCTTATATACATAATACTGGAATGGACAGGTCATCGGACGAAGTGCATAGATATCCCTGCCGGATGCGCTGACTCCATTTTCATCTTCATCATCCTCGCCCAAGATAAACATTCCATCTTTATAATGCCCCCAATGATCCGAAATCTTATACAGGTCGGACTTTGCCATAAGCGGCGTCTTCGTGCGGACATACCCCCACTCATTATCCTCAAGATCCTCAATCCATCGCTGCAGTCTCTGGATAATCTTCACGCCCTTTGGCATCAGCAGCGGAAGTCCCTGCCCGATCACATCAACCGTAGTAAATAGTTCCATCTCACGGCCAAGCCTGTTATGGTCGCGCTTTTTGATGTCGGCAAGATAGGCCAGATATTCTTCCAGATCCGCCTTCTTGGTATACGCCGTCCCATAAATACGGGTAAGCATCTTATTTTTCTCATCTCCTCTCCAGTACGCGCCTGAAGAAGAAGTTAATTTAAACGCCTTGATCGGTTTGGTGGACATCAGGTGCGGCCCCGCACAGAATTCAATAAAATCTCCTTGCTGATAGAAGGTGAGCGTATCGGTATCAGGATGCTCCTCAATCATTTCAACCTTATATGGTTCATCACGCTCAGTCATCAGCTTAACCGCCTCTTCCTTCGACAATGTAAACCGCTCCAGGGCATCTCCCCTTTTAATGATCGCCTTCATTTCTTTCTCAATCGCATCCAACGCCTCCCTGTCCAGGCTTGGCATATCAAAATCATAATAGTAGCCGTTGTCAACTGCCGGCCCAATCGTAAGTTTCGCCTCCGGATACAGATTCTGCACTGCCTGCGCCAGAACATGGGCACAGGTGTGCCGGTACGCTCTCTTGCCTGCCTCCGAATCAAATGTCAGAATATTTAACTCACAATCCCTGTCAATCACCGTTCTTAAATCAACAACATCCCCATCTATTTCCGCTACGCACGCTACCCTTGCCAAGCCCTCACTGATATCCTTTGCGATATCAATTACCGCCATCGGCGCGTCATACTCTTTAAAAGAACCATCTTTCAATGTTACTTTCATCTCTTCACCTCCACTGGATTTTATCTTAGTACAAGCGGTGTTCTTTGTCAAGATTACCATACCGTCCAGGGCAACACTGCTGTTACTGTCCACAGCCGATTTCAATGGATAATTTCCTGTTTTCTGTCAAACATTACAATTTGACAAAGATCTCCGTTTCTTTCTTCAGCAGGCCGGCAATCTCCAGATTGTCCCTGGTTTCCTGCGAAATATTATCAATATCCGATGCCAGTACCTGCATACTCTCTGCAGTACCCGTCACCCCTCTTGTCCCTTCATCAATCGCCTGGCTGATCGAGTCAATAGAACGCGCAATCTCCGAAACATTATCGTTAAGTACGGCCGTCTTACCCGCGAAGTCATTCATCACGTTCTCAATATATGTCGCATTCTTTTTGTATTCGCCGCCTGCCGTGACAAAGCCTTCAAAATCACGGAGAATCGAATCATTCATATAAGCAATCAGGTCATTGGCATGGTCTGCCAGGTTATGTACGGCCGTAGTGATTACGCTGTTAATTTTCTGGATATTGTGCGCTGTTTCACTGCTGACATCGGCAAGCGTACTGATCTCGTCCGCAACAACGGCAAATCCCTTGCCTACTTCTCCCGCCCTCGCCGCTTCGATTGAGGCGTTCAGTGCGAGAAGGTTTGTCTGCTGCGCAATGCTCAGTATTTCATCTGTCAGGGCATCAATCTGGTCGATACTGTTGCTGTCCTCAATCGCCTTATTTAATACCTCAAGAATCTTATTCACCTTTTCCCTCGTGGCGGTCATATTTGTACTTGCTGTATTTTCCATACTCTCGGCATGCTGCTTCATCTCTTTCGAATACATATTGATCTCGTCGGTCTTATTCGCCATATCGGTTACTTCCTGGCTTACCGATGTAGCATTCGCATTGATCATCGTCGCATTCTTTCCCACTTCTGTCATCGTCGCCGCAAGTTCCTCGGTCAGAGCCGACAGATCGTTCACACTATTGTTTGAAGTCACCACACGTTCTGATATTTCACCTGCAACCTGTTCTATTTTGCTGGAACTATCTGAAACCATGCGCAAAATATCTTGCAGCTTTTCAATAAACGAGTTAATACCGTACCCAAGAGCGGCAATCTCATCATTTGCATACACTGGAATGCGCTTTGTCAGGTCACCGCAGCGGTCATCAATCTCCTGAATGATCAATGACAACTGCTTTTCCGCAACGGTAATCGGCCTGATAATCCTTCTCTGTACAACAACCACGGCAACCAAAATCGCCAGTATACTAATCAGTATCGTTGCCATATTATTGATAAATGCCACACGATATACCTCCGCCAGCTCATCCTTCGCCGCCTCGGACGCCTTCTTTGCCGCCTCGATCTGGTCATTGATCTTCGCGTACATCTGTTCCGCGTAGGCCTTCAGCTCATTATTTGCGATGGCGAATGCCTCCTCATTCCTTGTATCGGCACTGAGCCCCATCATCGTCGCGATACAGTCCTTGAACCCCTGATAGTTTTCCATAATTTTCTGGTAATCACTGTTTTTCGATGACTCTACATACTTTTTATAAGCAGCCAGTTTCTCGTCCAATGCCGCCTGCTGTTCCTTAACCGACTGTACCAGAGACATCATCGTCTCCGCATCCGTTGCCACAATATGGGACAGCCCCATATTATGAATTTCCTTTGTCTCCGCCTGTATTGCTGACAATTCCGTGATTCCTGTCAGGTATGTATCAGAAATCGTTGTTGCCCTGCCATTCACTTTACGGATATTATTGACCGCCATCAGGTTAGATACAACAGAAAAGATTCCTAATAAGAGCAGCGGAATATAGATCCATAGCCTTATGCTAGATTTTGAAGTTTTCATCAATACTGTGCCCCCTTTTCATGATATCGCCAGACGGATAACCGCCATCTCTTCGCCAACCGGCTGCTGTCCACAGACATTTACTCGCTGCAGCGCTATCCTACTGCACCGTGGACGCAACAATCTTCTTCACCATCTTGTCCAACATTTCCTGCAGGTCATGCTGCGGCTTTCCCGTCGCCATCGCGGCACCAAACTCTGCTGTCGGGTCCCAGAAATTACTTCCCAGTCTCTGCGGTTCAGAATATTCAGATTGTGCAAGCACCGCCTGAACCGCCTGCGCGCCTTTTACCTCCTCAGAATTCGCCGCATTGATATTAGACGGTCCCTGCCCCCTCATCTCAAACCGCAGCTTTTGATTGTCCTCATTTGCGATATAATCCGCCAGCTTATGCGCCCACTGGATATGCTTGGAATATGGGTTAACCCCCAACATTTTGTACCCAAAATAGCAGGACATTTGTATCTGTTTGCCGGCACAAGTATATGTCGGCAACATTGCCGCCCCATAATTATCCCCCAGCGTCTCCTTTACGGCGCTCTCATCCCACACGCCGCTGACAAAGGCAATTACATTACCTTTCTTCATCTCCTTGATCCAATCCTTCGTTGACAAAAATCCAGGGCTTCTGCCAATTCTCTGCAATGCCTCTGCCACATCCGTCCCCTTGATCTCATTTTCCGTTGAATTCCAGTCACAGAAATTGGTCACGCCATCGCTGTTCAGCCCCACTTTCAGACCCGTCTGCCCATAAAAGGCATAAAGATACCATCCCGACGTCCAGTCCATCGCGAATTTCTTCTTGTTTTTTGCCGCAATCTCCAGTATTGTATCAAGTTGCTTAATATCGGAATCGCTAAAATATTTTTTGTTATAATACAGAAAATATCCGTTGTCCGCGGTAATCGGATAGCCATAAACCGTCCCATTGACCGTCACCGCATCCACGGCAGGCTGCAGATTATTTTTCTTAATCTCATCCGGATTCGTTACCGGATCGATCGCCCCGCCTGCGGCGATCGGCTGCAAGTCGCCGTCCGTGGTGGTGTAGACATCCGGTGCATTTAACACATCGCCCAAAAGATTAGACCTGCACTCCCCCTCAACCATCGGAGACCATTCAATTTTGATCGAAGCCTCGCTTTCATGCTCTTTGATAAAATTATCCATGACAACGGCAAGATAATCTTTATCTTCCTCCCCTGCCCAGATGCTCAAATTGACTTCTTCCTTTCCGGTTTTGGCCTTCTGCCCCTTCTCGGTCTCTGGCTTTTCACCGGTATCTTTCCCACTGCATCCGGTTAGCGCAAGCCCCATCATCATCACCGAAAAAAGGCATGCTATCAGTTTTTTCTTCATTTTCTGCCTGGCATCCCTAAAGTACTGCCGCTGTAATACCTATCCGCACCACACAAAATGGCCGTCAGCCTTCCCAGCGCTAGAGCGAATCCGCTGTATGTACTGTACCCGTCAGGACGCTCTCCCCCTTTCTACATTTTTTACATGCTTTACCGCAACTATCCTTCTCTGTCGCTTCTCCTTGTCCTGGAACTTTTCGCACTTTTTCTCAAAAAGCTGCCATGCAGAAAAATTCTTTTCGCACACAGCTGCTTCACATCATGATACTAATACATCGAACCGTCCCCAAGCATATTGATCTCCGGCTCTGCATATTCCGGCGCCTGATAAGACATGTTCCCTGTCTCTTTTTTCAATTTAAACCTGGACAATTCCTGGCTTAAGCCCATAGCCTGACCAGAAAGCTGTTCGCTCGCCGCTGCGCATTCCTGGCTTGTCGCCGAATTAGTCTGTACTACCTGAGATACCTGAGTCAATGCCAGGTCGATTTGGGCCGTGGCGGATGCCTGCTCATTAGACGATCTGGCAATCTCTTCGCTGAGATTTGTGATTTTTTCAATCATTTCTGAAATCACCTGCAGCGCTTCAGCCGTCTCTTTCGCTAGCTCGCCGCCACGGCGCACCTTGACGATAGAATCCTCAATCATCTCCTCCGTCCGGCTGGATGCCTCCGCGGAACGCCCTGCCAGGCTGCGCACCTCCTCGGCAACCACGGCAAAGCCCTTGCCCTGTTCACCGGCGCGCGCTGCCTCTACACTTGCGTTCAACGCCAGGATATTTGTGTTAAATGCAATGTCATCAATCACCTTAATAATCTTTTGGATATTCTCAGACGCCTCATTGATCTCCTCCATCGCGGCAACCATCTCCTGCATACGAATATTCCCCGCGACAACATCCTCCTTAGCCTGCAGCACGATACGGTTCACTTCGTCTGCCTGCCCGGCATTATCCTTTGTCTTGCTGGCAATGTCCGCAACGGAAGCTGAGATTTGTTCAATCGCACTCGCCTGCTCCGTCGACCCTTGCGCCAGCGTCTGGCTTGCCGCCGCGATCTGGCTCGAGCCGTGACTAATCTCACCTGTGGCGCTGCGGATAGCACCAAACGTATGGTTATCATCCTGCAGCAGTTTCGCCAACGCAGTACCAACTGTATCCTTTTCAGAATATGCGGTGATCTCTGCACACAGATCTCCCTCCGAAATGCGGTTCATCACATCAGCCTGCCTCTGCAGGGTATCTGTCATCTGCCGAAAGGCATCTCCCAGTTCTTCTATCTCACGCAAATCACATTCCTTAGGCAGGTCAACACTAATCTCTCCGACTGCAACTTTACCTGCCGCTGCCGAAAGCATCACCAGCGGTTTCTTGATCTGCCTGAGCAAATACTTGATATCAACAGCGCAGAGCAAAACACTAAAGACAAGCATCAGCAGCACGCCAATTCTCCCGGTCTCCTGCATCCTGATAAAATCCTTCTCTGCCTCGCCGGCGCTTGCATCCAGACTGTCGATCAGTTCCAGAATAGCGTCCGCTGCTGCCGCTCCGGAATCCACTCCATTATTCTCCAGATGCACCCTGCCCTCATCGACGTTTCCCTGCTTAACACAGTCAATACATTCGGCCACATCGGAGATATAGAGATTCACATTTTTGAGGACTTCGTCCAAAATTCCCAGGGCCTTCTCATCGGTCAGATCCTTCTTTGCCATATCAAAAGAATGATACATATTTTCCTGAGACGTCTCCATAGCCTTGATTGCTTCCTGCTGCTTTGACGAATTACCGTCATAAAGATACAGGATATTCCTGAGTTCACATTTCACCTCCTGAAAATAGGCAAAACCAAGACCTACCTCCCCCTGCGTCTGACCATACTCACCGTATAACTGATCCCCTGTAGACTCCGCCCTGTCCGAAATCTGGTAACTGATCACCGCGATCACCAGCATCAGGACAAGCAGTAAGCCAAATGCCACATTGATGCACGCACCAATAGATATCTTTTTCTTCATCGCTTTCTCCTCCTCACACCGTTCATTACATTATATCTCTTTTTTCTCTCCGCTCATCTAACGGTTGTATAATTTGCAAAACTGCCGCAGCATCTTAATATGCTCCTTGGTAAACTGGTGAGGCAGCATGCGCCATCTCCAGTTTGTCCCCACAGTGGACGGCAGGTTCATCCGTGCAGAATTATCCAATTCCAGAATATCCTGCATCTGGAAGATCGCCGTATCCGCAATGCTGGCATAGCCCGCCCTGATCATTGCTTTCGGCAGTTGTTCCTTTGTCTTGACATTCAAATACTTCCTTGCATATTTTGTCTCTTTGTCTGTCTTATCCTTGTAATATCCAACGATCGTCTCATTATCATGCGTCCCGCCATAAATGATGCAGTTAGAAGATACAAGGTTGTGCGGAAGGAATTCATTCTTGCTGTCCCCGTCAAAGGCGAACTGAAGGATCTTCATCCCCGGCCAGCCAGTCTTTTTGATCAATGCGCGCACATTGTCACCGACAACCCCCAAGTCCTCTGCGATAATTCCGGCGCCTTTCGTCGCCTTCGCAATAGCCTTCGTCAATTTCTGTCCCGGCCCCTTGCGCCATTTCCCCTCAACGGCAGTCTCACTGCCCGCAGGGATAGACCAGAAATTCACAATTCCGATAAAATGGTCTATCCTGATCACATCATAGAGGGACGCGCTGGACTGCATACGCATCTTCCACCAACGGAATTTATCCTTTTCCATCGCTTTCCAGTCGTACAACGGATTGCCCCAAAGCTGACCATCTGCACTGAAACAGTCTGGAGGAACCCCCGCTACATTGATTGGCCTCCTGCGTGCATCCAGTTCAAACAAATTGCCATGCGTCCAGACATCTGCACTGTCCAACGCCACATAAAGCGGAATATCCCCGATGATCTTTATCCCTCGCTTATTTGCATACCGCTTTAACGCCTTCCACTGAATGTAGAACTCATACTGACAAAACTGCCAGAACCCGATCTCATCCTTGAGGAGACGTTTATAATGCTTGACGGAATCCTTCTTGTGCAGGCGGATGCTCTCTTCCCACGCAAGCCATTCTTTGCCGCCAAAATAGAACTTCAGCGCCATATACAAACTGTAATCCTCAAGCCAGTATTTACTCTTTTCCAAAAAACTCCGATATCCCTTTTCCTCACGGAAATCACTGGCACGGTATGCTTTGCGCAAGATCACAAAACGGTTATTGTAGATTTTCTCATAGTCAACATCCGAAGGATCATCCCCCCAGTCACAGGACTCAATATCCTCCTTAGTGAGCAATCCTTTGGCTGCCAGAATCTCCAGGTCAATAAAGTATGGATTACCCGCAAAGGCAGAAAATGACTGATAGGGACTGTCACCGAAACTGGTCGGTCCTACCGGCAGCACCTGCCAGTATTTCTGTCCTGCCGCCTTGAGCTGGTCTACAAAATGGTACGCATCCCTTCCCAGCGTACCAATTCCATATCTGGACGGCAAACTGCTAATTGGCAATAATATGCCCGCTGCTCTCTCTTTCATCTGTTTCCTCCATTTTTATTATTCTTCGTTAAACCCAGTATCCCCCACCGGATTCATTTCCATTTAATAATACCTCATTTAGGGAATTTTTACCATAGGTAAGTCCGGCATAAATTTTTCCGGTATCTGCCATTATCGGCCCAGACTTATCCTCTTTCGCCACCTGTATAAACGCCTCCTTAAGTTTCCCGATCACTTCCCTTACTGTATCGCCATTGACCATCTCCTGACGGATCGCGGAAAAGATAAGCTGCTCGTAGACATAACGGTACAGCCGCATCAATTCTTCCGCAATGGCATATCTGCTGTCAAGACTGCCCATCAATTCCTGCAAAAATCCCTCCGCACGCTTAATGTATTTTACACCCTCGGACAATTCCCCGCTGCCAAAACTTTTCTCCGCATCATCCATGGCCACCAAGAAGAGCTCATAAATAATAACAACCAATTCACTGCGGTTTGCCTGGGCAATCCTTGCTGTATATTCTTTTTTCTGATCCTGATTCACTGATATCCTTCCCTTCCGCGCATGCCGCTGCGCTTCTGAAAATTTCTGCTAAGCTGAAATAAACCCGATAACCCGTTTTGCCAAAACGGGTTATCAGGTTATAAACGAAAACTCAGATAAAATGCGCCTCCGCATCACCGCCGCAGGTGACACAGCCACAACAATATCATTTAACTCTGCAGCAGACTCATCACTAACTGCGGCCTGTTATTTGCCTGTGCCAGAATTGAAGTCGCCGCCTGGGACAATACGCTCTCCTGCGTATAATCTGTCATGGACGCCGCCATATCCGTATCCATAATCCGTGCCATAGAACCTGTCAGGTTCTCACTACTGACATCCAAACTCTCCGTTGTGCTTTCCAGACGATTCTGGTAAGCACCCAGCCTTGAACGGAAATCAGATACAGAACGAATTGCATCGTCAAAGGAGACGATTGCATTACTTGCCCCCTCCTGCGAACAAACATTGATCAGACTTGCCCCGTCACTCTGCTTAAGTCCAAGAACTCTACAGGACACTTCTGGAAAATCAATCGCAATATCCTGGTGCTCATTCGCACCGATCTGAAGTTTCATCTTTCCTGTGTCGTATACTGCCATCTCCACATTCGACTGGGCTGCCTCGACAGAAAACTGCATCTTGAATCCCGAACTATCCTGAATTACTACATTGTTGCCATCCCCGGTAATGGTACGCCCTGCAAGGGTATTCGGAAAGCCTGTTCCGAGAGTCACCGTAGCGTCCGTTCCTCTGCTCACCGGATTATCATCAATCGCAATAAACTGTTTAGAACCGCTTGCCCGTGTTGTCAAAGTAAAATTACCGCCCGCATAAGACGCATCAATCCCAAGCTTATCACAGGTGGTCGTAATTTTATTGATGATCTCGTCCGGCGAATCATCCGCCAGAATCTCAACCGGAGCCTCATTGATCGTCAACTTGCTCGGTGCAGCAGGCATGGCAAGCGTCGCACTCGCCTGAGTAGCCACCGTCGAACTGGTGATCGTATATTTTCCCTCCTTAACATACTCAGAGACATAAAGTGAATCAAAACCATTCTGGTTAAATGTCACTACCCTTGTGTTCGAACCATCCAGCAGCCCGTTGCCATTGTACTCCGTCGTACTGGCAATACGGTCTACCTCCTTTAACATCTCGTCAATTTCCAACTGTATGGACTCACGGTCGTCAAGCGTATTGGCATCATCCGCCGCCTGAACGGACAGTTCACGCATACGTTGAATAATCGCTTCAATCTCAGAAAGCGACCCCTCCGCCGTCTGGATGATCGACTGGCCATCCTGGCTGTTGCGGGACGCCTGTTCTAACGCCCTGATCTGTGTACGCATCTTATTGGAAATGGCGATCCCTGCGGAATCATCCGCCGCCTTGTTGATCTTATAGCCGGAACTTAATCGCTCCAGCGACGCGGACATCCTTGCATCCGCCCTCTTTAAATTTACATTTGCAAGCTGTGCTGAAACATTGTGGTTAATTCTCATTATCTATCCTCCCATTGCTACTGTTCCCTGATCGCCGCCATTACCGCGCGAACCAAAATCTTGGAGATCTGATACAGCTTACCTGTATCTGCCTCCTGCTCGTTAACCCTCTCATTTAACAGCTCATTTCTTGACTTGAAATCCATTCCATAAGAAATGTTCTTAACCGAATATCCGGCATCCGCCAGGCTTTCTTCTAACACATTCCCCCGGCTCTGCAAGGTCTCAAAGCCCTGCCGCTGATCACAGAGCACCAGCCCTTTAATCTTTCCATCCGCCACTTTCAACTCTGCGGAAATATTGCCGAATTTCTCATCCTCCATGCTGACCTGAATCCTCCCTGACTCCTCTGCACCATGGATTATCGTAAGATTTAAATTCGTAATGCCGTCACCCGTCCTGATCGGTATATCATAGCTTCTCGACTGTCGGAGCATCCCCTCCAGCCGCAGCCCATGACCGAGTTTACGCAATTTGCTCAAATCTTCTATACTTATATCGGCTTGTTCATAAGATTTCGTGAGAATTTCGTGCATAATTTTTTCGGCTCTCTCGCACTGAGCGTCCAGTTCTGCCTCATCCCCAATGGCCTCCTCAACCAGATCAATCGTCTCGTCAAGTTCCTCCTGCCGTTCCTCCGACAGAACATTTCTGCGCCGATACGCCTCCCGATACGGCATATAGCCCTCTTCAAGCATCGCCTCCGCAGCAATGATATTTCCGGCCGTGCCTTCCACCTGGAGCCTGGTCAAATATTCCTCCGCGGCACCACTGTTGGCAAGCGCCTCCCGCAATTCCCTTGCCTGTTCCTCAAAATACTCTCTCTGAATATCCCGGCCGCCGGACGCCTGCTTCAGCTCTTCATAAAATTTCTCCAGGGAAACATTTAGCAGCCTCTGCATATCCCCATCTGTCATCTGTTGCAGTTTGGACGGGGTTAGCCCTGAAAATGCCTCCGCCGCGATATGGCGGTAATATTCTCTCTGCTGTGCCTCCTGGCCAGCTTCATCCGCCCCGCCGTCCTTTGCGCCTGTATCCTGCTCCGCCCGGCCAACCGTCCTTCCGGCAAATCCGGCACTGATTTGATCCGTAATCGAATTGCGGGCATATGACGCCTCCTTTACTCCGGTAACATCATCCACAGCGGCATCTATGCCCCTTCCCTTTTTCGTGCGCACCTGGGTCAGGAGATTGCCCAGCGTAAGCTCCTGACCCGTCTCCATCACTGCTCCAATAGCTGCTCCGTCCGCTTTTTGTATCTGGTTCAACAGGCGGTAAACCCCGATGTAACCGCTTCGCTCCTCAGGAGTGATCTGTCCACTCTTCTCCATCTGCCACAGGAAACGGCTATAACGCTCTTCCGGAGAAATCCCCTGCTCTTCCTGTATTTCCTCCAACTCTTTATTCAACTCATCCAAAGGCATGTCTAATGGATTATCCCCGCGCCGAATCAGTTCCAGCACTGTGGCCGGCTTCATATTCTCAATTACCCGGTTTACTTTCGCGTCAAACTGCTTGACTCCTTCAATATTTTCCTCAGTTATCTCCATGCTGTTGTAACCGAGAATCCTTACCGCTCTCTCATTGGCCTGTGTATCTTCCAGCCCCATATCCTCCAGGATAGACGGAACGCCCGCAAATGCCTTCTGTATGGAATCGCCAAGATCAGTTCTCACCTGGGTTCCCACCGTCTCATACACACTATTCCACTCATTACGGCCGGCTGTCCTGCTGCTGGCCGCTGCATGCAGCTCATTGATGGTAAGCAGAGCCTGCTGCCGCACACCTGTGCCAAGCAACGCCGCGTGCGTCCTGGCGATATCTCCCGTCTTCCCCAGTGTCTCCTGGAGCAGGTCAAGCTCTTCTGCTGGAATCTCTTCCCCGCCACCTACCTGCCCGCTGTAATAGGCATTTTCCATCTCCCGCAGCATCTTTATCATATTCTCTAAAGGCTCCGTATCAATGTGAATACCTTTTTTCTGCATAGCAACGGCAGACTGCAGAGTCATCTTCTGGCGTATCTCCTCAAGCTGGCGCTTAAGCGTCACCTTTAAGATATCTGCATCGCTGATTCCTTCAGCATATACGGCCGGAATTACTGCGTGATTCCGGCTTGCCGAAGACGAACCCACCGCCTCCTGTGCATCTTTTAACATCTCAAGGGTAACGGCCGGGTTTTCTTCCACTTTCCCGCTATCCTGCCATGCATTACGATCGCGGAGCAACGCGTCGGCCACCCGTATAACCGCGCTATCCTCTATATTCTGAAAATCCTGTATCATGTCACGGGCCATCACAAACTGACTGTCATCCAGCACGGCGTCCCGAGGCGACGAACCTGATGTCAGGGCAAAGACAATCTGTTCTAATACTTTATCCGCTGTCATGCGCCCCGGAAGTTCATTTAGCATCTCAAGTTTTGCTAACGTACTCTCATTTACCGGAAGTTCATGCTCAAACAGCCATCTTGCACATTCCATCCCCTCTCCATCGAGACGTCCGCATTTCTCCAGAATCTTCTCAATTTGACTCCGGTATTCCTCAAAGTCCTGCACGTTCCCTCCAGCCGCATTTTTGCCAGCCGACGCACTGTATTTTCCCTGATAAAGATTCTCTATCGTCGGCGCAAGATCTCTTTCAATAAGATATGCCTTCGACTGGTCGGTGATGTCAAGCGCCGACTGGCTCATCTTAAGCGCCGTCACTACCCGGTCAAGAATATCTGCCGTCACCGGAATCCCCGCATCCTGCAGTATCTGCCGTATTCTCCCCTCACTCTTCTGCGAGAGAAATCCCGCTGCCTGTATCTTTTTCAGTCCTTCCTCCAGCTCATCCCTGAACTCAATTCCCTCCTGAATCTTTGTCTCCACCCATTCTTTCCGCTCCTTATGTCTCTGGGCAGCACGCTCGATACACTCCTTCGTCCGTTCGGTCAGGGAACCTTCTTCCTCCTCTATTCTCTGGTAATCCCCGCCGTCAAGCACAGTCAGGCTCTCATTTGCATCAGCCTTCGCCTGGGCAGTGTCTTTGCCAGCTTCCATGCACTCGGCGAAAGAATACCCTGATGTGTCCACACTCGTGCTCATCATGCTGCGGACAGGCTCCGTCTCCCGGCCTCCGTCCACCTCCTGCAGTACAATGCTGTCCTTTGAGATATCGGTGATCTTAAAATTCCGCGTCTCCCCCTCGCTGGCATTTTTCACTGCATTCTTGGCCACGGCAACTTCAATTCCGTTAAAATTGATCGAAATGCCATTACCGACATGAGTAATCACTCCCTGCACTACCTGCCCCTTTTTTCCAATCCCCAGATAAGACGGAGTCCGTGCCGGATTCCCCTGTACCTCCAGGTCGTTACGGTATCTGTATATTGATATGTTCTGCATTCCCATTTCACGCCTCCAAATCGATTCATCAAACCTTCTATACCTTATGTATTACTTCGACAAATATTTTACTTCTCTTAACAGAAAAGAAAGATTTTTCTTTCCCCTTCCCGCCTGCATATGATATACTATAAAAAGGTAACATATTGCCTGCTCCAGAGCGTATTGGAAAAATCAAAGAAGGGATGAAAATGCAAACACATATCTTTCGTCCTTTGTGTTTGCGCCTTAAATGAAAATGCAGGCATATTCATTTAAGGCTTGGTGGCAAATTATGGCAGACAAAAACTTACGAAAAAAGATCGCACAGATGGAAAAGCAGCTCAGCGATCTGCAGACTGAGGCTGACGCCGTAAAGGAACAGCTAAAAAGAACAGAAAACAACCGCGATGAATATAAAAGTAAATATTTCCAGTTCAAGGGTATTTTCCAGAGGCAAACCAGTACTTTTTACCAATACCAGAATTTGTCTGCACAGAGCAAGGAAGCCCTGAGCGGCATTTTCAGGGGAGAATCCTTCGAAGAATTTCTCGCCTGTGGTGTACAGCCCGGAAACATTGACACTCTTTGGGAATTTTCCCGCAGCCAGGCCCTTGCCGGAAATCTCGAGGACACGGTAATTCTTGAACAGATCATTGCCTACTTTGTGCGCCTGTATAACGGGACAAACGAATCGCCCATCCTGGCCTTCCAGAACGTGCAGGAAGGGGATTCCTTTGATGCAGACATACATATCCGCACCCAGACAAGCCGGGCTGCCGGCACAGTCTCAAGGGTACTCATCACCGGGCTGACCAATGCCTTTACCGGTGAAGTGATCAAAAAAACGGTTGTCGAAGTCAGATAATTGTATATTATAGGAAGTAAAAAACAACTTCCTATAATCAGATTTGCGGCACGTTCCGTGCCTTTTATCGAAAATTGCTTCGCAATTTCCGATAAGCTATACTATTTTAAGGAGGAGCACATGAATATAGCAACAAAACAAGTAGACAAGATTGCCATTGATGAAGATCTGTTCCAAGAAGTCGTAGAGGAGCATATCCCCACTCTGATCAAAAAACAATCTGCCCTGCTGAACACCTTTTTTGACCGCATGCAGGACTTTATTACTTCGCATACCCAAAATTCAGACTGGTTTTACATGGAGAATAAGGACATTCTATACAATAACGCGGTCGCCGCGCTATTCCCGAATTTCAAAAATTTCCCCCTGGGACACTGTCCGCTGAACCGTACGTATGACCCAATTACTTTCCACAATGAATTTGGTTCATACACCGGAACATTGATGACACCAAATGAGTTTAAACACGCTTTTGCGGGAAATTTTGACAAGCTATATGAATTCTGCCCTGAATATCTGTTTGATGGCTATTTCACTGTCCTGGATTTTCACAGGGCTCTCCATGCTGACGGCGTCCACTCCAAACGCTGGAATGGTTTTTCCCGGCTGGAGGCTTACCACATCCCTTTGTATCGTCTTAATGGCATGGACAGCGAATCCATATCTTCATCAAAAACAATACATTTTTGGATGGAGCAAGATCTCTCCCCGAAAGATCTTCCTGATGAGCTGAGACCTACTTACGAACATGTGCGCTCTCTCTACAAGGCAAATACAAATTGTTTTGAGTGGATCGGCGACACCATCAGGGTACGCGAGGACGTAATTATGGACAGCATCATGGCCGGTAGGGCAAACTTCTTTTCAGAAGACACTTACCGCTCCTCTTTCCTGTACGACGCCAATGAAAAGACAATCGCACTTGACAACCTTTCCGAATCCACTCTGCAGATTGTCAAAGAACACTTGCTGTCCTGCGACCAAACCAGGGCGGACTTCGAGCGATACGACGAAAATATACTGGTTGATCCAAACCGCGGCCACTGGGGACTATGGCAGGAGGACAACGCCACCTACAAATATACCGCAAAACTCAATCAGCCGATGATCGCAAGAAACCCGGCGGCGGACATCAATTCCGACGGCATTATCGGTATCGATTTTGGTACAAAGAGCACGGTTGTGGCGTACCAGGACAATACCGAGCATATCATTCCCATGCGCATCGGCACCAGCCATTTTTCAAAAAAAGCGGATATCTTCCAATATGAGAACCCTACCGTTATGGAATTGATTAACCTGAAACATTTTACGGAGTTATATCACAAGAAAGATGGCCGTCCTGATACTTTATGGCAGGATCTCACGGTTTCCCACAGCGCAGTCAACAGTATGATCAACAGCACAAGCAATGACTACTATGCATTTTTTAATGAATTAAAACAGTGGGCAGGCAACCAGAAAAAACAAATACGCCTTAAGGACAAGAGCGGAAACGATATCTCTCTGCCTCCGTTTGCAGAGATCGGTGAGGATGATTTCAATCCTATTGAAATCTATGCGTACTATATTGGACTGGCGATTAACAATATGAACAATGGCATATTTTTAAATTATCTCCTGTCTTTCCCTGTGACATTTGAGCAGGCGACCTGCGATAAGATTATTGAAAGTTTTTATCGGGGCATACGCAAATCACTGCCGGAACCAATTTTAAATAACCCTGAAATCATGCGGAACTTCCGTGTGGTGAAAGGAACATCGGAACCCGCCGCATATGCGATCTGTGCCTTGGAGGAATATGGCTTTAACCTGGAACATGGAGAAAAAGAGATTTATTACGGTATTTTTGATTTCGGCGGCGGTACGACGGACTTTGATTTTGGCCACTGGCATACACCAGACGAATCGGAGAGCAGACGGTACGACTATGTCCTGGAGTGCTATGGCAGTGGCGGCGATCAATACCTTGGCGGCGAAAACCTGCTGCAGTTAATGTCCTATGAGGTATTCCGGGCGAACCAGGACAAACTCCGCGAAGACAATATTACCTTTTCCCTGCCCGCCGAATGCCATCCGTTCCCTGGAAGCGAGTCGTTAATCAGCAATTCCCAGGAGGCAAAATTAAACACGCGCCAGTTGATGGAAAAACTTCGCCCATTTTGGGAACGCGACACAGATTATGCCGCCCTCTACCAGAATGGGGTGATCAAATTATCTCTGTTTACCCGCTCCGGGGAGCAGAAACTCAACTATCAGCTCGACGTCAATATCACGCTTTTGGAGAGACTGCTGTACAAACGTATTGAACTGGGGATCGCAAATTTCTTCGAATGCCTTAAAACAACATTTGGAGAAAAACTTGGAAAAGATATCTCCTGCGTTCATATCTTTCTTGCCGGAAATGGCAGCCGCTCTGAGATCCTGACAGAACTTTTTGAAACATATATGGTCACCTATACCAATGATCTGCAACGACGCATCGGCGGTAAAATCAAAGGAAACTTCTTCAGGCTGCACCCGGCACTTGGCATGCCGGACAAAGGAGCGGAGACAACAGCGGCAGAGGAAAGGAATATTGTGGAAAAGAAACCTGCTGAATCTGCAGATTCCAAAAAGGCATTATCCGGGATTGAGGCTGCCAGACAAGCGGGAAACAATCTGGTCACAGATGCGGTCAGGAACTCCAGCGGTTCCATCGCCGATATCGCCAAGTCAACTGGCAGCGGTGTTTCCTCAATCGGAAGTCTTGCCGAAAGCATAGCCGGGACAGGGGAAATCCGCACTGCCAGTTCAGAGGAAGATATTAGCTCAATCACAAAACCAAACGGAAAGACAGGCGTCGCTTTCGGTCTTCTGGAAGGCCGTCCGGGCGGAAGAATCAAGATTATCCTCCCGCTAAGCCAGGATGTCGCCAACGACACTTCGGACATCCGTTTCCGTTTCTACGTTGGCTACAAAAAGAAAAATACCTTTCAGATGGTTTCCGGCCCATCGCTTCCATACAACAAATGGACCTACCTCTGCGATGCTTCTACCGAAGATTTTGCCATCTACTACACTCCACGCTCGGAGGCGGCCAACGGCACGCTAAGCATATTCGATGTCTATAAGCGAAATTGCCGCCTGACCAGAGCTTACGATAATGCCAGCATTTATTACCGGGCTGTGTCACCAGACACACTAGAATACACCGTTATCTCCAATGATAACTTTGACTCGGCAAAATTACTGGAAAATGTAGAAAAAGTCGTGCTGACTTACTAGTGAACACAGGAACGAGGCTTTCTGTTACCATCCAGAAAGCCTCGTTCTTTTGCTGTTTTCGTATTTATATTTTATTTGCTACAGATGCGCCTTTTGCCTTGTTTACTCATCCTTCCAGTGCAGCCTGTGCAATTCACCCTCCATCTGCATAGAAAAAAAGTTATTCTGCCGCAGTGCCTCGTAAAGGACAATGGCTACCGCGTTGGAAAGATTCAGTGAACGAATTTCCTCATTCATCGGAATGCGAATCGCCGTCTCCTGATGGTCAATCAGAAGTTCCTCGGGAATTCCCGCACTCTCCTTGCCAAACATAATGTAGGCGTTCTCCGGGTAGGAAACATCAGAATAATTCTGCCTTGCCTTCGTCGTCGCCATAAACATCCCCGCAGATTCAGGATTTTGCTCCAGAAAATCCTCCAGGCAGTCATATACTTTCACATCCAGCCTGTCCCAATAGTCAAGTCCTGCACGTTTTAATGTCTTGTCATTGATCTTAAAGCCCAGCGGTTCGATCAGATGAAGCCTTGTCCCTGTGGCACAGCAGGTCCTTCCTATATTTCCTGTATTGGCCGGCATCTCCGGTTCTAATAGTACAATATTGATCATCCCGCTCTGCGCCTCTCAATAAAACTCTGCAGCCTGGACAATGCCTCTTTCAGGTCTTCGATCGAATAGGCATAGGATATCCGCAAAAATCCCTCACCAGACGCCCCAAATGCCGTACCCGGCACAACGGCAACTTTCTCCTCATGCAGAAGGCGGTCGGCAAATTCATCCGATGTCATACCAAACTCCTTAATGCAGGGAAATGCATAAAACGCGCCGAATGGCTCAAAACACTGAAGCCCCATTTCCTTAAATGTCTTCATCAGGAAATTCCGCCGCTGGTTATATGCCTCGCGCATCATCACCACATCATCATCACCATTCCGCAACGCCTCTATTGCAGCATACTGGCTCGTCGTCGGTGCGCTCATAATGGCAAACTGGTGTACTTTAAGCATCTGCTTGATGATCTCTGCCGGCCCACACGCATAGCCCAGCCGCCAGCCAGTCATGGCGTAGGACTTAGAAAAGCCATTGATCATCACCGTTCTCTCCAACATTCCCGGGAAGGAAGCGATAGACACGTGATTCCCGCAATAAGTCAGTTCCGCATAGATCTCGTCAGAAATGACATACAGATCTTTCTCAATAACCACATCAACAATATCCTGCAAATCCTCCTTTGTCATTACCGCACCCGTCGGATTATTCGGAAATGGCATCACCAATACTTTTGTCCTGTCTGTCACCGCCTCCAAAATCTGCTGCTTTTTCAATTTAAATTCATCTTCCTCCTGCAGTTCGATAATAACCGGAACCCCGCCCGCCAACAGAACACAGGGTTCATAGCAGACAAAGCTCGGCTGCGGCACCAGCACCTCATCTCCAGGATCAAGCATGGCGCGGAACGCGGCATCGATCGCCTCGCTCCCGCCGACTGTCAGCATAATTTCCTGGTCCACATCATAGCCCAGCCCAAAGCGCCGGTTCAAGTATCTTGAAATCTCCTGCCTCAGTTCTTTGATCCCTGCGTTAGAAGTATAAAATGTCCTCCCCTGCTCCAGAGAATAAATTCCTTCCTCACGGATATGCCATGGTGTATCAAAATCAGGTTCACCGACGCCCAGCGAGATCGCATCCTTCATCTCACTGACAATGTCAAAAAATTTGCGGATACCCGATGGTTCTATAGTCTTTATCTTTTTTGATAATGGATCTCTCACGGTGTAATCAACATCCTTTCTGCATCATGCTGCTCTCTGGACATCACAAGCCCATGCTCCTTGTATTTCTTGAGGACAAAATAGGTTGCCGTACTATTGACATACTCCAGCGTCGAAAGTTTTCCTGAAACAAAGCGCGCAACTTCCTTCATGCTCTTCCCCTGGATAATCACCATCAGATCAAAATTGCCGGACATCAGGTATAAACTCTCTACCTCCTCAAACCGGTAAATCCGCTCCGCAATCTTATTAAATCCCATATCACGCTGCGGCGTAACCTGCACCTCAATCACGGCGGTAACCCGCTCGCAATCCGTCTGATCCCAGTCGATCAGCGTAGGATACCCGCAGATCACCTTTGCTTCTTCCATTTCCTGAATCTCGTTCTTCACGGTAGCCTCGTCCGTTGCGAGCATCGCTGCCAGATCCTCCGTAGAAAAACGGCTGTTTTTGCTAATTGCATTTAATATCTGCTTTTTCATTTCTCTTCCTTTCTTTTCCTTGCCAGGAATGATTTTTCAAACACGTTAATAAATCTTATACAATTCATCACTGCCCGCCGGCTCTAAAAAGCGGGTCTCCTCGCCATTAACAATAATACGGTCATTCGTATCATTCGCTCTCCCGATCACAGCAGCCGGAATTCCTCTCTTCTCCAACACCTCCACCATCAGATTCCCATTCTTACAGCCAATCAGCATAGCGCCACTGGACATCATCTTATATGGGTTAATTTCAAATACCTCACACACCTCTATTGTCTCCTGACGGATAGGTATTTTCTTCAACTCGACAGTGATACCAGTCTCCGACGCTGCACCCATCTCCCAGAGCGCACCAAAAATGCCGCCCTCCGTCACATCATGCATCGCGCTTACTCCAGTCTCCACAGCCGCCATCGCCTCTGGGACAACCGACAAATATTGACGAAAACCCGCTGCGGTGTCCACCAGTTCCACTGGCAGTGTCTCCAACAATTTTTCTCTCTTTTCCTCCGCGATAATTGCACTTCCCTCAAGCCCGGCCCATTTTGTCATCACAAGTTCATCACCCGGTTTCAGGCCACCCGTAGAGACAAGTGCGCCCTTTTTTACCTTTCCCACTCCAGCCACTGTAACAACTGATCGGAACACCGCGTCAGAGATCTCCGTGTGTCCGCCCAGCACCTCTATCCCCAGTCCGGCACATGCCGCTTCAATCTCCTGCATTAACTCCCTGAGTTTTTTCTCCCTGGTACGCGGCGGCATAAGAATACTGAGCATCAGTCCTATCGGCTCCGCCCCGGACGAAGCCAGATCATTTGCCGTAACATGTACAGCAAAGGTGCCTGCACCTTTGCTCACCGCCGTAATCGGATCAACAGAAAATACAAGCACCTCGTCCGCTCCCACTTCTACAGCACTACAGTCCTCACCGACACCAGGATGGAGCAGCACCTCAGGCCGGCGATGGCGGATCTGTTTAAAAACAGCCCGTTTTAATATATTCTCTGGTACCTTTCCAATTTCCATGTACCCTCCCTTTAAATCTATTTCTATTACAATATTTCTGAATCTATTCCTCTTCCTCAGGAACCTCCGTCGGCTGCGGCTTCTTTGTCACCTGTGGGGTCTTCGTCGGCTGCGGAGCCTTCGTTGGCTGTGGTTTCTGCGTCACACGCGGAGTCCTCGCCGGCTGCGGCTTCTTTGTCACTTTTGGTTTCACAGTCGCCTTTGGTTTCGCCGAAGCTGATGCAGCAGCGGATGGCGAAGGTGACGCCGTTGCCGTCTGTGTCTGTTTCCCTACAGTAATATACTCCGGTTCGGCCGAATACACACTTGAATTAACCTGCTCCTTTTCCGACTCTTTACCGTCGATATAGATGATCTTCCAGAGCCTTGCCTTATATCCCACATGGGCCGATTGTGTCACCGCACGGTATGACGCAGGCTTTGTTGGATCTTCCACAACCTTCGGCTCACCCGGCTGAATCTTTTCCAGGACCTCTGACTCAAACTTGATCTCACGGTTCTCAGGCCTCGTCTCCTCACCATAAATGCGGAAAGACAGCGTGCTTCCATCGGCCGATGCCGCAATATAAACCGGGACGTCTGTATTATTCTTAAATTTAAAATCCTTATAATCACCAGAGATCGCCGCATCTCTCGATACATCGACATAGGCAACTACCATCGAATGCGGAGAACGCTCCACCACTTCCAATTCGGCATTGATCACCGCATTGTACAGAGTAGTTGATACCTGGCATACGCCACCGCCAATCCCCTCAACGACCTTCCCGCTGGAATACTCTGGTGCTGATTGATAGCCATTTTCTTCTGTACGATCCTTGATCACCTTAATCGTAGAAAAGGTTTTGCCCGGATAGATGATTGTCCCATTGATATAATTTGCCGCCACTCTGACATTGTTTGCACGGGTTGATGATGAAGTGGCATAGGAAGTAGAATAACTTCCCAGCAAATCTTTGCACTTTGACACCTGTTCCTTTGTATACTTTGCCTTAGTCACTTTAACCACCGCAGTCAAATCCAGCGCTTCATCACTGATGTCATTAAGCAATGCGCTGCTGATCAGCGTAATTGTATCCTCCACCTGCAGTTCCAGACCTGTACGCGATTTTGTGGCCTTAAATTTCCCATTTACCAATTTTAACTTTGAGTTCTTTGCCTTCACATCAAACTTCGTACAATTCTCTTCCACAAAACTGCGTAATACCGTCTCATCTACGGCACTTTCCAGCGAAAACTCTTTATCCTCTTCTTTTACCTGATGTTTTGCTGTAAAACGCGCAAGAAGATTACCGGATTTCCCGAGTTTGTACGCCTTTTCCACGGTGTCCTTCGCCTCACAGGAATATCCCAATACCGATGCTGTAGCCTGTACCTGCTCTTGATCTATATTGATTGTGACCTGACGTCCCAGGAGTTTCTGCATATACTCGTCAACCTTTGCCTCTGCCTCCTCCTCCGACAGGCCTCCTACATCCACGCCGCCAATTTTCACTCCATCCATTATCTCATCTTTGTCTCCCATGCCGCCAGTCGCCACAAAACCAACTGCACACGCGATCACGACAACACAAAGACAACCGATAACAAACAACACGCTTAATTTCTTATTCCTACTTGTCATATTTTTCACCACTTTTATCCTAATTCCTTTCGTACCCTTTATTGTATCATACCTGACCTAATTGACAAGTCAAATATTGCCATAGCATTTGACTTTTTTTTGTATATTCTGTATAGTTAACAAGGGAAATACCTTTTGACCCTATTATCTAGTGCTCCGTCCAGTTAGAAATTAGAGTTTGGTGCTGCATGTTTCGTGCCAGTGCAAGGCAAAATTTCGACGGCGATGCGGTGGCATCGTCTAGAAATTTCAACGACGCAATGGTGCGGAACAGGTAGTTCCAGATCCCAATTTCTGGCTGGATGGCTCACTATTATAACTCACTTTAAATAGCCTTACGTTTGCTGAGAATAAATTTTCGAGAGTGCCTGTTCAAAAACGCAGGCGTAGCGGGGTGTTAAACGCTCATTCAGCGGATGAGCGTTTAACACCGACCGAAGCGAAGCGGAGACCGCTGAGGCTTTCGGACTGGTGCGATCGGGAATTTAGACCAGCCAAACGTATAACTAATTTAAATGAGTTATACTAGCATATATAGCATATAAAGCATATAAAGAGGACACCGCTTACCTTGGTGTCCTCTGGCAGAACTCTATTTCCTGATCATCACATCACCCCTAGTACCATCGGTACAACCATGGCGATAATAATCAGGATACATATAGCTGCTGCGATTTTTTTCTGGTTCTTCGGATTAAAAAAATTCATCATAAGCCTCATTTCTGCGCTGCTATATCATCTTTTTTTCTGTCTTCTGCATCCCGGCAGCGCCCGACATGCAACTGCATGCTGTACTTATTCTGCATTTGATTAGAGAAAGGAATTTGACTATGCCTCTTTTTTTTATCGTATTTATTGTATTCGTTATATGGTTCCGCGTTAAGATGCATCAAAACAATTCTGATACCGACGCACGGAATGATGCCTTCTGGGCAAGGGAGGAGCAGGCAAACTTTGCACGTGCCCGCGATATCAGTACATTAAACTATCTCTCCGTCTCGGAAGATGACCTTCCCTTTTCATCACCTTCCACCCAACCTGACGAGAGAGGCGCCGCCCTGGAGGAGCGGGTCCGCGAAACATCCCAACGGAAAATGATTAACCTTTCCGCATATTCCAATACTGATTTGAAAGAGCAGTACGGCATTGTCCACCTGGAGGAACTCTCCAACTGTGACCAGAATTTTCTCTTTTTCATCCGTGCCCTGGCAAACTGGGGAACATATCTCTATGAACAAGAAAATTTCTCAAGTGCCAAACAGGTGATGGAATATTCCAAATCTATAGGCAGCGATATCTCCACCGTCTATACCACATTAGGAAATATCTATGCCAGAGAAGGCTGCCTGGAAAAGGTTGACCAACTGATCGCCGATGTGGAGAACTCCAATTTTGCACTAAAAACGTCTATACTAAGACAATTAAAACTATGTAAACTGGAAAACTGATTGCTAAAAGCAACGCAGAACTATTCATCAGCGGGACTCCCAATAGTCCCGCTTTTCTTCATATTTCTCACAAAGCCAGTCATAAACCTTATCCAGCCCCTCCTCCGAAAAGGCGAAGCGTTCCCGCTCCCTCTTTTCCTCTGCAGTTTTTTCATAACAGAATGGTTCCGGCCAGATGGTTGCCAGCAGACAGGTCTCTTCCCCCTCTGCCACCTGCTCTATCTGATAACGCATCCCCTTATACCCCGCCTTTAATACTGCCTTCTTGCTATAAAAGGATTTAATGTCGTACAGAGATTTTCTTGTATTCATTTGTTATTCTCCGCATTTTATTTTTTTCTGATGACAGAAATGGACTTGCTGGTTCCAACCGCATTTCTCACAAAGCAGATAATCTTCCCTTTTCCTTTTGGAATATCCACAGAATAGACGAAGCGCTCTTTCTTTGCGTTATAGCGGCAATCCGTCACTTTAATCTTCTTTCCTCCCACTTTCACTACTACCGTAGCCTTCTCTACAGATAATACGGTAATGGTCTGTGCCTTTTTGGATATATTCTTTTCAACAATCGACGGTTTTTCTGGTTTCTTTGTCTTAACGGTCACTCTCTTGACCTCTTCGATTTCCCCAGATGTCTTATTGTGACACGACAGATAGATGTCGCTTCCTCCCTCCAACGGACTTGGAAGAGTATAACTAAACGAACCGTCCGCATTCAAGTCCAACTGCGCACTTGTATCGCCATAGTTGAGATAAACTATCCCCGAAGTCTTTACCACTCCCTGAATCACCGTCTGTCGGTTGTTAATGCTTCCTACCGTAACGACACTCTTCCCCGACGACGCAGTGTACTTCTGCGCTGCGCCAACCGTACATTCTGTCACCACGCTGGTTCGTGTCTTTCCATTCTGGCTGTCAGACGCAGATACCTGAACTACCGTCCCTGCAGAAAATCCCTTCGTCTTAACCAGGAATTTTCCATTCTTGGAACTTTTTGCCTTAAAGCTCTGTCCGCCTGCCTTTACCGTCACCGTACAAACCTTGCTGTTTGACGGAATCTTCCCAGCAACGTAACGCTCCACTTCACAGATTGAGTTAACCTTTGGCTGATTCGGCGCCTCTTCCTCTACAAGCTGTTTCTGCGTAAGGCTGCATGCGCCGGTAGCATCAACGGCAAAAATAGTAATCTCCTTCTTCGCCACAGGCGCCGGTACCTTAATATAATAATTTCCGTCTTTTACCGTATAACTGATTGCCTGCTGTATGGTTTTCTTCGCTGAATACTTTGTACATCCTTTATATATTGATTCTTTATTCTTTGGCACATATACTGTACTTCCAACATATGCTAACACGGTAGAATTAGCATTATTGATCTTACCTGACAGAGTCATTGTTTTATTTGTAACAGAATTCAGGCTCGGCGCGTTCGGCCCACGTCTTACAACCGTTGTAGTAACCTTTTCACTGGCCCGCCCTTCATTGTCAGATACATAAACCGTCACCGTCTCTCCAGCAAGCTGCTCTCCCACAGTACAAGTGTATGTTCCATCCTCAGCCACTGTCGTATTGTATGTCTTTTCCCCTATGGTGATATGCACCGTCAAGCCTGCATACGCCTCACCCTTTACTTCCGTCATCTTATTGGTAAACTTACTTACCGTTGGTACATGCAGTACACCCCCATTGATATTCGTGATCTCAATATTTTTCACTGTACGGTTTCCATTTGAGTCGACTGCGCAGACAGAGTATACTCCGTTCTCAGACACAGACAATTTGCCGTCCTCAAGTTCTGCCGCCGTCTCCCATTCCGCATCTGACTCTTCATGCTTCCCCGTCAGGTAATACACCTTCGCAATCCCTGATGAATCGGACGCCTGTACATAAATCACCACATTCTGGCTGGTCTCTCCTGTCGTAGACGGACATAATACAAGAAGCGGTCCGGTCTTATCCTCTGTCTTCGTCCCATTTGACAAATCTGCCTTATAATATGCGTAATCCTCTGTCACCTTTAATGTCGATCTATACCATGGCTTTATTGCCGCATACAGTTCTGACAGCGAACTGGAGCGAAGCACGTGCGCAGAAATTCCCTCAAAAGATACCGACCAGTTATTGTCCGCCTTATTTTTCAACGGTCCAAAACTTCCCAGTTCCTTTACATAATCTCGAAGATAAATTGCCGACCGCAATTCTTTCTGCGTCAGCCTCTGGTTAAATATGGCGTTGATTACAGCCTCTCCCGCCGACACATACTTATATACCAAAATAAACTCTGTAGTATCGGTAACCTCCTCGCCATTGCAGGTCAATTTCACGATTCTCCTGGAATCCGCATTGATCACATCACCGTCTATATTGTACCGCGGAGGCCTTGATGCATCGATTTCATATTCCAGACCATCAAATACCGTAAAATTGCTCCATCCATCCAGCCACTGGTCCGCAACAACCGATGATGCATTATTCTCCTGCATCAGCTGTGAAAGCGCTTTGTCAGCCAAAATTGTCTCATCTTTCTGTGCATAAATGCTTGCTGACCACTCAAGCCATTCTCTAACCTGCGCCCCGGTTATCCAGTAGGCATAATTGTTATTGTGCTGATACTCCTGCGTATTCAGCACATCCTTCATTGTAAAATTGCTGCCCACTTCAATATAATCATCACGCCCCTCGCTGCCATCCAGATAGCAGCGGGTAGCCGCGATAACATGATACCCTGCATACTTTGCCCCGGCAGTGCTGTGGATATAATTCAAACCAAAACGAATCTTTGCCTCATTATCCAACTGAACAGCGTAGTTATCCTCCAGCATGCCAAAATAACCCGTAATCGCACTGCCATCCTCAACCCCCGCCAAAATCTCATTGTAGGTGTCTTTGATCACATTGTCTTCGTTTACTACCGCATTCGCGATCTCAGGATCTTCCATAACAAACTGATTACATTTGCGCACTTCTGTCTTCGCACCAATGACAGACACCTTATCACCGCTTACTTTTAAAGTCAGATCCGCAATTCCAATCCCTGCTGCATGGTCTGCCACCATAACCACAGGCTTTCCGTTCGTCAACCCCGTCTCCCTGCTGGTATTTGGCAAGGTATAAAACGAGCGTGCATTCGCATCATCCGATGGATAGTTCTTATGCTGATGCCCTAACATAACGCAATCAACATCACTGATCTTGGACAATGCATAGCCTACATCATATTCATCGTCAGACGGATTCTCTTTTCCGAAAGCGCAGTGTGCCAGTGCAACAACAATATCCGCCCCCTGTTTCTTTAACGCCGCCGCCTGGGTACGGACAGCCTTTAATGTACTCTCACCCTTTAAAATTCCATTATAATCATAGTACGTTGACAATGCCGCTCTCGTGACCCCCACAACGCCTATCTTAATTGAAACTGTATTTCCCTGGGATGTCGTAAGCTCCCTTGTAATCATTTTCGACTTCTGCCAAGGATATTTACCGCTGTCCCACTCCCTTACATTTGCCACGATACAAGCGTCAGCCAGCCCGGCCTGTTCAAGCTGGTTTGTAATGAACGTATAGCCATAATCAAAATCATGATTCCCCAAAGTCAGCGCATCATATCCGATCTTACTCATTGCCGCAAAAATAGGCTGCAAATCATTATTCGGCGTCAACTCACCGCCCATAATGGTTTCTGCGCCATATCCATACACAGAATCACCAACATCCACCGTTATGCTGCTTCCGCCGTTCATCTCCGCCCTTGCACCTTTGATCATTGTATTTAAACGGGCAAGCGACTTTGTATTATTCTTTGCCGCCACATCATAATCTTCACTGTTTATCCTGTTGTGAATATCCGCCGTTGAAATCACACGAAGAGTCGTCGTCTCTGCCGCCTGAACCCTGACTCCCGCCAACAGAAAACATGCAAATGCAGCCATCGCGGCAAGCACCCTTCCACAACAAAATAATTTATAGCAAGCCCTGAAAAATCCTGCACGCGCATAATCACCACATACCGGCAGATCTGCATCTGAACCACTACATACACGAGAAACAAACACTTGCTTTTCCATTCTCTTTCCTCCTCCTAAAACTGATCTGCCTGCCTGCGCAGACCCCACGCTCCCTGCCCCTCCGGGCAACGGCCAATCACTCTTTAATATATCATTTTTTCCAAAAAAAGTAAACTTTCCTGCCAACTTTTTCTTTATAAATTTACCAACAAAATGTGTCAAAATCATAGTAATAAAAAAATTACTTATCTTCCATTTTTCACTTGACAACACCGGATATTTGTTATATGATTATAATCGCTTGTTTGAATGACATGTATTTAGGGGTGTAGTTCATCGGTAGAATAAGAGTCTCCAAAACTCCAGAGCCGGGTTCGATTCCTGGCACCCCTGTTATAAAAACTCCCCTGGAAGCCTTGTAGAATGGGCATTCCGGGGGAGTTTGGTTTTTCATTCCATTTTCGTTATTTATTACTGAAATGCAACATCTCTCTGATAGTATATTGATAACACTATTTTACAAATATAAAATTGCCTCTCCCCCTGATAATCAATACCAAGGTACAGTATTCTTCCTATGAAATCATTTCCAAAAATTCCTGCTCTGTCAGTACTGGTATGCCAAGCTCCTTTGCTTTTGCCAACTTGCTGCCCGGCTTTTCCCCACAAATCAGATAATCTGTCTTTCTGGTAACGGAACTGCCTGCAGTTGCACCAAGGTTTGTGATTTTGCTGTTAATACTGCTGCGGGTAAAATTCTCCATTTTCCCTGTAGCCACAACCGTGCATCCGCTGAATGGGCTGCTGTTTGTATTTTCCTTATTCATCATCTTTTCCTCCTCGTTTTCAAAATTTATTTCTTTTGATAATTTCCAAAATTCCACGTTTTCCCTATTCCAAATCATTCCCTAATGTTACAGCTCATGGTTTCCCCGAAATCATGAAGTGATATAAAGTCAAAGCCGCATTCCGCGACTTTCACCACATCCTCCTTCTTTGGTTTTGTGTAAATTCCATTCATTATAGTAAGCCCCCCGTTTCTACATAAAAATAAAGGCATCCCATGATACCGTATGGAATGCCCAAATGCTGTTTTGGATTATTGCAATTATTTTATTTTTTTCTTTACATCTCTTTTTTTAGTTTGTGTACCTGTTCAACTGCAAGACCGGAATATGCCGCAATCTCCTCTGTGGAAAATCGGCCGGATTCCAGCATTTTTCTTGCCGATTCCATTTTTGCACATTCCATGCCCTGCTCCAGCCCGCGCTCCAGTCCAAGCTCCATGCCCTGCTCATATTTTTCCTGATAATTCATCTGCAATGTCATATAATCCAGCCTCCATTTCTCATTATTCCTTACGGATTCCACTGCTTCTGCCAGCCCCCTTGTATAATCATCTCCCGGCTCTTTGCCGTCTATAAAATCCAGCAGGTGCTTCATCTCCGGGCTTACATCATCCATTGTCCCTTTGGTATTCAGTATGATTTTTACTGTGTCATCCCCCAGCACAAGCCCCGGTTCCTGCGTGCAGCTGTTCTCAAACGTATAGATATGGCGTCCCTTCCCAAACAAATCAAATGTACAGACAAAAATAACAATACTGCGTTTCAGGTTCTTATAATTCTCCCCCTTTTCCAGAATATTCAAATCAATCATTCCCTGGTAATACCGCATCCTTCTGGGGATATTGCGGTTACTTGCTGCCTGCATTTCCACATTGTAAACAGTCCCTTCCCCGTCTTCCACGTAGAGATCCAGCCTCACACTTTTTGCGTCTGAGGACAAATCAATCGTTTCCTGTGATTTCGGGTACTCTATTTGTGCTATTTTTACCCCAAGCACCGTTTCCAGAAATGGTTTACAGTATTTCGGGTTCCTCATAACCACCCCAAACATAAAATCATCGCTGATGTCCAATTCCTCAAATTTTTTATCCATCTGTCATTTTCCCTTCCTCCGGCTTTTTTACCACAGGGATTCAGCTTATGGTTTTAGCCAGGGGAAAGCTACAGTAAACAACCCTGCCCTGTATGCCGATTTTCCACAGCCCTGATTCCAGCCGCGCCAGTTCCTGCAGGATATTTCCCTGCTGACTGCCCTGCAGATATCTGCCGTGCCAAACAGCAGCCTTTGGCTTCACCATGTCTGAAAGCATCTTTTTTCAGGCTGCCAGCCTTCATTCCGTAGTCTTTCCTTTAGTTTAATAAATTATAACATGTTTATCCCCTCTTTACAACTTCCACTGCAGCCTGAATGCATACTGCATCCCAAGCCAGAAGGCTTTTGTTTCCGCCGCAAAAGCAGCCTCATAAAGAACTGCCTGTTTCCTTTTTCGCTGTCTTTCCTGCAGATTTTGACTCCATCTCATACACCGTCTGATTATTCCCGTCCACTATCACAAGCCCTGTGATTTCACGCTCCGCATTGTATGCAATGGAATCTACCGAGAAACGCTCACTACAGTAATATCTGTCTCCTTTCTTTGAGATGGCTGTCTTTGATGCCGGAATCCAGATAAACGGTGCGGAATACAACTCCCTGCCAATCCCCCAGTTGAAACATGCACGTTTAAACGAATCGGAAGCCTGCGATTTCTCCTTCTGCTGCTCCCCGTTCGTTCCTACATCCTGCTTGGATACCCATTCCCCTGTTTCGCGGTTATAAACCTTCACTGTACAGTACAGATTTCCGTCTATACACTGGTGGCTGCGCTTCCACCCGAATAACCCGAAGGTTTCATCCAGAATCCTCTGGTCCACCCTTGCATCCTTGTACAGCAGGAGGCTCACTCCCTTGTCACTTACCATAGCGGCCCTGCATTCAATTTCATCTACCCTCAACAGACGGATGATATTGCTGTCATTTCCCATAATTATCCACCCTTTCCAAAAAGCGGGCATAAAAAGACGCCGGTTCTTCTCCCGGCGCCTTTCATGCCCTGCTTAATTTTTCTTATTTCGTTTCAAAAATTCCTCTGGTGTCACTACTTTCACGGCGGCTCTGCCAGTTCCCTTTCAGCATCAAAATCTTCTGGAAGAATCCCGGCAAAAGACTTCAACACTTCCAGCCCTCTCAGGCACTGCCATTTTCAGTATTTTTTGCTTTTGCCAGCCGGATCTCTTTCAGAAAAGCAATGACCTGCACTACATCATCATCCCCCATGCTTTCTATCATCTGTACGGCTTCTCTTTTAACAGCTGTCATGGCTTCACCATCCTTCCCTTCCGGTTAATAGGAATTATACTAGAAACAGCCCGGCTTTTCAATTCCCGGCACAAATCCATGTCTTCTGCTAAAATCATCTGATTCTGGTATAGTCTTCAGTTAGAACAAATTTCCCGCTTTATGCTGCTTTTTTCTCTTCCGTAATCTCCAGTTTCTTTACCGCTGCTTCAACAGATAATATACTATCATTAAACAGCTCCACCATCCACCAACATCTTTGTTCTATAATCCTTATTCTCCAGTACAACCCGCAGCTGTTCCTCACAAACCCCTTTGTCCTCTGCCAGTTTAAAGAAAAATATATCGTCTATAGCCGTCAGCCTGCTTGCAACTTCCTGCAATATTCTCATGAAACTAAAGTATCAAAAATATCAGCAGTCCAAAATGGATAAAATGGTAACTCTCCTAGCGAATGTGCAATCGCTACTTAAACTCATCCACTATTTCTCCCCACTCCATCATCCCAAATCTGCTCATAGTCCCAGAGAGGAATCATATCACAATCTGTGATACCTGTCTCTTCAAAGAGTTCTCTCTTTGCCGCTTGCAGGGCAGTCTCTCCAGCCTCAACATGTCCGCCGGGATGTTCAAAACTCTCTCTGTTTATGCCAACAATACACCCATTTATCCTGATATTTAGTAAAAATTACTACAAATTCAATTTTGTCTAATTGTCCCAAAAAATAATTATTCTTTGCCATTTCTATGCCCCTTCGCAGTTTATTAAATCGAAATTCCATATAGGGCAACACCCCGTCCAATGTATCATTATTGTACCAAGTCACTGCCGCAAGTCTGTCTACTTTGTCCAATGCGGCTTCCGCACCGACTGCTGCCGCCATTATTCCGACACTAAAGCATCCACTGCAAACTTCTTTTGCTCTTCTGCGACATCTTTTAACTTTTCCATATCAGCTCACTTTCGACAAATGACAGGCATCTCAGCCCCACTCAGCAGTGACTGACATATATAAACGATTGTTTTCTAGTCATCTAAATACCTATACTTAATTGACGAGATGTTATGAAAAAGTTCTTTATTTTTTAGAACAACAATACATAATTTCTCTCTTGCTCTGGATACCGCCTGATAAAATAGTTTATGTAGCAAATAATCCGGATTGGGATGTTTTCTTCCAAGCAAGTTTCCCTTCTCATCATATTTAAAATTAATATCCATCATAACAATAACATTATTAAATTCCTGGCCAATTGCCTGATGCGAATTCAATTCACCTGTATATTTATTTAACGAACTTTTAACATAAGTCGACGGTGTATACCCAATCCAGTGATACTCCTTCACAACTTCATAGTATTCCATAATTTCGTACAAATCTGCTACATTACTGACAAACAAAACATCTACATTTGGAAATTTTCTGACCTTCGGCTTTGAGTTCAACCGCAATAAACATTCAATAAAAGAATTTATTTCCTCATTCGTTCTAATCTTTTTTGATAAAGTATACAAATTTTCATTATACCCTTCCAATTGCTGAAGTTTCTTAGGAACTTCCTGACTTTTCTCATACACAGATAATACTTGAAAATAGTCATGTGAAAAAACACATGGTACAGCTTTATCCCTGCTATAGCTTACAACCTTTGCATAACTTCCGGCCCATATTCTCTGCGATTCATCAACAAATATGTATTGATAATCATTCTCAATATTAAAATATTTTACTGCCACTATATCAATATTTTTTAACTTTGCATTCAAAATCTTGTGCCCATCACACAAAATACCACAATGAATGATACATACTTTTCCATATCTGCTACATTCCATAGCCAAATCATACAGCAATAACGTCTTACCCGTTCCTGCCCCTCCCTGTATGCCATAAAATATATCCGTTCCAATCCCTATACTCTTTAATATTTTATTTCTTATTTCCCTCTGCTGGTTTGTAAGAAAATACTTTCCTGCAATAAATTTATCAGGCATATTCAATGGAGAAACCAAAAATTGCTTAGCGTCGAAATACTGTCCTATGTCATTATATTCATATTCAACTAATCCTTCCATTACACCAATTAACTCCTTGAAATCACATTTGACGATTTCATTATCAACTAATCTGTATAAAGCGTCCGTGTCTGCCACATAGGTAAACAGATATTGTCTTTCCGCAATATGTCCAAGATAATAGGCATTTTGAATAAGCTGTTTTTGTATCCTTTCCTCTTTTATCATTTGACTCTTTAGCTCTATATTTAATATATATTTATTGTATGAAAGTTTTAGTAAATCAAATTCTTTTGAAATATGCTCTATTGTATACCCGAAAAAGAAACCATCTAATATCTCTAACGGCTTTTTACAATCCGCAAATCGTTCTACAAACTTTTTCAAAGATAAAAACTCATAGTCCTTCACCTTGCATTTCTTATCTGAATTCGATAATAATGTTACATACTCAGAACAATCCTCTTTTTCCACACAGCTATATGTATATAAGTTTATCGCATTCATACTGTACCTCCTTGCCCCTTTTAGAAAACCGTACCTTATCAAAATCTTCTCTTATAATCGCTGTTTATTACTCACTTCCTATTATCCGTTCTCACCCTATCCATATAATCAATAAAATCAAATATATCCGTATATGGATTACATTCATGAGAATACACTGTATCGTGAACTTTCTTTTGTGCATTATGAAGTAATCTTGCACGTTTTAATGCCTCTCTCTGCATTGGCAAAAGAAATTTATAAATATCTGTAGTTTCTTTGTAATGAGCGCATTCATCTTTCAGCAAATCCTTAATTTCCTGTTTCATCTGTTCAGCATTCTCTCCATAAGGTGCTTCCTTAAAATGAAGCACAAACCATACTTCAAAAGAGGGATTTGAAAAGATACTATACAATCCTTTATGTTCATACCCATTGAGTATATTAAATACCGTCTTAATATCCGTATTGGATTTTGGGTCAGAATCAAAGACACAATATCCTCTGTCTCCCAATTCCAGTTTAAACCCCACGTCCTTTCTGCTAATATGCTGTTTCGCAAACAGCACAATGCCTTTAGCATCCGTATGACCTGTATCAACCGATATAATCTCTGCATTATAATCAGCGCACTCAAAATTCTTTAAATAAATCTCCTCTGTACTCCCTTCACAAAAAATATATATCTTACAATGCTGTCTGTCTTTTTCCTCCGCGCCTTTTCCTTTCTTCTCTTCTCCTCTTTTCCGCATATACTATCCTTTCATGTATGGAACGCTCCCAAATCTTCCATTTAAATATCCGAGTTCGATATCATCTTCTTCGTCAATGGCATAATCATCCAGCAGTTTCACTATGGTTGCACCCATCTCATCCTTATCTACTAAATATATCTGGTCAGGATTTACCAATTTTAATACTTTTGTATTGTGTGTTGTAAATAATAACTGTGCATTTCCTTTATTCACAGATATCGATTGAAACATTCTAAGAAAATGCTGCACTAATTTTGTATGGTATGTTTTTCCGAGTTCATCTTCAAACATAAATCCACCCTGCTCACTTAGATATAGAAATTCCGCCAAATTCTCTACAAAACTTTCCGTGCCTGACGAGTCCTCATCCAACTCAATTTCAAAAATCTGTCCACTGCCATTTTCATGTACTACCCTTATAACAGGTCTGCTATCCGAAATTTGGAAATCCTCACTCTCAAAAATCAGTTCAGAAAATAATTTTTCAATAATATCATGTGATTTTTGGTCCATTTTTCTGTTTTTAACATAAATATCCTTAATATTGAAATCTGCCTTTTGTAATTCCTGTATCAAAATCTCCTTTCTGTCTTTCTTTTTTATAATTTCACCAAGCAGACGGCTAACACTAAAATCCAAATATTGTCTGAAATGAAACTCAAACCACTCATATACATTTTTCAAGGGTGCATATCCCCACTCAGCCGCGACCGGCATATATAAACGATTGGCATTCGTCTTCCCGACTATTTCTTCCTGCGTTTTAACATCATTTCCCATTAACTCAAAATGCTGCCCTGCGCTCCTGTTAAACAATGTTTCTGGCTCTGCTGAAAAATACCCCATCAAATATTCTTCCAATACCTCCCTGTCATTAATGGAAAAACCATAGACATATTTGATTCCTTTCTGATAAAATATAAACTCAAAAAAGACAGGGCTTTCATTCTCCTCATCACCAAAAGCAAATCTTTCAAGCGAAATTTTGGAAGTGTCCCTGCGTCTAATCGTATTTAGAATAAACCGAAATGCATAATACATAGATTCAACAATATTACTCTTTCCAGAAGCATTCGGGCCAATCAGCCCTATGCACTTGTATAAATGAACTGGTATCTCCTCATCTTGAATCACCCATTTAGAATCCCTATATCTCTCATCCACACTGAAATTTATTACTATCTCGTTTTTAATCGACTTAAAATTTTCAACTGCATATTGAACTAACACAATACACCTCCATTTACAAATGATTTTTCTATGGCAAATACAGTCAAATTCCCACAACAAGCCCGAGCTTGACCCTTGCATACGCAGAAATAAAGTTTACTATCTGATACGGCAGCTATCTCTGTGTTTACCTATAATAACACATGCCCACTCGCCATGCAAACTATAACCGAAATAAGCAACAGCCTCTCGTCCTCATATAAATACCGCTCTCACAATAAAACTACGAATATTGTATAAGCAGTTTCTCTCCCCCTAATCGAATTATTCCATTTATTTTAAATAATATAGCTTATGAGAAGCTGCGGAGCAGATTCTCATAAAAGGCACTGGTTTTGTGCCGCAAATCTGATTATAGGAAGTCAAAACTCCAGAGCCGGGTTCGATTCCTGGCACCCCTGCTAAATAAAATCCATCGGAAGCCTTGTAGAATGGGCATTCCGGGGGGATTCTTGTTTTTCATGCCAAATATGGGCATTTGGTATGAAACAGTCAGAAATGGAAGGTTTTGGCATCTAAAATGGGTTCAAAAATGGGTACACCCCAGCATCAAAGTGGGTACACCCCAAAAAGAATAGCCCGGACACGCCGCCAGACAACCAGGCTTTCA
>JAAGKN010001059.1_pt1 | contig 54464 bp, 55 predicted proteins | sample 6206371 | NCBI WGS metagenome assembly JAAGKN01 (sample SAMN11533720, study PRJNA540317) | gut metagenome | isolation source: fecal pellets from male and female animal of same cohort | host: Peromyscus leucopus | place: USA:CA | collected 2017
TTTTAGCACGGGTAAGCCTACCATTCGTGAGGAAGTCATTCATATGGTCAACCGTAAGCTTCCGAAAGAAATGGTTCCGACCACGGCTCGCAAGTTACTCGATATCGAGGATTCAAAGTTCATTCCGGTGATTAAGAATAAGGAACTTGCCGCCTCGGATAAGCCCAGAGAATCTGTCTTTTATTTCCCCGGTTGTGGCAATGAAAAATTGTTTAGTCAGGTTTCAATAGCCGTTTTAGGCATTCTGTATGACTTAGGCGTTCAGATCATTTTGCCCCCGGGGTATCGCTGTTGCGGCCATCCTCAAAAAGGTAACGGTCTAAGTCAAAAAGGAGACGAAATTGTCACTCGGAATCGGGTCCTCTTTCATCGCGTTGCCAATACTTTGAACTATGCCGATATCAGTACTGTTTTGGTAAGTTGCGGGACGTGTCTCCACCAGTTGAGAGAATACAATTTTGAGTCGATTTTTCCTGGATGCCGCGTCATGGATGTCCATGATTACCTCGCTGAAAAAGGGGTGTCAGCCACAGGCGGATACAACACCAGATATATTTACCATGATCCCTGTCATACCCCGCTTAAGGAATCTGTTCCTATAGAGACCGTTAACGCGCTGATTCGTCCCAAGGACAGTTCGCGGATTGCTATTTCTGAGCGTTGCTGTGGTGAAAGCGGTACATTTGCGGTAGCTCGCCCCGACATTGCCAGTCAGGTTCGACTGGCAAAGGAGAAGAGCTTAAAAACTGCCGCAAGGCATTTAGGAGAAGACGGTTTTTCCGGAAATCTTAAGATTCTTACGACCTGTCCCGGTTGCTTACAGGGAATGAATCGATACTCGGAAGCAATGAAGGCTCAGGCAGAATTTGTGGTTATCGAAATGATGCGTTCCAAATATGGTGACGGTTGGATGCAGGAAACTTTAGCCAAGCTTCGAGACGGGGCAATTGAAAAGGTGCTTTTATGACGATTAAGGACTGTCCTCTTTGCAATTCAGTAAATGAACGAGTGGTTGTTCGGACGGATAAATTTCGTGTTATTCGAGTGGAAGACAAGGCTTTCCCCGGATACTATCGATTGATTTGGAATGATCATGTCAAGGAGATGAGCGATTTAGATCCGGCGGATCGTCATCTTATTTGGGAAGCTTTAAGCGGGATTGAGGAAATTATGCTCAGAGAGCTCCGACCGACCAAGATTAATTTGGCTCAGTTTGGAACGATGGTACCTCATTTACACTGGCACCTTATTGCTCGTTACGAGGATGATGCCACTTTTCCGGATTCTTATTGGTCTGCACCGAAGCGAGAGACCTCTGCCGCTGTTTTACAGGAAAGGACAAAGCGCTCTGAGGAATGTGACAAAAAGATAAAGGAGCAAATTACTTTGGATTTTGGTATTTCTCCTTAAGTTTTAGCGCCACTTCTGGCGTTACGAAACTTGTGACATCTCCTCCCATGGAAGCAATCTCTCGGACGAATGTTCCGCTTACAAATTGGAATTGTTGGGCAGGTGTTAGAAAGATTGTGTCAACATCCGGCATCAGGATCTGATTCATTCCGGCCATTTGGAATTCGTAATCAAAGTCACTTACGGCTCTGGCACCTCTGATGATGCATTTGGAGTCATGCTCGCGAATGAAATCCACTAGTAGACCGGAGAAACCGAAAACTTCGACATTCGGAAGTGATCGGGTGGTATTTCGGGCAATCTCAACTCTTTCTTCCAAAGAGAAAAGCGTGTGTTTTCTCCGACTTTCAGCCACTGCAATCAAGAGACGAGGAAAAACTCTGGCGGCCCTACGTACTAAGTCCAGATGCCCAAGGGTCATGGGGTCAAATGTTCCCGGATAAGTTGCTGTTATCATAGTGATTACTCCTCGTTTAATTCTGCAAGGAGCATGTTGCTTGTTCCGGCCTTCAGACGACGAACGGCATGTAAAGCGTATTTATTCAACATTTGATTTGAGATTTCCTCAGGAGACTCCACATAAATAAGCCCGTCTGCTGACAAAAGCTTTACGGCTTTGTTTAAGGCCTGTTCTTGCAAATTAAGAGAAAAGGGCGGATCTATGAAAATGACATCAAATTTATCGTCGCGTGAATAGTGGTTTGAAAGACTGTCGGCACAATAAACCTCAAGGTTATCCGCCCCGATTTTCTGTGCAGTACTTCTGATTTGAGCACACGCATTACGATTGGTGTCAAAAAGGGTAGCTGATTTTCCTTCTCTGCTCAGGAACTCTAGAGAGAGGACACCGCTTCCGCCAAACATATCCAGAGCTCGCTTTTCCGAGAAAGAGCCGAGCAAATGGCTGAGCCAATTAAACAACGTTTCTCTTTGTCTGTTGCCGGTAGGTCGAAGCCCTTTAGCATCCAAAACGAGCACAGAACTTCGCTTCCATTTTCCGCCGATGATCCTAACTTTGCCGTTACTGCTTGCTGGCATTGGTAAACTCACAAATTAAAAGATTATTCGCACTTTAAATGATACTAAGTTCTCATGAGTGACACTAAAGATAAAACGGGTTTGTTTGCAAGACTCAAAAAAGGTTTGAAGAAGACGCAGGTCAATTTGGTCGGTTTATTTTCCGGCGGACTTGTTGACGAAGAGTTTTTGGAGGAATTGGAATTTCAACTTATCGCCTCGGACGTTGGTGTCGAGCCGAGTAACCAGATAGTGGAAAAACTAAGGGATCAAATTAAGTTGAAAGGTCTTAAGACCAAAGATGAAGTTCGTGGTGCGTTGCAGCAGATCATTGCCGATATGCTGAAACCTTGTGAAAAAGAATTGGACTTGGATACTCGTCGGCCGCTTGTCATTATGATGTGTGGGGTTAACGGAGCCGGTAAGACCACCACCATTGGGAAATTAGCTAAACACTTTGCCGACCGAGGCAAGACGGTTCTCTTGGCGGCTGCCGACACATTCCGTGCGGCTGCTCGCGAGCAACTCGCAGTGTGGGGGGAGAGAAACAGAATAGAAGTGATATCGCAAGACAAAGGTGATCCGGCGTCTGTGGCTTATGCTGCAATTAGCATCGGTCGGAAAAAAGGAACAGAAATTATTATGGTTGACACGGCCGGGAGACTTCCGACACAGACGAATTTAATGAATGAGCTTTCTCGTATCCGCCGTGTTCAGGGAAAGGCTCTGGAAGGAGCGCCGCAAGAGTCTTTGCTAGTGCTTGACGGTACGACCGGACAGAACGCTGTAGCACAGGTGAAGGCTTTTGACGAGGTTGCGGAGCTTACCGGACTCATTATTACAAAACTCGATGGAACTGCGAAGGGGGGAGTGTTAGTGGCTCTTGCCTGCGCCAGAGAAAAACCGATTCCTATCTACTATGTTGGAGTTGGAGAGACCATTGAGGACCTTCAACCATTTAAGGCTGAAGAATTTGCGGCGGCTCTCGTCGGTATTGATAAGTAGAGCAGTGTTATGAAGCTGGCAGCAGTAGATTTAGGTTCTAATAGTTTTAGACTGGAGATCGTTCGGGTTGAGAATGGAGAGATTTTTACCGAAAGTAGTTGGAAGGAGACGGTTCGGTTAGCCGCCGGGCTGAATGAGGACGGTAACTTGACTGAAGCTGCACAGAATCGCGCTTTGGATGCTTTAGGGCGGATTTCTGAGAAAATCAAGGCGTTTTCTCCTGACAAGATTCGGGCGGTGGGAACTCAGACGTTACGAGCAGCCCATAACTCAGCAGAATTTATAAAAAAGGCTGAAACAGTCCTTGGTCATACTATTGAAATACTTCGAGGAAAAGAGGAAGCCCGACTCGTGTTTGAGGGGTGTAGTTTCGCCCTTCCTCCTTCAGATAAAGTCCGACTGATTATTGATATCGGAGGAGCTTCAACCGAGTGCGCGTTAGGGGTCGGCCATGACATGATTGACGGTGAGTCTTTCCACATCGGTTGTGTAAATACGTCCGTTTATTTTTTTAAGAATCGGAAAATTTCGGCTCACAGTTTCAAAGAAGCCATACTTTCAGCGGAATCAGTTTTAGCAGGGAATGTAGGAAAGTTCATACAAGGTCGTTGGGAAGAAGTCTATGGTTCCTCGGGAACAATCTCGGCAGTTTCAGGCATTTTGCAGCAAAGCAATCTTACTGACGGAGCCATAACACCGGAAGCCCTGGAAAAATTGAAACTCCGAATTATTGGATGCGGTGATATCGACAAACTCAACTTTGCCGGCTTAAAAGAAGATCGACGAGAGGTCTTGGCTGGGGGTGTGGCCGTATTGATTGCGGTCTTTAGGAAACTTCACATAAATAAAATGCGCCCGGCAGGGGGAGCACTGCGTTACGGGTTGCTCTTTGATCTTATGGGGCGTCGTTCTAATCACGATCCGAGAGCAACTTCGGTGGAGAGGATTCTGTCGCGAGTTCACGCGGATGAGGAGCAAGCTAACAGGGTTAGTAGTTTAGCCAAAAAGTTTTACTGCCTGGAAAATCCGAATTGCTCGGGAGACAATCTCCAAACGCTGGAATGGGCTTCTAAGTTATTTGAAGTCGGTTTGGCTCTTTCTAGGAACGACTATCACAAACATGGAGCTTACATTATCCGCAATAGCGATTTAGCCGGATTTTCTCGGTCAGAACAGGAGAGGATGGCAGCTTTGGTGCTCGGACATCGTGGCAGTCTGAAAAAAGTTAAGTCGCTTTTAGAGGAAGCTGAGTTTCGAAAGATGCTCGAGGCTCTTCGGCTGGCTGCTCTTTTCTTTCATAATCGAACGGAAGTTGCACTTCCAAACCTAGAGTTGTCTTGCAACGATGGTGGTTTTGAAATGGTAATTCCTGCTTATTGGTGTGAGGAGCATCAGCTGACCACCTACATGTTGCGCCAGGAAGTTTTAGCGTGGGATAAAACCCAGTATCACTTTAAGTTGGAAATCAGATGAAACCGATCGTTAGGATGGTGGATATTCCCATCAAAAGTTGGGAAGACAACACGGAAACCTCTCTCTCTTTAGAAGTGAGCGAGGGGGAATTTCTCCTGATTATGGGTAACAATGGTTCTGGTAAATCCCGACTATTAAATTTTATAGCCGGGCTTAGTCTTCCCGAAATCGGGGAAGTTTTCATTAAGGGCAAGCGGCTCACAACGATGACGGACCATCAAAGACGTGTTTGGCGTTCAGGTTTGGGTTTAATTCCTTCCGATCCCATTCTTTTGGACGACTATACAATTTTTGAGAATCTTTGCTTAATCGCTCAGATCCTGGGAAAAACGGATGAAGAAGCGCAGCGGAATGCGCACGAGAGTGCTGTCTTATGCGGACTGGAGCCTCTTTTAAAGGTTAAGTGTTCGGAACTTTCTCTGGGGTTAAAAAAACGGACGGTTATAGCCCGGGCATTAGTGAATCAGCCTGAGTTAATTTTGGCAGATTCTCCTTTGGAGGGGCTTGATGAGTCGGCGCAAGAAGAATTCCTTTATATTTGTACAAAGTTGACTCAAATTGGATATCCCATTGTGATGACTTCCAGTTTGGCGCTTCCGTTTGAAATTAAAGCACTTAAAATCTTTCGATTGCCAAAGGTAAAGTAATGATTTCTGTAAAAGAGCGAGCTCTCAGATTATTAAACAAAGGCAAGAAAGATTTCTGGCTTGTTGTTGCCGTTCTTTCTCTGTCGTTTTGTTTGGTGGGGCAGGTTATGATGAGCTTGTACTCCTTTTATTTGGCGCACCGGGGAGTGATTGGCGATGAAGTTTCGATTTTTGTCGATCCCACTCTAAATAAGCAGCGCACGGATGCAGTTCTTAAGGAAATTCAAGAAGTTTCACCTAAGGCCGATCTTAGAGAGATTCAACCGGCCGATGTTCTTGAAAAGGATATTTTGAGGCTTGTCGAAGCAAAGAAAAAAGTTCCCTTGATTATTGCAATGCAATTTCCGCGATCAACACATGTGGAAGCCATCAAAGAGGCAGTGACATCCATTGAAAAGATTAAAGGAGTGGAGGCCGTAACAGCTAATTTTGACTGGATCAAGAAGCGCCATTCTCTGAGAGAGGCGATTGCTATCGGGATTGGAGCTTTAGCGGTTCCGACAGTTCTTTTGGTCTGTATGCTCATATATCAGACGGGTTTACGTCTCAGAAGCTTTATGAAAGAAGAACAGATGCTTCTTTTGATGTTGGGAGCCGGCAGATTTGCGGTCTGCGGACCTCAGCTGCTTATCGCTTTTTGGGCTTCTGGGCTGTCGTGTTTGATAGGTGTATTGCTTCTAAGCGTGACAATGTGGCTTAGCGTTCCTCTTTTGGAATCCGCCTTTGAGGTAACCTTACTTCCGCCGTTGACCAGCTGTTTGCTTATTTGTCTTCTTACGGCCTGTGCGATAATTTTTCTCACTGTCTTGTCTTCTTTCCTTTCTTCCGGACAGAGTCAGGCATTAAAATTTTGACGGTTTCGCCCCTTTCATGCCTTAGAATGGTTTCTGATGACAACAGAAGAAAAGAAGCACTCAACCGCACTTGCCCCTTATCGTCCGACTCCGCTTGCGATCCCGGACCCCGGAGGAAATTCTCTAGCGGAATACATTCGCGCTGCCAATCGGGCTCCGATTCTCACGCCTGAGCGTGAGCATGAGTTGGCAGTTCGGCTGAGAGACGAGGGCGATATGGAAGCCGCCGGAGAACTCATAATGTCTCATTTGAGATTGGTCATTTCTATTGCCAGACAGTACCAAGGTTATGGCCTTCCGTTTGCTGATCTTATTCAGGAGGGGAATATCGGCTTAATGAAGGCTGTTAAACGGTTTAATCCGGATAATGGTGCCCGTTTAGTCACATTTGCAATGACTTGGATTCGCTCTGAAATCCAGGACTATGTTCTAAAGAATTGGCGTTTGGTTAAAGTGGCCACAACCAAATCTCAAAGAAAACTTTTCTTTAATCTTCGGAAGATGAAGGACGATTCAAAATTACTCGGTCTTCAGGACGCCAATCGTATAGCCCAAGAGTTAGAGGTGAAACCATCCGAAGTATTTGAAATGGAGCAGAGAATGACGGGCTCGGATGTGGTGATTGACGAACCCGGCAATGACAGTGAAGTGGCGCCGGAGGATTGGCTTTTTAACGAATCGGATTCTCCGGATACTCGCCTGGAACAGGCGAACTATGAGCATGTATTGCAGAAAGAGTTACCGGAGGCCGTTAAGAATTTAGATCCGAGATCCCGTCGCATAATTGAAGCAAGGTGGCTCTTTGATGACAGTGACGAAGGGAAGAAAGGGGCGACTCTTGCAGATTTGGCCAAAGAGCTTGGAGTGAGTCAGGAGCGCGTCCGACAGCTCGAAAAAAAGGCCATGGCAACATTAAAGGACTTGCTGGCTCGGGAAGGACGGTCAAGGGCTGTTACCATTCGATCCGCCGAAGAGAAATAAAAAATGTTCAATATTGTGTTAGTGCATCCGGAAATTCCGCCGAATACAGGAAATATTATTCGACTTTCTGCGAATACCGGCTGTAGAGTCTTTCTGGTAGAACCTTTGGGATTTTCATTGGAGGACAAGCATTTAAAGAGGGCAGGACTTGATTATTGGGAATATGCTGACATAAAAAGATTCCCTTCATTTGATGCCATTCTTCAACAAGAAAAACCGGATCGATCTCGTATGTTTGCGATGACGACAAAATCCCAACAATTGGTTCAGGACGTCAAATTCCAAGAGGGCGATTGGTTTGTTTTTGGATCAGAGGGGCATGGACTTCCCAATGAAGTCCGAGCCCTTTTCGGACCGCAGAATATGGTCCGTTTGCCTATGATGCCGAGGAATAGATCCTTGAATTTATCCAACTCAGTGGCAGTTACCGTATACGAAGCATGGCGGCAGAACGGTTTTAAGAATGGTATTTAGCTTCGGGAAGTGCTTTGGTCAGTCGGTCTATTAGCACATTAATGTCTCTACTAAAGAAGCAGTAGGAGTCTATTTTCGGGCTGACAAATCCGATGCTTTTAGCATTATTCAAGAACTCTTCAAGGAGATCATAGTATCCGTTGATGCTAAGAAAACCGACAGGTTTTCGGTAGAGGTTCAGATGGTTATCTGTGATGACCTCAAACACTTCATCCAGAGTTCCTACGCCACCGGGTAGTATCAGGAAAAGATCTGCTCTTTCTATCATCAGACGCTTTCTTTCAGACATAGAATCCACAAAGATCAGTTCAGTGAGGTTCCCTTTCGGAGGTTCTACTGAAGTTAAGAATTTTGGGATGACCCCTATAACAGGCGCTTTTCCTGCCAGAGCTGACTGGGAAACAGCATGCATCAGGCCTGAATCTCCACCGCCAAAAATAAGACTCCAGTCGATCTCTGCGATTTTTTTTCCTACCTCCTTTGCAACATCGGCATATAAGGGACAATTTCCCTGAGATGATGCGCAGAAGACGCAAGCAGTGATTTTTTTCTTCATAGAGTAAAAAAAACCGCTTCCGTTTTTACTAAGAAGCGGTGATTACCGTTCAAATGTTATTGTTGAGTACCGGCACCGGAAGCTTGTTGCTGGTCATGCAATCTTTGGGCGAAATAGGCTTCAAAGTTAATTTCACCGAGATATACCGGTGGCATTCCGGCACGAGTTAAAAGATCGCAGACATTGCTGCGGAGGTATGGGTAGATAGCTGCGGGGCAGGTGATGCCAAGAACCATTGTCTTATGTTCTTCTTCGAAACCTTCGAGCAAGAAAATGCCGGCCTGCTTGCATTCCACTAAGAAAACAGTGCGGTCTTCATTGTTGATTTTGGTCGTTGCCTTAACCGTGGCTCGAACAACGACCTCATAGAGATTCTCTTGGGAAAGAGAAGATTCAGCCACTTCGAGCTGAATGTCGACCTGAGGGGCATCCGGGGCCAGGAAAATTTCCGGCGCATTAGGCATCTCAAGAGAGGCGTCTTTCAGGTATACGCGCTGAATCGCGAAGTGAGGACCCTGCTGAGCAGATGCTGTTTCAGAGGGTTGTGTGTTTTCGTTTTCTGCCATTTCAGAATTCCTATAAAAATAAATTATCAGCTATTACTTTTTATTCTTTTTGTCTTTACGATTGATCGCAAGACCCGTGAGAGGAAGTTTTGCAGCTTGCCAAGCCACGATACCCCCGTCAAGCGTATAGACTTCTGCAAAGTTTTTTCCTTTGAACTGCCTGAGGGCCTGTTGTGCTCTTCTGCCATTTTGGCAAACGAGGATGATAGGACGCTTGGGATCCAAAGAGGATATCTTGGATACAAGGTCTTCGGTCGGGATATTGACTGCGCCGGCAAGAGATCCCTTGGAATACTCAGCGGGAGTCCTAACGTCGACCAACTGTGCATTTTTGTCGTTAACTTTGATCACCACTTCCGCGGGGTTGAGTCCTGCATTTTTGGATTTAGTGAGCGAAGGGAAGGCAAGAAGAATTGCTGAACCTATAAAAGTGACGATCAGCAGGATATTTTCAGTAATAAAATCCATATTCGATTCATTTAATTGGCTGAGCTTAGAGCATCTACTCGAAGAGCTTAGCCTAGTTTCCAACAAATAATCGATTCTAACAAAATCAAGATACTACAGCCATAAAAACAAAGGTTTCTAAATAATATTTTTGCCCGGTTGTTTCTTTTGTTTTTTCTTTGGAGAAGCTGCATACCCGTATCAGTAACTCGCTGTAGAATTCTAGTCTGAGTATCTTTTCTCGGAATTGACATGTATAAGATTGTTTTGATGAGACACGGCGAGAGCCAGTGGAATTTAGAGAACCGTTTTACAGGTTGGGTTGACGTCGATTTGACAGAAAAAGGGCGTGAAGAAGCGGCAAAAGCGGGAGAAATCCTCAAAGCAGAGGGCTTCGAATTTGATCTGTGCTACACCTCGGTTCTTAAGCGTGCTATCCGCACCCTCTGGATTGCTTTGGATAAACTTGACGCGATGTATCTTCCCGTTATAAATGATTGGCGGCTCAATGAAAGACACTACGGAGCCCTTCAAGGTCTTAATAAAAAGGAAACTGCTGCTAATTTCGGGGATGAACAAGTTCTTATTTGGCGCCGTTCTTATGATGTACCGCCACCCGCACTGACTAAAGACAATCCCATGTGGCCAGGTTTTGACCGCCGTTACAGTTCGGTCGATCCGGAAAGTCTTCCGTTGACTGAGTGTCTGGCTGATACGGTTGCCAGAGTTGTCCCTTACTGGGAGAATGAGATTGTTCCGAATATCAAAGCAGGTCGTAAGATCTTGATCACGGCCCACGGAAACTCTTTACGTTCGCTTATCAAACATTTGGACAATGTTTCAGACAAGGATATTGTTTCTGTCAATGTTCCGACAGCCACTCCATTGGTTTATGAACTAGATGAAAATATGCGGCCTTTGCGTAGCTATTACCTTGGAGATCAGGATGCCATAAAGCAGAAAATGGCAGCGGTTGCCGCCCAAGGTCGTTCTGGAAAGTGATCTAGTTTTTGATGTTTTTCTGCAATCGTTGGGTTGGAGTTTTTTACGCTCTCTGTGCGATTTTTGCTTATTCAGCACCCGTTGGGGCCGAGTCAAAGCCGGTCCCTTCTGTTTCTGTAAAGAAAGCATCACCGCCGGTAAAAAAGCAGGCAGAAACTCGTAAAAAAACAGTCAAATCACAGGTTTCAAGGCATTCTTCCGCTAAAGTCACAGAAAGTAAGACGCGAAGGGACAACCGGTCTTCCGGAAAGCTTAGGACGGCTGACCGAAAATCTCAGACCAGGCAAGATGGAATTGAGAAAATGCGGTCGTCATTGAGGGAGGCGGAGGCGGATAGGGCCAAGATAAGGAAAGAATTGCAGACATCAGAAGCGGAAATTAAAAAGGTCCGCAAAAATCTATCTGAAATACGTCGGCAGAGGGGGGCGGCCGAAAAGGATTTAGCCGTTCGAAAACGCCGGGTTATGGTTCTGGAAAATGAACTGACATTGGAACAGAAAGTCTTAGAGGAGATAAATCGACAACGTCTTGAGTTGCAGGCCCGTCGTCACACCCCGCATTGGGCCAGTTCAGATCCTAATCAAGCCATAAGGGTAGAGATGATGTTAAGTCTTTTGGCTTCAAAATCTTCGGAGTCAATAAAACGCCTTGAACGTTCCCAGAAAGAGTTAAAAACAGCTCTAGCGCAATCAGAGAGAGCAAATGTGAAACTGACGGCTACTTTGAATAAAGAACGTCAGGAGCAGCAAAGACTGAACAAAGAACGTCGAGACAGACAGAAAGCAGCGGCGGCGCTGGATAAGGAACTTCTTGTGAAATCTTCCAGCTTAAAGAAGCTGGAGCAAGATGAGAAGCGACTCAAGAAACTTATGGGTACTATCAAAAGTCAGGAGATTAAAACAAGAGATAAAGGAATCATTTCTGCTGTCGGGATTTCCAAAAATCAACTGGACCGTGGTAAAACCTCATCGACTTTGATTAGTCCTGTTGAAGGTAAGATTGCCGCATCTTACGGTCAAAAAAGAAGCGCAGACGGAAAGTTGGGGGTGTGGAAAGGCACCGTATACAGTGTTGACGGTACTAAGGACGTTCATGCCGTCCGCGATGGAAAGGTAGTTTTTTCTGATTATCTCCGTGGATATGGCAATCTTCTTATAATTGATCACGGTCGGGGATATTTTTCCGTTTACGGAAACAATTCCGAGCTTGATAAAGATATCGGTGATCCTGTCAAGACGGGAGAGGTGGTATCCCGTGTTGGGAAAGGAGAGGGGACGCTCTCGATTTTGTACTTTGAAATGCGACACAATGGGAAACCAATTGCTCCGACAGGATGGATAAATCTTTGATATCCTTTCAGCCTAATTTAAAAGAACAAATCTATTCTTGAAATATGAAAAATTTAGTTCGCGGTGCGCTTCTTGTTACCGGAGGAATGGTTGCCGGTGCTCTGATCAGTGCAACATTAGCCACCCCTCTTAAGGGTGAAGGGACTATTCTTCCATTAGATGAAATTCGCCAATTTACAGAGGTCTACGGTGCAGTAAAACAGTTCTATGTAGAGCCGGTGGAAGATAAAAAGCTTATGAGAGAGGCCATTTCCGGCATGCTTCAAGGGCTGGATCCTCATTCGGCATTTCTTGACGAAAAGGCATTTAAAGACCTTCAGGAAGGGACGAGCGGAGAATTTGGGGGACTCGGAATTGAAGTAAGCTCTGACCCCTCTGGAGTGAAAGTTATTTCTCCGATTGATGATACCCCTGCTGCGAGAGCTCATATTCGGGCCGGAGATATTATTTTCAAAATTGACGGAAAGTTAATTAAAGGCCAGTCATTGAACGATTCGGTCAAGATGATGAGAGGGAAACCGGGAACAGCGATTGAACTCAGCATTATTAGGAAAGGTAGCTCTGCCCCAATCAATGTTAAATTGGTGAGAGCGACAATTAAGGTCAAATCGGTTAAATCCAAACCGCTTTCCGACAATATGGGATATATAAGAATTTCCCAGTTTCAGGAACGAACTTCAAGCGAACTTGCAAAAGCCCTTAATGCTTTGGAAAAGTCCGACAACTTAAAAAAAGGTTTGATTTTAGACTTGCGCAATGACCCGGGCGGCCTTTTGAATGCGGCAATTGGTGTTTCGGCGGCATTCCTTCCAAAGGGCTCTTTGGTTGTTTCAACGAAGGGACAGGTCGCGGAAGCTAAGAAGGAATATCTGGCGGTACCCCGCGATTACTCTGTGGTTCGAGATGATAGTCTTATCGAGAAGTTGCCTTCGATCACGAAGACGATGCCTATTGTCGTTCTCGTGAACGGAGCAAGCGCGAGTGCCAGCGAGATTGTGGCAGGAGCTCTTCAAGATCATAAACGAGCAACCATCATGGGTACTCGTTCTTTTGGGAAGGGTTCGGTGCAGACTGTGATTCCGATGCGTTCGGACAACAGCAAAGCCAAAATGGCTATTAAATTGACAACTGCTCGCTATTTCACTCCGAGCGGTCGTTCCATTCAAGCGAAGGGAATAGATCCCGATGTAGAAGTGAAAGATACGGCAGAAGGTAATTTTTTAGATTTTGACATTCGTGAGGCGGATCTGACCAATCATCTCGAAGTTCCGGAAGAGCAGTCAAAGCAACAGGGAAGTGGAGAAAAAAACAAAGTAGCTGCTCCTCTCGCCGTTGAGAAGACCGATGAATCCGGCATTACGGAAAAGGTTGAACCTATAGAGAAGGGAGAAAAAAACAAGAAAGCACCGGCTTACTATAAATACGGAGATCCTGATGACTACCAGCTCAATCAGGCAATTCAGTACTTAAAGGAAAAGAATAAATAAGTGCTTCTGTTTTGGCTTCCAGACATAAGGCCGGTGGAAACCGGCTTTATGTTTTTCTCGAAGGATAAAGATAATTTATCTGCCGATAATGACGGTCGCTTCTTTTACCTTATCTAAAGGAGAGGGGGGCGTTGCATGTTTGACAGATTGAAGCCAATCTCCTAGCACGAGAGTAGCCAGTAAGCGGGCTCTAAGTTCAGCATCGTATCTTGCAGGGAGTTCTTCATTTGCAACCGCAAACTGTAAGGACTGCTTAAAAGCGATCTCAATCAACTGATAGATTCGGTTGATTTTCTGCTGAAGAATAATGATATCGCCCTGTAAAGACTCTCCGCAAAGGAGCGCGACAAGACCGGGTTCAGAATTCTCAATATCTGAGAGTGTTTTAAATAATATTTTTGCCTGAGCGACTCCGGAAGGTTCTTCCGAAGTGATTTTGTTAATCCAAGAGGAAATGTATTTCTCGGCAAAATCGATAATTTCCTCATACATCTTATTTTTGCCGGAAAAGTGGCGGTACAGCGCAGCTTCAGATAAGCCAAGACGCGCTGCAAGGGCCTTTGTTGTGATATTTCCGTTCTTGGATTCACCGATTAATGTGACCAATGCCCGAAGGATTTCTAATTTCCTATCGTTATGATCTTTTCTTTTGGTTTTGGCGGTATTCTCTTCCATAGTTTCAATCAGCACGAATCATAGTTCCAACGCCCTGTTGCGTAAGGACTTCAAGTAAAAGGCAATGATCAACTCTTCCATCGATGATATGAACTGCCTTTACTCCGTTGCGAGCGGCCTGCAGAGCTGATGAAATTTTTGGATACATTCCTCCGGAAATTGTACCGTCGGCAAAAAGCGCATCAATCTCAGCTGAAGTCAGTCCGGTTATAAGATTTCCCTCCTTGTCGAGGACTCCGGGAGTATTGGTGAGCATAATGAGTTTTTCCGCTTGGAGTACTTCTGCCATTTTTCCGGCAACGACATCTGCATTGATGTTGTATGAAAGTTCATCGCTCCCGACTCCGATCGGGGAGATAACAGGAATAAATGCATCATCTTGCAGTGCTTTCACCACTGCCGGATTGATTGATTCAATCTCCCCGACCTGTCCCACATCATAGAACTTGGTTGGGTCTTGAATATCTTGTAGCTTAAGTTTCCTGGCTTTAATAAGACCGCCGTCTTTTCCTGTGAGACCTACAGCTTGTCCTCCGAAACTATTGATAAGGGTAACGAGATCACCTTGGACTTGTCCTCCGAGAACCCATTCAACTACCTCCATGGTTTCTTCATCGGTTACGCGCATCCCTTGAATAAACTCACTTTTCTTTCCGACGCGTTTCAGTGCCTCGCCGATTTGTGGTCCTCCTCCGTGTACGACAATGGGATTCATTCCTACCAATTTAAGAAGCACTACGTCTCTGGCAAAGGCTCGTTGAAGTTTTTCCTCAGTCATTGCATTGCCACCGTATTTAATTACGATGGTTTTACCGTGGAATTTTTGGATAAACGGAAGGGCTTCAGAAATGATTTCCGCTTTTAGTTGTGCTGGGACCAAATTAATGTTGAGAGTATTCATATCATTGTCCGGAACAAAACGAGAATATGAAAAACAGTTGGGTAGCAATAGTAACACTGAAGATGATTAGAATTTCTACGTACTTTAATTCTTATTCAGAGGGTGTCCGTTTGGACCAAGTTTTAAATCTAACGATTTTGCCGCTTGAATTGTGTCGAGAGGCTAAAAAGTCGGCGATGTCATGCAGATAAGATATAGGGTGAGCTTTTTTGGTAAACGGCGGAGTTAAAATTCGTCTTAACTAAAGCGGGAAACATTTTGTCCGATTCTGGATTAAAACATTGATTTTGACGGATGCTACGTTTAACAAAAAGCCCGAGAGTTGATCAATCGGGCTTTTCTGTAAATTACTCAGCAATTGCTTTGGAGTTAGTCTCCGTAAAGCTTCTGGCGAAGTTCTCTTCTTTGCTGAGCTTCCAAGGAGAGAGTAGCAGTGGGTCTGGCCAAAAGTCGGGGGATTCCGATAGGATCACCAGTCTCTTCGCACCAACCATACTCTCCTTTATCAATTCTACGGAGTGCTTCTTGAACTTTTTTCAAAAGTTTTCTTTCTCTGTCTCGAGTTCTCAGTTCGAGTGCGTGTTCCTCTTCAATCGTAGCGCGATCTGCGGGATCAGGAACAATGTTAGTTTCTCTCAAGTGTTCAGCTGTCTCTCCGGCATTATTGCGAAGTTCGGTTTCTCTTTGTTTGAGCAGATGCTTGAAAAAAGCTATTTGAGCCTCGTTCATGTAATCGGCTTCAGGCATATTAAGTAGTTCAGCCTGAGTAGGGATTTCAATCCCATCGACGATAATTTTTTCGGATGCTGTTGTTTCCATGCTCTTCAATAAAAATTCTGCGGCGGCTTTTGCATCTTTCTCGCTTGTATTTTCATTGGATCCTTTCTGATCTGCCTGAACGAGAGGAGCGAGTTCAGCCGCTTCCTTTAGTGCTTTGCCAGCTGAAGTTTTACGTTTTGTCGCCATATTGATTTTTCTCCCTGATGGTCAAAAGTGTTGGGTTGCGTTTAGGCCAAACAAGTTTCCAGGCCTTGCAAAATCGCCTTTTTAGGCAGGCGACGCCCGATAAATACAATCTTGCTGGAGGGTTTTTGATCCCCCCAAGGTTTTCCAAGATCTGCAGCCATTAGCATGTGTACACCTTGGAAAATCATTTTTCTGTCTGTCCCGATCATATAGAGGATGCCTTTGTAGCGGAGCATATCAGGACCGTAAACCTGAGTTAACGTTCGCATGTAGCTGTCTAGTCTCGCCGGATCAAAGGGCTTATCTGATTCGAAGACAAAAGCCGCGATCTCGTCATCGTGTCTCAGGTGATGGTGCCCGCAGGAACAGGATTCACCGTCTTCATGATGGTGGTCACATTCGCAATGATCATGATCGCATTCTTCATCATGGTGATGACCGCAACAACAATGCTCATCGTGATGGTGATGATGGCCTTCCTTATGAGCTTCTTTGAGAAAATCCGGATCAAGCTCCAGAGCAGCATCCAGGTTAAAGCCATGGATATTCAGAACCTCATTAATTTTGACGTTTCCCATGTTGCACTCAATGATTGGCGCTCTGGGATTCATTCTATGAAGTCTGGAAGTCAAATCCTGAACGACTTCAGGAGTAGCAATGTCGACTTTGGACAGGAGGATTCTGTCCGCAAAGCCGACCTGAGCCTGAGCTGGTTCCTGTTCATCGAGCGTTCTGCTTGCATTGACTGCATCAACAACAGTGATGATACCGTCTACCATGTAAAAGGAAGATACCTCCTCATCCATGAAGAATGTTTGGGCTACCGGACCAGGATCTGCGACACCGGTGGTTTCGATAATGACGCGGTCGAAGTTTGTTTCACCAGCTTTTTTCTTTTCCATGAGACGGAGAAGATTTTCTGCTAAATCTCCACGGATCGTGCAGCAAATACAGCCATTGCTCATAGTAATGATTTCTTCATTCTCGTTCTGAACAAGTATGTCGCTGTCAATGCTCTCTTCACCAAATTCATTTTCGATAACAGCGATTCTCTGACCGTGCTCTTCGGTAAGAATGCGATTGAGAAGCGTCGTTTTACCGGCGCCGAGAAAACCAGTAATGATGGTTACAGGAACTAAATTGTCCATGGCTGCCTCTGAGGTCAGTGAATGAAAGAAAATTTTGTCTCTAAAACTTAAGAGAAGTGGGTTATACCGCAAGAAGGGAAACTATGCAACAATTCGGAAAGAAGTTGATACTAATTTGCAAAATCGGTTTCGCCGGAATGGCTTGGTGAGCCTGAGTAACTGCTTTTATCAAGATGTCCGGTGTAATAAAAAGGAGTCCGTGAAGACTCCGATAGTCTTATCTTAGGCCGGTCCTCTTGAAAGGAGATGCAATCCTTTGAGGTATTCGCCCTCGGGGTGCGTCATCAAGAGAGGATGGTCCATTCCCGCGCCAAGTCTCTCGATCATCCAAGCATTAACCTTAGAATCAATGACGGCGCCGGCAATAATTTTTTGGAATAAGTCCACATCAATGGCGCCGGAACAAGAGAAAGTGAGAAGCCGACCATGAGGATTGAGAATGCGCAATCCGTTGAGATTGATATCCTTATAGGCTCGGGCTGCTTTTTCAACGTGGTGGTGACTGGACGCAAATTTTGGCGGATCCAATATTACCAGGTCAAATTTTTCCTCATCATCTCTGAATTTTCTTAACGCCTCAAATACGTTGGCTTCAATCCACTTCATACTGCCGTCATTAAAGCCGTTGCGTCGTGCGTTTTCCTTAGCCATTGCCAAAGCATCAGCAGAAGAGTCAATGGAGACAACCTCTTCAGCTCCACCTGCCTTAAGTGCCAGGGAAAATCCGCCGGTGTAACAAAAACAATTCAGGGCTCTTAAGCCGCGACCATGAATGCGACGGAAATTTTCTGCGAGTTGTCTGGCAAGAGCACGGTTGTCACGCTGATCTACATAGAATCCTGTTTTATGTCCCATTCGCACATCAACGCCGTATTTAATTCCGTCCTCAACGATTTCAACTTCTTTCGGAGGTTCCGAGCCTTCCAGAACTTCCTTTCTTTCAGGTAGGCCTTCACGAGCCCGTGTTACAGCATCTGAACGATCATAAACGGCAGAGATTCCGGTGTGGCGAACTAAGGAAAGACCAATCTCAGAGCGCCAGTATTCCACACCTGCTGATTGAAACTGAGTGACCAATTGGTTGTTGTAGCGGTCTACGATGAGACCGGGTAGGTAGTCAGCTTCTCCAAAAATCAGACGAATGGCGTTTGTACGCTTTTCTAATGGCTTTCTGGCTTGAATGGCAAGACGGATCTTTTCATCTATCCATTCTGCGTTGATGACATCGTTTTCATTAAAGGACCAGCAACGAGCTCGGAGAGCAGATTCCGGAGAAAAGGCTCCCCAGGCAAGAAATCTTTTTTTACTGTCCTGAATTCTTACGGTTTCACCGCTTTCGGGAGAACCGGAAACTGACGCAACGCCGGTTGAGTATACCCAGGGGTGTCTACGCAGAAGGGCACGCTCTTTACCAGGTTTTAGTGTGATTATAGGAGTGGTTTGCTTCATCGGAGATTATTCATTTATGAGTCTTGTCAGTGCAGCTTCTGAAAGTCTGACAGAAGCATCCAACAACTTATCTTGATAGTTTTCGGTAAATTTTCGGGCATGCGGGTCACAAAGGCAGATGAGACCAAAGGTCACATTTTCGGAATTCTTCAGAGGAATAAGTAGAACGCCCCTGGTTTCCACCGGATCGATTCGAAGCCATTTTGCAATATCATCGCCAAAATTTTCTCCCGCAAAAGGTTTAGTCATGGCGGAAACGGATTCTTCGACTTCTCGTCCGAGTCTTTCAGAAAAAGGGAAAAAAGAGTAATTAGGGATGACCGGCCAGAGGCGAATCAGTCCATGTGAGGCCTTGAAATTTCGTTTGAAAAAAGTCAGCACTATTTCTGGGAGCATCACATCATCACGACACTTCAGGAGAGACTCTGCGAGTTCAAATGCCGGTTCCATACTTTTACTCTCCCTAAAAAGTTTTTCCTGAATCCTAAACTCTTCTTCTCGTACTTCCATTGTAGTAAGGGAAGTACGCAGAATCTCATTTTGACATTCCAAGATGGACCGGGTGCCTTCACGATTTTGTCGAGGGAAGTTCATATGCACAAAAAGATCCGGATGGCTTTGAAAAAAATCCGGGTGTTCTAGTAAGTAATCACAAACGAATTGTGCTTCCTTTTGGACTTGTTCCTTGCTGGTCATTAGAGTTCAATCTCACTGTCAAATACAGTCTCTGCAGGACCGACGAGTTCAATATTCTTTCCTTCGCCCTCCCAGATTAGTTGGAGCGTTCCGCCTTTGTTGCTCAGAGTACACGGAGAATTTATAAGCCCGGCCCGTATCGCAACTGCAGCTGCCGCGCAGTTGGCAGTCCCGCATGCTAATGTTTCTCCGGCTCCTCGCTCCCAAACGCGGATACTGCCGTAATGATCGTTGACAATTTCCAGAAATCCTACATTGACTCGTCTCGGGAAAGCCGGGTGTTTTTCCAGATAGGCGCCGAGTCCTTTTACCGGAGCGGAAGAAACATCTTCAACGATGATTGTGATATGCGGATTTCCCATGGAGCTTGCCATGAACCACCAATACTTGTTCCGGAATGAAATGCCCCATTGTGTCATTCCGTTTATTTCTCGTGAGGGTAGAGATTCAGGATTAAAGGGAAGGTCAGAGGTCCGAAATGAAGGCATTCCCATATTAACTTTCACCATGCCGTTGTCCAATAGTTCCGGCTCAATGAGAGTTTTCATGGTTTGTACTTTTATTCGTTTTTTTTGAGTCAGACCTTTTTCGTTGACGAATTTTACAAAACAGCGGGCGCCATTCCCACATTGTTCAACTTCACCGCCGTCCTGATTGAAGATCCGGTATTTAAAATCTGCAGAAGGGTTTTCTGAATTTTCAACAACCAAAATTTGATCCGCCCCAACACCAAAGTGTCGGTCCGCAATTTTTCTAAGCTGGTCGGGTGTCAGAGAAAAGGCTTTCTCAGTGCAGTCCAACACGACAAAGTCATTGCCGGCACCCTGCATCTTTGTAAATTTAACTTTCACGGATATTCTCAAGAATAAGTTACCGATTTTCTATTTTAATGTTTGAGAGAAGACAAACTATCGAAATTTTGTAATCAATAGACGCTTGGTTCATTGTTGGGGCGAGTCTTGAAACGGCGGTGTGTCCACAAGTACTGATCAGGATGTTTTAGGATGAATTGTTCGAGCTCCTGATTAAGACGAACGGTATCAGAGACAGGGTCATCGGTCGGAAAATTTTCCAGCGGTTTCGTCAGGTGCATGGTGTAACCGGATTCAGTTGTTTCAGCGATTCCCCAGATTACTTTTGCTCCGGTTAGTTTGGCGAGTTTGGATACCATGGGGAGGGTGGCAGCTTGAACACCGAAAAAGGGTACAAAAATCGAATTACGAATACCGTGATCCATATCCGGAAGATAGTAAAAGGGGAGCGGCTCACGAATGGCCCTTATTACCTGTTTCATGGCAGAGGAGGATTTAGGAATAAGGATGGGATCTGAGAAGCGTTTCCTCGCATCGAAAGCCCATCTGTCCCAGACCGGATTGCTCTGAGTCTGATAGAGCGAAGCTCCGCGCTGGAAGGTGTTAATCGCAATACCGCCGGCATCTAAGCCGACAAAATGGGGAGCCACGACAATGACTTTTTCGGTTTTGCAGAGTTCGATGAATGCCTCTTTCCCTGTGAAATGGACCATATCTTCAACCTGCCGGGCTGTTCCTTTGGCCAGCACACTGTGATCCAATGCGGCACGAACGAGATTTTTAAATACTTTCTTTGCTGTCGTGATTCTGCGTTTCTCCGTCCAATCGGGAAAACAAAGTCTCAGGTTGGTAAGAGCGATGTGTCGTCTGCGTTTTAGTGCATACCAAGCAACCATTCCGAGGAAAGACGCAAATTTTGTCCTGGAGCTCTGCTTCCAGCTGACCATGGAGTTGACTGCTTTTACGCTCAACCGGGAAATCAGAAGATTCAGTTTTGATTTTGGGGCCATTAGAACACTGCTTAAGTTTTAAAAAATATTAATTTGATAAGCTTTCAGCAAAACTTTTAACTTGAAAAGCTATGGTTAAAAGATTATAGTGCTACGTTCGCCGAGTTAAAGGACAACTTGCGGGGCGACTAAGAAATACCGCTAAAGCGTCAGGAAGTCTTCTTCCGTGACGCTGTCTCCTGTGTTTGGGTTATTTTTTTGGAGTACAGCTAATCATGAATCATTCAGCTAAAGAGTACCTTTTTACATCAGAGTCTGTTTCAGAAGGACACCCCGATAAGGTGGCAGACCAGATTTCGGACGCCATTCTTGATGCAATCCTTGAGCAGGATCCTAAGGCGCGTGTTGCTGCTGAAACTCTTTGCACCACCGGAACGGTTATGTTGGCCGGAGAGATCTCGACAACCGCTAATGTTGACTACATTACCGTCGTTCGTGAGACTCTTAAGAGAATCGGCTACAGTGACAGCAGTTATGGGATTGACCACAAGGGTTGTGCGGTTTTAGTCGCCTTTGACAAGCAATCTCCTGATATTGCACAAGGAGTTAACGTTGCACAGGATGATCCTCTTGAAAAAGGGGCAGGCGATCAAGGACTTATGTTCGGCTATGCCTGCGATGAGACCGATGCATTAATGCCCGCTCCCATCTATTACGCACATCGTCTTGTGGAGCAACAGTCTTTAATGAGAAGAACCGGAGAAATGCCTTATCTTCGTCCGGATGCAAAGAGTCAGGTGACGATGCGCTATGTAGACGGTCGCCCTGAATCGGTCGAGACCGTTGTTCTTTCGACACAGCATGCTCCGGAAATGAGTGACGGAGATAAAATGAAGCCGGAGTTCATTCAGGAAGTGATTGATAAGATTATCAAGCCAGTCTTTCCGCCGGAAATGCTCAAAAACACGCGTTATCTCATAAATCCGACCGGGCGTTTTGTTATTGGCGGACCGCAGGGTGACTGTGGTCTGACCGGAAGAAAGATTATTGTTGACACCTATGGGGGTGCTTGTCCTCATGGGGGCGGGGCCTTTTCCGGGAAAGATCCCACGAAGGTAGACCGTTCAGCTGCATACGCATGCCGTTATGTTGCTAAAAACATTGTTGCCGCCGGTCTTGCAAGACAATGCCAGATCCAGGTGGCTTACGCTATCGGAGTTGCTAAGCCGGTGAACATTACGGTTTATACAGAAGGGACCGGAGTGATACCCGATGAAAAAATTGCGGAGCTGGTCAATGAGCACTTTGATCTTCGCCCGGCCGGCATTATTAAGATGCTGGATTTGCAACGTCCGATCTATTCTAAGACAGCAGCTTATGGTCACTTTGGTCGAGAAGAACCTGAATTTACATGGGAAAGAACCGATAAGGCAGAGATTCTTCGCAAGGCTGCAGGTCTAACCAATTAACTTTCTACGAGCATTAAAATCCGGGCGTAGCCCGGATTTTCTTTTTGTAGGCAAAGAAGAGTTTTTCGAAGAAAAAAGAAGTTTTTCCCAACTAGAATGAGAGGGTTAAAAAGGAATTTCTATGAAAGTAAGAGTTTTAACCGGTGTAACGCCCAGCGGTACCCTTCATCTTGGTAACTATGTCGGATGTATTCGTCCGGCCGTTCAAAAGAGTAATGCCGAGGACACGGAGAGTTTTTATTTTCTCTCTGATTACCATGCATTAATTAAGACCATAGACGATCCGGATAGGATTGAGCGGAGTCGGATCCAAATTGCGGCTACGTGGCTTGCCTGCGGTCTTGATCCTCAAAGAGTGCATTTTTATCGACAGAGTGATTTGCCGGAGGTATTAGAGCTAAATTGGATTTTGAACTGTCTTACTTCCAAAGGGTTGATGAACCGCGCTCATGCGTATAAAGCAAAAGTTGAGAGCAATGAAAGGGAAAATCAGGATCCCGACAACAATGTCACAATGGGGCTTTTCTGCTATCCCGTATTGATGGCGGCTGACATCCTCCTTTTTAAGGCGAATTTGATTCCCGTAGGTCGAGACCAGATTCAACATATTGAGATGTGTAGGGATATTGCCACGCGCTTCAATTTGCTTTATGGGGGTGGAAAGGAAGTCCTTCCGTTGCCTGAGGCATTGATCGATGAGACAGTTTCCGTGCTTCCGGGGTTGGACGGTCGAAAAATGAGCAAAAGCTATGACAACGTCATCCCGCTGTTTGAGGGTGGTGAAAAGTCTTTGCATGATGCGATTATGAAGATTGTCACTGACTCAAAAGCGCCGGGAGAACCCAAGGATCCAGATTCAACTTCCTTGACGGAAATTTACAATGCCTTTGCGGATGAGTCAGAGAAAGAATCGTTCCGAAAGGCCCTGAAAGAAGGTCTAAGTTGGGGAGAAGCGAAGGAAATTGTCTTTAAGAAAATTAACGACGAAATCGGTCCGATGCGTAAAAAGTACGAAGAGTATATGCGAGAGCCGGAAGTCGTTGAACGCATTCTTCGAGAAGGAGCGGAGAGAATTCGTCCTATGGCCCAGGAACTTATCTCCATGGTTAGAGAGTGTGTGGGTTTGAGAAGCTTTAAGCCACTGTCAGCTAAAAAGGACCAATTGAAGAAAAAGAAAGCAAAAAGCGTTTTGAAGCAATATCGAGAGAAAGAAGGACTTTTTTATTTCAAGTTACTGGATTCAGAGGGAGCCCTTCTTCTTACTGCCGGTGCGATTTCTTCCGGTAAGGAAACAGGAGCATTGGTGAAGAGCTTCAAAGAGCAAGGTCTTTCAGCTTTAGAAGGTGTTTTTCTTAAGCTTGAAGAGGGAGTCACAGAGGAGAGAGTTGCTTCGGCTCTTCAAGAGCTGAACGCCGAGTAGTAACTAGATCGATGTCAAAGCGGCACGACTCCGCACTCAGTGATTAGGAGGTCCGCTTTGATATCGAATCTTTCCGCGTTGAACTGAAGTTGTGTGAAGGCTGAGAAACAGATACAGACACAGGTCGGTTTTATTAATTGATTTGCCAGGTATCGGTCATAGTACCCTCCTCCGTAGCCTAAGCGGAATCCTTTGGAGTTGACTCCCAGGCAAGGGATGAAAAGAAGATCCGGAGTTTGGGGTGTCTGTCCAGAAGGAATAGGTATTCCATAGGGACCGACAGTCAATTTTTCAGAAGGGTCCCAGTAGGAGAATTGTATGTGCTTGCCTTTTGTTACGGGCAGGAAGAGCTCTATGCTCCGGTTAGATTGGCGATAGTTTTCTAAAGGCTTGCGAATGTCCGGCTCGCCCTTGATAGGGAAGAAGAGACCGATCTTTTGAAAAGAACGAGCTGTCAGCCATTTTTCAATGTTTGAACAGAGCATTGTGTTGAGTTTTGTCCAGAGACCGCGCTCAACAAGGCTTTTTCTCTCTTCGAGGACCTTCTGACGGACTTCTTTTTTAGTGTTCTGCATTACAGATTGATTTGGGAGCCTGAGCAATATGAAAAAGTATATTGTAGGCGGCTGGGTTCGCGATACTCTTTTAAGCCGCCGAGGTGCGACAAAAATTCCTTCAGATAAAGATTGGGTTGTCGTCGATGCTAATCCCCAACTGATGCTTCAGAAGGGTTACCTACCGGTGGGCAAGGATTTCCCGGTTTTCCTGCATCCGAGAACTCACGAGGAGTATGCCCTTGCCCGTACGGAAAGAAAATCCGGTCATGGGTATAAAGGGTTTGTATTCTATGCGGATGAAACCGTAACGCTTGAAGAAGACCTAAAGCGACGAGACTTGACGATTAATGCCATGGCGATGGATGAGAAAGGCAACCTTTATGATCCCTACGGCGGTTTGAAGGACTTAAACGACAAAATTTTTCGGCATGTTAGCGAAGCTTTTATAGAAGACCCCTTGCGAGTTATTAGGGCGGCGAGGTTTAGTGCAAAATTCCCAGATTTTCAATTTGCCGAGGAAACGCTGTTGCTGATGAGGGAGATGATAAATTCAGGGGAGACAGATACCCTGGTTCCGGAGCGAGTAGGAAAAGAGTTGCTTCGTGCCTTGCAAGAGGAGAGAGCCTCTCGTTTTTTTGAAACTCTAAAGGAATGTGGGTATCTTGCTCGGTCTTTTCCCGGTTGGAATTTATCGGATAGGGTACTAAGGTTAATAGATGCTTGTCCGGTAAAGAGTGATGCTTTGGAAAGGTTCGCTGCTTCCTTTTTAGAGACAGAGTTCAAGGATTTAACAAAGCTTTTTAGCGGTCTCAGAGTTTCTCGTCAGCATGAAGATTTTGCAGAACTTTTTGCGGCAACCGTATCGAATCAACCCCTGGTATCAACGAATCCGCGGGAAATCTTAAAAACGTTGAAGTTAAAGGATGCGTTGAGGCGTTTTGAAAGATTTGAGAAGCTTTTGGACCTTATGGCTATCGTCGAACCGGGTACGGATAAAGCATTTTGGATTGAGGCAACTCGAGTGGTACAAAATGTGAATGTTGCAGAAGTTGCCGAGAAAGCGAGAGCACTGAAAGAGAGTATTCCCGAGAAGATACAGGAAGCTTATGAGCAGGCTCTTGAGAAATATTTAGAGCAGTTTCCCAATCAGTAGCAAGACAATAGCGATCAGGATTGTGCTTGCTATAGGAATTTGGATCTTTTTTCCAAGAAGAGAAAAGTTAAGGTCCCCCGGCAGCCTTCCGATTCCCAGCTTTTGTAGCCAGGGAATTGCAGAAGTCAGAACGCAGAGACCGATGAAAATAGTTAATATCCAACGCATAGATGGATTGTACACATAGGATGGAGGGGAGACGGTTGTGGTTTTCGATAATTTGCTGTTGAGCGGTGAGGCGAGAAAAGTCATTCTCAAAGATTATGTAACAGATGCTCGGATTGGGATTTATGCCTCAGAGTACGATCGTAAGCAGAAAGTCAGAATTAATATTGAAGCTTACGTAGTGAAAAAGAACACAAAGAAGGCAGTGTGCATTGAGGATGTTTTCAATTATGATGCCATTCCCTCATGTGTAGAGGTAGCGATTTCTGAGGGACACTGCTGTCTGCAGGAAGAGTTAGTTAGAAAGATTGCATCGCGGCTACTCAAGTTTCCCGAGATCTTGGCTCTCAGAGTCAGGAGTGAGAAGCTTGAAGCCTATCCAAAAGCTGATTCTGTCGGCATTGAGGAAATTTTTAGGAAAGAGGATTAAGTGCAAGAGGCAGTGGGAGAGGAGATTTTCATTAAACCGATCGAAGAAAAAAAAGAGCGTCTGTCTTTTGAAAATCGGAAATTGGAAAAAAGACTCGTTCGGTTATGTGCCCAAGCAATAACGGACTTTAATCTGATAGAGGACGGGGACAAGGTTATGGTGTGCATCTCCGGCGGAAAAGATAGCTATGCTTTGCTGGATGCATTGGTTCGATTGCAAGAAAGGGCCCCGATAAAATTTGATCTTTTGGCTGTTTGTTTAAATCAGCATTTACCGGACTTTCCCCTTGAACGGCTAATAGCACATCTTGAGAATACAGGGGTTCCTTATTTCATTGAAGATCAAGACACTTTTTCGATTGTTAAATCCAAGTACCAAAATAATCGCAACTTGTGCTCGTTATGTTCTAGGCTCAGGCGAGGCATTTTATATCGGGTGGCCCGAGAGCAGAAGTGTACAAAAATTGCTTTAGGTCACCATATGGACGACGTTGTCAGTACTCTGATGCTGAATATGTTCTACGGTGGTAGATTGAAAACGATGCCGCCGAAACTTCTTAGCGATGCCAAAGAGCATATTGTGATCCGTCCTTTAATCTATTTGCGTGAGAAAGATTTAGCTCGTTGGTGCCGGGTTAAGGGATACGATGTAATTCCCAAAATGTGCGGCGCAGATGATGTTTGCCGGAGGGAAATGAAGACAATTATCGAACGCATGGACAAGGAGACTCCCGGGAGAGTGGAGAATATATTCCGAAGTCTGACAAGAGTTGCACCTTCACACCTGCTTGACAGAAGTGTTTTTGACTTCGGCTCTCTGGTAGCACGTCCGCTTGAAGATAGCGAGGATTAAGAGGGGCAGGGGAGCAAAGGTTTTGGTCATTTCTTTGCGTTATCATTAAGAAAATTCTATGAAAAATTTGTCCTTTCCCATAGCAGGAAAAAGAAAGGGCAACCAAAGAGGCTCCGGGTCTGCTTCGGAGAATTACAGAGGTTTAAATGAGAGCTCGTTCGATAAAAGTTATTGATTTGGCTGTTCACCGTGTGGCTACAATTGTTTCCGGTACTACTCTCTTAGAAGCTGCAAAAGAGATGAGATTGCGTCATGTCGGAAGCCTTGTTGTCGTAGATAACGACCTTCGACCGGTGGGGATGTTGACTGACAGAGATATTACGATTGAAGTAGTGGCGCTAGAGAAAGACATTAAGGCGCTGTCTGTCGATGACGTGATGACCAAGCCCGTTTGTACTGCGGCGTTTAATGAGACGGTCGTTGATGCACTTGCTCGTATGAGAGAGCAGGGGATTCGTCGCCTGCCGGTCGTTGATGAAAATGGCAAACTTTGCGGTATTGTCACAGCGAATAATATTGTTGAAGAGATTTCCGAGCAGCTTGACAGCATTGTTAGGGCAGTTAAATCTTCCAAGACTCGTGAACAGGCTATCCGTCCTTAACAAGGTTGATATGAAAATCACTAGTAAAAGTTTTCCTGATAAAGGGATGATTCCTGAGAAGTTTACCCAGGAAGGGGAGGATCTTTCTCCTGAGATTGAAATCTCGGGAGTTCCTGTGGGAACGAAATCGTTGGTTCTCATCTGCATGGATCCGGATGCTCCCGACCCTGAGGCTCCGCAGAGAACATTTATCCACTGGGTGATTTATAACCTTCCGGCTTCTGCGCTTGTTTTAGAAGAGGGAGCCGATGTTCCGTCATTGTTCCCATCATCTGCCTATGGTTTAAATGATCGCGACAAGTTGGGTTATATAGGTCCGAAGCCTCCGATTGGAACGCATAGGTATTATTTTAAGGCGTATGCGATCGATATCCGCCTTACTTTTGCGACTCCTCCGACAGCAAAAGACGTGTTGAGCGCGATAGATGGCAGAGTAATTGCCATGGCTGAGTACATGGGCAAGTACAAGTTAAAAGGGAATTAACTTTTTGCAGTAAGGCAAATAAAAAGTTCCGAAAAAGCAAGCTTTTTCGGAACTTTAATTTTTCTTAATTCTCAGAAGGAATTCAATTAGTCAGATCTTACTTAGACTTTTTCTTATTTCCTTCTGCATGAGAGATGTTAGCGAGGTTTGTGCTCAGCTGCAAAAGAATGTCGCTGTGCTCTCCTTTCTCATAAATAGTATTTGCACGACCGAGAATAAGAGGGTCTATCGGACCGATGGCTTCCAGGTCCTTGTCTGCATAAGGAAGAGAGTGAAGTACATACCTCATCGCATTAAGGCGGGCTCTCTTTTTATCATCGCTCTTTACCACGGTCCAAGGCGCTGCCACGGTATCCGTGTTGAGGAACATAGCTTCCTTGGCCTTTGTATAGTCATCCCATTTATCAAGGGATGCCATGTCGATAGGAGAGAGTTTCCAGCGTTTGAGCGGATGTACCTGACGTTCCTTGAAACGTCTTCTTTGTTCCTTGCGGCTGACGGAGAACCAGAACTTTATGAGGTAAATGCCGCTACGAGTTAGGAATCTCTCAAACTCAGGGCATTCACGCATGAATTCCAAATATTGTTCATCGGTGCAGAACCCCATTACCTTTTCAACGCCGGCACGATTGTACCAAGAACGGTCAAAGAGCACGATTTCGCCTGCAGTTGGCAGGTGCGGAACATAGCGCTGGAAATACCATTGCCCAAGCTCTCGTTCCGTGGGTTTTTCCAGTGCCACAACACGCGCTCCGCGAGGATTCAGATGTTCCATGAAGCGACGGATGGTACCGCCTTTGCCGGCAGCATCCCGCCCTTCAAAAAGAATGACTACCCGTTGACCGGTTTCCTTGACCCATGTTTGGAGTTTAAGAAGTTCAACCTGAAGGTTGTACTTTTCTTTTTCGTAGAGTTTTCTACTCATACGATTTTTATAAGGGTAACCGCCTTGGCGCCAATCTTCATTAAGTTCGCTATCCGTATTCTCACTTGCTGCCTTTGCGGAACTTTCCTTCATTTTTTCTCGCTGAACCAAAGCCTTAATGATCGCTTTTCTATCAGCGGGAGCTTCTCCGTCGAGAATTGAAATCAATGCCGCCATCTCATGTTCATTGGCAGCAGCAGTCATTTGTGTAGTGACATAATCCTGAGCTTCGGTTTCAGAAGTCACGGGAGAGGAGTCTATCTGCTCAGTGGCTGTGTGAAAAGGATCATTATCGTCTTTATCAACCGCAGCCATAACGGCCTGGGCAAGAGGCGAGAGTTCCTCATTTTTTTTCTTTTTATCTGTCACGTTAGTCTCCGATTCATGGAAAAAGACCGGCAAAGGGTAATTCGCTTAGATGTTTTCGGTCTTTTTATTTAATATATAGTCGTAAATGGCTTTTTTTGAGAAGCCCGTAATCTTACTTGCTATTGTTGCGAGTTGTCCAGTGGGTAATTCGTTATGAAGATTGTCAAGCCATTTTTTTAGCTCGTTGCTTAATTCATTATTTTTTTTACATATATCCGCATTGACTATGATGACGTATTCTCCTTTCGGGGGGTTCTCTAAGATCCAGGAGTTAAGGTTGGCGGATGAAACGCTTTTGATGGACTCGAATTTTTTTGTGAGTTCACGTGCAATTATTATTTTTCTGTCTGGCGGAACGGTTTCGGAGAGCTCTTCGGCTAACTTTACCATTCTGTGCGGTGCCTCATAGAGTATAAAAGTCCTCCCGGTGGCTGTGAGTTCATTGAGCATGGAGATTCTTTCACGACTGCCTCCGTGTAAAAAGCCGTGAAAAATAAACCCTTCGGGAGCCATTCCTGCTGCAGACATTGCCGTAACGGCAGCGTTTGCTCCGGGGATCGGGATAATGCGGAAACCGGCTTTTGAAATCGTATCTACCGTTTTTGAGCCGGGATCAGATATTGCAGGAGTTCCAGCATCTGTTACGATGGCAACTCGCTTTTCCTCGCGTAGAAGAGTCAGGATTTTTTCTGCTCCCTCGTGTTCATTATGTTGATGTACTGGGAACAGCGGAGTGTGTATATTAAACTTCTCTAGTATTTTTTTTGTTTCTCTAGTATCTTCAGCGGCGATGGCATTGACGTTGTTAAGAACCCAGAGCGCTCTTAGAGAGGCATCTGCCATATTTCCTATGGGGAGTCCCACGACGTAAAGAGCGGGCGCCGGCAGGTCTTGGGAAGCAAGAGAGAGTGCAGGAAATAAGTTTTCTAAGCTAGGTTTTGAGGAGTTCATCTTGACCTCATTGGTTAAATTCCGTATCGCATTGTTATCCGTCATTGTTGCGGGAGCGATCCCTTTTATTGATATCTGCGCGCAGGAAGTTCCCGCCGAATCGGTAGCTATGATCACACCTAACCGACAGAAACTCAAAGTCGCGCTGATTGTCTCTCCGAAAGGTAGTGAGCTTTGGAAAGCCGCCGAACCACTTCGAGCCGGAATCTATGCTGCTTATGCGCAAAAGAAGAATGACTACGACTTAGTTGAGTTTACTCTGAGTGATCCAACAAAAATTGAAGAAGTGCTTAATTCAGTAGCTGATTCTGGAGCGCTCCTTGCGTTAGGCCCATTAGCTCGGCAGGCTGTGGAGAACCTATCGGAGCTCTCCTACCTGCCGCTTCCCGTGGTGGCGATAAATCGGCCGAAAGAAGGTGCAGTTCCGGAACTACTTTTAGCAATAGACATGTCTGCAGAAAGTGAGGCCGAACAATTGGCCAAAATTGCGGTCGAATCTACGGCAGATAAGAATTCCGGCGGGAGTTTCGTTATTTTCACCACTCAGGATTCTTATGACCAGAGGGTGGCCAGAGCAATAGATTCAGCGCTGAGGGCTCTGGGGGTTCACGCTGAAAGACGTACAGTAACTTCGGTACAACTTAGTTATCTGACTCAGGAAATGAGAGGGAAAGCTTTTCGTGGCGTTTTTTTCGCAATGAATGCTCAGCAGGCAAGTCTTTTGAGACCGTTTATTCCGAGAGAGTTGCCTCTTTTCGGAACGAGTTATACCAATCCCATGCACCAAACCGATTCGATGCAGGCCAAGACACAGTCCACTGATTTAATCGGCATGGTTACGCTTGAATTACCTGCGGAATCACTTTTATCTTTATCTGAGTACTCGAAGTTTTCAGACCAGTACTCGAAGATGGGACAGGATCAAAGGGAAATGTTTAGTGTCGGATTGGATGCGTGGCGCATCGGAGAGCAATGGCTTCAATGGCGTAAAAACTTTGATTACGCTGATGGTATGAGCGGAAAAATTTCGTATGTAAAGGATCAAAGTCCTAGGGTAAAGCGTCAGCTCAATAAGGCGATTGTGGATCCGGCGCGCGCAGGAGATGGCTCTGAGGAAGTCGTGGATTTTATTGAGTAGTTCGGAGATCTATAAATTATGAGCTTTATAACTATGTTAGACGGGCATTTGGCCTGGGGTGATAAGCCATTGTTAGATCACGCTGAGCTTTCCATAGGTGAAGGACAAAGGATCGGTCTGATTGGTCGTAACGGAACCGGGAAAAGTTCTCTTTTAAAAGTTTTGTCCGGTGCTGAGAAACTGGATGACGGCGAACTCCATATCCAGAACGGACTAAAAATTGTTTACGTTGAGCAGGAGCCTTTTTTCCCGGATGCTCCAACACTAAAACAGTCTTTGAATTTGAGAGGAGGTTTAAACGAAATCGAAGACGCAACCTATAGCTGGAATGTACAGTGCAAAACCTCTGAATACCTTCATCGATTTGGTTTAGATGAGGGTGCGGATTTAAAGAAAGCGTCCGGCGGGGAAAAGAAGAAAGCGGCCTTAGCTTTAGCTTTTGCAATGACTCCTGATCTTTTGCTTTTGGATGAGCCCACCAATCATCTGGATATCGATGCGATCACGATGCTGGAAGAGATAATCCTCGGTGAGTTTCGGAAATCTCGTTCTCTTATTACGGTCACTCATGACAGAGCTTTTTTGAACAAGGTGGTTGACTCCATTTTGGAGTTAGATCGTGGCTTTTTACGGAGTTATCCCGGTAGTTTTGAAGCCTATCAGAATAGGAAGGCAACTGAACTCAAAGACGAGGAAAAGGCTCGACAGCAGTTTGACAAAATTTGGTCTCAGGAGGAGGCATGGATAAGGCGTGGTATTGAGGCTCGTCGAACAAGAAACGAAGGCAGAGTACGTCGGTTAGAGAAGATGCGAATTGAACGAGAGAATCGACGAGATAGATTAGGCGTCATTGATCTGAATTTGGATGCTGGAGAACGTAGCGGTAAAGTAGTCGCAGAGTTAACCGATGTTTGTAAGAGTTTTGGAAACAAGTGTCTCATTAATCACCTCTCGATTCGCGTGATGAGAGGTGACAAGCTTGGACTTTTAGGGCCTAACGGAGTCGGCAAGAGCACATTAATAAAAATCATTCTTGGGCAATTGGCGCCCGATTCCGGCAGCGTTAAATTAGGGACTAACTTACAGGTTGCGTACTTTGATCAATTGAGGTGCGAGCTTGATCCAACCAAGACGCTACAGGAGACTGTGTCACCGGGGTCTGATTGGGTGGAGGTCGGAGGTAGCAAAAAACATATCGTTGCCTACCTCGGAGATTTTTTATTTCCTCCTCATCGAATTAACGTGAAGGTGGAAAGTCTTTCGGGAGGGGAGCGCAATCGGTTACTTTTAGCAAAACTTTTTGCGAAACCGGCAAATTTGCTCGTGATGGATGAACCTACGAATGATCTGGATGTTGAGTCAATGGAGATGCTGGAAGATACTTTAGCTTCGTATCCTGGGACTATTCTGCTAGTTTCTCACGACAGAACCTTCATGGACAATGTCGCAACAATTGCTCTGGCTCCGGATGACTCGGGAAAGTGGACCCCTTATGTGGGAGGGTACGATGAATGGTTGAAATGGCGTGAGAAAGAGAAAGCGGAAAAAAGCAGGCTTAGGGAATCGTCGATTGAAACCAAAGAGCAAAAGCCGTCCCAATCAAGAGTCCCAAAGGTGAGGCTTTCCTTCAAAGAGAAGAACCGATTAAATACTCTTCCTGCAGAGATTGAACAATTGGAGAAGCAACAGGCGGCTTTAGTTGATCTGATGCAGTCCGTTCAATATACAACCTTAAGTGCTGAGGAAAAAATTAAAACTGGTGAGGAGCTGACCAAGTTAGGACAGAATCTGGAACAGCTTTATGCACTTTGGGAGGAGCTCGAAGAAAAACAATCGCTTGCAAATTAACTATTCAAAATCTCTCTATTTAGGTACAAACTAATTCCATGGTTGCTTTAAAGGGGATAACTTTGCCCTAAGGGGAGATGACCATGAAAACTAATTTCTTAAAAATTACTTGCGGTACGGCTTTGGCTTTTGCGTTCGTTTGTGGTGAAATTTCATATGCCCGTCCGCCGTTACCTCCTCCCGGAGGGCACGGGTTTCGCCCGGGTCCGAGTTTTCGGCCCGGTCACGGTTTTGGTCCCGGGCCCGTCCACAGAAGTCCGTGGAGACATTTTGGTCGTGACGTTTTAGGGGGGACTCTAGCTATAGGTTTAGGTTTGGGATTAGCAAATGCTATTACTAACGCCGCTGCCCCCTATAACAACAGCTATTACACTGCGCCTTCTTACGTCCCACCGGTGTATCCTGTTTCACCGGTTATTAGCACCCCGGTTGTGACGACGCCGTTAGTTGCCACTTCTCCTGTTCCTACTGTTACAGTTCCATCTGTATCGGTACCGGGAAAAATGGCTTATTGGTGTCAGGCAACTCAAAGCTTTTTCCCCATGGTGACAGAGTGTTCCAGCGGATGGGAAGCTAAACTCTTACCAAACTAACCTTCTAGAACTCATGCTGTCAAAGAAAGCTCCTGACTATTCGATGGAGCTTTTTTAGATGTGATGTGTGAACATCCTGATCAATCCTTGATGAGTTTAAATTAAGGGTATTTACCTAAAAAAATGTCTGTTTTGACCGTGTTTTTCTGTATAGCCTTAACGCACTATGGGAGAATTTACGGTGAAAGAAACAAAGGAAGAACGAGCTCAGGCTCTAGATAACTTAGCGACTCTATGTGATTTTTTTCAATACCGCGCATTAAGGAGTTCACAGGATGAGGCTTTGAGAGAGTATAGCCGCACCTCCAAGGATTGGGTTTCTTATTCTTACGGAAAGTTAAATGAAATGATTTCCGCTTGGCGGAAATCTTTCTTAACTCTGGATCTTCCGAGAGGAGCACGAGCGGCAATGCTCCTGCCCAATGGCGTGGACGCCGTCTGTTTCGATCAGGCATCAATGGCTAATTCTCTCATACCGGTCCCTCTTCATGCCATTGACACTCCGGCTTCAAGTGCTTTTATTCTTCAGGACAGCGGAGCTTCATTTCTGGTAACTGATAAGCTTTCAAAGTGGGAACAAATTAAGAGCGCCGGATTTGACCTCTCCGCCTTAAAAAAAGTCGTCATTACTTCCGGTGAAACTGTTGATACTGACCCCCGAGTGATTAGTTTGAAGGACTGGCTGGCTTCGGGGGAAAATTGTCTGAAGGAAATCCCGCTTCCCCCGTCGGCAGATGATATAGCTTGTATTGTCTACACTTCCGGAACAACCGGTGTACCGAAAGGCGTGATGCTGACGCATAAAAACATTACGAGCAATGTACGTTCTACATTACATCACGTGAAGCCGGAAGTCGGTGATGTTTTCCTCTCATTCCTTCCCCTTTCACATATGTTTGAAAGAACTGCCGGATACTATCTGGCACTGGCAACCGGAAGTACTATTGTTTACAACCGCTCTCTCCAATATTTGGCGGAGGACTTTAAAGTAGCGAAGCCCAATGTCCTTATCTCTGTCCCCCGAGTATATGAAAGAATTTATAGCAAGTTAAATCTAACTTTAAGCAAGAAGGGACGGCTCGCAAAGAAAATATTCGATCTGGCTGTTGGCTCAGGTTGGAGAAACTTCTGCAGGAGGAACCGGATTCCGGTTGAGTCCGGCATTCCTGTTATTGCAGATTTTATTATCGATAGGTTTTTAAGTCGGAAGGTTTCAGCCACCCTGAAGGAGGCGTTTGGCGGGAACCTTCGGGTTGCGATCAGCGGAGGGGCATCACTTAATCCCGATGCGGCCAAAGTTTTTTGCGGTCTCGGACTACCGGTGATTCAAGGTTATGGAATGACCGAGACATCTCCGATCATCAGTGGAAACAATGTGACCGATAACGATCCTTCCACGGTTGGGAGGGCATTAAAAGATGTCAATATTCGTATCGGAGAACAGGATGAGATTCAGGTTAAGGGCGACCTCGTGATGAAAGGTTACTGGAATCGTGAGGAAGACACCCGCCAAAGCCTTACGGAAGACGGTTGGCTTCGTACAGGGGACCAGGGTGCATTTGATGCTGACAGACGATTAAAAATCATCGGCCGCATTAAAGAAATTATTGTTACCTCCACCGGAGAGAAAATTGCACCGACTGACATCGAAAGTGCGCTTGAGGCGATGCCATTGGTTCTTCAGGCTTACGCGGTAGGAGACGGAAAACCTTACATCGGAGCGGTACTCGCCCTAGATCATGAGCTTTGGAAAGCACTTGCACAATCACTGGATTTGGATCCGCTTTCTCCCCTTTCTTTGAAATCTCCTTTAGCAAAGAAAAAGGTCCTGCAGGAGGTTAAGAAGGCATGTCGCCTTTTCCCGGCCTATGCAGTGCCTAAAAATGTTGCATTAACATTGGATGAATGGACGATTGATAACGGTCTTCTTACGCCTACTTTAAAGCTTAAACGTGCGCCTATGAGCAAGCAATACGGACATTTGGTAGATGAAATGTACAGTGGGGCAAAAAAAGCCGCTGTCTAGATCTCATATAATGGTTAGTACTGAAATTATGTAAGACTATGGAAAACTCTACTGAAACAATTCGTTCCGCTTATAAAGGGAATGCCAAGCACGCAAAGTCAGAGGCCTTGGCGCCGGGCTGGATGCTGAGATCCACCGAGAAAATCATGCAGTACTATCTGGATAAGAATCTCACGTTAGACCACTGTATTTTGGAGTCATTTCCTAAGCCTCAGCCCGGGCATCAATATATGCTTTACGCGCATATTCCATTTTGCAAGACGTTGTGTTCTTATTGCACATTTCATCGTTTCTTGTTTAAAGAATACAAAGCTCGTGAGTATTTCGTGAATCTACGCAGGGAAATGCAGCTCGTCCATGACCTGGGATACAACTTTACCTCAATGTATATCGGCGGAGGTACTACTACCGTCTTGATGGATGAGCTTGTCAAGACTATTGAATTGGCAAGGAATTTATTTCCTTCGATTAAGGAAGTGTCCTGCGAGACAGATCCCCAGGTTATGGGGGATCCGGACATCAAGCTTTTAAGCGGCTTGGTTGACCGAATGTCTATCGGAGTACAAAGCTTTGATGATGGGATCTTAAAGATGACCGAGCGAGATAAGTTCGGAACAGGAGAGCAAGTCTTTGAAAATATCCAAAAAGCTCAGGAACTTTTCCCGATCTGTAATGTGGATATGATTTTTGGCTTTCATGGCCAGACAAACGAAGTGCTGAGGTCGGATTTAGAGAAGCTTCTCCGCTTATCTCCCAGACAGATTACAACTTACCCTCTGATGGTAACCAGTCAAACCAGGCGTAGCGTCAAAGATAAAATTGCAGCGCTTCCTGAAATTATGGCAGAGCAATATCGCATTATTCTTGATGCCCTCGCAAAGGATTACACGCAGTTATCTTCCTGGGCCTTCGGAAAATCCAATAACGAAGGATTTGATGAGTATGTTATCGATAATGACGAATATTTAGGAGTGGGGTCAGGCGCATTCAGTTTTCTTGGAGACACGTTATATGTAAATACCTTTTCACTCAGGCGGTATAACGAGAGAATCGGTTCCGGGAAGAACGGTGTGGAACGCAAGAGACAATTCAAGAAATTTGACATCCTTCAGTATCGTCTGCTACTAGGGCTTTTTGCCGGTCGTTTGAATCGAAATTACTTCAGAAAGGTCCATGGAGTTGAGGTTGATCGGGCACTATTTAAAGAAATTCTGGGTCTTAAATTAGCCGGAGCAATAAAAGAAAATCCCCAGGATCCGAACCAATTTATTGTTACGGACCGTGGCAAGCTTTTGGGCTTGGTCATGATGAAAGACTTTTACTCTGCAATGGATAATATCAGGGCAGAGTTAAGGAAACCTCTTAAAGAGGCTGACATGTAAAACGATACGAGAGCGTGCTTTCGTCCCCGCATTTTCCCTTATTGTTTGGAAAATTTGTATGTTATCTGAGGGAATACCCTTCGTCTAGACGGTCTAACTCAATTGAGTTCAGAAGCAACTATTCTTAAACTTTAACCTGAAGAACAATCCAGTCGTGCGCCCAAGATTATTTGAGCGGAACTATAAGTATTTTGACCGGATGTTTTTTTCCCATTTCAAGCTCTGGAGTAAATTAATGACTACTATGAACGTAGTGACTTTCCGTCCACCGCAGGGGTGTCGCGGCGAAGACGGTCCTGATTATCAGGGTAACTTCCGAAAGGGTGAGTTGCGTGGCATTATCAAAATCAATAAGGATAATTGTGTTGGTTGCGATACGTGCCGTAAATTTTGCCCGGTTGATGCTATTAACGGCGGATTAGGAAGCATTCACAAGATTCGTGATGACGCATGTGTTAGTTGCGGTCAGTGTCTATCGGCCTGTCCTTTTGGTGCAATTGAGCAGATGAGCTTTGTTGACGACGTCCTCAAAGTATTAGATGACCCCAAGAAATTCGTTGTGGCACATCCTTCTCCCGCTGTTCGTGTGGCCTTAGCAGAAGAGTTCGGCGGTCAGCCCGGTGATCTCTGCACCGATCAGATGCTTAACGCATTCGAGAAGGCAGGCTTTGTGGTTTATGACGTAAACCAGACAGCCGACCAAACGATCCTTGAGGAAGGAACTGAATTTATTAAGAAGATTCGTTACTGGTGTCTGGGCGAACGCAGTCCTGAGGTTAATCAGATGGCTCACCATCCGCTTCCTCATTTCACGAGTTGCTGTCCCGGTTGGGTCAGAAACATGGAGATTAACTTCGCTTCTGCGATTCCTCATGTTTCTACAACAAAGAGTCCGGTTCAGATGGGTGGTGCCCTTGCCAAGACTTGGGCGGCTAAGCATGTTTGGCAGAAAGATCCGCGTGATATTGTTATGGTCTCAGTTACACCATGTACTGCCAAGATCTATGAGGCTAGCCGCCCGGAATTTGTGGATGCCTGGAAATGGAACGTTGAACACGGCTATCTGCCGAAGAACGCCCCTTCCTTCCCGGATATCGATTACAGCTTAACCACTCGAGATATTGCAGAGTTGCTTCGCCGTAAGGGAATCAACCCTCTCAATATGCCTAAGACTCATGAAGTCAAGACGATGGAAAAATACACGGGTGCCGGTACAATTTTCGGTTGCTCCGGTGGCGTGATGGAAGCCGCTATTCGCACCGCGTATGCGATCTTGGCAGGTGAAGAACTCAAGAATCCTGACGTAATTAGCGTTCGTGGGTTGAATAACTCCCTGATTGAGGCCACGATTCCTATTCCCCTTAAAGCACAAGGCGGAAAAGTGTTCGAACTTCGTGTTGCCGTAGTAAACGGTGCACTTCAAGACCTTAAAAATGTCATGAAGATCATCAACGAGGATAAAGATCGTTGGCACTTTATCGAAGTCATGAACTGTCCGGGTGGGTGTGTAAACGGTGGCGGTCAGCCGCTTCAGGGCTCCGGTTCTGCTTGGCTTGCTCCAACAACACCACTGCCTGTCAAACTCTAATTAGGGTAAATAGGGTAAAAAAAATGTCTAAATATCAATACACAGAACGTGATGTACCTGCCCTGTTAGGTCGTCGTGGTTTTTTAAAGGTGATCGGACTCTGTGCTGTTGCCGTGGTTGCAGCAGGCGCAGCTATCACTAAGCTGATTACTTCCCGCAACAAGGTTATTCTCGACCGTCAGGCCGGGCTTTACGCCGATGATAAGCGGCTTCAGAAAGTTAACTTGACTTCGTCTCACGAAAATGATGTTTGTTGGCAAGTATATAAGGATATGAACGGTAAACCGGTGGAGGGTGAAATGTACAAACTCAATCACACCCACTACACACCTCGTTCTCAACTCGCAATGACGGAGGCCAAACATGACTAATCCTGAAATGCAGGGCGCAAGAATTCTGCGCTTCCATACTTCTGATAAGGTTTTCCATTCCATTAATGCGATCTGTTGGTATGCATTGTTTTTTACCGGAGCAATTGTTTACTTCGGTAACATGATGCACCAGATCTCTGATGAGACCGCGAACCTTCTAATGGTTTGGCATATTTGGCTCGGAGCATTGTTCACTTTGAACTTTATTGGATATGTTCTTTTTGCTCCTGAACGTTTTGCCGTCACGATGAAGAACCTTCTTGAGTGGGATAAGAACACCATTCTTTGGTTTAGAAATTTCGGTGGATATCCCCGTCGTTTCTTCAAGATCCCGTTCGGACCCGTTGAGGTTCCTCCCCAGGGACGTTATAACGGCGGTCAGAAGATGAGTTATCTCATTTTCATTGCAGCAGTTGCCTATCTGATCGTTACAGGCTGGCTTCTCTGGATGGGTGCACCTCTTCTCGGAAAGACTGTCTTCTATTGGTTATTCATGACTCATGTCTGGGGTAGCTTTATCGTTACCGCCATGGTTACTTGTGCCCATATTCCTTTGGCACTTCTTTCCATGGAGCACTTCAAAGGAATCTGGAGAATTGGCTCCGGTGACATTTCCTATGAGGCTGCTGAACATCACGCTCCGACATGGGTTAAACGTGACGTAGTGAAAGTTGTTGAGAAATAATCAGCATTTTTAATTCAGTACTAAAGGAGCTTCGGCTCCTTTTTTCGTGTATTTTGTCCGTTTGCAAGACTAATAAAAGGGTAACGTAGTCCTGTTATCCTCTAAAAAAGAGAAGATAATTGATGTAACGATGTCGAAGTCGGGAGCTACCGACCGGTGAAAGGCAGGAGTAAATATGGCCGATATGAATCAAACCCCGAAAGGCGGAAGAGTCCACATTGGAATCTTCGGCAGAAGGAATGCAGGCAAGTCCAGTGTGATTAACGCCCTAACAAAGCAGAAAATTGCTTTGGTAAGCGATGTTGCAGGAACAACTACAGACCCTGTATACAAAGCCATGGAGCTTCTGCCGATCGGTCCGGTCATGTTAATTGATACCGCGGGCATTGACGATGTCGGAGATTTAGGAAAGATGCGAGTCGGAAAAACTCGAGAGGTGATGGCTAAAACCGATATCGCTCTTTTGATTCAGGATGTACGTAGAGAATTTTCAGAATTTGAGCAATTACTGATACAAGAGTTCAAAAAGAGAGGGATCCCTTACATCTTAGTTGCGAATCAGTGTGACCGAGAGGAGGCGCTTTCGCAGCGGCTTGAGAGCCTTCAGGCGAAGGCACGAGAGGCATTTATTCCTGTAAGCTCCCTCAATAATTCGGGTTTTGTTCAGTTGCGCTCCAGGATAATTTCAAATGTTCCGGCGGCATTTGAGGAAAAACCACTTTTACGAGATCTTCTGACCAGGGGAGATAAAGTCCTTTTTTGTGTGCCTATAGATACAGCGGCTCCGAAGGGGAGGCTTATTCTTCCTCAGGTACAGGCACTTCGCGATACATTGGATGCTGATGCCCAGGCTTTCATAGCAAAAGAGGATCAAATTGAGACGGTTATTAACGATCTTAAAACACCTCCTAACTTAGTCGTTGTTGACAGTCAGGTTTTTGGAACTGCAAGCAAAATTGTCCCTAAAGAAATTCCGCTTACTTCTTTTTCCATACTTATGGCCCGGCACAAAGGTGATCTAAACGGTTTGGTGGCAGGGGCTGTCGCAATTGACTCATTGCAGCCCGGCGATAGCATTCTCATTGCAGAAGCTTGTACACACCAGTGCCAGGCAGAGGACATCGGTCGGGTGAAGATTCCTAAGTGGTTAAAAAAACATGTAGGCGGAGAACTTCACATAGAGTGGTACACCGGTGATTCTTTCCCGGAGGATGTGACACCCTATAAACTGGTTGTACATTGCGGAGCCTGTATGATCAATCGAAAGGCCATGCTTTCTCGTCAGCGTCAGTGCGAAGAGGCGAAGGTCCCGATCGTTAATTACGGTGTTCTGATTGCGTATGTACATGGGATTCTTCCCCGAGTACTTTCACCGTTTCCTGAACTCAAAAATAAGCTTAAAGCGGGCTCTTAATGGAGGTTAAAAGCCCGTCAAGCATTAGATGGCAATGTCAACGTCGGAATGTTTCAAACGTTGACCATGCTCTCTGGTTACATGGAAAGAGACCTGCGGCCAGTGTTTTTGAGTTGTCTGAAGGTTATATACACTGGTTGCCAGGTAGACAGGGTTTCCCTCGGAGTCTTTAGCCAGACGTAAAGTTTGTTCCTTTTCAAAGTCTTTTTTCGTCTGTTCATCAGGATATGTCAGCCAGCGAGCGGTCGAGATGGGCGTTGATTCGTAGATGGCATCGACGTTATATTCCGTTTCAAGTCGTTGCGCCACAATTTCAAACTGTAGCGCACCGACAGCACCCAACAATAAATTACCCAGCTCGTCTTCGAATACCTGAATTGCCCCTTCTTCTCCGAGCTCCTTAAGTCCTTTGTGTAGCTGTTTAGCTTTGAAAGGGTCTCTGGCCCTGGCACCCCTGAAGAGTTCAGGGGCGAAGTAAGGTATTCCGGTGAAGCCGAGTTGTTCGCCCTGTGTGAGAGTATCGCCGATATGCAACTGCCCATGGTTGTAGATGCCGACAATGTCTCCAGCGACGGCATCCGTCATTAAGACGCGGTCGTTAGCCATAAAGGTAAGGGCATTGGGAATCTTCATGTCTTTGCCTTCTCGGACATGGAATACCTTCATGCCGGGAGTGTACTCACCTGAGCAGACACGAAAGAAAGCGATACGGTCTCTATGTTTCGGGTCCATATTGGCTTGGATCTTGAAGACAAAACCGGTAAATTTAGCCTCATCCGGCTCAACCGTACGAATCCCTGCATTTCTAGGTTGGGGGGTAGGCGCCCAGCGGACAAGAGCGTCTAAGACGTCTTTAACGCCGAAGTTGTTGACTCCTGAACCAAAAAACACCGGAGTCTGCTCACCCTTTAAGAATCGATCCAATGAAAAGGGTTCGCTCGCTCCCTGGACCAATTCAATACTATCTCTAACGTTTCCGATTTCAAGAGGAAAGAGCTCGTCAAGACGAGGATTGTCCAATCCTTCAATGATTTCAACATCGTCGGTCAGTTTTTCACCGCCGGGAGTAAAACGAATGAGTTTGTTATTTAAGAGGGAGAAAACACCACGGAAAGTTTTGCCCATCCCAATCGGCCACGTGATAGGGGCGCAGTCGATTTTTAGTACCTTCTCAATTTCTCCCATAAGATCAATAGGATCTTGGACTTCTCGGTCCAGTTTATTGATAAAGGTAATGATCGGGGTCTTGCGTAAGCGACAGACCTCAAGTAGCTTAATAGTTTGAGCTTCTACACCTTTAGCCGCGTCGATTACCATGACTGCACAGTCGACAGCAGTTAGAACACGATATGTGTCTTCTGAAAAATCTTCGTGTCCCGGAGTGTCAAGCAAATTGATTACGTGATCATCGTACTCAAACTGCATTACAGAACTAGTGACAGAAATGCCGCGTTGTTTCTCGACCTCCATCCAGTCACTGGTAGCATGTCTTCCTGCCTTTCTTCCTTTGACAGCACCTGCCATTTGGATGGCTCCTCCGAAGAGCAACAGCTTTTCCGTAAGCGTCGTTTTACCGGCGTCAGGGTGAGAAATAATTGCAAATGTTCTTCTACGAAGAATTTGTTTTTGAGTTTGAGAACTCAGCTCCGGCATTTCATATTCCTGTCTTTTAGATAAGTGGATAATTTTAGAACAAACCGATAAAAGAACTTGGGAGGAACCTGAAGGGAGTGCAAAAATATCATCTTTTGAAAAGTTTTCCACCGCAAACCACTAGAATATAAAAAACAAGGAAGAAGACAATGAACTCATATTTCCCAAAGTGGCAAGTTAAAACAGAAGGCACAATTGCCCCGGATGAAACCCTTCCCTTCGGCCAGACATTGGCAATGGGAATACAGCATGTTGTAATTATGTTTGGTTCGACAGTGCTGGCACCGTTGATCATGGGATTAGATCCCAACGTAGCCATTTTTATGAGCGGAGTGGGCACTCTGCTCTTTTTTTTGGTAGTCGGAGGTCATGTACCAAGCTACTTAGGCTCTAGCTTTGCCTTTATTGGTGTCATCATTGCTGCTACCGGTTATGCCGGAAGCGGACCGAATCTTAATATCCCGGTGGCGATGGGTGGCGTGATCGCCTGCGGTGTGGTCTATTCTCTCGTTGGTCTGATTGTCATGTGGACCGGGGTAGGCTGGATTGAGAAGCTTATGCCGCCTGTTGTTACAGGCTCTATTGTCATGACCATCGGACTTAATCTGGCACCCGTTGCCGTAAAAGGGATGGGGAGTGGAAATTTCGAACAATGGTATGCGGCTGGAGCCGTGTTAATAATGGGTTTTGTGGCTGTATATCTCAGGGGATTTTTGCAAAAGCTTTTGATTTTGGTTGGGATTGTTATTTCTTATATCCTTTATTGGCTCCTTACCAATGTTATGGGTCTGGGGAAACCGATTGATTTCCAACCGCTTATGGATGCCAGCTGGCTGGGATTTCCACATTTCAGCGCTCCGGAATTCCATATGGAAGCCATCATTCTTATTGTTCCAGTCGTCGTCATTCTTATTGCTGAAAATTTAGGTCACATTAAAGCCGTAAATGTTATGACTCACCGAAATCTTGATCCGTATATAGGAAGATCATTCCTCGGGGACGGTCTTGCCACGATTCTGGCCGGATTCGGAGGAGGGCCCGGTGTCACCACTTACGGTGAGAATATCGGAGTTATGGCTGCGACTCGTGTTTATTCCACGTTGATATTTCCGGTGGCGGCTTGCTTTGCAATCTTTCTGAGTTTTTCCCCTAAATTCGGAGCTGTAATCCAGACGATCCCTGGACCTCTATTAGGAGCGGTTTCTGTGATTGTGTTCGGTTTTATTGCCGCGGCAGGAGTAAGAATCATGATCGAAAATAAGATCGATTTGGCCAAGAGCAAGAACCTGATTATTACCGCGGTTACTCTCATTACTGGCGCCGGAGATTTTTCTTTGAAGGTAGGAGGATTTGGTTTAGGCGGAATCGGCACAGCTACACTTGCCGCAATCTTGCTAAACGTTGTTATGTCGGATAAAAAAATGGAAGCTCTCGGGGATACCTCTGACTGAAAAAAATGACATTTCGTAAATTCAATGAGTTGACAGTACCTTTTGTTGGAGTTTTGTTATTTGAAACGGTTTTCATTGTTTTCAAATAATTTAAAGATGGTTCCGGACAAGGAGATAATGAAGGAAACAGACCGCGAAGCCATGGAGAAGCTGATTTCCTGGCAAAAAGAATTCGGACGCCACGGGCTCCCGTGGCAAGAGTCTGTTGATCCTTATGTTCGCTGTGTTGCAGAGGTGATGCTCCAACAGACTCAGGTCAGTACCGTTATCCCATATTTTCTCCGTTTTATTGGTCGTTTTCCCACAGTAAAAAGCTTGGCTCAGGCACCTCAGGAGGAAGTTTTGGAATTATGGTCAGGGCTCGGTTATTACAGTCGAGCAATTAATCTACAACGATGTTCTCAACGGGTCATAGAGGACTTTGGCGGTTTATTTCCTAATTCCATAAAAGAGTTGGAGAAACTTCCCGGCATAGGGAGATCTACTGCCGGGGCGATTCATAGCGCGGTGACGGATAAACCGGCAGCAGTGCTAGATGGTAATGTAAAGCGGGTTTTGTCTCGTTTTCGGATGATTGGTCTTCAATCCTCGGAAGCCAAACAAACCGAACTTCTATGGCACGAGGCCGAAAGGTTTCTACCTGAGCGTGAGGGGAGGGTGTTCTCTCAGGCAATGATGGATCTGGGAGCTATGATTTGTCTAAGATCCCAACCTCTGTGTTTGTTATGTCCGTTAAAAGTAGCTTGCAAAGCTTGCATTCACGGGAAGCAGAGCGAATATCCTCCTAAGAGGAAAAAGCCGCCGAGCAAAGAGAAGGAAGTGTTTTTTAATGTATTTATTGAGGATGAGAAGATATTTCTTATTCTCAGGGAAGGGAGTTATTGGAAAAACCTGTGGGTTCCCCCTTCTGTGGGAGAGAAGCCTCAGGGAACCCTGCTAGGAAAATTTAAGCACAAACTGACTCATCTCAATCTCAATCTCTTTTTTTTCGAAGGAGTTGAGAGGAATTGCACCGAAGGGAAGTGGTTCTCATTGGACGAAATTCGAGCGGGTGCACTTCCCACTCCGATTAAGAAATTCTTGACGACATTATTGTGAAATTCAGTCCTTGGTGAGGGCATCTAAGGTTCGATGCCTGACTATGACCCCTTCTCGTTTGTTGCAAAAGTACTTGAATAGGGTTTCTGCAATAAATACAGAGCGGTGCTGACCTCCGGTGCATCCAATGGAAACCGTCAGGTAATGACGATTTTGTAATTCATACGCAGGAAGCCATTTTTCCACAAACTGTTTGATATCGGAGATCATTTCTTGAACTGATGGCTCTTTAGAGAGAAATTCTATAACCGGCAGGTCTTTACCGGTAAAAGGTCTTAGTTCTTCAACCCAGTAGGGATTAGGCAGGCAACGCACGTCAAAGACCAAATCACTCGCCATAGGAAGCCCCTTTTTGAATCCGAAAGACTCAAAGGTAAGAAGAATCGTTCCTTCTTTGGCTCTTACAAAATTTCTAACCCAATGCTTAAGGGTATTGGCAAGCATCCCTGTTGTATCGATGATATGAGCTCCCACCATGTAAGGTTCGAGGAGTTTTCGCTCTTTTTCTATAGCATCTACAAGAGTGTCGGGAGCCTCGCCTCCCTTTCGAGAGAGCGGGTGTTGTCTTCTCGTCTCAGAGTATCTTTGTACCAGCGCATCGGTTGAAGCGGTCAGGCAAAGGGTGCGAAGACTGACATCTCTAGTTTTCAGTTCGTTAATACTTGACTTAAGGTCGGAAAAAGAGACGTCACTTCTCGAATCCAGCGATACGGCAAGGAGATCTCTACCGATGCTGTGAAGGTGTTGAGCGACAGGGACAAGATATTTTCCCGGGAGGTTATCTATACAGTAATAGCCTAAGTCTTCCAATTGTTTCAATGCAATGGATTTTCCGCTTCCCGAAAGACCGGTTACCAGGATAAGTTGCATAGGATTTCGCTTTAGGGGTTATAAATTATCATCACTAGCCATTAGTTTACGCTGTCGATCAAAGAAATCCTGAATGGTGTTGATTCCTCTTAACTGGAGAATTGCGCTACGGACGGCTGCTTCGACCAATACCGCAAGGTTGCGCCCCCCACCGACAGGGATGATCATTTTTCGGATCGGCTGTCCTAGAACCTCTGCAAATAGTTCAGTCTCGGGCAGCCGTTCCATCAGCTCACCTTGATCAAACTGTTTGAGTTCTGCTACTAGATTTAGTCGCATTTTTCTTCTTACAGCAGTCTCACCGAAAATCGTCTTAATATCCAAAAGGCCGATTCCCCGGACCTCTAAAAGATTCGCAAGAAGGGCTGGAGCTGAGCCTTCCACCCAGTCAGGCGCTCTTTGAATGAAGTCCACCACATCATCGGCAACTAGTCCGTGTCCTCGAGTTACTAATTCCAGCCCCAGTTCGCTCTTGCCGATACCGCTTTGGCCGGAAAGGAGAATTCCCATACCAAAAACGTCCATAAATACGCCGTGCATCGAGCAGCTAGGTGCTAAAAGACGGACTATATATTGGCGAACCAATGTTAGGACACGTTCAGGAGCTTCAGAGGTACTAAAAACAGGGAGATCTTCATCAATCAAAGCTTGTGTCATATCCGGCGGGAGACGGAGATTACTACAGATGACAAAACCCAGTGATTTTCCTTCGGCAACTTTCTTTATGATTCCTTTGCGAGCATCCTCACCGATTGCATTAAAGAAAGAAATTTCAGCAGGACCGATGATATGAAGACGATCCGGATGAATGATGTTCAAAAATCCGACCGCAAGCGTTGGATAATTGGTTGCGTTTTGAGTGAGTCTCAATTGTTCGCCGGCATGTGACTGGCCGTAAATCCAATTGAAGTCAAACTTCTTTTTGCAGAGATTAAACAGCTGTTGGTAGGTAGCCATAGAAATACGAGAAATCAGTTGTCTTCGGGGGACGGGGTCCAATCCCGTAATAGTTGACAGAATTTATCTGATGTTGAAACAGTTTTGAGCTTATCTCTCAATTGCTTATCTCCTAATAGCGTAGCTGCGTTTGAAAGCAATTCGAGATGTTCGTTACAAGAATTTTCAGGGACAACTAAAAAGAGGAAGCTATGGACGGCTTCTTCTCCTCGTCTCGTTGGCTCAAGTTCTCCATGTAGTCTGATAAATAAAGCACAGGGTTCGTCTATTCCTGCCAGCCTGCAATGAGGGAGAGAGATTCCGTAGCCAAGATAAGTGGGGCCGAGTCGCTCTCTTGCAAAGAAAGCTTCAAAGAGTTCTTTGCGGTCAATCCCCTTCAGAAGTCCGAGTGTTTGAGAGGCGAGTTCAAAAACTCGTTTTTTACTACTTGGAGAGATACCTAGCAGGACATTTTCTGGGTTTAGTAACGAACAAAGGGCATTCATGTCAACATTTGAATTAGAGAAGAGGGGATATTTTAGAGTATTAGCCGGAGTTAAATTTTTTTCTCTGTGACGCAGAAGCAAAACCTAAAGCTTCTCGGTATTTGGCGACAGTTCTTCTGGCGATAGGAAATCCCTGCTCTCCGAGTAAAGTGGCAAGTTTTGCATCAGACAGTGGTTTCATTGGGTTTTCTTCATCGAGAAGTTTCTTTAGAAATGTCTTTACGGCGGTGGAAGAGAACGCGCGATCTGCAGATCCGTCAGAAATTTGTGCTGAGAAGAAATACTTCAATTCAAAAATGCCTGCCGGACAAAGTAAATACTTACCATTGCTCACTCGAGACACGGTTGACTCATGTAGTCCGAGTTCATCGGCAATTTGTCGAAGAACTAGGGGTTTCATGGCAACCGGGCCTTCGCTGAAGAAGGCGGCTTGGTGCTGAACAATTGCTTCTGATACTCGTAATAAAGTTAAGCGTCTTTGATCGATACTTCTGATGAGTTCTCTGGCTTCTCTGAGCCGAGCATGCCATAAGCTTGAAGAGTCATCAGAATTCAGACATTCTGCATAAAGTTCATTGACTTTGATTTTTGGCAATGCCTGATCGGATAAAACCGTTTTCCACTCTCCGTGGGAATTACGAAAGACTCTGATTTCAGGAATCACATAATTGATCGTTTCAGAAGAAAAACATGATGCAGGTCTGGGAGTCAGGCAAGAGATAAGTTCGAACGTTGACCTAAGTTCATTCTCAGTGCAATTAAGAATTTCTTTTAATTTATCGGAGCGTCTATGAGCAATCAGCTCGAGATATTCAGAAACCGCTTGTTTGGCCAAGAAGCAAATGCGTTCATCAAACTTTCCGCTTTGGTTTAGGAGTCTGATTTGAATCAGTAAAGAGTCTTTAAAGTCTTTAGCGCCTATACCGGTCGGTTCTAGGCTTTGAAGTAGCAGTAAAGCAGCCCGCCAATCTGAAAGAGTGATTTCCTCAGAAAACGGGCCTTCATTGGCAATTTCCTCGAGGTCTGCGCAAAGAAAGCCGTCATCATTTAATGACCCTATCAACCAGTTCAATAACGCGAAATCCTTATTGGAGAGCATCAGACATCCTGCTTGGATGCGCAGGTGCTCAGCGAGGGTCAGATCCTTTTCTTTTCCTTCCCAGGGCTCTCCGCCGGAGGAGGGAATATCCCAGCGATCGAATTCTTCTTCATAATTATCCGTTGTCTCTTCCGTCGATTCGGCTTCCAGAAGCGGATTTTCTTCCAGCGCTTTGTTGATCAGTTGAGAGAGTTCAACTGTGGATAATTGAAGGATAGCCAGTGCCTGCTTAAGCTGAGGAGTGAGCGCAAGGTGTTGAGTTTGATGGAGAGCAAGAGTCTGGGCCATGAGTTACATCGTGAAATTATCCCCGAGGTATGCATTACGAACTAACGGGTTTTCTACAATAGCCTCAGGTTTGCCGCTCGCTAAAACGCTACCGTTACTGATGATATATGCGTGATCACAGATGCCGAGTGTCTCTCTGACGTTGTGATCGGTAATTAGTACGCCGATTCCTCTTTCCTTTAAGAAGTGCACAATTCTTTGAATTTCAATAACTGCAATGGGATCTACACCGGCGAATGGTTCGTCAAGGAGGATAAAATGTGGTCGAGCAGCAAGAGCTCTGGCGATCTCGGTCCTTCTTCTTTCTCCGCCGGAAACTGTAGGTGCGAGGTTTTTACGAATTCCGGTTATTTGTAGTTCATTAAGCAGATTTTCTAATTCTTCCTTTATTTGCTTCTTTGTAAAAGGAGATCCGTCTGCATTTTTCTGGAGCTCCAGAATTGCCTGAATATTTTCTTCCACCGTAAGCGTTCGAAATACGCTGTTTTCCTGAGGAAGGTAAGTAATACCGATTCGAGCGCGTTTGTAGATCGGGAGATGCTGGATAGATTGCCCGTTGAGAAGTATCTGGCCGCCGTTAGCCGCCACCAGCCCAACGATCATATAAAAGGTAGTTGTCTTACCGGCACCGTTTGGTCCCAGAAGTCCAACAACCTCTCCGCTTCTGAGAGAAAGAGACACGTCCTTGACAACGGTTCTCTGACCGTAGATTTTTTTTAAATTCAGAGCCTCAAGGACATTAACTTCTCCTTTCCCTTCGATCATTTGCGAACACCTCTACTTGATTGAAGTTCAATGGGCTTATTAGCATTAAAATTACTGTCTCGAGGTGCGATTACGGTAGAGACACGCCCCGCATTTCCCCTAGACTTATTTCCAATCACATCAGCCGTTGAGTTTGTTAAGTTATAGGTAATTACGGTGCCCCGGCTTTCGTCCTTCATAACTCCGTTTTCTGAACGCATGACCTGGGCGTTATCAGTGAGAATGAGCTCGTTAGACTTCTCATCGTATGTGAGTTTGTCTCCTTTGCCGTGTACCCACTCCTCAATATTCGGACTTTTCTGATCTCTTCTTTGTTTGAAAGTAACCAGTTGCCCTTTTTTGGGAGTCATTACAGCGTGTCTATAACCCTGAGGATCAATGGTGAGAACAAGTTTGTCGCCAAGGATCTCCAAAGTGCCCTGATGAACTGCTACGTCTCCGGTGTAAACGGCCACTTGCTTTACATCGTCTCCGTCGAACTTATCGGAAAATATTTGGATTGGCTGAGAAGAATCCGCTGTCTCAGCAATAGAGGAGAGCGGAGCCAAAAAGGCAAGTGAGAGAAGGAGAGGCAGTTTTTTCATTTTTTGGGCTTGCTGTGAACGAAAATAGCTAACTTATTATCGTACTATAGAAAATTATCGAACGAAATGACTCGTTAGTTTCTATTGGCATCTCTTACGGTCTTAGGCTGTAAGGTGGAATGGACCCTAGAACGAAGCTTAAAGGTTCTGTCCACATTATCGTAGTCCATCCCGACCCCGTTAGAGGAATCTCCTCCGCGGGTTAGTGTTACCGGCTTATCTGAACGATACTCCTCCGTGTCGGGGTAGGCATCTAATTGGGAGGTGACTAACCGGCTGGCGGGTTCGTCTCCGTGTGCAGCCTGTCGGATATCTACATTTCCGAAGAAGTGGATCAGAGCCCCGCCGTCCACCATCTTTGCGGTGTCACTACGTGCCGTCACTTGGGGTTCATTTGGGTTAAGAGATGCATACTCAGGCAAAACGGCATCTGCGTGCCCGTCAGAGTAATGCTTCAACTCAGTTGCAAATACTTTCGCTTTCGCTTTTCCATCCTTATCGAATTTTGTGATGGTGACGTTGTGTGCGATAAAGTCAGGGGACTCCAGGTCTGACAGATGCACAATACTATCCAGCTCCGCCTTGACGGAGTACCAATAACTGAGAGCGCAAAGGAGAACCAGCAACCCCAATGCCACAAATGAGATCATTCGGTCCTTCATTCGAGTTCTGTCTTAAATCGCTTCATTACTACGGAACTGAATTTATTCTGAGCCTTCAAAATAAATTCGGCTAATTCTCGTACTGCGCCATTTCCGCCTCGTGCGTTTGCGGTCCAATCTGCTTTCTCTAGTATTAAAGGGATGGCATCTGAGGGTGCAGCCGAGAGAGCAACGAGTGAGAAGAGGCAAAGATCGGGAATGTCATCTCCCATGTAAGCCGTTTCCTCCGGACGGACACCGGCTTTCTCACAGATCGTTTTAAGCCCATCCCGTTTATCCGTTTGTCCCTGCATGATTAGGTTAATTCCAAGCTCTGCTGCACGGGTTTCTACAATTTGAGAAGATCTCCCGGTGCAGATGGCAACCTGGATACCCGCATCCTGCAAAAATTTGATGCCCAGACCGTCACGCACATAGAACCGTTTGAAGAGTTCTCCTTCCCCGGAAACAATGATCGAGCCATCGGTAAGCACACCGTCAACGTCCAGGCAAACCAGTTTGATTCGTTTTGCTATTTCTAAAGCTGTCATCAGATTACCTTTGCAGTCATTAGGTCATGGATATGCAAAGCTCCGATTAAATGGTTATTATCGTCAACGACAAGGAGCTGATTGCGAAGGGTTGAGTTAAGGATCTTGGCAGCTTCTGCAGCTAAAGCATCGGGGCGGACGGTTGTGGGATTCGGAGTCATAACTTCTGAAATTTTGAGGGCCCGGATATCTCCGACTCTCTCGATTAATCTTCTTAAGTCACCTTCCGTGAAAATTCCTCTTACGATTCCATTTTCATCCACGATCGCGGTCATCCCTATGCGTTTTTTGGTGATTTCTTTGACTGCATCCAACACGGTGGCGTTTGAGGAGACAACCGGAGTCTTGTCATTCGCACGCATAATATCTTTAACGTGAGTGAGGAGCTTGCGCCCGAGTGCCCCGCCCGGATGAGAGCGAGCAAAGTCCTGCGGACCGAATCCCTTTGCATCAAGACAGGCCACAGCAAGGGCATCACCCATGGCCAGCGTGGCTGTCGTGGAGGAAGTCGGAGCAAGGTTGAGAGGACATGCTTCTCTTGTTACATGGACATTCAGGTTGACGCTCGCTTCTTTAGCTAATGAGTTATCGTCGGAACCGGTAATGGAAATTACAGGGGCCCCTTCCCTTACCACTGTGGGGATAATCGTGAGAAGCTCCGAGGTGGTGCCCGAGTATGAGATCGCAATAACCGTGTCGTCTTTTGTGATCATGCCCAAATCACCGTGTGCAGCTTCGGCGGCATGGACGAAAAACGCAGGGGTCCCCGTAGAAGCTAGTGTGGCTGCTATTTTCCTAGCGATATGTCCGCTCTTTCCAACTCCGCTGACGACAACGCGTCCCTTGCAGTTAAGAATGATTTCGACGGCTTTAATAAAATTTTCGTCAAGACGCTTGGCAAGTAAGGAAATCTCATTTGCTTCCTCTTGCAACACCTGTCGTCCCAGATTAAGGATTCCGGACTCGGAAATCGCTGTCATGTATCTGCTCCGTGTTAACCGGTCCCTTTGAACCGGGAAATAAACCCCGTGGTGTTTCAACAGGTTCCGCACTTTAAATGAACAATTAATTATAAGGGCAGATCGTAAAAAACCCTAGGAGCGAAATCACCAGGGATGTGACCAAAGCTCAATGATGAAGAATTTTTGCTAAGAATTTTTTCGCCCGTTCGCTGCGGGGAGCGGAGAAAAATTCTTCGGTCGGTGCCGTTTCTACGATTTCACCTGCATCCATAAAAAGGACTCGGTCTGCAACTTTTCTTGCGAAGCTCATTTCGTGTGTGACCACCATCATGGTCATCCCTTCATGAGCAAGTTCAACCATTACATCCAGTACCTCGTTGATCATTTCAGGATCAAGTGCTGAAGTAGGTTCATCGAAAAGCATACAAACCGGATCCATGGCTAGTGCTCGGGCTATAGCCACGCGCTGCTGCTGTCCCCCGGATAACTGCGCAGGGAACTTTTCGGCATGTTTTATGAGTCCTACTCGGTCAAGCAGCTCCAAACCTCTTTTAGTAGCCTGTTCCCGAGATCGTTTAAGGACTTTCATCTGCGCTAGCGTCAGATTATCCGTTATGGTCAGGTGAGGGAAAAGTTCAAAATGTTGGAACACCATACCGACATTTGCCCGAAGACGGGCAAGATCCGTATGGCTGGCCCCAAGATCGATGTCGTTGACCAGTACACGTCCTTCTTGGAAGTCCTCCAGTCCGTTTACGGTTTTAATAAGTGTAGATTTGCCGGAGCCGGAAGGTCCGCATATGACGACTACTTCGCCCTTGTTGACCGAGGCGGAACAACTTTTCAGGACTTGAAAGTCTCCGAACCATTTGCTGACGTTGTCGATCCGGATCATAGGCATGGAAGTTCTCACTTTTTTATTGGATGTGTAAGAAGTATAACGTTGAGATACGTAATTAGAAGCTTTGTCGACACAAACTTAAAGGGTTCAGATAATACTAAAATTCATTTTCGGTATTGAGAGTGGAGAGAAAAAATGCCCAATCAAGTGGAACAACTACCGAATAAGCAACCAGCCCTCCGTGTCATGGCAATGCCTCCTGATACGAATCAGTACGGAGATGTTTTCGGAGGTTGGATTATGAGCCAAGTCGACCTTGCGGGCTCTTCTATAGCTTCTCGGGAGGCCGGCTGTAGGACCGCCACGGTCGCCGTGACAAGCTTTACTTTCAAGGAACCCGTTTGGGTGGGAGATGTGGTTTCGTTTTATGCTACGGTCTTAAGGGTAGGTACCACATCCATTACCGTCGATGTTGAAGTCTATGCTGAGCGGCTTCACAAAGATAATCACAGGATTGTCAAAGTGACGGAGGCTCAGCTTGTGTTTGTGGCTTTGGATCAGGCGGGTCGTCCTCAACCAGTATACCGACCCGGCAACCCGAAACCTTAAACGGACTCAGTCCTCAAATTTCGGAGGACGTTTTTCCATGAAGGCGTTGAAGGCCTCAAGGCTTTCTGCACTGCCTTCGAGTTGCGTTGCGCATTCTTCTTCTAACCTCATTTGCTCGGACATTCCGTTAAGGTAAGCCGCCTTAAGAAGTCGCTTAGAAGCTTGGAGGGCTTGCGGAGGCAGAGTAGCCAAACGCAGCGCGGAAGCGTTCGCCAGAGCGATGACTTTGTCATCTTCTACGATATGGTTGACGATTCCCATCGCTACTGCCTCAGAGGCTGAAATAGGTTCTGAAAGCAGTAGTTTTTGAGCCGCCAGCTTGT
>JAAGKN010001010.1_pt1 | contig 54463 bp, 56 predicted proteins | sample 6206371 | NCBI WGS metagenome assembly JAAGKN01 (sample SAMN11533720, study PRJNA540317) | gut metagenome | isolation source: fecal pellets from male and female animal of same cohort | host: Peromyscus leucopus | place: USA:CA | collected 2017
AAATACCTACCTGAACTGTTACAAAAATTTCATTAGCGTTTTTTATTATAATCCACTGCTTGTAGCATTGGTAACAGCGGCTATTGTAATAAAAAATAATGTAGTGACTGTTATCAAAATCCGAAGCAGCATAAATCCAGCATCTGAAATATATTCCACGCATTTTGTCATCTGGCGTTCTCCGCATATCCCCCCGAGTGCCGCACTTATTTTTATGGTAATCAATATGATAAATACCTTGACAACAGGTGCTGCAATAAGAAGTATCAGCATCACAAGAATCAACACGCCAAGGCTATTCTTGACGGCAATTGCAGATGCAAAAGCCACGCTTGACACAGATTCCACAATGTCCCCAATTCCTGGAATAGCACCTGCTGTTTTATGTATCACCTCATTGTTTGCCTTGTCAACTACAGGTGTTATGATTATTTGAAGTATACTGCTACCTGACATAACTACAATCATAGTCTTTAATATCCATTGCACTACCTTTTTCATCAGTTCCATGATTCCTTTGAATCTGTCTTCGCCCCAGATGCTTTCCACTACACCGAGTATCACATAACTTTCTACAACAGAGCTTAATGATGCTGCCACTATTCCTTCTATTAGACACAAAAACCCTAATAACAACTTATAAAATATGAGTGCTGTAAGTCCTGAACCTGCTGCTGCTATACAAATCATATATGCCGGAAGCATTAGATTCAAAAACTCAATCATCCTTTCCATTGTATCATTAACAATCCCTAAAACATCTTTGAAAGCATTGATGAGCACCACCAGTTGACATATGATAAAAAATGTTCGTGCTGCCTTTGCAGTTCCTTCATTTCCAAAGGCTGACATCAGATTCCCTACTAATGCTGCTAAAATAAATAACACAAGTATAGAAATAAAAAGGCTTTTCCAACTATCAATAACACTTGATATTATTTCGGTAACATATTCCCAAAAAAGTCCCGGCTCTAACACCCAATTTCCTTTTAGTACATCCTCTATGAAATCCATAGAATTTTTATTTTGGTTGGGTAAAAGTTCCTTTAAAAATGCATCTAATACATGGAGATCAGGCAATATATCTACATCCCAAAGGTTTATTTCTTCACTCATCTCATCATTTCCTCAAGCATTTCTATCATAATCTGTATCACAGGAAAACCTGCCGCCATAACTGCAATTTTCCCAAAAAGCTCTATGTGGTTACTAAGTGCAGCATAGCCTGAATCCTTACACAGATTTGCTGCAAAATCGCATATATAGGTAATGCCAAGCAATTTCAAGAGCAAATTCAAATAAGCGGAATTATTTCCTAACAGGAGTTTCCATCCCTCAACTTCACTTATTACATTTTGCAAGATCCCCAATACTCGTATTGCAATAAAAAAACTCACTATAAGTATAATTAAAGTCGCATATTCTGGCTTGTCTTTTTTTATGATAAGCGCCGCAAAAATCCCTGCTACGCCAAGCACACAGATTTGAAGCATTTTGCTCACCATGCCTTTCTGTAACCTGTGAATTTGAGCTTACAGACACAACAATCAAAGCCCAAATAACTCCTGAATCATTTCAAAGAGCTGATATATGTAAGGAACAATCCATGAAAGTACAAGTACCAATCCTGCCAAGCTTATGAGAAAAGCATGTTCTTCCCTGCCACTATGCTTTAGCACCTGTCCCAATATCGTAATCAGTATCCCAACTGCCGCGATTTTAAATATAAGACTGACCTCCATTTTCATCCCCATTTCCTGTTATAAAAACAATACGATACATAAAATTCCTGTAAGAGTGCTAAGTGCTCTAATAAGTCTACTGTTTTCTTCTTTTTTTGTTAGTGCCTTGTTTATACCAGCATCTAGCTCACTCTCAAAAAGTTTTAATGCTTCTACTTGTAATTTGTCACCCTCGCAGCCAAAACAATTCCCCATTCTCTCAAAATAGCCTAATGCAGCCTTAGAAATATCTGTCCTACGAAACGTATCATCTATGCTTTCCTGCCACAGATTTATTAGTTCTTTTCCACTGCGTTCCTGAAGCTTCTGGGAAACTGTCATTAAAAAATTATTATACGGCGCTTCTATTTTTTCTGCTATGATATCCATAATTTCCTCTACAGGTCTGTGCAGATAGGAAATCTCTCCTATCATATATAAAAGAATCTGTTTCTGTGCCTTTAAATGTTGTATTTCATTGTTCATTTCTATACAGAGCGCCCATCCGAACCCAAGCGCACCAGTCATGACAAATGTGCCTGCAACAAACTTTTGCCACATAGAAGATTCCCCTCCTTATCATATACACTGAAATATCTATCTTTTTTCATATCTAATACAACAAATCGCTCAAAAAGCTTTAACTGTAGAATTTTCTTCATCTCTCCTTTATGGCAAATATCTTCTATTGAACTACCATGCACTGTGGCAAGCACGCTGCATCCACTCACTCCTGCATGGAGTATGGCATTTGCATCTTCTGCCTTACCTATCTCGTCAATTGCCACTACATTTGGTGAAAATGTCCGCACCAATATATCTATCCCATGAAGTTTGTCCCCTCCTGTTACAATGTCTGTGCGCCCACCACAATCAAGCATAGCTTTTCCTCTATATGCACCTGCTAGTTCTCCCCTCTCGTCCACTACTCCCACATTACAGCCTTTATATGTTTCAAAGCCATCTGATACTAGCCTGATGATATCTCTCAACAACGTTGTTTTTCCCATTCCCGGTGGTGATATAATCAATGTGCTATACACTTGACATGTTTTGGTTTCCCCATTACAAATAAGAGGCATAACAGAGCTGGCAACATTTTTTATCTGGTGTGCAATACGAATGTTCATATATCGTACATATTTAACAAGAAATCCCCCTTTTTCTGATGACTCTAGCTCTCCTGTTATGCCAATGCGGTGTCCACCCTCTACAGTCATATATCCCTGCCTGCGCTCCTCATCATATGCATAGACTGAATCCCTGCATAGATACCGAAAGATATCCTCAAGTTCCCTTTCCCCATAGCACATTGGAAGTCTGATTTCTTCTTTCTCTAGCACCCTAACAGGCATGTCAGCCCTAAGCCTAATCTCACGTATGCTCTTAAAATCAAGTCCGCTATTTTCCCATCCAGCCCTAAGCCGTTCCGGAAAAAAACGCAGCAGTTCCTTTACATCAAACTCAGCCATCCATGCATCTCCTCTTCTTGTCCATACCTCAATATATGTTTTCAAAATCAAAATATTACAAAAAAATAAAAGCTCTATATGCCAAACAGCATACAAAGCTTTTCTAGTTCAACGAATCAATCTTAAAACTGTGCTACATCTTTCATAGAGAAGCTAATGCGCCCCATCTTGTCCCTGCCAAGACAAACTACAGTAACTACATCACCAAGAGTAAGCACATCTTCCACACGGTTAATTCTTCCCTTAGAAATCTTGGAAATATGAACCATTCCTTCCTTACCGGGCGCAAACTCTAAGAACGCGCCAAACTCTTTAATACTCACGACTTTTCCTTTAAAAATCTGTCCTGCCTCAAAATCCGTCGTGATAATCTTAATCATTTCTGCAGCCTTCTCCATCATAACCTTATCTGTGCCGCAAATGCTCACAAAGCCATCATCTGTAATATCAATCTTAACGCCTGTCCGCTCTATAATTGCATTGATGGTCTTACCTCTCTGTCCCACAACATCACCAATCTGTTCGGGATCAATCTGCATCTGGATAATCTTAGGCGCATACTCCCCAACCTCTTTTCTAGGCTCTGAAATAGCAGGCTTCATGCAGCTATCCATAATATAAAGTCTTGCGTCACGGCATCTTGCAATCGCACCTTCTACAATCTCCCTAGTCAAACCATGTATCTTAATATCCATCTGGATTGCTGTAATACCCTCTGTAGTACCAGTTACTTTAAAGTCCATATCACCAAAGAAGTCCTCAAGTCCCTGAATATCCGTAAGGAGAATATAATCATCATCCGTTTCACCAGTAACCAGTCCGCAAGAAATACCTGCCACCATACGCTTAATTGGCACACCTGCTGCCATCAGTGACATACAAGATGCACAAGTAGAACCCATAGAAGTAGAACCATTTGACTCAAACGTTTCAGATACACTTCTGATTGCATAAGGGAAGTCCGCCTCAGAGGGAAGCACTGGCATCAGTGCCTTTTCAGCAAGCGCACCATGTCCTATTTCCCTGCGCCCCGGTCCTCTTGAAGGCTTTGTTTCACCTACAGAATATGATGGGAAATTATAATGATGCATATACCGCTTTGCCGTTTCATTCTCATCTAAACCATCTACGCGTTGTGCTTCTGTCAAAGGTGCAAGCGTAGTGACATTACAAATCTGTGTCTGCCCTCTTGTGAACATCGCAGAACCATGAACTCTAGGTACAATATCAATCTCTGCAAATAGTGGTCTGATTTGTGTGACCTGCCTGCCATCAGGACGCTTGTGATCTTTCAAAATCATCTTGCGCACAGTCTTTTTTTGGTATTGGTATACAGCCTCACCAAGCACTGCCAGCCAGTCTTCATTCTCTGCAAAAGCTTCCTCAAACTTTTCTGTAATCTTCTTAATATTCTCCTCGCGCACCTGTTTCTCATCTGTAAATACAGCCCCCTCCATTTCTTCGGGAGGAACAATCTCTTTCATGCGCGCAAACATTTCCTCTGAGATAGCACAAGACTCATACTCATGTTTTTCTTTGCCTACTTCGGATACAATCTTATTGATAAATGCAATAATGGTCTGATTCACCTCATGACACTTATAAATTGCCTCTATCATTTTCGCTTCTGGTATCTCATTCGCACCTGCCTCTATCATAATGACTTTTGTACTTGTAGATGCAACCGTAAGCTGCAAATCTCCGCTTTTCCACTGTTCCTGACTTGGATTGATGATAAATTCACCGTCTTCCATACCAAGCTGAGTCGTGGCACATGGGCCATCAAACGGAATATCTGAAATACTCGTAGCAATCGCTGCCCCAAGCATAGCCACTAATTCAGGGCGGCATTCTGGATCAACAGACATAACCATGTTATTGAGTGTGACATCATTTCTATAATCTTTTGGAAATAGTGGACGCATTGGTCGGTCAATCACGCGGGAAGTAAGGATAGCATTCTCACTTGCCTTGCCTTCTCTCTTGTTAAATCCTCCGGGAATCTTTCCTACTGCATAAAGTTTTTCTTCATATTCAACACTAAGCGGGAAAAAATCAATCCCAGCACGAGGCTTGTCCGAAGCTGTTGCTGTAGACAATACTGTGGTATCCCCATAATGCATAAAAGCAGCACCATTTGCCTGCGCTGACACTCTCCCAATATCTACAGAAAGAGTACGCCCGCCAAGTTCCATACTATAAGTTTTAAAAGTCTTTTCCTTTTTTTCACTAAACGTTCCGTTATACATGTTTATTCTCCTTTTTCACCTTTTCAAATCGACTAGGGAAGGTTTCTCCCTACTCGCGCGCGGATATAGTTATACATAAGCACATACTTTCCTTACTGTACCGTGTGCAATCGAGTAGGGAAGGTTCTCTCTTCCCCTCCCCGCCGCGTGGGGCATCTGTCAGCTCTGCTGACTTATTTCCTATGGATACCCCTGTGCATAAATAGAAAGGAGCGGATAAAACCGCTCCTTAAAATTACTTCCTAATTCCAAGCCTTTCTATCAGAGTACGGTATCTCTCGATGTCTGTCTTCTTTAAATAATCAAGTAAACCACGTCTCTGACCTACCATCTTAAGAAGCCCGCGTCTTGAATGATGATCCTTCTGATTATCCTTCAAATGCTCTGTCAATTCCTGAATTCTTGCTGTCAATATTGCAATCTGAACCTCTGGTGAACCTGTGTCTCCCGGTTTCCTTGCATACTCTGCGATAATTGCCTGCTTTTTTTCCTTTGCTATCATGATACAATCCTCCATAAATAAAATGTATTGCCTGATACCAAGTATGGGTTGGAGCCTCCCAGCACTGGGTATTGGCATAATTTACAAGTGTGCCCTTAAGCCCACATTTATGAATTATATCATACAATTTTCCCATATGCAACTACTTTTGATTAAGTTCTATTCAGTTTTTAAAGGTAAATCATGCATATAATCCAACAACCTCTCTTCTGTTGTTTTTTCCTTTAATAGCGTATCAGTAACTTCACATAATATTCCATGAAAATATGCTTCAATCCATGGAAACGGATTGTGGATTCCTGAAAGCTCCCACTCTATAGACGGTAAAATTTTTATATTTGCACCGTTTACCGAAGTGATTTTCCCATCCTGTGTTGGAAGTTCCTCAAAACTCGCCGCCATATATCGCACTATATCCCGAATATCCCCATCTAAACAAAATCCTGTAAACTCTGCCTGCAAATGCTCTGTTTGTTTTATCCCTTGACATACATTAACCTTCATAAAACTATCTGCATATCCATAATCAGACAAATCTATAAAGTATACAAAAGAATATAGATAAAGTGCTTCTCCTGCCTGAGATTGATAGCGTTCAAAGGATAAGTTAGAAATCGCACCTGCATAATTTTTATCTATGTAATCTTTGATTGATTTCTGAAACCATTCCCAATCCTCCATGCTTTTTACTGCTGCTTGCTCTTTATCACGAAAAAGACACATTATGCCATCTGTATAACTATCATATAATGCAAAATTTGCAAATGCATCCCCAGCCTCTAAAATTCCAAAATACCATCCATAAGGTGAATCAACATAATATTGTCCTAGTGATTTTACCCCTGTATCTCCTGTCTGTTTTTTAAGATAGGCTTTTCGCTCTATCTCCAAAACCATACCAGGATAGATGAATCCCTGATTCTGTGTTAACTCTGCATTACAGTCAAATAATAATGAATAAAACCTTCCATCACCCCAAACGTTCTCCGCAATCTGCCACAAACTGTCTCCTGTTTTCACCTCGTAGCTACCCTCATACGTCGTAAGCTCTATATATTGTTCTTCATCATCAGAAGAAATTTCATAATTTAATGGAAATTTTTCTTCGCTATATACGGTGATACAAGGCATTATGCATAAAACGAAAAGAACACTACAAATATTTTTTCCAATAGCCCCAGACACTTGCCTCATCTCCTAACCATAAATTTTCTTCCAACTCTGCACACTCTTTGACTTTTCCAGCCGTCTCTGATTGTACATATTTATCCCAGAACTCGGAATCTGTATGAAAATCTATAAGTTCCTGTGCTGTCATTTTCACACAATAAGTACTGTTTATTGGCTTTCCCCCCACAAGTCCTTCAACCTTGGGATTTAATGCAATCCCAATCACAAAATCCCTTTCCGCTGTTATGTAAAAAAATGGATCAAAATCATATAACGCTTCCTGTTTCTGACTTTCTTTATGAAACCAGTTTAACATAACATCGCATACATCATCAGAGTTAGGAAACGAATTACCATATTTCTTATATGCAGCTTCGCACCAGACTGCAATGAAATTCTCATCAATCTGTATGATATCTTCTAACGCATACGTTTCTCCTGTCATAAGATCTATATTAAGCCCTCGTTGTGTCATATTGACATAATAAACAGGACTGATTGGCGCGTAAATTTCCTCAAATTCCATGCTCAATAAATACTGGCTGTGGTATGTCACATCGCAACGTACATCACTGCTAAAAATATGATATTCTTCCTGCAATTTGCGCACTTCATCATTTGGTTTCAGATGCCAATAATTTACCCTGTCCATCGCTGTGTCAAAAAGCTTTTCGTTAATTTGTGCAACTTGCGGCGCGTCAATTCCTTCAAGGCAGGGATATTCTATGGTAAGCACATCCCAATATTCATACTGTTCCGAATACTCTACAAAATGCTGTTTTTTCTGTACCACATAATTTTGATATCCTTGGGAAGGCAGCGCCGCAAAAGCAACGCAAGCACCTATTCCCAAAATTGCCACTGATGCAAACACGCATGACAATGCAATTGACCATTTACTCTTTTTTGACTGTTCTTGCATAAAAAATCCTCTCTTTCCTGTTTTTCAAATACATTTTACAGGAGCAAACCATCAAAGTTGCATCATAATTGCATCATAATTGCATCATTTATGAATTTTTTCTAAAATCTATTAACTCATGCAGCTTTGCAACTGCCTGCGATATGCCTCCTATTTCACAGATAATCCCTTCATTGACTGCTTCTTCTCCCTCGAGCACACTTCCTACATCCTTAGTAAGAATTTCTGTTTCCATCATCAATTCTTCATATCGCTCCTTGGAAACCTTACAGTGCGAACATACAAAACCTGTAATACGATTTTGTACTTCTCTGAAATAATTGAATGTTTGTGGAACACCTATCACCATTCCATTCATCCGGACAGGATGAACCACCATTGTTCCTGTAGGCACAATAAATGAGTAATCTGCACTGACTGCAATTGGTACTCCTATGCTATGGCTGCCCCCCAACACAAGCGACACAGTAGGTTTACTAAGTGACGCAATCATTTCCGCAATAGCAAGCCCTGCTTCCACGTCGCCTCCCATGGTGTTTAGAAGCAGCAATACGCCATCTATTTCTTTGCTGTCCTCTATTGAAGCCAATTGTGGAAGCAGAAGCTCATACTTTGTAACTTTTGACTGATTCCCTGCATTTTCATGCCCTTCTATTTCCCCAACAATTGTAATAAGATGAATTTTATGATTGTGTCCATTCTCATCAAGTGTCACTTGACTTTCTTTTTCTATCTTCTCATCTTTGTACTTCTTATTTTCCAGTGCTTCATCTTTTTCCTCATTATGATTGTCACCCATAATAAAATTCCTGCCTTTCTGATCGAATCTAATAAATACAAAAAGAACTCTCTATAACAAAGAGTTCCTTTTATTATTTGTAAATATGCATAGTACTATGTATCATGGTAAATATTCCAAAAATAAATTTTATACAAGTACACATATTTGCAATATTTATTCAATATCAAAAAAGTCCTTGCCCGATAAATCTTTCAGATCAAAATCATCATTTTCTGTGGAAATCTCCACTGTATAGTCCATTTCTTTATGCTCTCTGCGTTTGGGCATAGGCAAAGGATTTTCTATAAATTGAAGGTTCTTATTCTCTAATTCCTCTAAATCATCCAATCTAATTTCCTTCAAAGAAGTATCCATCTGCGGCTTTATATATGCATCCTGCTTTGCTATCCTACCCAAAGTGTCCTCCTGTGTGGTTTGACTGTCCAAATCCATACCCGGAGTACTCTGTTCCGTTCTCCCTCTCCTGCTACCCTTAAAAATTTGCCGCAAAATACTTAACACAATTACAAGAGTCAACGCCCCTAAAAATATCACAAAATTCAAAGACGATATATAGGCTATCTGAACAACATACGCCGGCAGGACAGAAAACACTAGCCCTGCACCAAACCCTATATCTCTATTTGAGATAGCTTTTACTATAAAAAATACAATCATTATTGTAAGTATCTGACAGACTGTGTTCAGAAAAATATCTGTATTACTAATTTCTACTTCTCCCATAAGCATCAAAATATAATATACCCGCACCGCAACGGATATGCCTACAAGAAGAAATAGAAACAGCCCTGAAATCCAACTTTTTTTCTTCATAATCAAATATGTGCAAGTGCCTGCTCGATATCAGCAATAATATCATCCGCATTCTCAATGCCTACAGAAAATCTAATCAAATCTGGCTGAACCCCTGCCTCTTTTAACTGCTCATCATTCATCTGCCTGTGTGTATGGCTTGCCGGGTGTAAAACACATGTTCTTGCATCGGCTACGTGTGTCACAATGGCTGCTAGTTTTAAATGATCCATAAATGAAACACATATATCTCTGCCTCCTTTTAGCCCAAATGAAATCACACCACAAGTTCCATTTGGCATATATTTTTGAGCAAGTTCATAATATTTGTTGCTTTGCAGACCGGGGTAATTCACCCATGCCACTTTGTCATTATGTTCAAGCCATGATGCTACTTTTAATGCATTCTCACAGTGCCGCGGCACTCTCAAATGAAGCGTTTCAAGTCCAATATTTAATAAAAATGCATTCATTGGCGATTGAATAGAGCCTAAATCTCTCATAAGCTGCACAGTAGCCTTTGTGATATATGCCTTCTTACCAAACTTCTCTGTATAAGTGATTCCATGATAAGACTCATCTGGTTTCGTAAGCCCATGAAATTTCTCACCATACTTCGCCCAGTCAAAATTGCCAGAATCGACAATAGCCCCACCTACAGCCATTGCATGTCCATCCATATATTTGGTCGTGGAATGTGTGACAATATCGACGCCAAACATAAATGGACGGCAGTTGATAGGCGTTGCAAATGTATTATCTACAATCAAAGGGACATTGTGCGCATGTGCCACCCTTGCAAACTTCTCAAAATCAAGCACCACCAACGCCGGATTTGCAATGGACTCTGCCAATACGCATTTTGTATTTTCCTGAAATGCTTTATGCAGCGTTTCCTCGTCAGAATCAGGATCAACAATCGTACATGCAATCCCCATCTTTTTCATGGTAACTGTCAGCAGATTAAACGTCCCGCCATACACCGTTGAAGAAATCACAACATGGTCTCCTGCCTCGCAGATATTAAACATCGCATAATAATTTGCCGCTTGCCCTGATGATGTAAGCATCGCTGCTACGCCACCCTCTAACTCACAAATTTTTGCTGCCACCATATCATTGGTTGGATTTTGAAGTCGCGTATAAAAATATCCATTTTTCTCAAGGTCAAACAGCTTTCCCATCTCATCCGAAGTTTCATATTTGAAAGTTGTTGACTGAAAAATCGGCAAAACTCTTGATTCTCCATTTTTGGGTTTCCAACCAGACTGCACGCATTTTGTTTCAATCGAATATTCGTCATTCATATGCAAACTCCCGTCCGCCCTTTGGGCACAAATCTCAACGAAAAACGCTGTCCTTGCGTTTTTCCTGTGTGAGAAAAGTCTGCTATGCAGACTTAGAACTTCTTCGCGAAGCAGCCTTTGCTGCGAGTGATTAGAAGTTCTTCTCACACTAACTCCTTAAAAGGGATTATCCATGAAAATTCATAGTGATAATCCCTATATGTCGCTGATATGCAATTATGCAATTTTACTCTTTGCAAGCTCTGCAAGTGTCTTAAAGCCTTCTGCATCATTCACTGCCATCTCAGCAAGCATCTTTCTGTTGATATCTATGCCAGCAACCTTTAAGCCATGCATCATTTTGCTGTATGATAGACCGTTCATTCTTGCTGCCGCATTGATACGTGCAATCCAAAGCTGTCTGAACTGACGCTTTCTCTCTTTTCTGCCTGCATATGAGGAAGCCAGCGCTCTCATAACGGACTGTTTCGCTACTCTGTACTGCTTTGATCTTGCTCCCCTGTAGCCCTTTGCAAGCTTCAATACTCTGTTATGTTTTTCTTTGCGTTTAAACCGCCTTTAATTCTTGCCATTTTTAAATCCTCCTAACAAATAATCACTGCTTCCTATACACATTCTTATACATAAGGTAAAATCTTCTTCATATTCTTAACATTGGTTGCATCCGTGATGGCAGGCTTTCTAAGATTTCTCTTTCTCTTTGCGGTTTTCTTTGTCAAGATATGGCTCTTATAAGCTTTCGCTCTCTTTAACTTACCTGTTCCTGTTACTTTAAAACGCTTTGCAGCCGATTTTTTAGTCTTCATTTTTGGCATAATTACTTCCTCCTATATTTTAATTCTAATCTCTATCTTTTAACTGACTTAACGCCAATGTGAAAAAACTCAACGCTTTTCAGCTAAAAACATTGTCATGGTCTTACCTTCTACTTTTGGCTCTTTTTCAACAACTGCAATATCGCTTAAACTCTCGCCAAAATCCACCAGAATATGTTTGCTATTCTGCATGTGCGCCATCTCTCGCCCCCTAAAGCGCAATGTAACTTTTACCCTGTCCCCTTTTGAAAGAAACTTGCGAGCAGCATTTATCTTAGTGTTCAAGTCATTAGTATCAATATTGGGCGACAAACGAATCTCCTTAACGTCGATTATCTTTTGCTTCTTCTTTGCTTCTTTTTCTTTTCTTGTCTGTTCATACTTGAACTTGCCATAATCAACAATCTTGCACACAGGTGGCTTTGCTGTAGGAGCAATCTTCACAAGGTCTACTCCTGCTTCCTCTGCCAGCTTCATGGCTTCCCTGGATGACATGATGCCAAGCTGCTCGCCATCCTCACCTATCACGCGTACCTCTCTGTCCCTAATTTGTTCGTTAATCATTAAATCGCTAATAACCTTACACCTCCATAAATTAAATCATAAGAAAATATTGTTATAGTAAATCTTACAACAGCATATTTTACTATACCCCTAATACAGCCTGTGATGACATGCGCCGCTGTTTACGCACGAAAAAAGGATAATCGCAGGATTATCCACTTCATTTTAATTTTACTCTCATCATTGCATTTATAAATTATACTGCACAACGATTAAATTTACAGCATACCCCGACTGGAAACCGCCATTCGAACACTGGACGAGATATATCAATGTAAATCTCAGCGGTCTTCAGTATATATTAGATAAACTTTTTGATACATAGTATACAATGTATGCATAAAATATATATGACAACAATTACCATAGAAAAATTTATCCTGTCAAAAGTGAAATGCCACAAAATATATTGAGAATAAATAAAATTATTAACACCTATCAGCCCAATTGCCATAGGGTGAGAGTGGATACTCTGCTTTCCTGTATTTGTTTGAATCATCTCAAACAATAGTACTCTATCATAGAATTTTCTTTCTGTCAACTGTTTTTTTGCTAAATCTCATAAGAGACAGATGTTACTGCTTCTGCTACACTACAAATCTTTGTGGATTCGTGTTTTTATCTCCGTTGAACTTGTTGTTTCTGTATATGGAAAAAACACCATATCCGCACCATGCTGCTGTAAGAAAACTTTTTTTGCAAGCCAATCTGGATCATTTGCATAATCACTGCCCGAAAACTGGACATCAAAATGGTACATATAATACGCACTCTCTGTATCAGGTCTGTCAACAGGTATTTTGACCGCTTCATCTACATATCTGCAAGACTGCACAATCTCAAGCCGTTCTTCAAAGGGAATATATGGGCGTGTCTTTTTACTATTTATGACCTGTTCATCCGATACAACACCCACAATCAGGTAATCACACTGCTCTTTTGCACGTTTAAAAATATTCAAATGCCCAATATGGAACAAATCAAAAACGCCTGCCACATAACCAATATGATATTTTTTTGGCTCACTTTTTTCTTCTTTACATATGACTTGCATAGGTCTTTCGTAATCCAACCGTGGATCATATATGGAAATATTCCTGACACCCATATCTTTTAATTGTGTAAGCACATCTTCAAAAAATTTAATACAAATAAATACTTTGAAAGGTACATCCACATCATTCAAAATTTGTGGGCTGTATATCTCTATTCCTTCAAGCTTTATCCCCCATTTTTCACAATTATTATCTAAAATGCCCGCTATTTCATAATACTGTCCAAACTGTTCAATAAACTGCTCTGCGTATCTGCCAGAGCCAAAAAGATATACCTTCTTGTTATTCACTCCCTTAAAAATGTTATTGAATAATCTATCATATTCTTCCTGTGGATAATCCATACGAAAACGATTAGAAACTACTAACCTGTAATCTCTTCTTGCACGTTTATGATATGTGCGCAGCTCTTTTTCATTTCGAAGAGCCTCTAAAAAAACATTTCCTTTACGACGCCATACATTCTGATGTTCATATAAATGAAAATAATGTAATAACTCTTCCCTAGGATATAACTGCTCCATCTCATAACTATCCCTATAAATAAAATCAATTGTTCTGATAAAAATAGCATTCGCCGGAAAGTTTTCGATAAAAAATTCCTGATCAAAAAACTGAAAACCCTCCTTTGTATAAAAACAATTCAGAGATGCCATATCAACAAAGCCCTTCTCTAATATTACCCCTATATTCTCTTTATCAATTTCACTTCCAAAAGCCAACTTTTCCCATTTATCTATATTAGGATCATCTGACTTGCGTTTCTCCCAACCCGGTTCAAATTTCCTCCAATCTACTTTCTCATAAGGAACATGTTTTGAAGATTGTAGTATCATGGTACGAAATTCTTCTAATTGATGTAAAAATTCCGTCCTGTTCTTTCTTAATATGTCTCGGAAATATTCTGTTGCAATCTGCCCTTGCACATATGGCATAATATATGTATTATCTTTTACTTCTGCTCTAACCACGGGAATCTGATGTTTCTCTAAATACTCTGTATTATACATCAGAAGCTGCACCTTATGCCTCCCCTCCTGATACAATGGACGCTTCAGAACCTTATCGTTTTGAAGAATGGTAGCAAATGCTTCCTTGGGAGAACGATCCCCTTGAATCGTAACCTGATTCGCATCTGTTAGTTGTCCATCCATAGAACATTCAATTAAATATCCATTTGCCATCTGATGAAACATATCATTCTCTAATAAAGATTCATATAAAAACTCTTCCTCCAAATATACTGTTTCTGGGCTTTTATACTGTGGAAATACACGAATATCTAAACGCTCATTCGGCGTATAACCATACTTTAATAGAATCTGTGGTCTTATAATACTTGGCAAAACAGAAAAAAACTGAAAATTTGCAAATTTTACCCTTTCGAGCATCTGGAACAATTCTGCTCTGGAATAACTATGACCGCCAATTTCCTTCATTCTTTTATCACTGACTCTGCAATAATTATCTATTCCGTCAAAGACATGACCTGAAAATATATCCTTATCTCCGCAAAAATACCGTATCGCAAAACGGTTATCTGTAGCAATCAGCATTCTTCCAGTGGGTGTAAGCACACGTTTTAGATTCGTTAGAAGCCGAATTGGATTCGTGCTTTTCTCTATCACACCAGCCATGACAATATACTCATATCTTCTTGTTATATTCTCTATTTCAGAAAGTCTACATTTATCAACTCTTAGCTTTTTCTCTTCTAACACTTCAAAAAGCACTTCACATTCTGGAAATCCTCCAGAGAGAAAAAGTGCTCTAGTATCTGCTTTAAAATCATACCAATTCAATAATGCCTTTGATAAACCATTAACAACCTCTTCTGTTTTCATATTTTTACCCCTAATGTGTTATTGCAGCATGCAGATATTATTCAGATATATCTATTTTTCTATTTTAAACTCTCACATTTTGACAATTTGAAATGGCATATTTAATCAGTATTTATCCAATTCATATAATATATTTTCGAGAGATACAATAGGATATTCAACTTTATCCTTTAAATTATTATATATTTCACCAAAAAAATAGACTGCTGTAACAATCATTACATCTACTTTGGGCAGATCACTCTCTGGTGAATATACTTCAATATTGGAATAAATCGTTGTAGCATTTCTATCAACAGCATATTTTATTTCTACATCACAATCTTTCAGTTCTTCCAACAAACATTTCCCTACATGACTCAGCCCATATATGGCAACGGACTTATAACCATTCTTTTTTAAATATTCTTCGATATCTTTTCCTTCTTGCTTTGTTTTTATCCATTTATTCATGAGCAGAAACAAAGCACAATTTTTATCCGCTAACTCTCTCCATTTATTCATATTTTTGCTCATAATAGTTCCAATTGCTACTGCTCCCCCAATAGCTCCAGTAATCACTCCTAAAAGAGTTGGTAAAATTTTTCTTTTTTTCATAGTCATACCCTTCCTCATACTATTTCTTTACAACATGCCAATATTCAATATATCTTTTTGCACCATGTGCACACGGAATGCCTTCACTTTTCCTAATAAGTTTGTATCTTCCGTCAAATAAATATTTTCCATTATGTGAATATACATACTCTGTACCTTCATTATTTGTAAATGTATCCAACACAAACATTTTAACTCGATTCTTCTTTAACATATTATCAATTTCATTTTTCAATTTATCACAGGGTATCATGTGAATAAAACCTACCATAATCAAACAATTGATATTTCCACAATCAATATCAGCGAATGTCCCTTTACGAAATTTGACACTTGGATGTAAAAGTGCTCCGCCTCTCAATACCTCTGTAGATATATCATAACCTATTTTTTTATATTTCCATTTTAAGCTGCCAATAATATCACCTAGTCCACATCCTATTTCTACAATTGGCATACATTGATTAAATCTTTTTTTATCAATCAGTTTATTAAGCATTCTAACAATTTCTAATCCATATGGTCTGTTATTGATGGGTTCTACATGCCATGTACCAAAGTCATAATACTGCTGCAATATTCGATATATTTTCTTTTTTATTATCCCTGCCTTTTTACTTTCAATCCACCATTGTTTTATCATTTTCATTTCCTCCATCAGAATTTTTTATTGTATCAAGCATTCTTGTTATTCCCTTATAGATATCATACTGCCCTTTCCAGCCAAGCTGTTCCAGTTTTGACGAATCTAATACGGCATATTCGATTGGCGTAAGCTCTTTTTGAGAAGCTTCGTCTGATGCTTCCATAATGCATTCCACCCCTGTTTTTTCTGCCAAAATGTGTGCAAATCCACTAACTGTCACCCTTGAATCTCCATTTGCGATATTATATGCCTCGCCAATTTTACCATTTATCAAAACCGTAAATATACCTGACACACAATCTGCCACATAAGTATAGCTACGCATCTGTTTTCCCGCGCTGCGCAGAACGATATTTTCTCCGACAGCCGCATCATTCAAAAACTGCACTGTCGCGCGGTTGTCATGGATTGAAGTACATGCCCCATAAATATGGCTTGGACGTGCTATTACAACCGGAACATTGTATTCATCTGCAAAAGAAACACACATGGTTTCAGCGCATTTTTTTGCCATTGGATAACAGGAACGCACCTCTATGCTGTCAATAATGCCACAGTCAGTTTCTTTAAAAGCATATTTTTTCACAGCCTGTATTTCCAATGCGGCTTCTTCTAATACCTTACCATATGTCTCACCACTTGATATATACAGAAACTTTTTTATGTCATGCTCCTTCGCATATGAGAGCAGGTTATAGGTTCCAAATAAAGCAGGTGTCATTGTTTCCACTGGATGTTCCCGAAATGCCGCCGGAAAGCCATCACCTGCGGCATGGATTATATAATCAACGGACTCTGACAATTTTAACGGTTTCGTAACATCCTGAACAATAAAATGCAGCCTTTTTTCGGCTAAACTTGATAAAAAACGTTCCCGTAGTCTTTTTTCGTCACGCGCCAGCAGATAAATTTCCATTTCCGCATTTTCCATCCTGTTGGCATACAAAAGTATATCAGCCGCAAAGGAACCGATCAACCCCGTTGCCCCAGTAATCAGAATACGCCTGCCGTAAAGTTTTTGTATATCCACTGTACTATTGAGTGTAGTCCTTAAATCTTTCCTGTATGTTTTATTTTTCAAATACATATTTAAACCTATTTTAACCAGTCGTCCTTTTTGGCTATTAAAAGTGCCTTGAATATCTCTATATCCTCTGTCGTTGTTATCTTGATATTCTTCTCAGAACCGGGACAGAAATGAACCTCCTCCCCAAGCTCCACCATCAAAGTACACGTCGCTGTCGAGTTGTCAATCCCGCGCTTTTCTGCCTCGCCATGCGCCCACAGCAGCTTTTTCAGCGGGAACGCCTGCGGTGTCTGCGTCCTTGCCAACATGTCCCTCTCGATTAATTCCGATGAACTGTTTTTATCCTCATTCCGCAGCAGCATCGCTTCCGCGCAGGGAATAACCGTAACCGCCGAATCATGCAGTCGGCATTCCGCAATACAGTTTGATATGATTTCCTGCGACACATTCGGTCTTATACCGTCATGAATCAGTACAATATCATCACCTGTACAGTGTTTTTCCAATTCCACTAACCCGTTATGTATGGACGCCTGTCCGTTGTCCCCGCCTGCCGTCACCCATTTCAATTTTGTTATATTGAACTGGTGCGCATACGCCCACAATATTTCCTGCCATCCATTGATGCATACAGTCAGAACCGCATCAATCTCCGGATGCTTTTGGAACGCCTGCATGGTGTAGACAATGACAGGCTTGTCCTGAATGTTTAAAAACTGTTTTGGGATATCCTGGTGCGTGCGGACTCCTCTGCCGCCCGCTATAATCATTGCTATGTTCATCCGTAGCACTTCTCCTTATATATAATTATATCTTTCTAAAAAATCTGTCATCTGTAAATAATCATGAATCCCTAATTGATTCATTCTTTCCTGCATTTCAATAGATGCTCTTGAACCTGGTGCGGCTGCCAACACATATAATGCATCAGGATAACAGCATCTTGCCTTTTCAATCTCCAGAACGCTTTTAGTGCCCATAAAAGTATTTTGGGATTGTTCCGATACTGCAAAACAGCAAATTTTGTCATATAATCCTTCATTATATAGTATCCTCATAAGAATGTCACCCTGCCTGCCTGCACCATAAATAACCATGCCATTCGATTCCAAAATTCTGGTCTTTACTTCCGTTTTCTTTTTTATCAGATTATCACAATATTCTTCCGGCGCTTTTAAAAGTGTCCGAAGCCATCCATCTATATATCCGTTATATTTGATATAAGCTTTGTATTTTCCATAATCTTTCTGAATCTGGTCAATAAAATTGTATTTCTGTGTATCCTCAATTCTGTAAAATGTTCCCTTTAATCTGACAAGTTTCGTTGCATAAACATAAGGCAACAGATTATTCTGCTGTCTTGCTTTTATTATTTCCTCAAGGTATTCATATTCCCTTGTCATAGCCATTATTTTTGACGTGCTTTTCACGGAGGCGTTGGGATTATCCTGTCTGTAATAATAAAATGCTTTATTCAGCCACATTGCCTTTTGTGCATAGAAACATGTCTGCATCCAAAATCCGTTATCCTGATAAGACGCTCCCGGACTTTCATTAAAAAAAATGGAATTTTGAAGAAGAAATTCTCTTCTATATATTCCTGTCCAAATGTTCATAAAAAAGTCAAAAAAAAGATTTCTTTCACTTTCACCAAGCACCTTGTCATACAAATCGTCCAGACTTTTCTCATGAACCCTTTTTCGGTAATCCAGGCTATCAAACCAATAATACGCATCTGATTTTACAAAATCCAAGTCATTGTTTTGAGCAGCTTTATACAAAGTTTCATACATTTCAGCTTCTATTCGGTCATCACTTTCAACGATACCAATATAATCCCCGCCGGCAAGCTTTATTCCTGCATTCATTGCTGCACCGTAACCTGCATTATCCTTATGAACCGCTTTAATGCGCTTATCCGAAGCTGCATACTGGTCAATGACTGCACCCGATGAATCTGTTGAACCGTCATCAATACAGATAATCTCAATATCTTTCAATGTCTGCGCCATAATACTGTCCAGACACTGGCACAGATATTGTTCCACATTATAGACAGGCACAATAATTGATATTTTTGGCATTTTCTTTCCCCTTTGTTCTGTTACAGCCAATATGCTTCTATGTTATGTTTCAATGTCCGTTTGTCCTCCGGCGGCCATTCTTCCCATCCGATTCCATAGAGATTGTCCAAATACTCCTGATATCCCTGTGGTACATTCACCATAATATCCTCAAACGGCATTCGTAATGTCCTGTCATAAACAGAACGTGTTGTGCAGTCCTTTTCGTAATATCCCGTGCCTAAAACTCCCACATATTCCGAAGCATCAAACCTGTATGTATCAAAAACCGGCTGCTCGGTGTCACATATTTTTCTGAACGCATTCATATCCCCGCTACACTGGAAAAATACTTCCCGCCTTCTTGTATTAATCTTTTCATATCTTCTCATATATGCTGTTCTTTCTTTTTTATCTTTTGGGAGACCGACAAGCGGCAATATTTCTATATTTACGCCAATAAAGTGATTATAAAACGGATATTTTTCAATGAGCATTGTACCCTTGTCTGCCAAACGCGCAAATTTATAATGCCCCCATACATCATTCTGCATCATCAACGACCTGACATTTGAAATGATTATCTTCCTGAAATAACTCCAAAAATCTCTCATAATCAACATCAGGCATAAAAACATCAATATCATCATCCCATGGTATAAACCCCTTATGCCTGACGGCTCCTAGCATGGAACCTCCGCTCAGCCAGTACCGGAGATTATGATGCCCGCAGAATTGATCAAAGTAAAAAAGAATATCTTTCTCTGTTTTTTTTAATTCATCCATGGTGATATGCCTTAATGTTTTTGTCTTTTTCTTATATGCGCTATTGTTCCGGTTATACAGACAGTATATTTTTTCTTTGGCAAAATTTGTAGTATTTACAATTTTATTGATTTCATCAGCGCAATCCCCTGATGCATATAAAACAATCCAATTTTCGTCCATTGCCTCTGCCCATTCATCAACCGATAAAATCCTGATATATGCATCTGTTTTATTAAAGTAGTGTGAAAGCGCATGCTTAACACTTCTTTGAACCTGTTCTCTTCTTTCTTCATTTTCTGAAATATAACACCCAGTTTCATATCCACGGTTTGCCAGTAAAGTTCTGACAGCAAAAGAATATTCATCCAAACCCAATACTGCCAATTTACTGAAATTATTTATTCTATTCTTCTCTATCAGAGATATCAATTCGTTATTCATTCCCATTAAAATACTGTCAAAATATTCCATTTCTTTTATATCCATTCTTTATGTATTTATTTTCATAAGCCGGCAAAATTATTGTGTAATCTGATGTATTCTTCCAATCCAGTTCCTGTATAATTTCGGGAAATTTCCTTGAAGATAATCTCCAAATGTTCATACAAAATTTCTATTCCGCCCTCTGTTTTGAATGTCGGGCTTCCTCCCGGCATCATCTCGGACGAATGAAGCATAAACATCAGATAGTCACAGTCAGACTGTACATACTGTTCTATCAGATAAAGCATTTCATCCAGATTTTTCCGGTTTGGACGTAGCCAGAAGGCTCTCGCTTTTTCTTCTGACCATAGTGTAGTCACAGGAATCTCAATAATTCCCTGCCGAAAGGATATTACAGGTTCTTCCATTGAATAATCCGGTCCGGTAAAATCAGGCGTCTGCCCTACGCTTGTTGTCCAGTCCACATAAGGCGTCACAGAACAATCTGCAATGTATCCCATCTCATGTAATATTTTAAAATACGCATTGTTCATCCCCCATCTTCCTGCACGATGGACAACAGGTTTCTTTCCAAACTTTTCCTCTATACTATTTGTCATGGTTATAATCTTTTCTCTCATAACATCTTCCGGATACTCTGTCAGGTAGGAAAGACCAGCGTTTTCTCCCCTTGGCAACTCATAATAGGGTGGCGTATTCCAAGCGTGCAGGTGCATTCCTATCTCACATCTGCCCGCCTTTAAATTTTCATTCGCAAAAGATACAAACTCCGAATCATTTACCATTTCCCAATTGCAGAACCATGTCGGAATAAAATGATATTTGTTACATAAATCCTGAAATCTTGGAAGAAATTCTGCATTCCTGGTTTCCAGAAGTTTTCCCTCTTTCCATTCCCACAGATTATCCCCCTCGGTATCGATTGTTATGATAAAATATTTATTGTTTTGTCTCATAACAGCTCCTTCTATTTCACTGCATACATGCATCAATGATATCAGATAATGATATCAGTGGAATCGATGTCCTGTTTGTCAGTTTTTGTTTTATGGATTCCGTTTCATGCACCGGTGTAATTATGATACAGTCCGCATCAGGTATTGTTTCATCAGGCGTAATCAAAGGATACCTGCTGTATCGGTTGATTGCCCCAATATCAATTACACATACGATGTCTATACCACTTTCTTTAATGTCTGCCATTAAATGATTCGCCATTTTTCCTAAGCCATATATAATAATTTCTTTAATTCCCTGCATTATAAAATATTGCTTTACTGACTTTCCTTTCTCATGCAGAACCATCCATTTTTCCAATAATCTATAATAAGAAACATACATTTTTACATTTATTTCTTTCGGTTTTCGATAGCTGGCAATATTCTTTTCCCTGATTTTCTCAAATTCCTTTTGGTCTGTTTTTCTATTTAGATTATTATTAAAAATATCATCAACCCACACAGATCCAACTGCATCCGCTGAAAATTTCTGCACATTCCTGACAGCGGCTGCCGCCATCTTCTTTCTTAATTCATCATCTTTAAGCAAATGTACAATCTCACTTGCCAGCATTTCTTCCTCACGTGAAATGCTGTCCATACTGTTCTCTTCTATGTATGGAGTTATAATTCCACATTCTCCTGTCAGGGAAGATACAGTGTTTTTCTGATTATATGAAATTCCAAGTTCCTCCCTGATACCGCCGGGACTGTCACATGACACAACCGGAACACCCGCGCTTAAAGCCTCAAGGACAGAGCATGGCATTGCTTCGCATCTTGACGTCATGACAAATACTTTTGCCTTGGATAGATAATCTTGTACATTTCTTACGTTTCCTGGCATTTCCACACTGCCTTCCAGATGATAATACGCAATAATGTATTCTAATTCAGACCTTAATTCCCCATCACCCAATATAACCAGCCTGCTGTCCGGACACTGCTTCCTGACCAGACTGAATGCCTTGATTATATGCCACTGCCGCTTGATGCTATGCATCCTGCCTACTGTAATGACAGTATCGCATTTATTATTTTCCTGCGTAACCTGCATTATATGAACTGGATTATATACCGTTCTTGTAATATGATTCCTGTCTCCATAATGCATTAGCCAGTCATTCCGGCAATAGTCTGATGGAAAAGTAATTACATCTGCATATTGGTACAGATTGCAGAAAGTTTCTTCTGACCAGAATACGGATTTGTCATATTTTGCATATTCGGAATTTACGCTGTGCGTTGTGAGAATTACCTTCTCCCTGTCTTTTGATAAAATGTTAAGGTAATTTGCCAATTGCATAAAACTGATCGCAATATTAATATTATATTTACTTTTTAAGTTCTTCAACACATCTACTCTGTTCTGCAAAGGACTGCCGCCTGTCTGCGCAAACGTGTCTGCTGATACTGCAAAGCTATAGTGGACAAGTGTTCCCGCATACTTGTATTCAATATTTACATCCAAATCCGTAAAAATAAATACCTGAAATCTCCTTTTTGTAAAAACAAAGCTTAGGTCGGCGGCACAGCGCTCTGCACCTCCTCCTTGTAATGTATTAATTATTAAAGCAATATTCCGCATCTCTCCCCCTATTAATTTTAGTTTTTACAGTCATGTACATTACAAAATTAAGTTAAACTTCAAACACAATTTCTTCCAATGAAATAATGGGGCAATCTGTTTTTTTGCTAAGACTTTCTTCAATTTCTTCAAAAGAATCGACCGCTGTCACTACAACAGCATCTGCCCCTTCCGGAAACGGAGCATCCGGCGACACGATATGAATATCCATATGCAGGTCCTCCGCTTTCCTGTCAATTCCATATACAACATTTATTTCTGTAGCCCTCAACTCTTCTAAAAGCGCTTTGCCAGCATACCCCATTCCATAAACAGCTATTTTTTTATAATTATTTTTTAAGAAATAAGACGACAGGTTCTTTCCAGCCTGCTTTACCTTTACCCATTGATTCATCATATGAAATAACGCTGAAAATTTTCCGGACATCTTTTCAGCTTCCCTGCGCCTGCTCCGTTCACTCTTAATTGTAATCCTGATGCCCGCAGCAGCTCCTGCCAGTATTAATATCGCTAAAACCGCTTTTTTTTTCATCTAAATTTACTTCCTTTATCTGTACCTGCGTTGGATATTACATATTCGTATAATCTTATCAGCTTTCTGACTGCATATTCCGGCTTCAGCTTCTCTATGCGTTTTCCAGCAAGCTTTCCCATTTCCCTTTTCTCACTCTCACTCATGAATACCGCTGTCTGCATTTTTTCCAATAAATCCTGCGAATCGTTAATTCGGCAAAGCAGTCCGTTTTTACCATGTGTAATCAGCTGCTCAAAACTGGCTCCGTCTGTTCCGATGACAACTCTTTCAAAATACATTGCCTCAATACACGCATTGGACAAATTTTCCATCAATGAAGGCAGTACCACAAAGTCAGCATCGTTGATAACAGGATATAACTGTTTGTGTTCCAGGGCATTTGATATTATTATTTTGTCAGCATATTTTCCTGCCTTTTTCTGTAATAATTGGATTGCATCTTCTCCGTTTATGTTGTCTGTATTTCCTATAAAAGCAAAATAATAATCCGTATTTTGCCCTAAAAACTTTTCAAGTATCTCTGCAATCACCAAAATTCCTTTTTCCGCATATAGTGTTCCAAAAAATAACACATATTTTTTCCCTTTTAAATTGCACTCGTAAAATTGATTGTCATATTCCTGTACATCATTTATAAAGGGAGTTTCGATTACTTTTACATTTCTATGGCAATCTGCTCCGAATGCAACTGCATTGTTTTTACAGGGTGAGAAAACTGCATTGCATCTACATGAAGACAATCTTTCAAAAAATTCCATAGTCTTCACGGTTATTGGTGAAAATGTCTGGTATGATGAAAAAGCCGTCTTTGCATACGACGACAGCCTTAACACTGCCGGAGTATTTCCATGATAAAGCAATGCAATTCCATATAGTGATGTAAATTGAATGATGTCAATATGTATTTTTTTTTGAAGCTCTTTTATTTTCTGATTTAAGATGTAACCTACCCGTAGTGCTGACAATGCATAATTAAGTGCCTGCGACTTATAGCTGTGATATATCCGTACTCCTACTGTATAGATTTTAATGCCATGCTCTACCCTGTAATTATCCCGGCTTCCTGCAGCCAGAATAACCGGCTTATGTCCCAGTTGTATTAGTGACAGCGATACGCGGTATAAATAATTAGGAAAACCCGTTGTAGGTTGACCCCGCCTTGGGTAATCTGTCGATACGAACAGGATGTTCATTTAACTCCCTCCCCTGACATTCAAAGCATATTATATTTTATCTACTATCTGCCTTACATATTTTTCATCAGAACACTCATCTATACTCCGCATACTTACTTCCGCAACCATTTTCCCTGATATTGCAGTTCTTTCCCTTACTGATTTTACATACCAGTCATATTCGTTATCTACCTGACCGATATCAACCGCCTGAAATCCCTCATTCGCTAAATCATATGCCATAACTGTGGCTGTTGGTCCCAGAGATATGCATATTAAGTCACTTTTCACAGCTATTTTTTTTACGGCTTTTAAAATGTCTGAATACTTCCCCCATGAATCTTTGGCAGGACATAAAATACGCCGTATGTTTTTTGCTGTCTGAAATAAGTCATTTCCTATCCCATTTCTTGCATATTCTCCCTCCACCAAAATGATGTTTCTGTCTTTCCATAATTCTTTGAAAAGCGGGAAAATTGTATCTGCATTTTTTCTGTTTTTATACATGATATATGGTCTTGTTACATACGCATCATAATATTCCGACTGCATTCCAATCATCTGCATAATTTCTTCCCTTGTATCTTTTGTCATATAGCTTCTGATGCCATCTGCCGCTTCCTCTGTATACTTTTCCAAATTTCCAAAATTATCCGCTACTGCTAATGCTATGTTTTCCTTTCTGGAATTTAAAACTTCCTTCAACTTTTCTGCAAGCTTGCTCTCCGGTTTCTGAAACCATGGTCTTTCTTTCATCCGCATCATTTCAAATTCCCCATCACCAAATCTGCACAGGGAAATTTTCTCTGCTATTATTCTTTTTAGAAGATCTTCCGCAGGTTTTATTTTAGGAGTTTCATAAATCCCCCATTCGTAGGGTACATTCTCCAGCCGCGCTTTTAACATATCATTCTGGCGCTTCATTTCTTCCCAAAGCGGAATCTGATAATATTTCATGAGATTAATGAAACCGCATTTTCGTACTCTAACTTCTTCATCCATATTCCAAAAACAAATAATCTTGTTTTTCTCCAGCCCGAATTTTTCGATATCTTCGTTTATTTTCTGATATTGTCTAATGGACACAATGATATAATCATAATTATATTGACCAATTTCATTAATATGGAATGTCAAATATTTTCCCTTCCATAGTTTTTCCTTATCCGCATTCCTGTCTATCACGCCTGCAAATTCACACGCATCTAAGATAATCATATCAAACATAATATCTGCATATTTTCCAGTTCCCCACATATATACGATTGGTTTCATTTTTTACGCCTTTCTGCAAAAGATACCGATGGGGCATGAAACCCTTTGTTTCATCCTTCTCCACACTCCAATATAACGGCACTAAGATTCATTCCATCGTTATCGTAAAGGGAGGACTAATCCTTTTCTCTTTTTCAACCAGAACAATGCTGTCATAATAATGTATTCCGCCCATAAACATTGTTCCATATTCAGGTTGTATTTCATCCGTTTCTCTGATATGATACGCATTGATTTTATCTATCAGTCCTTTCGTATACTCTATATAGCTGCCGGAATTTTTGTAACCTCCCCCATACTCTTTCCAATAAGACGTATGGGTATCTTCGCACAAATACAGCCCACCCTCTGACAAATGTTGGAACATACAGTCAAATGTTGTTATCTGTTGCTGCATATTGTGCCCTCCATCATCTAACAGAATGTCAATTCTTGGATATTTCTGTTTGATGTATTCCCAAAATTGGGGATCTTCCTGAGATCCGATTTCAATCTTAACCTGATCTTCCTCAAATTCCCTGCATGTTTCCATGATATCAATTCCAATAATTGTTGCTTTAGGTCCAAAATACTCTTTCCACATCTGCAGAGAACCCCCCCGGAATACCCCTATTTCGCCGATAACAACATCCGTTCCGCGAAATTGCGAAAACCATTTATCATAGACGTTGAAATATGTAACCTGTTTCAACATAGACCTGTGTCCGTTTTTCCTAAAATACCGCCATAAATCATTATTTTTGTATACATTGTCATATAAAACCAAATAAAATTCCCGTGGTGTAAGGATTTTATCGTGACAATGACAGCTTCTTATCTTCTGTAAAATTTCTTCTTCATATCCAGCTGCACATATTAAAGCATAATCACATTCTATTCCACACCATTGTTCTGGCAAATACACCTGTATATCACAAAAAATTCCTGTTCCTGTAACAAAAGAATCCGTAACGCCTGCAATCTTTACCATTCTTCTGTCAATAAAGTTCAATAGTTTTTCAGCTCCTAAACCCATTCCCCAGATTTTTATTATCATTATTCCTGCAATCCTTTCTGTATTCATCCCACATCCTGCAATTTATTCAAAGAATCGTTTCCGGTGCAATTACTTTGGACACTTTCATAATATCTGCTTTTGATATTCCTGCAGCCTCCAAATCAGCTTGTATTTCTTCACAATAATCCGTTGCAGTGATTAGAATCCCCATCCCACCAGCATAATTTTTTTTCAGTGCCTGAGGCGAAATAACTCTCATTGAATGAAAACAATACTCCTTGCCCGCAGCTTTCTTATCGCAAAACACAATCTTTTTACCAAACTGCTTAAATACAGGATAAAGCTTTTCCGCTATGTAGCCTGTCCCATAAACAGCAATACAGGTATGTTTTTCCATAAAATTAACATACTTACATAGCTCTGCAATTCTATTGTTTACCCCCCCGACTTGATACGTGGCATGAAAACTTTTTCCTTCTATTTCCCTCCATTTTTTTGCAAGATAGTACGTCCCCGCAGAAGCCGTATATAAAAGGGTTTCACACTTTGACAGGCAGTAGGTGATAAAAAGATATTTTTCTCCCCATGCACGGCGCTCTCCTTCTTCTATTGACAAGAGATCTGAAACCAGCACGAATTTATTCCTTGAATAATCATAGTTTATTCTTTTCTGCTGAATGCCAATCAATCTGTCCTGAAAGAAATTTTTAAACGCATCCCAATATCTGCTTTCTTCCGTAGCTAAAAAAAGTCCGTCATATGCTTCCTCTCTCGTTATCCTGTCGCATTCCATTATCATTGCTTCTTCCGTTTGCTCTGAATACCTGATTAAATCTGAGCCTCTGGCAATCATCCCCAAAACCCTTTGATGCTTCAAAAGTTCTGGCATATTTTTAGAAAATTTTTGAACAATTTCCTGTTTCAAACATATTCTTGGTTCTTTTTTGAAAATCTCTCTTCTCATATATGGCGTTACGGCAAACCCCATTCCCATATGGTTTTCTTTCAACGATATCACACGCTTACTGCACATTGCTTCCTTAACTGTAATAGATGATAACGGCTCAAAATAATATTCCCACATATTATCTTCCGGGCTGTCCAAATATTGGTTATCTCCCGTAAGATTTACAACCGGATACCATCCTCTTTCCCCTGCCATTCTCGCATATGCCGTAACAGCTTTTACGATATCTCCCATCCCATTTTTAGAGCTTTCAAACTCTATGAGCAATATTGTTTTATCCTCATTCAATGAACCATAAGAACTGACTTTCCTTGCCCAGCACAGACTATGCATCAAGTTAATGCTGTTATATATATTCGTCACAAAATCAGGCACTTTCCCATCATACCATCCGCCATCGGATAATATATACATACACTTTCCCAGATTTTTAGGAACTTCAGAAATCGAAGAGTAAAACTCTACCCCGTCCTGCCAAAACATGGTTGCATAGTTGTCTAGATAAATAATTGTTTTCCCCGGATACACTTTTTTTAAAAATTCTGTAATACTCCACGTATATTCTTCCACCTCGTAAAAAACAAAGATATCTGCGGAATCGAGCAATGTTGTGTCAAGCAGCTCTTTCTCCTGAATCAGATCGCATCCATCGTAATTTGTAAAAAACCGCCGCTTAGTCCTACCAAAATCCACATAATCCGTTTCGTTTTTCAGATAAAAAAGAATCTCACCCTGTTCATTTTTGACAGGCATGATAGTCCTGCCGTCTTCCCATGCATTTCTGCTTTGCCTGAAAATGTCTTTGCAGAATGGCATAAACGCATTGTCTTTAAACAACACACTATCTATCTCCAAACCTTGTCTTATTTCAATAGTATCTCTACATATTTTTATCATTTTTCCTTTCGTTTACCTTTCGTTCGCTTTGCTCTGCAATTGAACAATCATTACCCCATTTTACAATATTGCCCAATATAAGTATTGGTCCTGAATATATGGTCTGCAAATCGTTTTTAATACACTCTGCGTTTTCTAAATTTGTCACAATAATTGCATCAACATCATTTTTTATACTGTTTTGGGTAACGATAGGAATATTTCCGTAACGTCCTCTAGCCTTATCATCAATGATATATGCCACTTCAATTCCCATATTTTCTAATTCCGAGCAAAGACATTCACAGGAATGATTTTTCCCGTACACTGCAATTTTCTTATAACCATTGTCTGCTAAACATATAAAAATCTCCTCTCCATTTATCTTTCTGTATAACCACTGTGTTGAAAAAAGATAAAGTAAAGAATTTTTTTCACTTAATTTTATCAATTCTTGTAAACGTTTTTTCTCAACCTTGACATATAAGACAAGTATAAAAATAATTAAAACAGATATCTTACGTTTATCCATCAGATTTTTCACTCTTTTCATATGCCAATGTTCTTCCTTTTTCCCATTCTTTTTAATAAATAATCAACAATTGCTATCATGATGTATTTATTTCTGTAAAAATATGCACTGAACATATTATTCATCATAATTTTTATATCATTAACAATTTTTTGCCTTACTGTAACACCAAAATACCCTTTATATTTACTTAGCAGATAATAATAATTCCGATTAAAATAATAAATTTGATATCCATTTGACTTGCGGAATTGAACTTTATGCCATACCCATACATCTGGTAAATATTTCATTTTTACACCTGATTTGTACATTCTAACACTTAATTCACCATCCTCACAGTACATGAAAAATGCTTCATCAAACATACCTATTTTGGCGAATATATCTTTATGTATGAACATACAGCACCCCACCATATAAGAAACATATTGAGTATGTGTTATGTTATCATAATGTCCTGTATTCCAAAATAAAGCATTTTCCCTATCCATCTTTCCACCCGTATACCATATTACTTTCTTTTGCCTGTCACTATAGATTGCAGGAATGACTGCCGTATTTTTATCAGCCTCCTCAACCATTCTGGAAACAAGATTCTCATCCATCAACTCGGTATCGGTATTTAATAATAACAAATAATCAGCTTGATCTTCAATTGCCTTTTTGATACCAATATTATTTCCACCTGTAAATCCCATATTTTCTTTTAATGTAATTACTCTGACAGATGAAAATTCTTTTTTAATCATCGAAACTGAAGCATCAACAGACGCATTATCCACTAAAAAAATTTCAATATTGGCATACGTTTGCTTCATTATGCTGTCTATGCATTTTGAACAATATTTTTCCCCATTATAATTCACTAATATGACAGCTACCTTATCCAAATCAATTCCTCATTTCTTTCTAAAATAAAACAGACCAAATCTTCCACCACCCAAAGAATAGTCATCATCATACTTGTTAATTGGAATATTATATTCTATATATCCATCATGCGTACAAGAATATTCCATCAGCTCACATCCATTAAATTCATGAATAATAGTAGATGCATAAAAAACCCTATGTGCATTAAATTCTATATGCTCTTTGCCAACAGGAACACTAATGTATAAATTTCCCCCTGATTTCATCTTTCTGACAATTGCCCTGAAACATTTATAACAGGCTTCTGGGTCAATAGAATCTCCATATCTTCCCATGCCAAAATGTTCCAATGAGCATAATGCAGAAAGACTTTCTATGCTATTGTTTGATATGTTTTCAAGGCTCGTAGCATCCGATTGTATAAAATTCAAGCCATCAACCGACCTATCTAAAGGTCTGATATCTATTAAATTTACTTTATCCCGAAAAGACAATAAGTGAGCTACAAAGCCATCAATTCGTGAACCTATATCATAATGTATTTTAGGATTATTTTTATAAATTTTTCTGGCTGCCCACAAATCCTGCCAAAAATAACTGCTTATGCTACCTGCCTGATTGAATTTATCTTTAAATATTGGATATTGGTACTCCTCATGGATCTTCATGCTTTCTCTAGTGTTCATTTCGTCAAATTGTCTGGCATCCTTTTCAACCCAATCATTTGTTTCTCTCCCAAACTCCTTGCATATATTTTCATACATTTCATTTGTGAAAGTTTCTTTTACCAGATTAAGATTGTAATTTATATCCTGTACAAATTCTGATGCTTTTACTGCACATATTTTTTTCTTGTCAATGCCATTTACCTTACAGCTATAAAATATATTGGCATGATATTGTGTAGAAACTGCTATAACAATTACATCACATTCCTTAGGATATTCTTTTGGGCTGTATACGTTCTTTCCATTATATGTATCTTTAGATTTAATAGTTTCAATATAGCCTATTATATCTGCCCCTCTTAGATATGGTTCTATTCTCTTACATATTTTACCTGTTCCCCAAATCAATATTTTTTTATTTACCTCCATCTGTCCTCCTCAAAATCTTTAAACCTCTCACAAACAGTTATAGTCATCTATCTTATATGCCTCCACCATATAACCAAAACATAATAGTTCATTTGAACCTTTATCTTGTTTCGATAATTTTTCCATAAGCTTTATACTTCCCATTAAATTTATTATTTCTTCCCTGTTTATTTCTAAGTCGCAATATTTTTCTGCTATATCGTTTACCCTGCATAATTCCTGTCCAAGCCATTCAAAATAATTTCCATATGGCGTTATACTCTTTATTGCAAAACCAAAATCTTTTAAATTTTCCAAATACCAAAATTCACTAAAACCATTTGAAAAATAATAAGGTGCCATATGTGATAAACTACAGAATGGAGCAGTAAGAAGTAATTTGCCTTTGGTTTTTATTACTCTTGAAAACTCTCTCAATGCTAAAATAGGATTTTTTAAATGTTCAAATACTTCTGTACAAAGTATCACATCTATTGAGTTATCTTCTAATGGCATATCAATAATATCACAGCAAATATTTACTTTGCTGGTATCCCATTTATCAGACTGCAATCCTTTGTCAACCTCGCATGGAATATATTGTCCAAAGTCTTGTGCAATATAGCGAAATCTTTCACAGTGCGGGGCATAACGCATTTCTCCTGCACCAGCGTCAAGCAATACTATGTTATCTTTTAATTCTGATAACTTAGTAATTACCCATTTATCGCGTATCTCAGAATTTGGAAACCTTCCCAATATATCATCAATAGAAATTATCTTTTCTTCGCTTACCCCCCCGATTTCTAAAAGTTCTAATTTTATTTCAGAACCATATTTTCTACTTGTAATAAAAATATAATCAAACTGTTTAGATGGAATATCTTCAAGAGCAATGAAAGGCTGCACATCTTTCATATTTTTATCACTATAGCCTATAATATCAAATTTACTCTCAATAAATTTACGCTGTTTTTCATATGATTTACCAAGTCCATATACTATTACTTTATCCATTTTCTGAAGTCCTCCTATATAAAATCAATTTTATATCTATTTATTCCAATTGATTGCATTCATATAAAAAACTCACATCCGAATCCAATTTGGCGGACATATATCTGGAAACTCATATGTTTTAGACCACTTTTTTGGAGCGATAACAATTTTATCCACATTTTTATTTAGCCATGCTCCCCACCAACTGAATGTACTATTCGCAATAATATTATGACTGCAAAAACTCATCAGGCACATATCATACCAGTTTTGATATTTATCAAACATACCAGAATCTATATACATAGCATTTTCTTTTAAATAGTGATTTTTTACCCATAATATATCATCTGAAAAAAAGCAAAATCTGCAATTTTCTATCTGTCGTTCCATAAATTCCATTGCCTGCATATAATATTGCTCTGTACAAACATCTCCCAACGCAGAATAATACTTAGGCGAAAGATAATCCCCACGCCTTACATGCACACTTACTATATTCTTGCTGTTTTCAAATTTCTCACACCATTTTTTTAACTGATTATCAGCATTCAAATTAAATTCAAAATCTTTTAATAATTCTTTTCTCACTAAACTGGCAAAATAGTAGTTCTGATGTAATCCCTTTATAATTCCAGCGTCAATTTCCAATAGTTTTTTATCAATTTCATTTTTATCCTTATTTTCAATTATAAATTTGTTTTGCACTTCTCCATTTGCATATCTTTTTAACAGTTCACATTTCTGATTAGTGCTACATATTTCTAATTTTATGTTCTGAAATACCTTTGTAAGTTCAAATATACCTTTTTTCGGCAGTAAATAATCATCCAAATCAGCATATACATTTTTATTCATAATTGAATAATTTCTCAATAGCGCGTATTGAAACATTTGATTTCCTAACCCGCCTCCAAAAAATATAATAATGGATGCATCACTCAATAATATTTCTTTAGAATCAGGAACTTCTATTTTCTTTATTGTCTTCTCATAAATCCCAAAATAAGATATCTCTTTTATTTTGTAAATTTCTTTTAAAACTCTTTCTATATTTTCATTCTGCTTAACAGCAATCACTACCATTACTTCTTTTTCACGCAGTACTTTCGGAGGATATACTTCTATTCCGTTTTTCAATGTTCCCCATTTTTCAGGCGCACTATCTATATATCCCAGTACCTTACTTTCCTCTTTATAATAGCAATATGCCAATTCTCCCCATGTGCCTGCCCCCCAAATATACAGCTCTTTTTTCACATATATCCTCCTCCATCATTCCACTTCAAAATCTAACAAATTTTCCCAAAATTGATAGTGTTTATCCATATTACATTTTTCTTTCAACTCAATATGAGCTTTCATTCCTTTGTCAAGTAATTGTTCCCTGTTTTGTTCGAGTTCTACTATCCTGTCTGCTATTGCTTTATAATCTCCAATATCAACAATATAACCATTTTCTCCATTCCTGATATCATCATGCACTCCCGAAGTATTTGTGACGACTGGCACAGCCCCATATGCCATAGCTTCCGCAATAGATCGTGAACGGCCTTCAAAGTCAGCAATATTAATGCAGATATCCTTATTATTCCAAAACCGCCCCAATTCCTGCTTATCCAGAACACCTATAAATCTTACTTTTTCCTGAAGATGCTTAGCAATGATAAATTTTTGCATTTCGGGTAGATAATTTCCAGCCCCAGCCAGTTCAAAATAGTAATTGACTTTTCGCACTTCTAAAACTTCTATTAATTTCTCCATTAAATCCATTCGTTTTTGCAATATAACTATCCTACCTGCATATCCCAATCTGATAGGTTGCTGCCTGCTGACTGTATAAGAATGTGTAAACTCCTTTGGGCAGTTTACCGGACAAATCATTGTATGCACTCTATGCGCTTCAATACCGCGTTTTATCATTTCCTTCGTAATATCAGAGCTGACACATACATAAGCATCTACACATTTCTGAAAATCCATATATTCCTGGTATATATCCGCATTCGCATTCCTGATTCCAGAAATAATCTTTATTTCATTTGAATATAGTCCTTTTACAATCTGTCCAGCAAACACTTCATACGGAAAGCTCGTTACCAACACACATGGCAGATGTTCTTTCAAACAAACCACCAATTTTTTTATATTTTCTATAGCGTATAGATTTTCAGCATCAATATCTACATATAACATATGGTCTTTCAACATTGGATTGACCTTTATTTCGTCTTTTGGAGACAGGATATAAGTATTTTCTCTTCCTTCCTCCAAAAATTTCGTACAGATGTCCTTTGTCCATTCTTGCACGCCGCCAAGTACCATTCCTGCCAAACAGGCAAAAATGACAGAATATTCTCGCAAAACATTTTTTCTACATACAGAGTCCAACCCTAAACATCCAGAAAAATCTGCTTCAGCATAAATCTGCTGTATTAGAGTGTTATAAGATATCTCCCGCACTTTTCCTGTAAAAATCTCTGTTATATCATTTCTGATACCAGCTATATCAAGTATAGGAGTGATACAAAGTATTATATTATTCATTCCCCGTAAGGTTTCAGGTGCTTCTATCTGATGAGCACCAATACAAGTTCCCCAAAGCTGACAGTTCCCGTCTAATATTACACTTATCTCCCACCCACAAGAATCCATAAGCGCCACCAGGTTTCTTCCACGTTTCCCAGCTCCATAAATAACTAAATTTTTTATCATAAAATTCCCTTCTATATCACCCCATCCAGCATTGATACCATTTTTGATAAATATAATATGTCCATATAATTCCAAAATGCCCCTTCATCTTTCGTTCCTGTTCAGGCTTCAAATAATCACAAACGATTTCATATGTGCGTTCAGGGTTAAATATCCCTTGCCTTTTAAGATATTCAGGATGACTCAATTCCAACAGTTCCTCTTTTAAATATGTATTTAGCAAATGGTTTGCTGGAATATTGAAACCAGATTTTGGCCTGTCCACTAATTCCCGTGGAACATATCCATATAAAATATCTCTCAAAATACGTTTGCCGCCATTTCCCCACATTTTAAACGAATAAGGCAGCCTGAATACATATTCTATAACACTCTTATCATAAATAGGGCAACGTCTCTCTATCCCTGCATACATGGTAGCTCTATCCTCTTTTACAAGCTCTAACTCCACAGTGTAAGTGTCCAAATCCAAGAGACTTCTTCTTGCACCATAATTTTTTTCCTGATATCTGTCTTCTATTTCAAAATAAAATCTGTTATTATTAACTGGCTCTGCAAGCATTTCATTTATTGTATGAAACATACTAACCGCACCAATTTGTGTTGCTGCCTTTTCATTTTTATCCATTGAAACAAGCCTTAACTGAAATGGTAGGTTATTCCAAACTTTCATATTTTTTATAAGTGGAATTTTTTTACTATAATAAATCATTCTCCCTAGTAACGCTTTCCTTTGAGCCTCGTCAAGCGCTGAGTAAATACTGAGTCCTCCCATAAAAAGTTCATCTCCTCCAACTCCTGTCAAAATAACGTCATTCTCTTTTTTAGCCTCTAACGCCATCGCAAGCGTTGGAATGGTAGCATAATCAGCAATTGGTTCCGCATTCTTTTTAATAATTATATCTAAAATATTTAACATTTCCTTGTCACTCATACATATATTCTCATGCTCTGTGCCAAGATGCCTTGCCACACGCTTTGCGTAAATGCGCTCATCAAACTTCTCATCTTCAAACCCCATACAATATGTCCTTATTTTTTGAATCGAATTTTCCTGCATCAATGCACAAACAAGCGAAGAATCATAACCTCCACTAAGAAAAGCGCCTGCTGATTCTGTATCTTTCATCCGTTTTCTAACAGCTTTTTGCAATAATGTCAATAACTCATTTTTAGCTTCTTCATAATCTGTGATTAATTGCTTTTGTCCCTCTATGTATGCATCTCCGATTGTCCAATATGTATGCTCCAATAAGACACCTTCCTGCACCTTGATGAAGTGTCCTTTCTTTACTTTATATATTCCTTGAAAAGCCGTATCCGGCTCCTGAAAATACCAGTGGTAAAGATATGATGCAAGTATGTCTCTGTTTGGTTTCTTTCTCACATTCTGAAATGCTATAATTGCCTGTATCTCCGACCCAAAAACAAGATTCTGATTTACATCATAATAATAAAATAGAGGTTTTTTCCCCATATGATCCCTGCACAAATACAGTGCATTATCCCGTTTATCAAAAATCACTATCGCAAACATACCATCTATTCGGCTTAAAAATTCTATTCCCCACTTCAAATACGCTGCAATCAATACTTCTGCTACACCTTTTCCTCGCCACGCAAAGCCCGCTAAATCACTTTTTATGGCATCTACATTATAAACAGAACCATCATATGCCAATAGTATCCGTCTGTCCTCTGACCATAATGGTTGTATATTTTCTATTGTATTATCCTGAATATTCAATTTCGTATACGCAATACCAATATTTCTTGTATCTGTCTTCATATACGCTTCCCCATATCCATCCGGACCACGATGCCTTAATGTCTTACTCATATCTTTAAGACAGTCACTATTTACATCATCTCTACAATAAAATCCACAAATTCCAGCCATACGTACTTATTCTCCTCCTCAAATATCCATCGCTAGTAACTCGGATATTATTTAACCATTTAATGTATACTACCCAATCCGCAAGTTTGCTCCGCTGCTGGTATCGGATAATTCCTTGCATCAGCGCCACGGCAATGATTGCACATATCCAAATACCCCTTTTTTGAATATCCCAATTGAAACGCTAGTAATTCTTCTTTATAACTGTCTTCTGGCAAAGCATCCAAATCCAAATAATCATCTCTTCCAAGATGAAATCCAAGATTATCTGATATAGAACGAGCCATCACACAAAAATACAATCTGTTCCCGCGCACTTCCCTGCAAGGTGTTTTGCATATGTCAAACACTCTTATCAGATCTTCTTCTGTTGCTTTACGATTTATATATTCAAATCCATAATCTATCCATTCTTTTTCTGCTTTTCCCAGATAATATGCTATTTTGTCATTTTGCAGTCTTTCTATCAGTTTTTCATGTGAAACCTTTAATCTTGGCATGGAATTCGTATAATTTGAAATTCTAAAAATTACATTATATCTTCCACACACATTCAATATTTCCTGTTTTGGAATAATTGTTCCATTTGTAGTTATCGAATAAATACCTATTTGGTTACGGTATTTTTGCCCTATGTACTCTATCGCTTTTGACAAATCCTCATATAAAAGCGGTTCTCCGCCAATTAACACAAACTCATGAATATAATCCACTTTCGCAAAAAAAGAGTCTGCACTTTTATATACATCTTCTAATGGCATATCCGCAGCGTTATTACTAACAGCGTAACATCCATGTGCACATTTTTTGCATTTCAGTGTACAGCGCTCTGTCAGTGTTATTTGTGCAATTGCCATAAAAGATTTATTATATTTATATATTGAAATAATTGGGAAGTAATAATTTCTAAAGTCCTCATACATACAAAAATCTCTGCCTTCTTTTAAATTACTATTTTTTAACAATTCGATAACATCTTTCTGATTTTTCTGAGATACAGCAACAATTAAAAAAGTGTCAAAAGAAAGATTTATGTACTCATTCAAAGACAGCACTGATGCCTCCAAATACCCACAGTGCTGCTTTCTGGTATCATTATCAACAAAACCTTCAAAACAACTATATTTATCCAAAAGAATTTTCAATTCGCTCCCTAAAATTCCTGCCCCAAAAACGTAAAATTTCTTATTTTTTATCACTTCTATTTCTTTTTTCTTATTGGAACTATCCCATTTTTCTATTCTCATACGCTTCTCCCTGCTGTTTCCTTCATGTATCCAACCTGCATTTATATTGTTTTTCCAATAGATTAACTAATTCCCATCCTACGTCGTTATACAAAGCAGCATTTAGATTCTCTGGTATAATTCCATAACGGCTTAATTCATCTGTATATAAAGGACTTCTAATTGGAATTACATAAATATTTTTTACCTGTTCAACAAAAATATTTTCAATCTTGGACAATATATTATTTTTTGATTGAATATCTCCTTTATTTTTATAACCATATAATTGATTCCCTCTTCTGTAATATTCCGACAATCTATTCTGGATGAGTATATATTTACAATGACTGTTACTATTCAACAAATTAGCCATACAGCTTATCGCTTCATTTATCAATTTCCAATACTCATCGCTGCCCAAAACTATTTTTTTGACCTCATCATCTATGCCTTCGATTGTAGCTTCATCAAATGCATCGCTTTTTGTGATATACCCGACACCTTTAATTTCTAAAATATCAAATAAACTTGGAATAAAATCTAATATCAAATAATCAGAATTATTCAAGATATCATCTAACTTACCATACAGTTTTGATCGAATATCCCACTCTACAAAATTTTTTCTAATTATATTATCATGTAAGACTTTTATATCTAACTTACCTCGCATGGGTAAAAACTGGCTTATGACACTTGAAAACGCATAATGTTCCTGTATCATATATTGCGCGCCTATCAGCTTATCTGTTTCCCATTTACTTGCAAAACTCCCAAAAACCGTAATATTTATATGATATTTTTCCTTCCATTGCGGAAAATTAGTATTTAAAAATACCATATATTCATTTATCAATGTTTTATACTTTTCAGATTGAAATTTAAACATATTTAGATACCCCATAATTCTTCTTACAAAGTATTTTTCTAATATGTCAAAATTCGGTTCAAATAACTCTCTGCGCTTTAATTCTTCTATCGAAAAATTATATGCTAATACCACATCACTATAATTTCCCATCTCTGTTGTAATACTTCCGTCCCTATTGTATCTGTAACAATATAAATCATCTTGTATAAAGCTAATTGAATCCGTCAGCAAGAATAAAAGTGGGTGCAATGATGAATCTTCAAAGCAGTAGGGAAAGAAAAAAAGATTATTTTTCTGCCAGAAGCTCTTTTTAATAACTTTACCTCCTGCTCCAACAGCGCCATATAACAATACCTTACTCTTTAAATTGTCATCTACATTAAAACTACAATATTGAGTTGAATACATATATTCGTTTTCTGTTTTATAGTATTTCGTATTATAAAGTAAGATATCCTTTTCATTTTTATCAATTTCTCTTACAATTTTTTCAATGCAGTCATTAATCAGCCAATCATCCGAATCAAGGAAGAGGATATAATCACCTTTTGCAATATCTATTCCCTGATTTCTTGCGTTCCCTAGACCTTTATTCTCCTGACCAAAATAGCGAATTCTGGAATCATTCTGTTCCCACATTCTACATATCTTTGATGAATTATCCGTCGATCCGTCATCAACCAATATTATTTCGAATTTTGAATATGTTTGCCTTGTTACGCTTGCAATACATGTATCCAAATACATTTCAACATTATATACTGGGATAATTACAGAAATTTTTACTTCACCCATTAAGTTCTTCCTCTCAAACAGCTCCCTATTATGTACTAGAATCCTGTCAGCATAATACTAATGCCATCCCCAATTGGATATTTTTGTATTCTCCCCCCACATTCCGCAACAAATTTATCAACTGCTTCTTTTGGGCCTTCAAAGTTTTCGGCAAAATAATCATGTACTAAAATAACTGCTTTATGAATCATTTTATCTTTGAAGAACCATAATCCATTATATGTAGGTTCGTATAAATCTAAATCCAAATTTACAAAGCAAAATCTACTGTTTAGCCCTTCTGCTGTTTCCGGAAAATAACCTTTATGTATTATACATTGTTCCGGAAATGACATCTTCCCCATCACTTCTGTAATAGAGGTATTGCTATAATCGCCTATCTGTGCCAAAGAGTAACCTTTTTCTCTTTCAATATCCCTTGCATCAAATCCTTCAAATGTGTCAAATAAGTGTAATTTTCTATTTGGAAAACAACAATTGATATGCCTTGCAAAATCTCCTTCAAATACGCCTGCCTCCGCACACTCAGCCGCTACATCATATTCATCATTAAATTTCGCCAAACTGCTTAAAAAAATTTCTCTGATTCTTAATGGTTCATCAACATAAGATGTAATAATCCTTGTTTCACTGATTCCCATGTCTATTAACTGTTTTTTTATGCTTTGCATCCCTGGCGCAGAAGTAATAATGACATAATCATACTCCATTCTGTTTATGCACTCATTTGGTGAGTAGACACATACCCCCCCACATGATTTCGTTCCCCATTTCTTAGAATCATTATCTGTAAATGCAATCACTTGATATTTTTGAATTATTTTCGGATATAGCCTTATAGCTCCACCTGCAGCCCCAAAACAAATTACTTTTGTCAATTTTCATTCCTTCTTTCATCAATCCATTCTATAAATTCTCTTACTGCACCATATCCCCCCAATGCTATAGTTATATAATCCGAAATCTCCTTTATTTTTTCAACAGCATCATTCGGACATCCTTTAATCCCCACGCGTTCCATACATTCATAGTCGTTCATATCATCTCCTATATATGCTGCCTCTTCTAATGAAACTCCCAATTCCCTTAATATTTTTTTCATATCTTCAATTTTATTCTTACTGTTCTGCATTATCCTATTGATACCTAATTCCCTGCACCGTTCAGATACGATTTTTGATTCACGCCCTGTTATCACTATTGGGATAATCTCCATTTTAGGAAGCATATCATGTATGGCATAGCCATCTTTCACATAAAAACGCTTCATAATTTCTCCATGATTTCCCATGTACATGCCTCCATCTGTTAATGTCCCATCTACATCCATAAAAAGCACCTTTATCTTTTTACACTTTTCATCCACCTTAACCTACCTCTCATATATGCTCGGAGTCAAACAGCTTACCATAATTTTTCCTGCCACCCTGTTTTTATACTGTTCAAACAACCGTCTCACTTCTCTATTTGTTTCCATATAACTGTTGTCTTTTTTGTGGTTAGGAAATGTCTCATCTATATAGTTCTCTGTATTTTCTTTTAATCCATCAAAACCCGCTAGACATATTTCCTTTACATTTAACTTCTTTAAAAGATTCAAAAGCATGATTGTACTGTTATCATATAAAATACTATCCTCACTAATCAACGAAGAATAATCAACAATGTAAGTACCTTCTGTATTTGTATGTATATTAGAAACAACAATACATTTTTCACGTTCAACAGAACCACTTATTTTTTCCCAATAAATCGTATTAGCATAAAAAGCATAATCAATCGCTAGATTCTTGGGTATAAAATTAACGCTTATAATAAAAGGATGTTCTTCTTTTATATATTTACTAATTCTGTCATAGTATTCTTTTACAGACTTACCTGGAGCAAGAACCAATACTTTTTTATGTTCTATTTGACTCTTTAAAAATTTGATAGTTGCTGTATCATCTGTCAGACATCTATTATAATTCCTATAAATTCTTTGAATATTATCATAATCATACCTCTGTCTTGTATTCTCATCTATGCTAGAAATAATATACTTAATATCCTTACTATTTAGCCTGTATTTTTCAGTCAAATATATAATATTATTAGGATGGGATCTATATATACCTGCCATAAACGCAGGTATAGAATATCCCCATACATGCTCTTTTTTTAATGGATACAAGTTCCTATCAATTGTATCTAAAATGATATCTATATCATAATCATAATCCTTTTTTCTTACTAAATAATCAACTATCAATTCTGTATTAAGGTTTCCTGCACACTTCCCCATTCCATTTAATGTGGAATCTAAAATTATTTTCCTTTTCCCATCAGCCATTTTGATTATTTTCTGTGCAAAAGCAAATGACGATTGAAAGTTATTGTGTGAGTGAATATCAATGCGGATATCCTTATTAAGGTTATAATCAATTATGCTGTAAAAATGCGTAATATCATCAAGGTACATACCACCATAGGTATCAACTATTCCATAACTATATGGTTCTATTTCATTCACAAATTCAATTATGTCAAGCAATTCCTTATCTGAATATGCCAGAGTATTCACCCCTTGGATAAATAACTCATATCCCTGTTTTTTTACATACATAAGAGACTTTCTTAGCTCATCTCTTTGACTGTCAAATTGTACTTTTGTAAATCCCACTCTAATTCCCGTAACAGAATTTCCGCTGCATTTTTCTAAACACGAAAAATCATACATACCAAAATCAATAAAAGCTGCATACATTGTTTCTTTCTTATTTAATGGTATAAATGGTATAATTTGATCCGTCTGTGTAAAAAATGTTGAGTTTTCTGTATAATGTACAAGATTACAGCTGCGTAAAAATCCTATTTCAACAATGTCAATATTTGCATCTGTTAAATCTCTTGACAGTTCGAATATCATGTCGTTATTAAATTCACAATTAATTATACGTCCACCATCTCTTAATGTACAATCAAGTACCTGCACGTTTTTCATTTTTATATTCCTATTCTTTTTCCAAATATTGCGCAACTACCTTTGCAAACTCAAAATCTTCTTTTGTGTCAATATCTACTGCCTCCAAATGGTTAAGGACGCACATATATGGATTTTTACCAATACGCTGATGATACTTTGTAAAAACTTCCTTCCTGAATATAAAAAACGCTCCTGTTTCCATATAGACAGGCTCTAAATTCTGTGTCGTAACAATATCCTTCATGTCATAGTTAAACGGTTTTCCCTTATACCAACAATAATCCTGAATGCATGTACAGCTAAACGCTGAATCATATTCCTCATACAAAACCTTGTCTAATGCGCCTCTTATTGTTTCCGGTTTAGTAAACGGCTGAGTTACATGAGTCAGTACATATATATCCGCATCCACATCCCGCACAAAATAATCTATAATTTCAAGTCCTCTCACTTGAAATCCATCCAAATAAACATCTCTTTTCAAGTATTGTAATCCTTGCGGCAAATATTCTTTTATCCGGGAATCACTGCAATAAACATATTTTTCATTGATACAGTCAATCTGACTGATTGTATCAAAAATGTAGCTGCACAAAGGTCTACCGTTTAGTTCCATTAAATTTTTTCCTGGAAGACGTTGGTTATTCAATTTTATTGGAATAAAAGATACTACTTTTTCCATACTTGCAATCCCTCTATTTTTTCAGATACAGTACAATATAATCAGCTAATCCTTGTTCACTGCATTGATTTTTCCATACATTATCCAATGTTGGCGTTATAAATTTATCCTTTATTGCAGTTCCCTGAACCTTATCCCGTATCCACCCCATCATATTTCCTATCCCATATCTCTGAAAATACTTAACAGCTATATGTGTAAAACCCACTTTTTCTGCCAATAATTTTAAACTTTGTTCTGAAAAAATCCACAAATGCTGTGTGCTGAATAATAATTTCTGTTCATAAACTTCACCTAACAATTTTCTCATAATTGGTGCATCCGTAGGAGTTCCTATAATTGCCTGCCCATCTTTTGCGAGCAGTTCAAAAATATCATTCATAAATATTTTAGGATTTTCCACATGTTCAATTGCATCAAATGAAGTAATTACATCTATTTTTTTTCCCCAATCATGCTCTGCATCCTCAGCATAGGTATAGGTATAAAATCCTTTTTTATCCATAATCTGCCTGTATGCTTCAGATGGATCTACTCCAATGACTGTTTTTGCCACCCCTTTTAAGAAGTCTAAAAATGCACCACACCCACAGCCAATATCGGCTACTATTTTCTGTCTAAAAATTTCTGTACCTGTATACTGAAACTTGTCCAATGTTTCTTTATCATGAAGCTTATAAAACACATCTTCCTCTGAACTTCCTTCCAAAGAATTTCTATATTCCTTACTCTCATAATATTGTTTCACATCATCAATAATCTTCTCGTGCCAAATAACACCACAATTTTCGCACTGCCACATGGTGACTGGATTTTTTGTATATTTTCCTATTCCTCCGTTTCGAATAAGTCCCTCGTATACTATTTTTATCTTTTCACTATCACATAATTTACACTTCATCTTTCTTCTCCTCTAACAGCAATTTCTTATATATTAAATAAAAATAGCAATTTTTAGAACAGTGAATCAAAATCCACTCTTATCACTTCCTCCAGTTCACCACCGCGTGTTGCATTTCTCAGTTTCCTTCCTGTTTTTTCAATTGTTTCTGCAGCATATTTCAGCCATTTACGTGTATCAACTATATTGCTTTTCCCAAACACTTCATCTGATTTTTCATCTGGTATTTTATAGAAATGACTTCCTTCATCCTCACATCTTATGCCAGAAGTCATATCTACGCCAATAAGATATATTTCATCAAATCCCATGTATAGTGCTATCTGTACTGCATCATATACTACTGTATACCCTTGATAAATTCCTTCATACATATCAAATGACAATTGTGGTTTCCCAAGCAGACGAGTCCGACTTCTAAATTCATATATGTCATCTTTCTTCCAATTTTCTATATGGTTATAAAAATGACGAATAAATTTTATCCCCTTCATCCCCAATATGTTTTCACTGTCACTTCTTATCACCATATAATCTGCGGCAACATAATAATCTGGTCGCCAATCTGTATACGAATATGCTAAATATATTCTGTTTGCCCCGAAACAAATTTCATTATGTTCGTACAGTCGGTTTAGATCTTCATATCTGAGACTTGGTCCATTCCCAATCACAAAACAGCGCTTTCCTTTATGGATATCTTTGAAGCGTTTCAATTTTTCATTTCTGAATCCAAACTTATCTTCAAATAATTCATTTATGTCATATATCCATTCTGGCTGAGCCATATTTTTAAGCTGTTTCAATATTTTTTTATCTTCATAATTTGTAATAATAATTGGTATATTTGTTGAGACTTCTACCATACCATCCCTGTCAATATAATGACTGCGGATCTTATTATTTCTATTCACAAGCTCTTGTTCAATCCATTGCGAAATTGGATTTATAGTGCAAAAAATAATTTCAGAACATTCATATAATTTTAGTTTCTCTATAATATCCTCAGCATTTTCATAAAATCCATTCTGCATATAGGGACTTATATAATAATTAAAAATACCTTTCGCTCTTAAAACATCTGCTATGGAAGAGCTTTCGTAAAATCCAGTAATGATAACTGTTTCACCTTGATTGTGTTTGACATATTCATTCAGGGAGATAATAGGAACTTCCTCTATATAACCTCCTTGTTTCCGCTCATCACTGTCTATAACTGCAACGATATTTTTCCTGCCAAAAAACTGTACTACCCCTGAACAGTTAATTCCCGCTCCAAACAAATAATATTTATTCATAAAATTACTGCCTTCTCTTTATATAATGTGTTTAGTTCTGTTCTTTGTGGCATATTTCCACCACCTTCTACCTTGTGTCCACACAAAACTGATTTGTAAATACGATCAAACAGAACTTCTTTACTTTGTATCCACAATAATTCTAATATCACTTCTATTTAACACATACATAAACACTCTAACTTCATTCAAAATTTAAACATAACTTTCAAATACACTTACCACTCTCTGTCGTGTATCTATGGTAAATTGATTAACAAGTCTAAAATATCCTGTTTCTTCAATATATTTATGATAATACGGACAAATATTGATAATATGAACTTTTCGCTTGCGTCGATTCATGCTCTCGCATATCGCATTAATGCACTGGTATAAGATGACATCATCAAATGGCTGATAAAAATAAAACCAATTATATTCGTCCAACTCTTCAGCCAGTTCTGCTGCATTACCTTGAATACACTCAACCTTGTCTTTGTCAAAATCAAGTTTTTTAATATTGTCTGCTAAGATCTCATAAATTTTTGGTTCATATTCTACCCCCCCAACACGGGTAAAACCATAATCCAGTGCCGACATTATTGCACTTCCTTTTCCGCATCCAAAATCAAAAAAGGCATCATTCGGTGTAGGAATACAGTGGCATCGATCTAATACAGGAAATAACTCTTTCTGTGTAGATGTTCTGTATGAAGCACCATGTTCTCCTGCCACTTCAAAATTTTCCATCCCAATTGGCAATAAAAAATTGCAACCATATTTCCATTCCAGCCATTCCAAAAACTGTATATCCCTTTTTCCACTTTTTCTTCGCTTGAAAATATCCGTATCCTGTTCGCCCCAAAATACATCTTGTCCATAAATCGCTTCATAAAAGTCAAAATATGTTTTATCCTTTATGTAGCCATAATCATCCATAAGTTTGCTGATATCATCATTCATCGGTTCTGCAATCCATACTACAGCATCCGAAACATCTTTATAATCCATTCTGAATAATGTTGTTTGGAAAAATTCCTCATCATAAGCCCGTCCAAATCTTGTATCCAACGTGATAATATAATCAACTATTATGCTGTGATAATATTCGGCATACCATTTCAAAAACCTTCCTGTATATCCATATCCATATAATACAATTCTTTTATGAATCGCCTGAATCATTATATCATCTAATATTTTTCTAAACACATCCAATTTTTTCAACATTGCTTTTCTCCCTTTACCCACAGCCCTCTTCAAGCAAAACGGCATTCGTCCAATTATATCTTTTGATATCTCGCAATCCCCAAACTCGTGCCTCTTTATTTACAAACATATCCAAAGCTTAAACTGCATACAATACGGTTTCAGAATCAGTCAACGAATAATGCCTAAGATAGAACCGATACTCCGGACAGTACTGCATGATAATCTGTGGAATTTCCCAGATATCTTCTGGTTTATGGTACACACAAACCGCAAGCTTCGGTTTGTTCCTTATGATTGTATTTTTAGCGCCCTGCAAAGCTTTCATCTCTGCGCCTTCTATGTCCATTTTTATAAAAGTAACATTTTTTCCACTCACCTCGTTGTCAATTCTCGTTACCTTTACGGTTTCTTCTCCCGATGAATCAATCATAGAGTTGCCATTTCCCTGTGCCTGAAAATGCAGAACTGTTTCCTCATTCCAGCATCCTTTATTGATAATTCTGCTCTCTATGCCGTGCAGTGATAAGTTCTTACGGCACTTCTCCATGTTTTTACAGTCTGGTTCAAACGCATATATAAACCTGCTCTTACTTTCCAAAGACCATTTTGCAAATTCTACGGAGCTCATTCCATCAAAGCTTCCTGCATCTACAAATATTTCTTCTATCTCTGGTTTCAATTCCTCCAAATCAAAATACTGTTTTCTGGACCACTCGTCTAATATCTGCCCAGCATTTATAATTCTTTTATCTGGTATGCCATTTTCCATAAGTTGTCTGTACATATCCTTATGATAAAGTCTTGACGAAATAACAACCATTTCACCATGATATTCTTTGACAAAATCTGCAAATGTTTTCACAGGTATGCCTTCATACTCATCAAATTCCGGATTATTATCTATAAAACAACTCCACAAATTACCTTTTGTCATCTGATATATTTCTTTCCCCCATGAGCCGAATCCGAAAATTACCCCCCCCGCAAAAACTATTTATAAGTTCATAAAAATCCTTTGATTCTGGGCATTCACTCAATACGCGAAAAATAAAGCCTCTATCCTTTGTCAAACTATAAAGCAGTCTGTTTGAAAATATTGCTTTTGACAGATCGTCTCCCATTTTATGATATATTTCTTCAATCAATTCTTTGTTCATTTCAACATCACTCCTGCTCTTTCCTGTCAGATATGACGGCTCTTTTCAATTGGAACAGCACCCGCTCCATAATGTCCTTAGGCGCTACGGTAATACGCAGACATAGTTCATCTTTTTCTGAAAACAAACGAATCAGTATATTATTTTCTTCCATATAAGCCCTTATTTTATTCGCGTCAGCATCTGACAACTTAATGAAAACAAAATTTGCTTCTGACCGATAAGCCTTGACATTTCTAATCTTATTTAACTCACTAATAAACCAGTCCCTGACATGATTTGTTTCTGTTTTTATTATTTTGTAATACTCTTTATCTCTAATTGCAGCCTCCGCCATTTTCCTGCTTATCCCACATGAACGAAACAGAGGAAGATCCAGCCCGATTGTCCGTCTCAGCGGATAACTACACAATCCATACCCGATTCTAATATTGGCAAGACCATAAAACTTTGAAAACGTTCTGGTAATAACCACATTGCTGTACTTTGTTATCATATTCTTTTCAAACTGATTATCATCGTTTCCATATCCCCAGTAAGCTTCATCAATCATAATGATGGAATTTTTGTTTTCGGAAACAATCCGTTCAATATCCGAATATGGAAGCACGCATCCTGTTGGCATCTGCGGCGATGTTATTACAATCAGCTTGGGGTTGTGTAGTTTTGCCTTTTGTATTAAATCATCCACGTTGTATGCATATGTTGTTCCCTTTTCACATACTTCATAAAAAACGCATTCTGCAAACTTTGCGTCCGCAACACTTTTATAATAACTCCAGCCAGGAGCGGGTATTAACACAATATCCTTCTCATTTAACACAATACTGAAGATAGATTTTATCACTTCCGCAGAACCATTATGTACAAATATATTGTTCGTTGAAATACCGCTGGCATCAGATATCACTTCTGCAAGCTCATCCTTATATGACAAATCATACAGATACAAATCTTCCATGGTAATGTCCTTTAAAACCTCAAAGCATTTTGGAGAGGGTTTAAACAAATTTTCATTTAAGTGCAGTCTTCCACTCAACTGTTCTGTTGGCACTGAATGATAAGATTTAACATCTGAATATTTTGAAAACACCTTGATGATTGTATTGTCCTTGTCTATATTTGCGTCAATAAATTTATGGAACGCAGGATCATATTCTTTTATCTCCTCCAAAGTGTCAAATTCTAAGATGCTGCGTCCCTGTCTTTCAACCTTTCTAAGCGGAAGTTCCTTAATATGCTTTATGTGGAAATCATCCATCAACATATTTCGAGTATGTAAATCATTCCATTCGCTATTCATCAGGCGGCAGAATCTTTTAGAAAACTTCCTGTTAAAAAATGCATCTCCTATTGTATACCATGCTCTTTTCCCTCCTCTGTGTATATTCGTTATGTATCCATTTTCATCTGTTTTTGTAACGCAGAATTCATCACAGTATTCCTCAGAATAAATACAGGAATAATACGAGTCATACACATACTTGCTGAAAACATTTTCTTCATAATAGTTATCTGAACAAAGAATATATGAGTTTCCCATATAATCTTTTGCAGCATACAGCGAAGCCATATTATTGTATTTATCATAGTCTTTGTTATATATCAGCACTACATTGTATTTATCTTTGAGATAAGAAAACTTTTCATGCATAAACCCTGTCACGACTATGATCTCTTTGATGCCTGATGCAAGCAACTGCTCTATCTCACGTTCGATTAACAGTTCACCTTTTACTTTAAAAAGTCCCTTTGGCATCACATTAGATAAGGGCATACACCTTGCGCTGTATCCCGCTGCCATGATAATTGCATTATCCACGCGGTATGGCTCTAATAACTTATGCTCATTTTCATTTAGACTTTTTGTATGAACTTTTTTCATAAGGGATGTAAACTCATTTTCGTTCATTTCTTCTCTCCTCTGTATATAGTTTCCCAAAACTAACCTTAGTAGGCGTATGTCTAGGAATCCTGTCTTTTTTTGGTGGAAGTGTCATATAATGCTCATCAAACAAATAACACAAATATCCATCATAATCTGCGGGCGCTGGAAATTTATATCCTTCGAATTCCAGTTCACAGTATTCATCCATCCATTTCCGCAAATATCCTTGTGCCTCCTGTTTATATCCCCATCCAGGTGTTCGAATCAACCGTGTCTTTTTTGCCGCATATTGATAGGCAAGCCTGTCAAACTCCCTGCATGAAACTTCCCTTGGTACATACCTTAAAATCCGATAGAAAAACTTTTTCACTCTGCTGGCTTCATGTTCGGCGCCCACTGGCGCATATGCAATTTTCCTTGCCATAAAACACCGGAAATTATATACAGCTTTTGAAATGCCCTTTTCCGGCATATTATCACAGGGAAAAATATCTATAAATATACCTCTCCTCATGGTAAGCATTTCCTGGTTTTTACGGCTAAAATAAGTTCCTTTTCTCAAAATCCTTGCATATCCCCAGCGATATCCAGAATCCGTTTTATACGTCTGCAAAAAATACTTTTTCGAATCCAGCTGTCCATCCAGGCATACACGGCAAAATCTGTCATAATCCTTACGAAGCATCCTGATGTCTACATCATCATCCCATGGTATAAAGCCCTTATGCCTGACTGCCCCCAGCAGGGTTCCTCCATCCAATTCATAATGTATTTTATGTTTTTTGCATATCCTGTCTACTTCCCGCAGCATCTCCAATTCAATCATTTGGAGCTTTCGCAAAATTTGCGGTGTATACTCATACTTATCTACCACTATATAAACCTCACATTATATTGATTTTCCATGCTTCTTTATGAAAGAATCAATATCAATAAAAAAGTCATCATAATATTTCCTAATTTTTTCGTCCGGCCAGTCCCACCATGCAATCTTATTTAACTCATTTATCTGATTGGACGTATATCTATAACGTATAATTTTAGCAGGAACTCCTGCCACAACTGCATAATCAGGTACATCTTTTGTAATGACTGCTCCTGCAGCAGCTATTACACCATTTCCAATGTATGCACCATTTGTAATTATTACATTCTTTCCCAACCAGACATCATTTCCGATTCGTATTCTTCGCATCTTGTGTGCTTTCGCTTTCGGCCGTATTCCCGGAAAGTACCATATCCGGTCATGATAGTTGTCATATTTTTCAAAATAATTAAAACAATCTTTATCAGAATACATAAATGCGTGAACCGAAATATATTGAACCGGATGGTTTTCTACAACATCCGTTCCAGGTGCAAATGATGAAAATGCCCCTACTTCCTCCACCCAGAAATGATTACATAAAGGACCGTAACTGTACTTTCCGCATTTTGTTGTCCATTGCTTTTTCTCTTTCGGAAAAATATCTACAATATTCGATTCATCAAAGATCTCTATCAGATTCTTTCGCACATCTTCATATATATCCAGATTTGCATTTGTCACTAAAACAATATAATCAGACACATCTTTATCTCTGAAAAAATCCAGATTTTTTATTTTCAAATTATATTTGGACAAGTTATTGTCAACAATATACTTCTCCTGAATGCCAAAACTTTCATTCAATATTCTTTTTGTAACTGTCCCATATTCGCCGAAAGGATAGATAATAAATTCCTTACCCCCCCGAAAGAATAGAGTCTTCTCTATAGCATTTCTTATTTTTTGATAATCTGTTGTCATCTAATAATCCTCATTTTTAATCACAAATTTTTCAAACTGTTTTATGGACAATCATTCAGATATCTCTCAGGTTCATTCAAAAATATATCCGTAATTCCCTGTTTTTTCAACTCTGTCAAATTCTGCATATAATATTTCTCATGATTTAATTCTGTTTTACAGGTTTCTCGAAATTTTTCATATTCCACCCTAAGAAATCCAATGTCTGCATCATCATCCCATGGTATATATCCCTTATGACGAACTGCTCCAAGCATTGTCCCACCTACCATACAAAAATGAATATTACATTTTCTACATATTCTTTTTACTTCGCATAGCAACTCTTTCTGAATTTCTTGTACCTGTTCTAATTCTTTATTTGTTAAACTGTGCTCCATAATAATCCCCTAAACAAATATTTTTCCAAACAAAAAATCTGATGTAAAAGTATAGCAAGCATTACAATTCCATACTTTACATCAGATTTCTTATTCAGTATTTTTTTAATTTAAGTCCGCTCGAACTTGCCTCGTGAAGGTTTCATTTTTCTTTCTCAATGCCCTTCATTGTCTTAGAAAACTTCACACTGTTGCCTCTATAATCACTTTATCTTGAAGTACAATCGTTTTCACTCCGATTTCTTTCTTCCTATTAAAATTAAAACTAATCATATACCCCTTCTTTAAATGAAAGTAATCAAGATACCTAGCAAGCTGCTCTTCGCCTCGCTCGTTATACTCATTTCCATGCCAGATTTTTAATTCTATGACAAACTGTTCGCCTAAGTAATCCACAATGACATCTGTTCGTTTCGCATCCCTTGTCTGAGCCTCAATATAATAATTGCTTGTACCGTTTATAATTGATTTTAAATATAGCAGGAAGAATTTCCGTCCGTACTCTTCCACAAACCTCTCATCATTATCACCATAAATATCATGAAAATGTACTACAAACCTTTCAAGCACGAAATCTATATTGAGCCGACCGTCTTCTATAAACTGGTTTCTATCGCGTTCACCATACTGATATGCTATATTTCCTATGGCTTCCTCTGCAATAAACATATTTAGCAGCACCATTTCAAAAATTCGGTTTGCAATTGCAACGCTTCCATTTTCTTCTTTCAAAAATCCAAACATCGCACCAAGATTGATTGATTTTACCTGAAGGCTGAATGGTATTTTTTCCCTTGATAGATAATTTCCTCTATCATATTGCGCAAGTCCTTGTACAAATCCAACTGCTTTACCATGCTGTCAAACAAGGGTATATTTTCTTTCAGCAAAATTTTCACTGCTTCTGTAATCCTCTTTTCTGTCCATACATCAGTCAAGCTTTCAAAAGCTGAATTTTCAAGGATTTCTTCATCGAGCATCTTACAAATTGCAGAGACAAGGTATGGATAACCTGAAGTGTAATCATAAATGCTTTGTGCAATTGTATCTATATGCATTCCTGTATGTTTATCTTCCTCATACTCCTGCAACATAGATGCAATCTGGCTCGCTGAAAAACTCATATCAATTTTGAATTTTGCTGCAATATTTCACGGGCTGTTATATTGATGGTCTGCATCAGGGCGTATCTTTAATTTCAGGTTCTTAATGTCATAAACTCCTGCAAAAATTACGGAATGAAAAGCAGGCATGTCATTTCGTGCAAGATAATACTGCCTAAGCTGCGCAAGAAAATCTATAAACACCTGATTATTTGATGCGCTGTCTGCCTCATCTATCATCATTACAATAGGCTTTTGGGATATCTCACAGACTTTGCTTAGCTGAACAAAAAGGTCATTCATATCAAGCTGCTTATCAGATGCTTCCATGAAACTTTCTTGAAATTCTGAAATTTTTTCTTTATCCAGCTATTTCTTTAATGCATTGAAAAATATTTTTACAAAAGAGCTTACAAATCTATATTCATTTTCAAAATTCGTAGTACTCAATATCTGAAAATCCAAAGAAACAACAATATACTCCTCTTTCAGATACTCTGCCAATGCTCGAAGCGTTGTCGTCTTTCCATACTGTCTGCCTCTGTTGATGACAAAGTATTTTCCTCTGTCTATCAATAGTTCCTTAGTCTGTTTTAATCGTTCATCTATATTTACCATATAGTGAATGTCTGCTTCGCACTGCCCTTCTGTATTGAAATAACGCTTCATTGTTATTGCTCCCTTCCACTCACATGCTTTCCCTGCTTCATTTTATCATTCTATTAACTGCATGTAAACAGAAGGTTTATGAGCAAATTTTTTAAGCTTTTCAATCTAATGTAAAGTATGAAATTGTCAAGGTTCATCATTCTATCTAAAATATGTAATCATCAAATTTATCGAAACATATCTTTCTAACTCATGAAACTTATTGTTCCAATTGGTTTGAACGGATATATACTGCCCATATCAACTATTGGTAACAGTTCAGATAGGACTTGA
>JAAGKN010000740.1_pt1 | contig 54418 bp, 56 predicted proteins | sample 6206371 | NCBI WGS metagenome assembly JAAGKN01 (sample SAMN11533720, study PRJNA540317) | gut metagenome | isolation source: fecal pellets from male and female animal of same cohort | host: Peromyscus leucopus | place: USA:CA | collected 2017
AAATAGTAATCATCCGCCTCCTCCACAATATCAAAAATGGAAGTCGGCACGATCATGGCCGAAGGCGAATTGTCCACCAGAATCACGATATCTCCTTCAAGCACCTGCGCCGCCGCCACATCCGGCCGCTCCGTAAACTTAAATTTCGGGAAAGGATTAAACCACTTGCGCTGATAAAGACATTCCGCCAGACTCTCCTGATTCATGGTCAGCGCATCCACCTTGATATTTTGGATCCGTTTCTTTACTTTATCCAGAAAAGCATGATCCACCCGATTATCCATATAGCAGAGCACGATATCAGTCTGGGAACTCTTTCCGGCGTTCATCATCTCCATGCGAAGCTCCGTGCTGCGGATACGCCTTCTGATCAAAGCTGTATTGAAGACGACCGTCTCCACGAATCCGTCCTTACTGCCGCGCAAGGTCTTATCCTTATCAGGCTCTGAAACGCTTCTGGCAGGATAGGTACGGGAGTCAAGCAGCACACATCTGTCGTAACCGTCAATAAAGAGGGCGAAAACACCCGAAAGGATATTGTAAATGATATCGTCCCACTGATCCTTGAGATCGACTTCTACGTAGGGCGTCGCCTTCTTTGCCATTTCGTAAGCACTCTCCGGCATATCCTCCGGCGTCAGGCTGATAAAATACTGGAGGATCTTCATCATCAGCTCGTCTTTACAAAAACCGTCGATGAAATAAATACAGGCCTGTTTCCCGCCCACATCGATCACACGATAGACCACGTCAAAACTGACGTCCGGCGCCATGTGCTCTTTCATATAGGACATACTTTCCTGCAGGGAACTTGTCATCTTTCGACTGCTGCCCTGCCGCTCCTGATCGTTTATCTGCAAATTATCATTCTTCATCACTGCAAAAACTCCTTCCGTGACTTACCATTGTTTCCCATAGTATGTCTTGGAAGGAGTTTTCTTATGCACACTAAATAGGGATTCTTTATTCCTGCCTGTTCAAAATCCGATTCATCTCATCCACCATCTCGCTGATCACGCCTGCCTGCTTTGTCACCTCCGCCGTATCGCCCGCATTGCCTTCCGCCATGCTGTTGATGGAATGGAACTGCTCGTTCTCTTTTCTTATGCTCTCCGCAATATCCTGATTGATGGATACCGTCCGTTCAATGACTTCCGCCTGTTTTGCGTAAGTGTCTCCCATGTTTCGGATCTCGTCAACCGATTCGTTGAGAAGCACCGTCATATCCTGCATACTCTTAAATACATTTTCGAAATACGCGTTCTGCGTGCCGAGCTTGGTCGAGTTTTCCTCCACCTGCGCCGTAATTTCTTTTACATTGTTCTGCACCCGCTCAATTACGGACTGCACCACCCGCAGAGACTCCTGCGTGCTGTTTGCAAGAGTACCCACCTCCGTGGCAACCACCGCAAAGCCTTTTCCTGCCTCTCCCGCTCTCGCCGCCTCAATGGACGCATTCAGGGCAAGCAGATTGGTAGAAGATGAAATATCGCTGATCAGTTTCAGGGTGACACCAATCTCCTTCACTGCGTCAGACAGCTTCTGCGCCACCTCGATCGTAAGCCGCATGGACTCTGAAACCTCGCCGTTGATCTTGTGCAGATCGTTTAACAGTTTCTCGTTTTCCTGCGATTTATCCAGCAATTCCTTCGACGTATTTTCTACTTTTTCCACATTATTGGCAACGACGCTCTCCCACTCCTTCAACTCGCTTAAGTTGCTCATGCTCTCATCCGTCTTCATGCCGAGCGTATTGCTGTTGCCCACCAATTCTTCGCTTGTCGCAGCCAGTTCTTCAGCCGCCGCACTCTCATTTTCGGAAATCTGTGAAAGCGCCGCACCCGCGTCATGGAGTCTGCCGGAAAGCGCCTGCACCGAATCCAGCACGCTCTCCACTTCTTTCCCTTATCTTCCACCATCCCGAAAAGGACGGTCGCCCGGTGCACAATAAAGCAGCACGCGGCAAACAGGATCACATAGACTATTCCTGTGAAAATCCAGCCGATGGGCAGATGAAGTTTCAAAAAACCCGCCGGGAATATCAGCATCATCCCGCGTTGACCACAATAGTCACTATGGTGCTCACCTTAAGAATCTTCTGTTCATAATAGGGCACCAGCAGCAAGGTCGCCACAAAATAGTAATGCGTCAGACAGATATAGCCGGCGCTTTCACTTGGTCCGCCAACCGCCGCCGTAATCGCACCGATCACAGGCGGAATGCAGGCATAGACATACTTTGCCCTGCTTCCCAGCTGTTTTTCAAAAACTCTGGTCACAATGGCACACACGCCGGACAAGAGGAAAACGCACTCCCGCAGACCACCTTTGAGCATGACCATAACAAATCCCCAGCCCGCAATGGCAACGCCAAGGATATAGGCAAACATAATGGTATTCACTAATTTTTCTTCATTTTTTCCTGATTGTAACGGCATTTTTTTCTCCCTCATTAGTATGAATTTCAGTTATTGTTTCCCGGTACTCCCATGCCCGCCCCGGTCGGCATTGTCGAGGCTTTCCACCTCGTCAAATTCAAGTTTCGGCTGATTCTCCATAATACGGAATTGGCAGATACGGTCATTCATATGGATCTGCGTATCCCTGACCGCATAAACCGGCATGAACCACTGATCATTATCTCCGCAGTAAGAGCAGTCGATAACCCCTTGATGGTTGGTCTGGATAATGCCGAAATTCTTGAATGTAGAACTTCTCGGCACCACATGCGCCTCATACCCTTTGGGGAGCTCCATCGCCACCCCCAGAGGAATCAGCTTAAATTCCCCTTTCTGCAAACTCACGTCTTCTGCCGCCCGCAGATCGATCCAGTCGGATTTCCCGTCGATATAAGTCAGCTTCTCTATCTGATCCGTAAAATATTTGATTCTGATATGTTCCATTACATATAGTCCTCACAGTAAAGTATCGGGGTCGCCGGATCCGTCTGCGCCAGACTCTTTTGCACGTCGATCACCCGTTGATTTTTGCTGCCCTTCCAGAGGAGTTTAACGTCCTTTAGGGCAATCTTAAATTCACCGTCCACCAGCACATCCACATACTTCATCATTGGATAATGCAAAATATCCTCCCAACTGTCTCCTGTGTAGAGCCAAATCGTTTTTTTAGGGTATTTTGCCTTGATTTCCTCCATCAGGCCGCGCACATCCAAACGGTTTGCCGAATGCAGGGGGTCTCCTCCCGAAAATGTGATACCGCTGATATAAGGTTTATCCAGCTGATCAAAAATCTCCTCTTTTGCGGTTTCGTCAAAAGGAAGGCCGCCCTGCGGATCCCAGGTAAGCGGATTCTGGCACTCTTTGCAGCAGTGGGAACAGCCGGCGACCCACAGCACCACACGCAGGCCATCGCCGTTTAGCATATCGTCTTTGGTTATATTGTGGTATCTCATATTCTCCCATCCTTCCATATGAAAACATCTGCATTTCATGCAGATCCTCATTCGCTACGGCTTTGCCTTCGCTCATGATGGACGCTCGTCATAAACACATCGCCCTCTGCAAGCAAGGGCAATATGTTTCCGACTCGCTGTTTTCACATGCTTTTCCTCTCCGCGATCTCCGCCATTTTCGCTTCGCTAAGACGTGTGTCTCCATGAACGCGGGAATAGGCAAGATAGCCGTTCATACGGTCGATCTTTGTCAGATTACGGCTGCCGCAGACAGGACAGACATCCATCTCCAGTTCCTGATGTCCGCAGTCGTCACAATAGGCAAGCGAAAGGTTGACTCCCTCGTAAAAGCCCATATCCATGGCCCTGCGAATCAGGGTCTTGATCGCTCCCAGATTGTAATCCACCGGATATTTCACATATTGGATCTTACCGCCGTTTGCCATTTCCCAGAAGCGGTATTCAAGATCCTGCTTTTCAATCGGCGTGATATCTTCCGTCACATGGCAGTGGAAACTGTTGGACACATACTCCTTGTCGGAAACGCCCTCCACAATGCCGTATTTCGCTCGGAACTGCTTTACCTGCAGACCGCAGAGATTCTCCGCCGGCGTGCCGTAAATCGCATAGAGATGACCGTCCTCTTCCTTATATTCATTGATCTTATTATTGATATGTTCCAAAACTTCCAGCGCAAATGCCCCGTCCTCCACCAGAGACTTGCCGTTATAGAGCTCTTGCAGCTCGTTGAAGGCCGTGATGCCAAAACTTGCCGTCGCGGATTTCAGGATCGGCTTGATCTTATCATGGAGCTGTAAATGTCCGCCCAAGAACCCTCCTTCACAGTAGGCTAACGGGTTTGTGGAAGCGCGCATCTCACCCAGATAAGCGTAGGTTCTTATATGGAGCTGTCTGATCAGGTTCAGATAATAATCCAGCACATCATAAAAATCTTTCCCCTCCTGTCTTGCTTTTGCCAGAATCATCGGCAAATGCAGGGAAACGGCGCCCACGTTGAATCTTCCCACAAACACGGGGGTATCCTTCTCATCCGCCGGATGCATGCCGCCCCGTTCATACCAGGGAGAAAGAAAGGCCCGGCATCCCATAGGGGAAATCACCTTGCCATACTGTTTATACATGCTGGCAATATATCCCTTTCCGGTAAGGCTCAACCAGTCGGGATACATGGTCTTTGCGGAACACTTGACGCCCGCCTCAAACACATCCTCCAGCTCCTTGCCGGGGCCGTGAAGGTTCTCATCATATAAAAACACGATTTTCGGGAAAAGCACAGGCTTTTTACATTCCTTCTTGCCCTGCCCTTTTCTGCGCACGTTGAGCATCTGAATAGTGGCCAGTCTCGCAAATCTTCCCGTACCGATGCCGGCCGTCACCGTGATAAAAGGATAGTCACCGCGGCTGCTGGCCACCGTATTAAACTTGTATTCCCAGCCCTGAAAGCCCTGCTCAAACTCCTTCGTCACATCCGCGAGAGCCTCCGCCTCCGCGGTCTCCTTGTCGACGCCAAGCTTCTTATATTTTGTGATATTCCTCTTGTAAGATTTTTCAGCATAAGGCTCTAATATCTTATCCACCTCCGGCACCGTAAAGCCGCCGTACTGCTGGCTCGCCGCGCTCAAAACGATATCTCCTATGACATCGAAAGCCACATCCAGCGTCTTCGGCTCATTGTACCAGATATTGCCCATCTCAAAACCGCCGGAAAGCACTTCCGCCACATTAAAGAGGCAGCAGTTCATGGTATCTCTTCTGGCAGACATGTCATGGACATAGATATAGCCATCCCTGCACGCCTGAATCTCCTCCGTGGTCATAAAGAATTTCTGATACAATTCCTTGTTAAACTGATTGAAAATCAGACTTCGCTTGGTAGAAACAAGAGCGCTGTCCGTATTAGCATTCTCCTTATCTCCGATGTACATGATCGACTGGCTCTTTTTATAGACATCGTCCATCATGCGCACAAAATCCTGCTTATAATTGCGGTAATCGCGGTAGCTCTTCGCCACAATCGGCTTCACATCCTCAAGCGCGCTCTCCACAATATTGTGCATGATCTGAATGGGGATCTTCTCCTCGTCCAGCTCATTCACCTTATCGACGACCGTCTGACAAATGTGACGCTTCTCCTCCTCCGTGAATTTGGTCAGGGCGCGGTACGCGCTCTTACCCACAGCGTCGATGACCTTCTGGACGTTGAATGCCTCCAGGCTTCCGTCCTTTTTAATCACTTGTACGCCTTTTTCCGGATGGTATTTCAAACCATAATCTTCACCACCCGCATTGTCTGAATCAAATTTACTACCCATACTCCCCTCCGTATCAGAACATTTTACCGCTGTCTTTCGTAACCTCTTTTGCGCATCAACGCGTTTGTCTTTCCACAAAATATAGTACCAGTTAACATAATAGCACAATATATTGCGGTTTATGAACAGTATACGGCATGAGTGGAGTTATGTCAATGTCCTACTCATCTAAAAGCTTATAAAAATATACCAAAAAGGGATATGCCTTTTTGTGACATATCCCTTAAATAACATCATTGCAGCGCAAAACTCATTGGCTATCTGCATTTCCTGCATTTCCTGCGTTTCCTGCATATCCCGCCATTGTCTCCCGCAAATGATCCAGATAAGCCTCCTTCACATCCTCTGGCGCCACGATCTGCGCTCCCCTGCCCAGTCCTGTCAGCCAGCCGAAAAACTGCCCGCTGACCGCAACCCGCACTCTGACGGAAAAATGTTCCTCATCCCGTTTGCGAATGGGCGCCTCCCTGCCAAACCGATCCATCACTACCCCAATCAGATTGTTTTCAAAAAGCAGCGTGACGGTCTCCTCTCTGCCACCATACATACCAAAGGTCTTATTGGCATAATCCGCAATATCAAAACGCTCAAACAAAGCCGCCCCCTCACGCTTTTTATCCTCCAGCACCTCTATCTTCGCCATTTTGTCCACACGAAAGTGTTTGATCTTATCCTCCTCGCTGTCGTGGGCGATCAGATAATAATTCTCATCCTTACAGGTAAGGGCCCATGGGCTGACCTGATAGGCTTTTCCGTCCCTGCGGGGAATCAGCTCGCGCGCCAGCGTCCACTCCAAATATTGAAAGGCGATCTGTCTGTTGTTTTGAATCGCGCGGTGAATATCATCCACCACATAATAGATGCTCTCGTTTGCCGTCTTGATGCGGTTCGCCACATAGACGTGGCGCTGCAGCTGCCCCGCCTGTGCTTTTGACGCCAGCTTCTCGATCTTGGAGATCAGATCTCTGGATTTTCCTACCGTAAGAAAACGGGAAGCCTGCACCGTCTCCACCAAAAGCTTCAACTCCGCCAGCTCAAAGTCTCTGCCCGCCAGATAATAGCCGCCTCCCGTCTTAGCCTTGACCAGTACGATATCATAGCCAAAGTCGATCAGCTGCGCAATGTCGTTGTAAATGCTCTTTCGTTCCGCGCTGACCCCGTAGGCCGCCAGTGCGTCGATCAGCGCCTGCGCGCTCAGGCAATGCTCCTCGTCGGACTGTTCTTCCAGTATCCTGATCAAATATAATAATTTCAATTTCTGGTTGGCGGATTTTGCCATTTGCTTTTCCTCTCAATCGATAAAAGGGTGCCCGCACCCGGAACACCCTTCTCCCTTATTTTCGTATCATTCAGACCGTCGGCTTGCTGCCCGCCGCATCAGTACCTTCCGCAAGCGCCGCCTTTGCGTCCTTACTCTTTCTCCACTTAACGCCAATGATGCAGGCAACGATCACCAGTGCAACGATCAGCACAAACACCAACAGATAAGATAAAAAAGCATTTAAAAATGAAATTAAATTTGTCATCTGTCTCTATCCCTCTCTTTTCGCGTTGCTTAAAAATGCCTAACGGCTTTCTCTTGTTCCATGATACCACCATTCAAACAGTATCGTCAAGTAAATCCGTTCCATCCGCCGCCGTGGTGGCAAGCTTATCGCAGCGCTCATTCTCCGGATGCCCGTCATGTCCTTTCACCCACTGAAAGGTAACGCGGTGAGGCTCCATCGCCCGCAGAAGCCTTTCCCAAAGGTCCACATTCTTAACAGGCTTATTGCCCGCCGTCTTCCAGCCTTTTAACAGCCAGCCTTCGATCCAGTTCTGATTAAAGGCGTCCGTCACATATCGGGAATCAGAGATCAAAAGCACTTCGCAGGGTTTTGTAAGCGCCTCCAGCCCCACAATCACCGCCATCAGCTCCATGCGGTTGTTGGTGGTCTTTTTATAACCTGCGGAATACTCCCGCTCGTGCAGCGTTCCCTTGCCGTCAATGTACTGCAGAACCGTGCCGTAGCCGCCCGGTCCTTCCGGGTTGCCGCGCGCCGCGCCGTCCGTGTAGATCGTTACCTTCATACCAATTCCTTTCCGCTCCTGCCCGACTCCGTCTTCTATGGCAGATGATCCTCCTGCATCCGTTCCGGGCATATCATTAGCCGTTACGCAGGAACCTGTTATGCCGTCAGACACACGGTCTGCACGCATCACTGCCAGTTTCCCTCCCGCAAAAAGCGCTCTGCCATCGCTTCCGCCTCGTCTGTGATGCCTTCGTCATACCGCAGCATCCGCAGCAGAGCGATTGCATTTCTGGTGGAGGCCGGTCCTTCCATCAACAGATACGGGAAGAAAATATCGTCTTCTTCAATCCGCTCCTCAAAATGATAATTATCATATTCCTGCCGCAAAAGCTTTGTCAGCTCGATATCATGGGTCGCCGCAAAACAAAGCGCATTTCCCGCCGCCAGTTTTTTCATGATCTGCGTGGAAGCCGCAATCCGCTCCACCGTGTTGGTGCCCCGCAGTACTTCGTCGACAAAGCAGAGCACGGGTCGTCCATTATCTTGACCAGCTTGGTCAATTATTCGTTTGATGGATTTGATCTCTACCATGTAATAGCTGTCGCCGCCCGCCAGATCGTCCCGCAGGGACATGGAAGAATAAATACGGTAAAAGGGCGCTTCATAACTTACAGCCGCACAGGTATGCACCGTCTGTGAAAGCAGCGCGTTCACAGCCACCGCCCGCAGGAAGGTAGACTTTCCCGAAGCATTGGAACCGGTCAGCAGCACACCCTTTTTGGCATCCAGATCATTTGCCACGGCTCCCTGCAAAAGCGGGTGATACAGCCCCTTTGCACGCAGAAACAGGTCGCATCCCGCCTCCTCACAAAGCTTTGGCACACACCAGTCTTCCCCCAGACTTTTTCTGAAAGAACCGACCGCTACAGCACTCTCAAGCTGCCCTACCACAGTGATCAGCCTGTCCACTTCCCCCATATATTTACGCAATTCATGCAGCGCCTTGTTAAATCGGATCAGATCCAGATAAAACATCATCCGCAGATAATCCAGTATGACTTCGAGTGGATTGCCGCTTCCCTGTCCGGCCGCCGTGATCAAATAGGAGCTTTTCAAAAACCCCCGCATCTTGTGGCCTATTTCCCGCACTGCGTCGAGTTCTTCCCCGATCTCTTTGCAGTCCATCTTTCCCAGTTCTTCCGTCCCCAGCAGCAGTCTTCTCACATAGGCAAAACTGGTGACATACGGTTCCACCTGACGAAATTCCTTAAAATATCCGATCAGATTGTGGCACAGCACACTAAACAGACAAAACAGTCCCACCGGAAGCGAGACAAACATCCCCCCAATGCTCAAAAACACGAGAAAATCCCAAAATAAGTATTTACCGCTCTTTCGCTCTCCCAAAAGATCCAGATGATCCAGATACTCATAAATAGAATGCTTCCCTGTCCTGCCAAGCTGAAAGCAAATCTTCTGCAGCCTGCGCCGTTCCTCCTCCTGCTCCATAAAGAAGCGGATACGCTCCTCCATCCGCAGCAGTTCGTCCGCATTCTGCGCCGGCGTTCGCAAGCGATAATAAAGGTACTCGTCGCCCGCCGCTGACAGACAGGTGTTAAGCCGCTGATAGACTGCATCCAGATTCAAGTCATTCCAAGTAATGTCATCGATCTGATCTGCTCTCTGATGTTTCTGATAATACATGCTGATGCGTGCAAGCTCCTCCGCCCCGTAAGTCCGCTCGGGCGGCAAACCATAGCCGGCATAAATCTGTGCCAGTCTGTTTTTCAAAAACTGCCTGTTTCCTACATACTCCCGCCACATGATCAACACAATAGCAAACAGGATCAGGCATACAAAAATCAATCCTTCCATTATGATCTGATATTATCTGAGACCGTTTATGATCTCGTTTGCCTTTCTATAAATTTCCCCTACATCGTAGGCATCTGTGAACTGCCCGTTCTCATACAAAATCCTGCCGCGGATCATCGTCATTTTGACATTCTGCTTGCTGCCGCTGTAGACCAGATTTTTGGCAATATTGTTAAGGGGCTGCATATTGGGCTGTTGTAGATCAATCATAATCACATCCGCCTGTTTTCCTGCCGCCAGCACATCCGTATCCGGCAGATTCATGGCCTTTGCACCGTTTACCGTAGCCATTTTCAAAACTTCCAGCGCATCGACCGCCGCCGCGTCCTGCTCCCGCAGCTTGGCAAGTCCCGTGACCAGAAACATTTCCCGAAACATATCAAGACAGTTATTGCTTGCAGGACCGTCCGTACCGATGGCCACATTGATTCCCCTTTTCAGATACTCTGAAATCGGCGCAATGCCGCTGGCAAGCTTCGTGTTGGAGCCGGGGTTTGTGACAGCGGTCAATCCCCGTTTTGCAAAAATATCCAAATCCTCCTCATTCATCCATACACAGTGATAGCCGCCTCCGCCATAGTCAAAAATTCCCAGCGAATCAAACAGCTTCGTCGGCGTCATACCGTGCCGCTCTATACATCCGTCTACTTCCGACTTTGTCTCCGCCAAATGCGTAAAGACCGGTGCCTGATACTTGTGCGCCATCGCCGCCACCTTCTCCAAAAGCGTCTCGGAGCATGTGTACTCCGCATGAAAACCGATAAAATAAGAATGCAGCGGATCCAATTCATTCAAGGTATGGTATCGTTCCTCCATCTTCTCAAGAGAGGCTTCAAAATTCTCCTGCCCGCTGGTACCGCTGACCTGCACACAGCGCATCCCCATCTCCACACAGGCCTTCGCCGTGGTCTCCGGCGTCAGGTACATGTCAAAAACGGAAGTGATTCCGCTGGTCAGATACTCTAAAACCGCCAGCTTTGTGAGGTGATAGATCATCTCCCCGTCCAGCTTATCCTCCATGGGAAATACCTTCTTAAAAAGCCAGTCCTGCAGTGGCAGATCGTCTGCAAACGAGCGCAGAAACGTCATTGCCGAATGAGTATGGGCGTTCTTAAAGCCCGGCATCAAAAGATTCCCGTTACAGTCAATCTCTCTGTCCCAGAGAATACTCTCAATGGCAAGGGACCGACAGATTGCCACCGCGTCACCGCCCTCTCCCACGTAGAGGATCTTATCGTCCTGCACCCAGAGTTCTCCTTGAAAAATATCCGTTGTCTCCATGGTGAGGATCCTTGCATTGTAAAATCTGTAGTTCATCCTTTGTCTGTTTCCTCCTTCCGCTCTGCCGTAATCCTGGTTTCACAATGTATCACCAGTTTTTCAATCAAATGATTGACCGTTCTCGGGGCATCCGTATTGGAATTATGCCCGGCATTTTTGATCCACTCCAATCGAATCCCTGTTTTTTTATGCCATGCCTTATTATAGCGAATGCAGGACCCTGCATGATCTTTTTCTCCGCACAGCAAAAGCGCCGGACAGGGAATCCGATAGGGCAGATCCTTCTCCATCGCCTCCGCCAAGATACGAAACCCATGACCTGCCAGTTTTGCGTATCGTTCCTGCTGTCCGTCGTAACTCATCATGATGTTGTACATCAATTTCCTGCCATACAGTGAGACCGCTACCCCCTTTGTCCCTGACTGCAGCAGCCATTTCCACGGATAATAGCGATAGACAGGTTCCATCCTCTTTAACAGCCAAATTTCCACCGCTGTCACATATTCTCTTTGCAAAGGCGCCGAATCGATGGAGACAAAGCCTTTTATCTTTTCGGGAAATAACTGCGCGTAAGCCTGTCCCACATAGCCGCCCATCGACTGCCCGATGATAATGGGATTATTCAATTGTTCCGCCGTCAAAATCTCATCCAGCCACTTCGCCTTGTCAAACAAATCGAATGTAAAGTCAAAGGGCCAGGAAGCGGCATGTCCCGGTGCATCCCAGACAAAAATGCTGTACTTACCCTCGAAGTATGCAATCTGCTTCTCAAACAGATGATGATCCGCAGTCAATCCCGGTAAGAAGACCAGTGACATTCGCGAATCCGCCCTTTTGCTGATCCAATAGTGAATGGTTCCGCAGCGGGTTTGGTATTCTCTTTGCTGTAACATGGAAGTGTCTCCTAATTATCTTTTTTCGCAGTGCAACTCGTATGGCTCACTACTAATCCTCGCGTAAGTTTCCAGGCCCGAACCCATCCGGAAACAGCCCCGCCAGCGTCATCACGCGGTAATCTTCTTCAGACTTTGCCACGATCACCTGAAACTGCGACGGCTCGCAAAACTCCATCATTACCTGTCTGCACACACCGCAGGGATAGGCATACTGCGAAAGCGTTTCCCCCTCGGGACTGCCCGCAATAGCGATTGCCACAAACTCACGTATCCCCTCGCTGACCGCCTTAAAAAAGGCCGTCCGTTCGGCACAGTTACTCGGACCGTAAGCCGCATTTTCGATATTACAGCCCGTAATCATCTCGCCGTCTGCTGTAAGCAGCGCCGCTCCCACCTGATAATGGGAATAAGGCGAGTAGGATTTCCTTCTCGCCTCGATCGCCCTATGGATCAATTTCTTAATCTCCTCTTGCGATAATTGACCGCTGTCCATATACATTCACTCCCATTTTGTGTCCGGGAAAGATCCCGTTCACGCTCTTAAAGACTTTACCGACGCTTTCTATCTGTGCGGTTTCTGATTTTACAGCTCCGTCAGATAAACGCCTTGAATTTCGTGATCGATTCCACCAGCAGCTTCTCAAACTTGGGCGCCACCGCGTTGGCCGCCTCCTGCACCTCCTCGTGCGTCAGGGGCGCGCTGTTCATACCTGCCGCCAGATTGCTGACGCAAGACACGCCGCAGATTTTCATGCCCATATGGTTGGCCGCGATTGCCTCCACCACGGTGCTCATGCCGACTGCGCTTGCTCCCATCTTATGAAGCATCTGAATCTCTGCGGGCGACTCAAAGGAAGGCCCCGTAAGTTGTGCGTAAACGCCCTCAAACAATTCCGTGCCGTTCTCCTTGGCCGTACTGCGAATAATCTCCTGTAAGTCCTCGTCATAAACATGGGACATATCGGGAAATCTCGTCCCCAACTCGTCAATGTTCGGCCCAATCAAAGGATTCGGCGCGAAAATGGAAATATGATCTTTGATCAGCATCAGACTGCCCGCATGGAAGGCAGGGTTAATGCCACCCGAAGCATTGGTCAAAAAGAGAACCTTTGCTCCCATCATCTTCATCAGGCGGGTAGGCAGCACCACGTCCGTGATCGGATATCCTTCGTAATAGTGTACGCGCCCCTGCATCAGCACGACTGGCACCTCATTGATATAGCCGAAGATAAACTTTCCGGCATGTCCCGGCACGGTGGAGACGGGGAAACCCTCGATCTCGCTGTAGGGAAGCTCCGCCTTCACATCCACGACTTTCGCAAAGTTGCCAAGGCCCGAGCCTAAGACCACCGCCACCTTGGGTTCAAAGTCGATCTTTTGCTTGTAGCAGTCAAAACATTTAACCAGTTTTTCATATACAGGATTCATAGGAGCACCGCCTTTCCTTTTTATGGTAAGTATAGCACACTCTCCTCCGTTTGGCATCCACAATTATCGCGAGGCAAAACAAATCACAGCTCACAGCCTGTCCACGCAAAAATCCTGCAGCCACGTAGCGACCGCTTCCCTGATTTGCTGCTCACATACAGCAAAACTGTTGGTAAGCAGAATCTTATGGATTTGATTGCCGTGGACGCCGTCCAGTAACATTTTAGAAGTATTGTATTTTCCTTTGAATGCCGTAAGGAGCATCCGCGCATCCTCTCTTTCGTTTTTTAGGTATGCAAGCATTGCCGCAACTCAGCCGGAACCATTCGCAAAACCACGTCTCCGCCGCTTCGCAGCTCATTTTTGCTCATAAACCGGCGCTCCCTCAGAGGATTATCCATCCGTTAAATACATGTAAGCATGATTTTCCGTCCGAATAATCCTCTGGCTGAGTTGTTAGATTATGATGCACACCATCCCGCCGTTGCAGTCGTTGACAATCTTCTGCATGGTTTCCTGCAGTTTGATCTGGCTCTCCTCGTTGATCATGGAAATTTTCCTGTAATGCCGTCATTGACAAGCTGTTCCACGGTCTTGCCGAAAATATTCGTCTCCCAGATGCCCTCCTCACCGGTATCGGCGTCAGAGATAAACTGAATCAGATCCCTCGCCTGCTCCTCGGTGCCGACTATTGGTGATATTTCCGTCTCGATACTGGCCTTGATCATATGGATGCTGGGGCTTTCGGCCTTGATCTTGACGCCGAATTTATTGCCCTGCTTGATGATTTCCGGTTTCTCCAGCACGATTTCTTCGCGGTCAGGCATCACCACGCCGTAGCCTTTATAACGCACCGCTTCCAGCGCGTGGAGCACTTTGACATACTCCCGCTTCATCTTTGCCATCTCCCGCAGGGTCGCAAGCAGCTGGTACTCGCTGCCGATATTCTCCCCCACCAGCTCGCTCAACATCTCGTAGTAATAAGCGTCGTCCACATCCAGCATAATCCGCACGCTGCCATCGGACATATTGATGCCGTCCAGCTTACATTTTTTGATATACTCACTCTCTAAAACAAAGCTGTCCGCCGTGATATCACGGATATGATTCAGCTTCGCCATCAAAAGTTTAAGCTGCGCAATGATATCCTTCTTCATCTTATGGTCAAAGGGCAGCATCTCCACCCACTTCGGCATATAAAACTCAATCATGGTGAGCGGAAACTCGTAGAGAATATTCTCCATGATGTGGTTGATATCCTCTTTCTTCAACTGCTCACAGTTAACAGGCATGACCGTGACCTGATATTTCTCACTGATCTCGTCGGCCAGTGTCCTCGTCTCCTCCGCGTAGGGCTTCGCGGAATTTAGGAGCACGATATAGGGCTTGCCAAGCGCCTGCAATTCTTTGATCGTGCGTTCCTCCGCCTCCAGAAAGCTTTCTCTTGGCAGCTCCCCGAAAGAACCGTCGCAGGTCACCACGATACCGATCGTGGAGTGGTCGCGGATGACCTTTCTGGTGCCGATCTCCGCCGCCTTGGTGAAAGGGATCTCCTCAAGAGACCAGGGTGTCTTCACCAGACGTTCCTCATCCTTTTCCATATGGCCCGCAGCGCCATCCACCATGTAACCCACGCAGTCTACCAGCCGCACTTGCACATCAATATCAGCGCCCAGCTTTACATGGGCCGCTTCCTTCGGTATGAATTTCGGCTCTGTCGTGGTGATGGTCTTTCCGCCCGCGCTCTGCGGCATCTCATCCTGTGCCCTCTCCTTCTCGTTCTCATCCTCCATGTAAGGAAGCACCAAAAGATTCATAAACCGCTTGATAAAAGTAGATTTTCCCGTCCTGACAGGGCCCACCACGCCCAGGTAGATTTCTCCCCCCGTTCTGCGCTGTATATCTTTATACAGGTCATATGTACTATTCTGTAATATATCCATAAAAAATCCTCCTGCTTATACTGGTAAATGTATATGCAGGAGGCTCCGCCTCTATTCTGTTTTCCTGAAAACCTTTGGAAAACGCCTACTGTACCAGCTTGTGGAAGATAATACAGTTGGGCTGATCCACCCTGATCTCTCTCCCGTTCATCACCAGGAGGCCTTTTTTCATATCAACGTTAAAAAACGTCATGGAATTTGACTCGTGATTGAGAGAGACAAGGTGCCTGTTGTCAGGGAAAAGCGCCGCATCTTTCGGATAATCCCCGCTGATCGGCAGACACAACACTTTCTCAAGCATTCCCGTCTTTTGGTCAATCTTATAGATGATCGCACTGTTATCTCCGGCGTTGGAGCTTGTGAGATACTTAAAATCATCGGAAATATTAAGCGCGCTGGCCGCGGAACCGCCCGCATGGTAGTCATTCAGTGTCGAGATCGTCTGAATCTTCTCAAACTCAGGCGTATTGTTTATTTCCTTATAAGTATAGACGTCAATGTAGTTTTTTAATTCATGGACAATGTAGAGAATGCTGCCATCCTTGGAAAATTTCAGATGACGGGGCGCCGACTCCTGCTCGCTCCTGATCATGTCGATAGGTTTTAACTTTCCATTTTCATGATCCACACGGTAGACATTTACATGGTCAAGCCCCAGATCCGCAGCGCATAAATAATGATTGTCCCTCGTCATCTTTACGCAGTTCACATGGGGTCTGAAATTCCGCTCCGCAATGCTGCCGAGCCCCTTATGATAAACCTCATCCGTGATCTCTCCGACACCGCCGTCCTCCCGCAGGCGCAGCACCGTGATCTTTCCGTCATGATAACCGCCCACAAAGAGAAGTTTATCCTCATAATCCGTAGACAGATAACAGCCTCTCATACCGTTGATCGATCCCTCATTGATGACTTCCAGATCACCGCCCGGCAGGATCTTATAAGCCTCCACTCCGAAATCCGTGATCGAATAGAGGTATTTTTCATTGTGGGAAATGGTGATGTACGAAGAATTTGTAATCTCCACCTGATTCTTCTCCGTCATCCTGCCGTGTTTCATATCCACATCATAAATCTTGATGCCGTAATTATCCTCTTTTGCCGTCGTGTAAGTAGACACATAGGCCACATATTTATCCTGACTCATCGCCAAAGCCACTCCCTTTCCTCGGTATTAGGATTATTTTAACATATTATCTTTGCCTTGTTAATCCTAAATTTAGAACAGATAAAAAATGAATCTATGCCTGTCTCTCCACTCTGCGCAAGCTTATACCTAAAACCGATTTCCAAACACTTCCTCAAATGTCATCGCTTTCACCGCATGCTTTACCGCATCAAAAAACTTTGCCGTCATCTCCTGATATCGCTGCTCATCAATCTGCACCATTTCTTGTTCTTCGTCAAATATTCCGTTAAGACAAACAAAATACGCCATATTCCACCACTCGTCCTCATCTTCCTTATGCGGCAAATAATCGGCATCCTCCATAAAAGAAATCATCGTATGCTCCTGACCGTCCGCATCTACGATCACATAGCTCCAAATATCTTTGTTGGCCAATGTCGGAAGATGATAATACAGTTGTCCCGAACCCAGCAAATGGAAATAAGTCGTTCTCTCATAACCCAAAACAATTTCCACAATTTCCTCATCTGGAAGATATTTCAGAATATACAGACCCCCTCCCATCATATCCACGATCAATTCCGGCAAGCCGTCACCGTCAAAATCCATATAATAAAATTTCGTATATTCCAGTTCGACTTCCTGAAATGTTTCGACATTCAGCTCCAATAGGTAAACATCTCTCTCTTCCGAATCCCTTACCATATCCCGACCGCTGATTGCCCTGTAATAAGCATCTTTGTATATCTTATCCGTCATTGCGTCATATTTTATCTTATCAATGGCATACTCCTTTACGCTATAGTCAATCTGCATACTTCTATTATAAATTTCCTCCGCAGGGCCATTCAATTCATAATGGTCATTCCCGTCCGGTTTTTCGGTTCTTCCTGCAAAGATAACCAAAATGATCGGCAAAAATATGCAAACACCCGCACGCAGGCATCTTCTGATAAATATATCTTTTTCTCTCATTTTACTATGTATCCTTCCGGCAGGTTTTTTCCTTAATAGTGATCCAATTCCATGTCATGACTTATTATACCCCTTTTCCTCATCATTTCAACATCATACGGTATTATGCGTTCAACCTCAATTTTTTTAATTTTCCATTGACATACAAAAGCATTGCTGTATAATGAGATGCAGTACGTGTTTAGCATCTGTAAACTTTTAGTTTATTTTTACTGAATTGCAGGCTTCCCGAACGGCATTTTTGATGGGCAGCACTATCAAACGGAGAAAACAATGGACAATTCAGGCAATAAAACGGATATCGGCAACAAAATAAGGGAACTGCGCAACAAAAAGGGATTGACGCAGGAGGAACTGGCGGACCGCTGTGAACTTTCCAAGGGCTTTATCAGCCAATTGGAAAATGACGTGACCTCCCCCTCGATTGCCACCCTGATCGACATTTTACAGTGCCTCGGCACCAGCTTAAAAGATTTTTTCAACGATGCGGACGACGAACAGATCGTCTTTCGCCCGGAGGACTTCTTTGAAAAGGTGGACACGGATCTCCACAACAAGATCGAGTGGATCATCCCGAACGCCCAAAAGAATATGATGGAACCGATCCGCGTGACCCTGGAGGCCGGCGGTTCCACCTATCCCGACCAACCTCACGAGGGAGAGGAATTTGGCTATGTGCTCTCCGGCTCTCTCACCGTCATCCTCGGCAACCGCAGCATCCGTGCGAGAAAGGGAGATACCTTTTATTTCAGGCCGGACTCGGAACATTATATCAAAGCGGGAACAAAGAGTGGCGCTGTCTTTTTATGGATCAGCACGCCGCCAAACTTTTAATAACGGGCAGTGCCTGACATCTTTTTAAGCCTGCACTGCAAATAAGACAGCAAATGATATTGGAGGGCATACTCTCATGACAAAAGAACTGATTCAACTGGTCGACATCTCCAAATCTTATGACGGACAGATGGTTCTGGATGAACTAAATCTATCCATCCACGAGAATGAATTTGTCACCCTGCTCGGCCCCAGCGGCTGCGGCAAAACCACGACTCTACGCATTTTGGGCGGTTTCGCCAATCCGGATACGGGTCGTGTGGTCTTTGACGGGCAGGATATCACCCGCATTCCGCCCAATAAAAGACAATTGAACACGGTCTTTCAAAAGTACGCTCTCTTTACACACATGACGATAGCAGAAAACATCGCTTTTGGCCTAAAGATCAAAAAGAAATCCAAAAGCTACATAGACGACAAGATCCGCTATGCACTTAAGCTGGTAAATCTGGAGGGCTATGAGAACCGGATGCCGGACTCTTTAAGCGGCGGTCAGCAGCAGCGTATCGCCATCGCCAGAGCCATCGTTAACGAACCAAAGGTCCTTCTTTTGGACGAACCGCTTGGCGCGCTTGACTTAAAGCTTCGCCAGGAAATGCAGTACGAACTGATCCGTATGAAAAACGAGCTTGGCATCACCTTTGTTTATGTGACCCACGATCAGGAGGAAGCCCTTACCATGTCCGACACCATTGTGGTCATGAACCAGGGCTATATCCAGCAGATCGGCTCCCCGGAATCCATCTACAATGAACCGGAGAATGCCTTTGTTGCGGACTTTATCGGGGACAGCAACATCATTCACGCCACCATGATTCGGGATGAGGTCGTGGAAATTTTAGGTACGCGCTTTGCCTGCGTAGATACAGGATTTGGCGAAAACAAACCTGTGGACGCAGTGATCCGCCCCGAGGATGTGATGCTGGTAGAACCGGATGCCGGCATCATAAAGGGTGTTGTCACACACCTGATTTTTAAAGGCGTACATTACGAAATGGAAGTCACCGCAAACGGATATGAATGGCTGGTGCACTCTACGACTCTTTTCCCTGTCGGAAAAGAAGTAGGTATTCAGGTGGATCCCTTTAATATCCAGATCATGAACAAACCGGAATCTGAAGACGAGGAGGCTGTTGCAATTGACATCTAAGAAAAAGTGGCTGTCTGTGCCTTATCTTTTTTGGTCAGGACTTTTTATCATCGTGCCTCTGGGCATGGTTGTCTACTACGGTCTGACTGACAGGACGGGCGCCTTTACTCTGGAAAACATTACCGCGATTGCTTCGGCGGGACACGCAAAGGCGCTGCGACTCTCCCTCCTGCTTTCGTTTGTCAGCACCGTTATCTGCTTCCTGCTTGCCTATCCGCTGGCGATGATCCTTTCGCAGGTGCAGGTAAAACGGCATAATTTTATCATCCTCATCTTTATCCTGCCCATGTGGATGAACTTTTTGCTGCGCACACTGGCATGGCAGACATTATTGGAGAAAAACGGCGTCATCAACCACGTACTCTCCTTTTTTCATCTGCCGACCTTAAAGATCATCAACACGCCTGCGGCGATCATTCTCGGCATGGTCTATAACTTCCTGCCCTTTATGATCCTGCCCTTATATAACGCACTGGCAAAGATCGATCGTAATGTGATCAATGCCGCCCACGATCTGGGAGCCGGACACATACATACCTTTTTCCGCATCATTCTGCCCCTCTCGATCCCGGGCATTATCAGCGGTATTACCATGGTATTCATCCCGGCACTCACCACCTTCGTCATCAGCTCGCTTCTTGGCGGCGGTAAGCTTTTGCTGATCGGTGATGTGATCGACCTCGAATTTACCAAGACATCCAACTGGCATCTGGGCAGCGGCCTGTCCATGGTGTTGATGATTTTTATTCTGATCAATATGGTATTATCCGCCATCTTTGACAAGGACGGGGAGGGCTCCATGCTATGAAAAACGCAGCCAAAAAGATATACATCGCCTTGATCGTTCTCTTTTTATACGCTCCCATCGGCACCCTTATGGTGCTGTCCTTCAATGCAAGCAAAACGCGGGCAAAATGGGGCGGTTTCAGCATCCAATGGTATCTCGCCCTGTTTGAAAATGAGGAGATCCTGCGGGCGCTGTTCAACACGCTGGTGATTGCGCTGGTTTCCTCTCTGGTCGCCACCATCATCGGCACCATCGCCTGCATTGCCATGGCGGGCATGAAACGGCAGACTAAATCCATCCTCATGGGGATCACCAACATTCCCATGTTGAATGCAGACATTGTCACGGGCGTTTCCCTGATGCTGCTCTATATCAGTCTGGGGATTCGCTTCGGCATGGGTACCATTTTACTGTCACATATCACCTTTAATATCCCGTATGTGATCTTAAGCGTGATGCCCCGTATGAAGCAGTTGAATCCGAGTACCTTTGAAGCAGCGCTCGACCTTGGCTCCTCGCATCTTAACGCCTTTTTTAAAGTGGTGTTTCCGGACCTGTTGCCGGGCATCCTTTCCGGGTTTTTGATGGCCTTTACCATGTCGCTTGACGATTTCATCATCACTCACTTTACCAAAGGCGTCGGCGTGGATACGCTTTCCACCAAAATATACACGGAGATCAAAAAGGGAATCAAACCGGAAATGTACGCGCTCTCGTCCCTGATCTTTGTGACCGTTCTCACATTATTGATTTTAATCAATCTGTCACCTGACAAGAAGGAAAAGAAATGAGAAAAGAAAGAAGATGTCATATTAAATCGATCATGGTAATGCTGACACTGACCGCCTCCGCTTTTCTGTGCGGCTGTGCCTCATCAAATAAAGGCGTAAACGGGCAGGTCATCGTCTATAACTGGGGAGAATACATCGACCCTGAAACCATCCGCATGTTTGAAGAAGAAACCGGCATTGAGGTGATCTACGACGAGTTTGAGACGAACGAAAGTATGTATCCCAAGGTGGAGTCCGGCGCTGTCGCCTACGATATCGCCTGCCCCTCGGACTATATGATCAGCCGCATGATCGAGAACGGTATGCTTTCGGAAATAAACTATGATAACATGCCGAACGCGAAAGCAAATATCGGCGCGCAGTACTATGAACAGGCCAGAGGCTTCGATCCCGAAAACAAGTATACCATTCCCTACTGCTGGGGCACCGTAGGCATCCTCTACAACAAGACTATGGTAGATGAGCCGATCACCCGCTGGGCGCAGCTGTGGGATGAAAAATACGCGGACAATATCCTGATGCAGGACTCCGTGCGCGACGCTTTCATGGTAGCTGAAAAGCTGAAGGGACATTCCATGAACACATTGGATCCCGGAGAACTGGAGGCGGCCAAAAATCTTCTGATCGAGCAGAAACCGCTGGTGCAGGCATATGTTGTCGATCAGGTGCGCGACAAGATGATCGGCGGGGAAGCCGCCATCGGCGTGATCTATTCCGGGGAGGCGATCTATACCCAAAAGGAAAACCCCGATCTGGTCTATGTGGTTCCCGAGGAAGGGACCAATGTCTGGATCGACGCCTGGGTGATTTTGAAAAATGCTCCCAATAAGGAAAATGCCGAAAAATTTATCGACTTTATGTGCCGTGCGGACATTGCGCTCATGAATTTTGATTACATTACATATTCCACTCCCAATGTGGCGGCCAGAGAGCTGATCGAGGATGAGAACATCAAAAATTCCGAAATTGCCTTTCCCGATCTGTCACAGTATGACAATCTGGAAACCTATATCTATCTTGGGGAGGACGGGGATTCCCTTTACAATGAATTATGGAAAGAGGTGAAGGCGCATTAGCCTTCACCTCTCAGACCGTCAAAGAACCCCTGTTAAGCCTGCGCTCATCCGGCCTTCGTAGCAGCCGGAATCGCTTTTTTGAGCTTCTTATTGATGCCCTAAAAACTTTGATCATCCGTTGCCATAGACCACTCTAAAAGATACATGCTATTCAAATAGTCCTTAAATCCAGAAGACTGTGAATCGATATCACTTGAATCAATTCCCTTCAAAATTCTTAATTCACTCTGTAATAAAGCACAATTTGAATCAAGATAATCTTCTTCTCTACTATAAAAGATCAAAATAGGATATCCTTTGAAAAAACGTTTTTCGTGATACTTATAAAATCTTCTTGTAGCGCTACCATAGTTCAATTCATAAATAAATAAATTATTGAACTTAGCAATTGCTTGTGCTACATCATGATAAGATTCCATCTTTTTTGATCTTAATTCATTTTCTTCCAAAAGAGTTAATCCAAATTTCTGACTAATATAGTCTATAACTTCTTCCGTTGTTTTTTTACAAGGAAAAATTTGATTTTTGTAATATACTTTTAACTTATCGAAAAAGTCAGGTTTTGTTTCATCAATATCTTTGAATTCCATATTTAAGTATTCTTTCTTTGACAATATTTCATTATAATGCCGGGTCCCCTATGATTTGCGGCATCATCAGGTTCAGCAGCATAGACATCACATCTATATTATTCCGCCAGCGACCTATAAAACTGCATATCCTCCTCGGAGGCCTCATAGTAAAAGGTCAAAAATTCCTCCGGCAGGGAAAAGGCTTTGATGCTTTCATCCGCCACCGTCATCCTAACGATATTTTGATCCTCATATAAGGTAAGGGTCATGACCTCCTCCAAATCCTTACTGCCAAAACGGACGGCCGGGTATTTGTAGGAAGTGAGACGGTACTGCTCCTTTGCTCCCGCCAGGGCTTCCTGTAATTCCTTTTGCCGATCTTCCGAATCCACTTCTTCAAAGGATGCGCGCCGGTTATACTGATACAACTGCTCCTCATCCGTGATCGTTTTGACCGGTTCATCTTCTTCCGCCGTATAGATTCTGATCTGTGCCGGATCATTCAATTCTTCTCTCGTATATTCTTCTTCCTGCCCTGTAGCGCAGCCTGCGCAAACACATAGCATCGCCACTAATAAACCGCATATTTTGCCGAAACGATTCTGATTCATATCATGCTATCCTCCATTCTTTCATTACGATATCTGTCAAAACTGCAATTGCCGTGAATTGCAAAGCCATACAGATTCAAGAGCCATCCTTCGTGCCATGTTCCGCATTTTTTATGATAATGCTGTCATTGTACATAGACATCCCTGCATAGATCATGAGCGTCGGCCATATCGCATCTGTCACCCAACTCAAAGCATTGCCGAAAGTTCGTCCCAAACGACTCATAATAAAGCCATCCATCTCAGGACTTGCCAGCAGAACAGCCACACCCACGATCATCATGACCGCATATTTCTTTCGTCTGCTCTCTTGGCGTTCCTGAAACTCTGCAAAAACCTTTTCATCAAACGAAAGACGCTTCCTCCTGATCTCCTGATACTGCCTGGTCTGCAAAAAGTACCAGATGATCATACACACCCCCGTTATCATCGTCAGCCAGTAAAGCATTGCCCAAATCCTGTTATTTCCAAAACAGTCAAAAACATTCGACACCATAAAAAGACCGATCCCCGCCGTGATCTGCCATACCCTCTGTCTGCTGTAGGACAGATATCCGTCCAGCATCTCTTTGCTGACATAATACCCACTGTTGCGTACAGATTGTCTTGATACAGCTGCTTCCGCCATATGCGGCATATTCTTTTCCGTCCAGTCTTCTTTCAGCAGATAATCCAGTGACACATCGAATAAGTCGCTGATCTGCACCAGCTTCGCCACTTCGGGAATCCCTTTATCATTGACCCATTTCCCGACTGCCTGACGGGATACCTCCAGCTGCTCCGCCAAGTCCTCCTGCGTCATCCCGCTTTCTTTGAGTAATGCCTTTAGCTTTTGTCCTAATGTCATTCTTCACCTCCTGAACATTTCAAATCGTCTCTCACTGCCTTCGCAGTTATTTTACTGCCCCATCATCGTGAAAAACCACCAATTAGGAGTTTCCTTTTGTCAACTTAGCGTTTCATTTATATAAATCATTATAATATTACATTGACAATTTCTGCCGGGCAATATATAATTTGCATTATATAACACAGGTTATAAATCAGGGGATGAATATTATGCCACCAAAACCAAAAGTCACAAAAGACATGATAATCGAAGCCGCATTCGAAATTGCCCGCGATGCAGGTGCTGAACAGATCAACGCCAGGACCGTATCTGAAAGGCTGAACTGCTCCACCCAGCCCGTTATGTATCATTTTGCAACCATCGCGGAATTGAAACAGGCCGCCTACGCCAAAGCCAATCTCTATCATTCAGAGTATCTGCAGGATGTTTGCGAGTCCCGGGAAGGAATCCTGCTTGACATCGGAATCAATTATATCCGTTTTGCCGTAGAGGAGCCGCATCTGTTCCGCTTTCTGTTTCAATCGGGGTTTGCCGTGGAAAACAGCCTGCCGGAAATAATCGATTCCGAGGACCTTGTTCCCGTTCTTTCGACCATGCAGAAGGCGATGAACATGAGTCTTACACAGACTAAGGAGATTTTTATCACACTGGCGATGTTTGTGCACGGCTATGCCAGCATCATCGCCAATAATTCTTTGGAATATGATGAAGAACTGATCAGGCAGCATCTGAAACGGGTGTATACGGGTGCGGTACTGGCTACACAGGAGGAAAATGAAAAATGAAGAAATTATATGAGAAAAATGAATCGACGCAGCGGCATGAACCTGATCGAAAATCTGTGCCAAATCATTTTTGCGATTGCGGTCGGCTTCCTGTTTGTCATTCTGTTTTATCGGGGCGGCAACCTGCTTCCCTGCATCCTCACCCACTCTGCCATCAACTCGCTCAGTACCTTTGCCAACGAAGAAGGGATGTCTAAAGAAATACATATAGTACACTGCCTGATTTTGATTGCGATCACGGTTGCCTACACGCTGGTTCTCGTCAAAATGCTTCCGAAAGAAAATGACAAAAATTAGGAAAACGCCGCCGCAAACATATATGGCGGGATCTTTATGATTTCGCCTTTCATAAACATATATACAAAATAGAAAATTACAGCCTACAGCTTCTGAAACGCCTCATTGAGCGCATAGGCCTCATTTTTGCTGCTCATGATAAAGAAAATCACATTGCCGCGGCTCTCGATCAGCGTTGTCTCCGCGCTGACGCAAACCCACTTATCAGGATTGGCGTTATCTTTCAGGGTCTGTTTCACAGTCTCCACATCCGCCTCGTCCACCCGCAGCAGAACGCACTGAAAAGCCATAGAAGACATCATCGGCATGGAAACCACGCCCTCCGTATAAGTAACTTCATCCGTACCAAGAATGCTGATTTCCAGATCGTCCGTCAATTCCACCGTCTCAAAGCTGTCCAAGCCCTCCCGAAACTCCGCATCAAGCTGCGCGTTTTCATAAAGCGATGCCATAATATCCGTCAGGGATCCCTCCAGATCGCCAGAAGATTCTTTTTTATCTCCACAGGCCATGCAGAGCATTGTCATAGAAATACAAAGTACAATCAGTAAAAACTTCTTTCCCCATATATTTGAAATCACTGTCTTCATCGATTGATTCCATCCCTTCTTCCAATCTATTTTTAGTATGTGCTTCAACTTCCCTTTTTATCCGATAATAGCGGCTTGATCGCCCTATAGATCCGACTTGACTTCTTATTGTCCTTGCTTGGATATTTCTTCGTCAACGCATTCATAATGCCCTGCTTCGTTTTATACTGTTGGACAATCTTTAGCACTTCATTTACGCTGACATCTTTTTCTTCTTTGAGGATCTCCTGTAATTTTTCCGATAGTTTTTCTTGCAGTTCCTGCAGTTCATGGTCATGGCTTTTGCCAGAGATATCCGCAATCAGCGTCACCGTCACCCCTCTACCCTTCCAGTAGCCACCGAGAATCTCAAATCCCTTATCCTTGCTGACAATATAATACTGATCTGCTTCATGGTTCGCAATCAGAAAGCCCAGCTGCGTGGCAAGCTGAAAATCAAGCGCGTTCTTGCTGCCCACATTCACCTTACAAAACTCGATGGTCGCCTTAGACTCCATGATACGTCTGTGCTGGTCAAAGGTAATACTGTCTGCATTCTTCGAGTAAAAAATGCAGACCATATCCTTCTCCTCCAGCAGATGGATTCCATCCAGCCCATCCTTTTTTACATTTTCAAAATCTACCAAATAATAACTCATCTTTTTCCTTTCCTATTTAACTTGCACTGGCACGGGTTCACCCAGCTTCTCCTTAAAAAAGCCGATGATCCGCTGCCAGATCTCCTCCTGGAAAAAAGGCATATCCGCATGATCGGCACCCTCCAGCGCCAAAAGCGTAACATCCGCTCCCAGTTTTTCCAGTTCATCGTGCATGATCACCCCTTGCCCGAAGGGTACGGTATGATCGTTGTCCCCATGAATGATCAGAAAAGGCGGTGCGTCCTTTGTCATAAAATTCACAGGACTGGCCGCAAACGCCTCCTCCTTATGCAGCATCACATTTTTACCCATTAAAAGGGACTCCGGCGCTGCCGCTGCTTCCAGCGCCGTGGCATAGGGAAATCCGGACAGATCTGCCAGCGGATACCACGGGCAGGCCGCCTGCACCTTACTGGAATACTCTGTAAACGCGCCTACATCATAGGCAGGATCATCCACGAGCGCCGCCATCGCCGACAAATAACCGCCCGCCGACTCACCCATCACGCCAAAACGCTCCGTATCAATATGATATCGCTCGCTCAGTGCCTTCAGATAACGAACCCCTGCCTTCACATCCTGAAGCTGCATGGGATAACAGCCCTCATTGCTGGTGCGGTATTCCACACTTGCCACCACAAAACCGCTCCTGGCAAGTTCGGAAAGATATGCCGTGTGAGCGCTGCGATCCATCCTAAGCCATGCGCCGCCGCAGATCCACACGACGCAGGGGTATTTCTTCGTTTTATCCTCCGGATAAATGATATCCATCTTCAAATCTCTTCTGGTATGGTCAAACCATGCGTCCACCTGGGCAAAGGTAACACCTGACACAAAACTGTACTGCGGCGTCGTCACTTTCACTTTTAAGTTCTCTCTCATGACGATCCCCCCTTCTTTTTCTTATTATCACAATTGTTTTACCCTTATGTATTGCTGTGTACCTTCTCCTGCGGCATCCAGTGCATCATCAAATGCTCCAGTTTGGTCTGGTCAATGGGTTTTGCCAGAAAATCGTCAAACCCCGCCGCAAGATATTGCTCCTTCGCGCCCATAATCGCATTTGCCGTCAGCATAACGATCGGCGTATCCTTACAGAGATTATCTTCCATCTCCTTCATCCGCTGCATGGTCTCCATGCCGTCCATCTCCGGCATCATATGATCGAGAAAGATCATATCATAATGCTTTTGCCTGATATGATCCAGACACTCTCTGCCGCTTCCCACATCCGTGATCTGTACCTTTGTCTGTTTCAGCAGACCGCAGAACACTCTCCTGTTCACACGATTATCATCGACCAGGAGAATCTCACCCTCGGGAGAGATAAAGCTTGCCCGATAAGTATGCTCTCTGGCAGCCTTTTTCGCCCGCTCCTGAAAATTCCCAATCGGTTCCTCATTCACAATGCTCTGCCGCAGGTCAAAGAAGAATCTGGTGCCTTCCCCGTATACGCTCTCCACCCGCAGATCAGTATCCATCAACTTCAACAACTGTAAAGAGATATTCATCCCCAGTCCCGTACCTTCAATATCACGGTTCTTCTCCTCATCAAGACGCTCAAAAGCGGAAAATAATTTGGGAATATCCTCCTGCTTGATGCCGATGCCGGTGTCGCGCACCGAAAAATGCAGAATCACATCTGCACCGTCCCGCTCTCCCGTCACCTCAAAAGTGACTGTCCCTTTACGGGTGTACTTGACTGCATTGGTCAACAAATTGCCGAGTACCTGACGGATGCGCAGATCATCTCCGTTCAGCTTTGAAGGCAGCGATGAATCCACCGCCACATCAAACATCAGCCCTTTTTCCTGTGCCCGCAGAGAAAACATATTATACAGATCATTTAGCATACTGTTGAGTTCATACTCCGCCGGCACAATCTCCATCTTACCGGACTCAATCTTGGAAAAATCCAGAATGTCATTGATGATACCGAGGAGAGCATGCGCCGAAGACTTAATATCCATGGAATACTTTTTCACGTCTTCTTCGCTCGATTCCCGCAGCACCATCTCATTCATGCCAAGCACCGCATTGATCGGCGTTCTGATCTCGTGGGACATTCTTGCCAAAAACTCTGACTTTGCTCTGTTTGCTTTCTCCGCATTTGCCTTTAACAGCTGCATCTGCTCAACCTGTTTCCGACTCTGTGTAATATCCACAAACACGATGGCATAACCGGCAAGCACACGATTATTCCTAATTTTATTTGCATGTACTTCAAAATGATGGTTGCAGCTGATATGCTCAAAGTAGTTGTCTGCATTAAAGACATCCCGCAGATTTTCTCTACAGATGCGCTCGCCTTTGCGAAAATGAGAAAGACTTTTGAACAGCTCTTTCGCCTTATCATTCGCCTCCACAAAACCGCCATCCGCATCCACAATCAACACCGCTTCATCCAGTGTGCGAATAATTTCCTCATGAGCCGAGACTGCAATATCAAAAATATGATAAAATATAATTACAATTCCAAATATAATAATGCCCATGGCTTCACAGGCAGGCACAGCGTCGTAACCCTCAATCCAACCAAAGATAGCACACAGGAATCCCGGAATCGGAAAAATACTGCAGATTCCCAGTGCGATCAGGTTCGCATTTCCTCCTCCCATTCTCCTGTTGGTCTGAATCGTCATCACAAGACAGCCGATCATGTGAACGAACATATGTACATAGAAAACGTAATACAATGGTCCCTTTTCCAGGATCAGATGGGGAAACAACCCCTCCGTCACAAAAGAAACCCGCGTATAATAAAGTGGAGTATATCGATATCCCCAAATGCACAGGAGAGCGAATGTATCCAGAAGGAACATAGCCGCTTCGATCTTTGTGGGAATCCGATAGCCGCAGTAAGTTGCCACAAAGATGAACAAAAATGTACTGATAAAAACGCCGCCCAAAAATTCTACCCGTACTGCGATCATACCCTCTCCGATATCCCGCGATAACATTTCCAACAGATAGCCCGCATTTTGGATCGCGCCAAGAAAGCCGATGCAGAGCATCAGCTTCGAAAGAACACTCTCACGCTGCCTGGTCATCAGAATAACAAAAAAGAAGCATCCCAAGACCATGATAATTTGAAAACTAACCAACCCTTCGTACATATCGTTCTTCGTCCCAATAATTGATGAATAGGAGAAATTCCTCACAAGAAGAATCTCTCCTGTTCCTGTCAGATTCCCCGGCGACCGGTGACTATGCCATCGCATTTACCTGCTTATACTTATAAAGCATCTCAGCGTGGTTCTGCTCCTCGATCTGGATGTCGGCAAGCAGCTTTCTCAGGCCCGAATTGTCGCAGCAAAACACATTGGTATTGTACTCTCCCGAAACCAGCTTTTCCGTACCGATACAATCCGTGGCAAGGAAGCAGTCATGTTCCTTGTCTGCGGCATTCGCGCCATCCTTGTATGTGCCCTTCGGCGCATAGTTTTTCCCCTGCGAATCATTGCAGTCACATTCCGGCACATTGCCGTGAAGCGCCTGTCCGATCGACTGGTAATGCTTCTGCTCATCCTGCTGCAGCGTGCGGAACAGGCTCTGCAGCTCCGTGTCCTTCGCCTGTGCGGCGTACTTCTCATACTTTGTGATACAGGATTTCTCCTGTGTCTGCAAGTCACGCAGTGCGGTCGTCTCTTTTTCCGTCAGTATCATGGTCAACACTCCTTTCTTTTGACGGTGCAGCAGTATGCCAAACCATACACTCTCTGCCGTCCTCTGATACCGAGTATTGCCATTTCCCTTAAAATCCATTCACGAACACTTTGCTATTTATTATACACGCTTCTGCAGGGGAACACAAGGAAATCTATCGGCATTTGATCATTCCTTATTTTCTCTGATTTACATTTCCATTTTAACAAAACCGTGGTAAAATTGTACTATTAAAATAAAGTTGCTTGATTATTGACAGATATACCGAAAGGAGTCACTGCATATGGCACATGATATTTTGAAGAATGAATTGTTTGAATCCTTCGCAAATGCGTCTGACAATATATATATCTATGTCTGCGATATGCAGTCCGATTTATCCCGCTGGTCAGAAAACAGTGTGGACTACTTTGGTCTGGAGGGAGAATACATAGAGGAAGCCGGCCCCAAATGGATGGAGCATATTCATCCTGATGACCGTGCCGCGTACCTCAAAGACATCGAAGCCGTTTTTTCCGGTGCCTCTACCCGTCACAGCTGCCAATATCGCGCAAAAAATAAATATGGCAGCTATGTATGGCTGGAATGCAAAGGCAGCGTGATTTCTGACGATAACGGAACTCCCCTTGTCTTTGCAGGGCTTATGACGCGGCTGGACAACCAGAATAAATATGACCCGCTCACCCTTCTGTTGACCGGCTATGAAATGCAAAAATTCAACTTTACCGTTGGAAAAGGTGCCATCCTTCTGCTGGGCATCAACGCCTTTCGTAAAATCAATAATACGAACGGCTTTCTCTATGGCAACAAAGTGCTGGTGGCATTGGCAGAATGCCTGGAACAGTACGCTGACAAAGAAGACAGGGTTTATCGTCTGCAGGGAGACGAGTTTATTATTCTGTCTCCTAACGGTTCTAAGTCGGAATTGAATAAGCTCTTTGAAAAAGTGAACGACTACTGCATGAATATCAGAGGTCTCAAAAGTTTTTCCGTCTCCGCCGGTCTTGTGTCTTATCCTGAGGACGGAACGGATTTCAATACACTGATGAGTAATCTGGAGCACTCTCTGGAATATGCCAAAGAACAAAAAAGCGGGTGGATCGCGGAATTTTCAGAAAAAATCTCTCAGCGCCATCTGCGGATCAGCCGGCTCCACGAAGCGCTGACCCAAAGCATCCATAATCACTTTGAGGGCTTTGAACTGTATTTCCAGCCCATACTGGACGCCAAGACGAAGAAAATCGTGGAATGCGAATCCCTGCTGCGCTGGAAAACGCCTGAAATACCGGATGCCACTCCCTATGAATTTATTAAGATTCTGGAAGACAGCGGCGAGATCCGCGAGGTTGGTTCCTGGGTCATGGAGGAAGCTCTGCGCCATGCCGCCCTGTGGCAGAAAAAATATCATGACATCAGCGTAAGCTTTAATGTCTCCTACATCCAGCTTCTTGACGGCGAATTTATCGATAAACTGATTGCAAAAGCAAAGGAATTGGATGTGGATCCACGGTTCGTCATGGTAGAACTCACAGAGAGCTGCAATGCCGACGATACGAAGATGCTCTCCTGCCAATTCGATAAACTTCAAAAACTCGGTTTTAAGATCGCCATGGACGATTTTGGAACGGAGTACGCCTCTTTTGGATTGCTGCACGATGTTTCCATGGATGTACTGAAAATCGATCAGAAATTCGTGCGCGGCCTGATCCGCGAAGGCAATATGACCGATATGGCCATTATTGAAAATGTAGTAAATATGTGTCGCCAGCTTTCGATCCAAACCGTGGCAGAAGGAATCGAAACCGAAGAAATCCAAGATATCATCCGCAGTATCGGCGTCTCCTACCTGCAGGGCTACTTATATTCCAAACCTGTGCCTGCGAGTGAGTTTGAGCAGATGATCGAGGAGGAACGGGGCTGACGCCTGTCCCGAATATCTCCTCATATGATTTGAAAAGCCGCGTGTTTCAAACTTGTTTTTTTCTTATAATGGTCTCATTATTTTATGTCAGAAAAGGGATGACAACTGCCATCCCTTTTCCTTTTCTATTCTTACCAATAAAATTTCAAATATTAGAACTTCCCTGCCTTAGCTGCTTCCTCGATCAGCACCGCAACCGCTACCGTAGCGCCTACCATCGGGTTGTTGCCCATACCGATCAGACCCATCATCTCAACGTGTGCCGGAACGGAAGAAGAACCTGCGAACTGTGCATCAGAGTGCATACGTCCAAGTGTATCCGTGAAGCCGTAGGAAGCAGGACCTGCAGCCATGTTATCGGGATGCAGGGTACGTCCTGTACCGCCGCCGGATGCTACGGAGAAGTACTTCTTACCTGCCTCTGTTCTCTCCTTCTTGTATGTACCTGCTACCGGATGCTGGAATCTGGTAGGGTTGGTGGAGTTACCGGTGATGGATACGTCCACGTTCTCCTTCCACATGATCGCAACGCCTTCCGGCACGGAGTTTGCGCCGTAGCAGTTTACCTTAGCACGAAGTCCCTCGGAATAAGGAGTTCTGCTCGACTTCCTTCACTTCGTTGGTGTAAGGATCATACTCTGTCTCAACAAAGGTAAAGCCGTTGATTCTGGAAATAATCTTTGCAGCATCTTTTCCAAGACCGTTCAGGATAACGCGCAGAGGTTTCTGACGAACCTTGTTTGCCTTCTCAGCGATACCGATTGCGCCCTCTGCCGCTGCGAAAGACTCATGACCTGCCAGGAATGCAAAACACTCTGTCTCCTCCTCAAGAAGCATCTTGCCCAAATTACCATGTCCAAGACCTACCTTACGGGTATCTGCAACAGAACCAGGGATACAGAATGCCTGAAGCCCTCACCGATTGCTGCTGCAGCGTCAGCAGCCTTCTTGCAGCCCTTCTTGATTGCGATTGCAGCGCCTACTGTATAAGCCCAGCATGCATTTTCAAAACAGATCGGCTGGATTTTCTTTACCTGCTCGTATACATCCAAGCCGGCATCTTTTGTAATTTTCTCAGCTTCTTCGATAGAAGAAATGCCATAGCTGTTTAATACGGAATTGATCTTATCAATTCTTCTTTCATATGATTCAAATAAAGCCATCTTATCTTCTCCTCCTAGTTATATTAAAGGTATCTCTGTGCTCCGAGGTTGTGATAACAACCTCGCAAAGTTAATTCCGAAGGAATTTACTTTTTGCGAAGCAAATTACTTCACTCGGTTCTGGGATCAATGATCTTCACCGCGTCATCCACGCGTCCGTACTGACCGCAAGCCTTCTCATAAGCGGTGTTAGGATCGTCGCCCTTCTTGATGAAGTCAGTCATCTTGCCAAGGCTTACGAACTTGTAGCCGATGATCTCGTCATTTGCATCCAAAGCGATCCCTGTCACATAGCCCTCTGCCATCTCGAGATAACGGGGGCCTTTCTTGAGCGTACCGTACATGGTACCTACCTGGCTTCTCAAGCCCTTACCCAGATCCTCAAGACCTGCGCCTACCGGAAGACCGTCCTCGGAGAATGCAGACTGTGTACGACCGTACACGATCTGTAAGAACAGCTCTCTCATAGCCGTGTTGATTGCGTCACACACCAAGTCCGTGTTGAGCGCTTCCATAACCGTAAGACCCGGTAAAATCTCGGAAGCCATAGCTGCGGAGTGTGTCATACCGGAACATCCGATCGTCTCCACGAGCGCCTCCTGAATGATACCCTCCTTTACATTCAGGGTCAGCTTACATGCGCCCTGCTGAGGAGCACACCAGCCTACACCGTGTGTCAGACCGGAAATATCTTTCACTTCTTTCGCCTGAACCCACTTTGCTTCTTCGGGGATAGGAGCACAGCCATGATGAACGCCCTGTGCCACTGTACACATTTCTTCAACTTCTTTTGAATAAATCATGTGATAACTCCTTTCGATTATGTAATAATTATTTGCTAACAGGCCATATGCCTGTCATAACCGCCGATTCCATTGTCTCACATCACAGAAAAAAAATCCAGATGTTTGTTATTTTTTGCCTGACAGATTCGTTTCGACTCATCTGTTAACCCATAAAATACTCCGATATATCAAAACTGTTGATCAGTGCAAGACCGTTCTCCTCCCTGCACTCCAGCCAGCTTGCGCTGCTTCTGGTCCAGCTTCTTAAGGAGTAGTTGAATATTTCCTCCGTGCAGCGGCAGTGAACATCCTTTTTGTCGAGGTTTTTCAGAATGCAGTTCTCACAGGGTGACTCCCTGTTCTGCAGCGCCTTGTAGCAGATGTCACCGATTTTGACATCCGGTGAGCTCATCACGACTTTTTTATTGATAAAGGTAATCTCATATGTATCGGGATTGACCACATAGACATAGCTGTCCAGATTATCAAAAATAGCCACCTGCGCCACAAAATTCTGCAATCGATCCATCAAGCCGATCTGCAGGATATTGGCCTCCATCAGACGAAACAGCGAACGGATCTCCTCCATCTCACTCTTTTTAAGTTCCATTTGCACATCTTCATGGTTTTCAAAGACAATGGCCCCCTGAAACTCTCCCTTGGATGTCAACGGATAATAGAGCATACTCTTGATTCCCTCTGACCGGAAGAAGTCACGCATCTCGTCCGCCACCAGATCATAATCATGGATCATGGTCACGCTGGGGAAAAAGGCATAAAGAATCTCATTGACTGCCCGCTTTAATTCATAGTGCTCATCTGATTCCTTACCTGTGGTATATCCCTTCAAGCTGAACTGGATCGTACGGGAAATGGGCAGGGAATCGTTTCCGCAGATATAGCCCCTGTGAAACTGATATTTAGCCGTCATCAGCTCGATGGCGGATTTCAGTGCAGATTCCAGAACCTTATCTTCAAAAAGGAGCTGCATCACCTGATCTTCAATGTTACGCTCAAAGTCAAGTGTCTTCGACATATCATAGCCGCCTTTTCTATTGGCATGATAGACGGTCGTGCTCGCCGCATGGTAAACGCGGTATCCCTCTTTTCCGTTGGCTTTCACCGTGTATACCGCCCTGTCCGCTTTCTCAAACAGCGCCTCATAGGTCTCGCCATGATAAGGATAAACTGCTACGCCTACACTGCAGGTCACATGAATGGGCTGTCCCTCCGATTCCAGATCATACTTTACTTTCTTTACAATGTCACCTGCCATCTCGTCAGCATCGGATATGGTCTCAAGATTTCTCATAAAGACTAAAAATTCATCGCCGCCGATACGCCCGATCACATCGCCGCCCTTAAACATATCGCTTAACAGTCCGGCTGTCTGCTCCAGAAGCTGATCGCCATTGGCATGACCCAACAGATCATTCGCTTCCTTGAAATTATCCAGATCGATGATCATCAATGCACTGAGCTCATTTTCCGTACTATCCTCAATCGCGCTGCGAATCAGGTGTTCGGTCGCTCCCTGATTATAGAGCCCTGTGAGCGCGTCCTTCTCCGCCCGCAGAAGAAGATCCATCTCACGCATCTTCCTCTCGTGGATGTTGATCATACGGCCGACGATACGGGTCACATAGCCCTCCGCCCCCAAAAGGGAAGTCAGGTTGGCCTGATACCAGGTAAAGTCGTCGTCAAAACGTCTGATCCGAAATTCGATCGTATCATGCTTAGGGGACTTTAACAGCCCCTCCAGAACCGCCTTGTAATAAGCCACATCCTCCTTGAAGATCGTCGTGGCATCGAACCGCTCCATATATCTGCTGTGAATCTCATCCTGCGCCATGCCATACTCGTCGTTTGTCCTGATGATCATAACGTCTGTCTTGGCATTATAGTCAATGATCTTCTCGCCTTCCGCCTCCGACAAAATGTGCAGACGCTCTGCCTGTCTTTGCAGTTCTTCCTCCACACTCTTTCTCTCTGTCACATCCTCGATCACCGTGACAATCGTGTATTTTTTCCCATCTCTGGCGTAAAGATTTCCCCGGATATGCAGCCAGCGAAGTCCGCCGCTGCCCGTGACAGTACGAAACTCCGTATCCACTACACCGTCGTCTTTCAGCACATCCCTGATCGCCTGCCTGAAAGTCGGCAAGTCCTCCGGAATAATATTTCGCTCCACCTTCTCAAGATACTTCATGCCCTGTACCCGAGAATAGCCCAGCATACGGAAAAATCCCTCATTGATGTATATGGGGGTAAAGTCTCCGTCCTCATACTCAAAGAAACAGATTCCGGCTATCACATTGTCGACCATGGATCCAAAATTTTCAATACTTAAATCTGTCGCCATACGCTTATCCTCTACAAACTTCTCTGTTTGGTTTATTGAATGTTACGTACCATGCCTCACTGTTTTCCGGCAATCTCACCCTGTCGCTTGTAAATGCTGTCTGCGGCAATGACGCCTCTCACCATGGACGTAGGATAGATATTCGTATTTTTGCCGATCACCGTACCGGGATTCAAGACGGAATTACAGCCGACCTCTACATTGTCTCCCAGCATGGCGCCGAATTTTTTTAAGCCCGTCTCGCAGCGCTCCTCTCCCGCTTTCACCACGACAAGCGTTTTGTCGCTTTTTACGTTTGAGGTAATGGAGCCTGCTCCCATATGCGCCTTATATCCTAAGATACTGTCTCCCACGTAATTGTAATGGGGCACCTGCACCTTATTAAACAGGATAACGTTTTTCAGTTCGGTGGAATTACCCACCACCGCGCCCTTGCCGACAATGGCGCTGCCTCTGATAAAGGCACAGTGCCTGATCTCAGCCTCCTCGTCGATAATGGCCGGGCCGCCAATGTAAGCACTCGGAAACACCTTTGCACTCTTTGCGATCCACACGCCGTCCGCTTTCTTCTCAAATCGATCGGCAGGAAGCGTCTCTCCCAGCGTCAAAATAAAGTCCTTGATTTTAGGAAGCGCCTCCCATGGATAGGTAAGCCCTGCGAACAATTCCTTCGCGATCGTTTCTTCCAATGTGTAAAGTGATGCGATCGCCGCATCCTGCAATCCGATCATACGCTTTTACCCTTTCTTGCTTTGCTGCTTTTATCCTGATAGAACTGAGACGCATACTGAAACCTGCGAAATAGCGCCCCCTGATTAGACATTTGTTTCACGGCATTGGTCCTTCTGGTCACGAAATCGTCAAGCTTTCCCATGTATTCCGCTTCCGTGATCTCTCCCGAGGCCACTAATGTCAAGCCCTTTTCCCAGCTTGCCGTCAGTCTGGGATCGAGGAGCGGCCTGATGGAACCTGCCACCACCTCATAGATCATCTCCCCAAAAAGTGTGGGGGTAATGATCTGTGTCTTTTTGTTCAAGTCCAGATATTTGATATGTACCAGCTTTTTTAAGATCTCCGCTCTGGTGGCGGAAGTACCGATACCGCTTCCTTTGATCTGTGCCCGCAGTTCCTCATCCTCGATGAACTGCCCGGCATTCTCCATGGTCAGGATCATGGTACCCGAATTGTAACGCTTGGGCGGGGAGGTTTCTCCCTCCTTCTTCTCAAAGCCCTTGTTATCCAACGTATCACCCTTTTTCAGGGCGCCCAGCGCCTCCATGAAAGCTGCGTCGCAGGATGCCTCCTGCCGCTCCTCATCCGTCCTCTCCTCTCCAGTATACTCCTCTGCGCGCTTTCTTGCAAAAGAATTTTGCGCTACTTCCAAATATCCCGAATGAACCGGCACTTTGAAAGCCGAAGTAAAGGTTTCACCCTTCATTTTGACAGTCAAGGCGATCCGCTGATAGACCGCAGCCGGATAAAAGATGCTCAAAAAGCGTCTGACAATGATCTCATAAACCTTCGCCGAAGTGGGATGCAGACCATTTAATGCCGAAAAACCCTGTCCCGTGGGAATGATCGCATAGTGATCCGTAATCTGCTTATCGTTCACATAGCGGGTCTTTTCTATGCCACGAAAGCTCTCCTTCTCCAAGATCTGCGCCGCAAATGCCGCTGTCGGCTGATAATTTTGCAGGCCCTTCAAATTTTTCCAAATTTCCTTTGCCACTGCCGTAGAAAGGACCCTCGCATCCGTTCGCGGATAAGTGGTCAATTTTTTTTCGTAAAGTTCCTGTACGATTCGCAGGGTTTCGTCGGGGCTGATCTTAAATAAACGGGAACAATCGTTTTGCAGCTCCGCCAAGTTATATAAAAGAGGGGGATTCTTGGTCTCCTTCTTCTTTTCCAGTTTCTCGATCCGTGCAGGCTCTGCCGGCTCCTCCACCATCTTCGCAATGAAGGCGTCCGCGTCCGCCTCCTGCAAAAAGCCGTTGTCTTTATACAGTTTTGGAGATTGAAAGTACGCGGATGTCTCCATCGCCTTCCACTCCAGACTGACGTCTGTGCCTGCGACCTGTGACTGCATCAGGATACGGTAAAAGGGAATCTTTACAAATTCTCTGATTTCCCGCTCGCGATTGACCACCATCCCCAGCACACAGGTCATAACGCGCCCCACCGAAACCACGGCTTTATCTGTATTAAGATAGTTTTTTATCGAATAACTATATTTTAAGGTAAGTGCTCGGGAAAAATTGATTCCCATAAGATAATCCTCTTTTGCCCGCAGATAAGCGGCGTTTGACAGATTATCATAAGCCGAGAGATCCTTCGCCTCCCGGATGCCCCGCAGAATTTCCTCCTCCGTCTGGGAATCGATCCAGACCCTTCTTCTCTCTTTTCCCTTAACGCCAGCCTGCTGCTCCACCAGACGGTAAATGTATTCTCCCTCCCGCCCGGAGTCGGTACAGACATAGATCGTCTCCACATCCTCCCTGTTCAGCAGTCCGCTCACAATGCCAAACTGCTTTTTCACACTGTCGATCACCTCATATTTAAATTCCTCCGGAATAAAGGGAATCGTCTCCAAAGACCATCTTTTATACTTCTCATCATATGCTTCCGGATAGCTCATCGTCACCAGATGCCCTACGCACCAGGTCACGACAGCCTCATCCGACTCCAGATAGCCGTCTCGGTTTTTCATATTATATTTTAATGCTTTTGCGAACTCTTTCGCCACGCTCGGCTTCTCTGCAATATACAGACTTTTTCCCATACTTCTTTCCCATCAACCCACATAATTCTTTTCGCTCTGTTACAGATCCGATATCTGCACCAATTTCAGGTTCGATTTCACCTTTGCCTCCAAATTCAGCTTCTCGTCAAACCGAAATGCCGTGTACATATAGATATAATCTGCGCTGATCTTTGCTTTTTTTGCATAGAGGAGAAGATTCTCATAATCCTCATAAGTCATGGGTTTCTCCCAATTACACAAGCCGATCAACGTGTGTCCTTCCTGATCCTGCGCAATGATATCCAAAGACCCCGCCTTACCGATCCATTCTCCGATCGTCCCGCAATCGATGGGCAGTCTGTGACGCTCGCCAAGTCTTGCCAGATGCTGTCTGCACACTATCTTGAAATAGCCTGACACATAGCGTCTGAAATCCCGCATGATGTAATGATTGTAGAACTCACCTACCGAGAGCATCTGCAAATCGCTTAGATGCGGGTACATATAAGTATAATAAAAATCCACAAAAGGATGGCTGATCCGATAGATTCCCTTCTGCACATTCTCCTTGCCCGCCGTGTCATAGGAAAACACCTTTTCCACCAGCTCCAGTTCAATCAGATTTTTCAGATACACACTGATCTTCGCCCGGGAAAACTCCGTGTGCAGATAAAGGTCGTTTAATTTATGCGCCCCTGCCGCAATAGATGCCATGATGGTATTGTAGACGCCCGGCTCCCTGAGCTGTTCCGTCAATATCCGCTCCCCTTCCTCATAAAGAAAGCTGTTGCTATCGAGGATATTTCGACAAATATTCTGCTGAATCGTCAGTCTGTCGTCAAACTGATTCCAAAGTCCCGGAATCCCGCCCAAAATGGCATATGCCTCCACACACTCCTCAATGCGAAAGTTCGGGAACCGCTCTACAATGTCAGCAAAGGGCATCTCCTTGATCTTAAGAAGTCCGGATAGTTCATAAGCGGCCTCTCCGATCCTGGTGATCATGCTGTTTTCAATCCAGCCGATGGAGGAACTGATGAGAATCACCATCACGTTATCCCGATTCCATTGGCTGTGCACAAATGCCACCAGATCCTTCATAAAGGCATCGCTCGCCCGAACAATATTTTGAAACTCGTCGATCACCACTACTTTCTTGCCCGTGGCACGCCGCGATATTTTCTCAAAGATTTCCTGAAAGGTCGGGAATTTTTCCACAATATAGCCATCATGCGCAAGCTGTCTGCCCCACTGGTACGCCTGCTCTCTCTCCGAACAGGCTTTTGCCAGATAATAATAACCCGGACGATCCTTCATAAATTCCCTGACAAGCGCCGTCTTTCCAATATGCTTTTGCCCATAGACGATCAGGATCTGGCTGCCGTCTCTGTCATAATAATTATTCAGATAACCAAGCTCTGTCGTTCTGCCAAGTAACATATTTTTGCTTACCTCGTCATCCCTTTTCTGTCAGCTCTTTCAAGAGCTTCTCCACAGCCTCTGCCGGCATGGGCCTTCCCGTATAATACCCCTGGATCATATCACAGGACAGCTCCCGCAAATACGCAAACTGTTCCTCCGTCTCCACACCCTCTGCCACCGTCTCATAGCCAAGGCGCTTTACCATATAAATAATGGATTCCGTGATGATCTTCGTATTCATGTCCGTCAGCAGCGTATCCACAAAGGATTTATCAATCTTTAAGGTATCGATTGGCAGCCCTTTCAAATAGGACAAGGAGGAAAAGCCCGTGCCGAAATCATCCATCGAAATACGGATGCCCGTTTTCCGCAAGTCGCTTAGGCGTTTCTTAGTTTCTTCGAAATCTTCCACCAATATCGTTTCTGTTATTTCCAGTTCTATTTCCTCCGGCGATACGCTGTATTTCTTCAATATCTGCAAAACGTTGTTAATAAAGCAATCCTGCTTACACTGAACAGCCGAGATATTCAGGGATAAAATCAAAGGATAATCGTACTTTTCCCGCCATTTTGCAAAAATCTGCACGCTCTTTTCAATCACCCAGTTACCGATTGGCACAATAGCGCCGTTCTTCTCTGCAATGGGGATAAAGACCGCCGGGCTGATCATGTCGCCCTGCTCATCTTTCCAGCGAATCAGTGCTTCCACGCCGCGCAGTTTCCCATCCTTCGCATAACACTGCGGCTGAAAGAACATGGTGAAATTCTGCTCAAACACAACTTCCTTCAGTTTGTTCTGAATCGTCACAGTCTGCAGGAAGTCTTCCAAAATCATACTGTCAAAATATTGAATCGCATCCTTACCCTGACTTTTCGCCTTAAACATGACGATTTCCGCACAATTGATCAGTTCCAGCGTTCCTGTGGCAGACTCGGGATACTCAGCGACTCCCACACTCACCGTCATGCTGATTTCTTGTCCGTCCGTCATCCGAAACGGCTGTTTCAGGCGCTCTCTGATCACCTGATAGATGGTCTCCACGCTCCTTGCCCCACAAGGATCATAAATACCAATACAATAAATATCCGTACTGAAATGTGAAATGATCACATTTCTATTCATCAGATTCGTCAGATACTGCCCAAACAGCTGAACCAAGTCGTCCCCGGCTATGATGCCGATGCCGTCATTTACCCTGCGGAAATCGTCGATATCAAGAAACATCACTGCTACTTTGCAGTGTTCCGTCTCGGCTCGCCTTAGAAACTCACCCAAAAGCCTGACAAAGTAATTCCTGTTATATAACCCCGTCAGGATATCATAATATGCCATGTAGGTAAGTTCATCCTTCTGTGCCATCATTCTCGTAATATCCTTGAAACGAATGATCTTGTCAGTGGGTCTGCTCTGTTCGTCATAGACGATATTGACCTCCACCTCGACACAAAGACCACTTTCTTTTAACTTGATCTCAAAAATCTGCCTCTCCTTGTTTTGCTTCTCCAGATAAAGCCCTTCTTTGAGCGGTATCACATACTGATCTTCCACCCGTTCATAGAGTTTATCAAGCTCACTGATCCGTGTGACCTGAAAACCAAAAAAATGATCCCAGTTGGCCAGTGTCTCTATGCTGTCCTCCTGATAATTGTAATAAATAAATGCACTGTTTGAAGTCTCGCAAATCAGACGCAGCTTTCTCTGTTCTCTGCGCAGTTCCTGATTTTCCGCCGCAAGCGCTTCCGCTCCCCTTCTGTCAGTTTCTACCACTCCCACGTCACCCTTTTTATGCCCGGATTCCCGGACATCCCCTCCCCATTTTTCTCTTTTGCTTAATGATGCAGCGCTTATTTTTTGCTGATATACCCCTTTGCCTTCAATGCCTCCGCACACAGCACAGCTCCCCCAGCCGCTCCGCGCACCGTATTATGGGAAAGTCCCACAAATTTCCAATCGTAAACGCTGTCCTCACGGATGCGTCCCACACTGATTCCCATACCGTTCTCATAATCCACATCCAGCTTCACCTGCGGACGGTTATCCTCTTCCATCACCTGAATAAACTGCTTCGGCGCGCTGGGCAAATCGAGTTCCTGAGGCAGCCCCTTAAACTGCACCAGTTTCTCCACAAGCTGTTCCTTGGTAGGCTTTTTTCTAAATTTAACAAATACTGCCGCCGTATGACCGTTCAGCACCGGGATGCGGATACACTGACAAGTGATCACCGGACTCTCGGCAGGTACGATCTGCCCATTTTCCACCTTGCCCCAGATACGCAGAGGCTCTTTCTCACTCTTTTCCTCCTCGCCGCCGATGTAGGGAATCACATTCTCCACCATCTCCGGCCAGTCCTTAAAGGTCTTGCCCGCACCGGAAATCGCCTGATAAGTAGTCGCCACCACCTCGTAAGGCTCAAACTCCTTCCATGCAGTCAGCACCGGCGCATAACTCTGAATCGAGCAGTTCGGTTTCACGGCGATAAAGCCTCTCGTCGTGCCAAGCCTCTTTTTCTGCGACTCGATCACCTCAAAATGTTCCGGATTGATCTCCGGCATCACCATGGGCACATCCGGTGTCCAGCGGTGGGCGCTGTTGTTGGAGACCACGGGAGTCTCCGTCTTCGCATACGCCTCCTCGATCTTCTTGATCTCATCTTTGGTCATATCCACTGCGGAAAATACAAAATCTACCTCCGCTGCCACTTCCGCAACTTCATTCACATTCTTGACCATAATTTTCTTAACCGCCTCCGGCATGGGCGTATCCATTTTCCATCTGCCGCCGACTGCCTCCTCATAAGGCTTCCCTGCAGAACGGGGACTTGCCGCAATCGTCGTCACTTCAAACCAGGGATGGTTCTCCAAGAGGGCAATAAAACGCTGTCCCACCATACCCGTACCGCCTAAAATTCCTACTTTTAATTTTTCGCTCATTTTTTCATCTCCTCCTTATTTCATTTCCGGTTCCACAAGCCGTCCGCCAAACATATCATCCGCATCCTGCCAGTCCTTGGCCAGATACTCCCTGTGCATCTGTATGACCTCACGCATCGCCTCCGGTCCCGGTGCTCCGATCGTCAACCGCTTTTCCACACAGGTCCTTAAGCTGATCGCCTGATAAACATCCTCCCCAAAAACAGGACTGATCGCCTTTAATTCCTCAAGAGAAAGCTCGTCTATGCTGCAATTCTTTTCCAGACAGAAAAGCACCAGTCTGCCAATGATACTGTGTGCGTCCCGGAAGGGTACGCCCTTTCCTACCAGATAATCCGCCGCGTCTGTGGCATTGGTAAATCCCATGGCCGCGCTTTTTTCCATCACATCCCGGTTAAATTTCATGGTACGAATCATGCCTTCGAACAGCTTAATGCAGCCCTTCACCGTATCAATGGCATCAAAGGTCAGCTCCTTGTCCTCCTGCATATCCTTATTATAGGCAAGCGGAATCCCCTTCATGGTTGTTAAAATCGCTGTCAGCGCCCCGTAGACCCGCCCTGTTTTACCCCGGACCAGCTCCGCGATATCCGGATTTTTCTTCTGCGGCATAATGCTGCTGCCTGTGGAATAGGCGTCGTCAATCTCCACAAAACGATATTCATTGGAATTCCAGATAATGATTTCCTCGCAGAAACGGCTCAAGTGCATCATGATCGTGGAAAGCGCCGCTAAAAATTCAATCACATAATCCCTGTCGGACACCGAATCCATACTGTTTAGCGTCGGTCCCTCAAAACCCAGAAGTGACGCCGTATATGCCCTGTCCAGCGGATAAGTCGTCCCCGCCAGCGCCCCGGCTCCCAACGGACAGTAATTCATGCGATAAAAGATATCCTTTAGTCTGGAGCGATCCCTCTTAAACATCTCAAAATAAGCGCCGATATGATGCGCCAGCGTTACCGGCTGCGCCTTCTGCAAGTGGGTAAAGCCCGGCATATATGTTTCCACATGATCTTCCATGATCGCCAACAGCGCCTGCAAAAGTTCCTTCAATAAATTATCTGTATTAAGCACTTCCAACCTTGTGTATAAACGCATATCAAGCGCCACCTGGTCATTGCGGCTCCTGCCCGTATGCAGTTTTTTCCCCACATCGCCGATCCGCTCGATCAGATTTGCCTCCACAAAGCTGTGAATATCCTCATATTCCTCCGTGATCGCAAGCTTTCCGTCCTCAACATCCTCCCTAATCCCGGTGAGGCCTTTTAGAATCGCATCCTTCTCCTCCTTCGTCAGAATCCCCTGCTTGGCGAGCATAACGTATGTACGATACTGCCCTCAATATCCTGCCGGAAAAACTTCTGGTCAAAGGAGATTGATGCATTAAATTATATACAAGCTGGTCCGTCTCTTTCGTAAAACGGCCGCCCCACAACTGTGCCATGTATAAACCTCCATTATAATTAAATCTAAATTTGATGATACCATAAAACGCTCTTTATTTCAATCAAAAAGCACAGTCGGAACACATTTTTTCTTGCCGTTCATAAAATATGGTATAACCGTAGTAAACGACCCGTCAGATTTCGATCTGCGAAAAATGAGATGTCGTTAACTACACAAGGAGCCTCTTTCTATGCAGCCAATACTTTCTCTGCGGGATATCTCCTTTTCCTATCATAATCTGAAAGGGGAAACGCCCGCACTCTCTCACATCGACCTACAGATTTCAGACGGCAGCTTCGTGGCGGTCGTAGGACCCAGCGGCTGCGGCAAATCCACCCTGCTCTCTATCATCGCCGGCCTCCTTGCGCCGGAATCGGGCGATATCCTTTATCGGGGACTGTCCGCAAAGGATTACTGCGCAGATAGCGCCCTAAAGATCGGCTATATGCTGCAAAAGGACCATCTCTTTGAATGGCGCACCGTCTGGCAAAATGTAATTCTGGGATTGGAGCTGAATCACACGCTTACAAAAGAAAACACTGAATATGTTGAAAAGCTGTTAACGGATTACGGATTGCATTCCTTCAAAGACAAAAAGCCCTCAGAACTTTCTGGCGGTATGCGGCAGCGGGCGGCTCTAATCCGCACCATGGCAGTCCGTCCGGATCTTCTGCTTCTGGATGAGCCTTTCAGCGCCCTTGATTTTCAAACCAGGCTGGCCGTGTCTGCGGACATTGCTTCCATCATCCGTGAAACGGAAAAAACGGCGCTCCTCATCACCCACGATCTGTCCGAAGCCGTTACGCTGGCTGACCGTGTGGTGGTTCTCTCAGGGCGTCCCGCCGGCGTCAGATGCGAAATGCCCATCCATTATGAAATCACCAGAAAAGATCCCTTAAAGATCCGCAGCACTTCGGCCTATCAGGACTATTTCAATGAATTATGGGAGGTATTAAACGATGGCAAGACAACTCCATGAGTCAGCGCCGCCTGTCTCTTTACAGCAGGAAGCCTATTTGCGCGCCCATCACAAACATCACCACAAAATCGCCTTTGGCAGGGCATTCCTGTTGCTTTTCTTCCTTGGTCTCTGGGAAGCCGCTTCCCGCCTTTCCTGGATCGACAGCTTCTTTTTCAGCAGTCCGACAGGAATCCTTCGCTACCTCTGGCAGATGCTTGTAGACCATTCCTTTTTCACACACACCGGTATCACACTTTTAGAAACCGTAGCCAGCTTTCTGCTGGTCACAATCCTAAGTCTACTGACCGCCACGCTTCTCTGGTATCGTAAAAGCCTCTCGGAAATTCTGGAACCCTATCTGGTCATCCTGAATGCCCTCCCGAAATCCGCTCTGGCCCCGCTTCTCATTGTATGGCTGGGAACCGGCACCAACACCATCATCGTAGCGGGCATCTCCGTGGCGCTCTTTGGCTCCATCATCAGCCTTTACACAGGATTTTGTCAGGTAGACCCCGAGATGTGCAAACTGATCTATACCCTGGGCGGCAGCCGCTTTCATGCCCTCACCAAGGTGATCCTGCCAAGTTCTGTACCCCTTATTTTAAGTAATATGAAGGTCAATATCGGCCTTTCTCTAGTGGGTGTCATCATCGGGGAATTTCTGGCCGCAAGGCGGGGACTGGGATATCTCATCATCTATGGGTCGCAGGTGTTCCAGCTGAGCATGGTGATCACGTCCATTATGATCCTGTGCGCGATTGCCATGGTGTTTTATCGGCTGATCCAGGGGGCGGAGCATTATTACAAGAAGAAATATTAACCTGTGACAACATTCTCCTTCCATTGTATACACTGTAGCAATTTCCTATGGAGATGGAAAAAAGGGGCCGGCCGTTCCAGCCTGCCCCTGATCGGTTTCTAACATATCATCCTGTCATTCCCACAGACTCATCTGCCTCCCCGCCCCCTTCTCCTCAAAGGTATGCAGATATCGGAATATCTCCCCATTATCATGAATCATTCCATACGCGGCGCATTTCTGATGAAATACTTGCATCAGACGCCTGCCATTCGGACTTTCAATCTCATATCGGTAGCCGTAGGTCTTTATATACTTTTCTTTTAAGCCCGGAAACAGGCGGTCCAGTTGTTTATAAAAATACTCCCTGTTTCCTTCTCGCAGCGTCAGACCCATGCCAAAGTTGATCACGCCGTAAACTCCCGCCTGCGCGCACAGTTCCAAGACACCCTCAATGTTTTCCTGCGTATCATTGATGAAAGGCAGAATCGGTGACAGCCATACAACGGTGGGAATGCCTGCATCCCGCATCTGTTTCAGTGCTGCCACACGCTCCCCCGTCGTAGAAACATTCGGCTCGATCTTTCGGCACAGCTCCTCGTCAAAGGTCGTAAGTGTCATCTGCACCACACATTTGGTCTTCCCGTTGATGCGCTGCAATAAATCAATATCCCGCAGGATGCGGTCCGACTTCGTATGTACCGTGACCCCGAATCCGTACGCATCAATCAGAGTCAGCGCCTTTTTCATATGTTCCAGTTTCAGTTCCGGCGGAATATAGGGATCGGTCATGGCGCCCGTACCGATCATACATTTTTTCCGTTTGTGTTTCAGGGCATGTTCCAACAGTTCAATGGCGTTCTCCTTGACCTCAATATCCTCAAAAGCATGCTCCATATGGTAGCATCTGCTTCTGGAATCACAGTAAATGCAGCCGTGGGAACAGCCCCGGTACAGATTCATTCCGTTCCGGGAAGATAAGATTCCCTTTGCCTCCACAAAGTGCATCTATGTGCTCCTCACTTTCCGGCGCAGTTTTTCTTATGCGCTTTCAGCTTCTTCATCGCCCAGTCATAGTGACTTGACAGATTGGAGACAAAATAGCCGCCAAGGATACTTCCTCCCACCCACGGGAAAACGCCCTTGGAAAACAATTCTTCATTGGTAAAAGTCTCCGCCAGCGCCATCACCTCGGCATGGGACTTTTGCAGCATGGCTTTCGCCTCCTCAAGCGTTGTATTCTGATGCTTTTTCCACAACATCACATTCATATCGCCATAAGTTTTCCAGTTATAAGGCTTTGGCAGAAAAGGCCGGTTATCGCCTCTTTGATTGGCTGCCACCCAGGTCAGCAAAAGCTGGTGCCACTCGTAGAGATGCACGAGTATATCCCGCAGATTTTTATCCCGTTTCCAGTGGGCCTCTTTCTTGGCGCTGTTTGAAAAATCAAAGGGCGTATTCAGCTCTTTCTCCGTCAGTCCTGCGATCATCTCCTGTAATTTCTCATAGTTTTCGTTTGCCGCGGTCAATAAGTCCGCCTTTGTCGTCGGTCTTGCCATGGTATCTTTCCTTTCCGCGCTGCCCGTCATTTTTCATTGATTCTGCAGCGATCTCATATGCCTGTTTCGCAGCTGTCCTCCCATTGTCCGCATGAGCGCGCTGCTGTTTCTATACCTCATGATACCGGCAATATGTTGACACCTTATGTCAGGTTTTATATTTTTTTACGATCATTTCCGCCTGTTTTGCGATTTCCTCCCGCAGATGCGTGGGGGAAAGAACCTCCACCTGCGTTCCGAAAGACAGGATAAATCCTGTCAACCACGCGCCTTCCGGCATGGCAGCGGAGGCAATCAAGTCCCCGTTCTCCTCTTTCCTGATCCGGGTTTTATCAAACTCATCATAGACTCGGTATGCCATCTCTTTGGGAAAGCGAAGCGTGATCAGCGAACAGTCTATCGGGGCGTCATCCGTCTCTACAGGAATACGGCGGCGCACAAAGTCCTCCTCTAAAATCTCATAATCCAAAATACGGTTCAGCTTGAAAGTCCGCATCTCCTGCTTTTCCATACAGAATGCCTTCAGATACCATGCTTTGGACTTATAGACAAGTTTATGGGGCTGCACAGTCCGTTCCCGCTCCGTCCCGTCTGCACCCGCATAGCGGATTCTCACGCTCTTGCAGCGAATGACAGCCCGCTTTAACAGTTCAAATTTTTCATTGTCAAATTTCTGATCGCCCCATCTGGAAAAGTCCACTTCCAGCCATTTATCCGAAGGAAGATCAAACAGGGCGGAAAGTTTCTGCAAAGTCTGACTTTCCCCCATATTTTGCGTGATATTGATGCTTTGCAGCGCGGAAAGGATCTCCTGCTTTTCCTCCTCAGACAGCACCGTCTGGTCGAGCACAAAGTCAGGCATCAGACGAATGCCGCCGTTCCTGCCTGACTCCGCGTAGATGGGAATGCCCGCTGCACTTAAGGAATCGATATCCCTGTAGATCGTCCTCACCGAGACCTCGAAGCGCTCCGCCAGTTCCGAAGCGGTAGCCTGTCCTTTTTCCAACAGGCAGTATACGATCCGAAACAGTCTGCTCTCCTGCATTGTTTCCTCCATTTCTGCGCTGCTTTTATCTCAGCTTGGCCGAGATTCGCATAAACGAGTTTGTGTTTTCCCGGAAATCTTGTGAAGGCCTGTAAGTCTCCTTTTCCACGACCTCATAGATATCTTTCCCTGCTTTTTCCTCAAAATAGGCTTTGAGCCTGATATTGGCATCCCACTTTTCCTGCGGATAGGCGCCGTACCTTCTTTTTACGTCACTCATGCGCTCCTCGATGTCCAACACGCCCTCACTGCCTGCCAGGGAGTCGCAAAGCTGGATCAGCCTGTCATAGTCATCGTAGTCTGCCGCAGCCAGCGCTTGTTCCAGTTCCCGGACCTTATCATCTTCGACATCGAACCTTCCTATGTAATCATGAAGTTTCTGAATGCTGAAGGAATGGGTCAGGCAGATTTTTGCCACTTCCTCATATCCCAACGACATCATATAAATATAACCGTCAGAAATATGCTTCAAATGACTAACACCGAACTTTCTCCCAATATCATGAAGCAGCCCCAGAACATACGCTTTTTCAGCATCCATTCCGCACGCCGCCGCAATCCTTTCCGCGCAATGCGCCGTGACCCGGCAATGGTCTGCCCATTGACCGGGGTTGCAAGTTTCGGCTTCCGCCAGCAATCTTTCCGCTTCCACTTTTTCCGGTATCAAGGTTTTTTCCTCCACTATCTTTCATCAGTTCTTTTTCCACACAACATATCAAAAATTCCTTAACAAAGTATATCATATTTTGGGCGAACTGTGTGAACGGATTCCTTTTTCCATCGAAAACAATTGCATAAATTCTTCAAAACGAGTAAGATAATAAGCCGGATGACATGGAATGAAAATGACATTACCCGACAAACCAAATTATAAAAATAAACATTCGTTTTTTGACCTAAGGAGCCTGTTATGAATGTAAAGAGCGTCTATTCCCCCAATATATACAGAAAAATAATGACCGCGGAACAGGAGAAAAAAGACGATATCTACCGCTACGAATTGATGCTCCCCTTTCAGGGAAAATGGGACTGCTATCATATCCCCCTCAAAGCGGCCAGAGAAGGCGCCTACGACATTATCATGGCGAATAACCGCTTGGGATTATTTGCGCCCTCCAAAGTGAATGAAACGACAAAGCCTTGGATCGATGCCATTTCCGATCAATATCTGTGGGATGACTGTCAAAGCTCCATCGAAAACGCATTGGACCGCTTTGTCCAAAAGGGAATCGACCTCAAAGTGCAGGAATATCTCTTTTCCATTTTTCTGGCGGACCCTGACAATGCCTATACGAAAGCAAACGAGGGATATTGCGGGGACGGCGGCATTCCGGGTTATGTGATGGGATGGCTGATTCCCACTGAAAGCAATCTGAAAAAACTCCCTGCCGCGCTTGCGCATGAAACCAATCACAATGTCCGATATCAGTATATCAAGTGGACGAACGACGTAACGCTCGGCGAAATGCTTGTAGGGGAAGGGCTGGCGGAAAACTATGCTACAATCATTCATGGCGAAGAATTTCTCGGTCCATGGGTGAGTAAGACGGATCCCGAACTGCTGCCGCTGATCAAAGAGATCATCTATGACGGCCTTGGCGCAACGGGCTTTGAAAACATCACCGCCTATTTATACGGCGATGAGATGGCAAGGCTGCAAAGCTTTCCCGAAGTGGGACTGCCCTATTGCGCGGGCTATGCCGTCGGGTATCATCTGATTAAATATTACCTGCAAAAAACGGGGGTCGGCATTGAAGAAGCTACCATTCTTCCTCATGAAGAAATATTAAAAGAGGTGGAGGAATTTTGGACTATGTGATATACAAATCGCAGTTTTTGCTATCAAAAAGGAGAAAAAGAGTTGTTTCTGTCTATTGATGCCTGGTTCAAAGAAAATCTTCCCGAGCCGGAGCCTTGTAAAAACCAGGAACGGGTCATTACCTTTTTCAAATGCGGAAATACCGTGGGAACCATTGTTTACGAGGACGACTGGCAGATCGCCGTTTCGGTCAACGACGGAAAAATGATATAGATTCCGGCAAAGGAAGTTTATACAGGATGCTTCCCTGCAACAAACCCCATTTCATCCTTTTCAATGATGATCACAAAGGGAAATTTGTTATAGATGATACACAGATGAATTTGCCTTCGAGAAAGATTCTTTGTCTGTCTGATTTTAGAAGAATACCAAAGGCTGTTATAAAATAAAAAGGGTTCATCAAAATTGATGAATCCTTTTTATTTTCAATTAAAAAAAATGTTCAATTAGGAAAAAAGAGTAAATCAAAACACATAATCAATATGAATAGTATCAACACTACAAAAGATTATATTCTATAGGAAACGAAAAGTCAAGGCTTTTCATAATGAAATACCCTTAATACCCTTAACTGCATTTTATGGTTTTAGCCATGCACTATCAGGTCTGGCTATTAATCGTGCATTATTATATGCCATATCTAAAGTAAGACAGGTATGTCCCAAATATTGATTTCCTGCATCATTTTTACTTACAACCAATGCCAAATCCGGAATACTTTCGCTGACTAAGCATATAGGAATCAACAATTGTATTCGTCCTTTATAATATTGCGGAACAGCTGTTTTATAATTTGCATCGATCATATGTTTCGCACGTTTTATCGCTCCATCAAATAACATAGTTTTATTGGGACTTTCCCTTACTGCTTCCGGAATACGAAGAAAATTTTCCGGATCTCCAAAAATATGCGGGTATTGCGGGAAAATATCACAGTTAGTATCAAACACCAAGGAAGACGGATCGTTAAAGTAATTAGCCCTTTTTGGCAAGTTTACGATACCCATCATACTTAATTGATATGAAGTATAAAAACCATCCAAATACCAAATTTGACGATCGGGAATTTTATTTTTGGTAAAGTATGCAAATATCGGTTCGTAATAAACAGTATATAATCCCGTATTAAACAACGAATAATCATCTGCCTGGTATATGTTATTTTCTTCCGCAAGTTTCAAGAAAGTATGTTCTATATAATTTTTTAGTATTACATTATCAGATTGTCCTCCAAAACTCCATTTTTCCGGACAAAGTCCGGAAAGATTTTGTATTTTTCTCTCGTATTCATTACAAAATGCAAAATCAAATAATCGCATATAGTATCCTCCTCTTTTTATGCTGACATTCTAACACAACTTTGATTGAAAAGAAAGACTTGCATCCCTATAATATATGATTTGACCGCAGCATCTTCCTTTTCTTCCCTGCAACAAACCCCATTTCGTCCTTTTCAATGGTGATCACAAAAGGAAATTTGTTATATTCAATACATCGATAAAAATCAGCTTCTGGGAAGACGTCTTGTCTTTCCGAATCAAAGAAATGCTCGCCGCCATGATGCCTTAAGGCATTGACTCTCTGATCCATATCAGGCAATTCTCTGCCCTCCAGAATGCTCTTGATATACGCCGCGCACAATTCGTCCTCCGGCGCTATTCTGACGCCGCTGCTGCCCATGCTGACCAATGAAACCGTCTGCGGCTTTCGGGAAATGATGTATTCGGCCACTGCCCTTGCATTGACCAGACTTCCCGTGATGATCTCATCCGCGTGGACGGCACCTACGATCCCCTGTGTTCCCGCGCTGGTGGTGTGAATGATCGTTTTTCCTGCCACGTCCTCTTTCTTAATGGAAGACGGCGAATTACCGTAGTCGAAGCCCTCACACTTTATGCCTTTCCGCTCGCCGATCAGTATACTGTCCTTGATACGCTCTCTGAGGGAAAATGCTTCCTCGATCGTTCCCACGGGACGAATCAGCTTCACATCCATATCATACAGATAGCATTCCAAAGAAAACGCCCTGAAAACATCAATGATAACGGTCAGACCTTTCGCTTGTTTCGCCCCCTCCAGTAACTGCAGCATATTGATATCATACATATGGCTTTATTCCTTTCGCAAATTGATTCTCGGGCACCAGCTATGAAAACCTGCTTATTACTTTTCCACCATTCGCTTCCTGTGCTGCAAATGAATGCCAATGTGCCCGATGCCGAGGATCATCGCACTAATCAGCAGAAATATATTTCTTCCGTAAATACCCAACAGGAAAAATGCGCAGACCGGAAGGGTCGCGCCCGCCACGGGAACGCCGCAGAGACTGCTGTAAAAATCGGACATTTTCTTTTCACTCTTAAAATATCGAATCCAATACACTTCATACAGCAGCATCAGCACAAAGGAAAGCAGCAGCCAGACAGACCACAGGGAATCCAACCTGACATTAAAATCAGAAAATAGTAAAACACAGCAGCATACAAGAACCTCTCCTACCCTCTCAAATCCCTGCAGTACTTTATTTTCTTTGACGACGTATTCTTCATACCCGATCGGCTTATATTTTGCCCAGATGCCATTGGGAATGAACAACATCAGCAAATAAATCAATCCCACATAGGGAAATCCGAAATGGAACATAATTGCCATCTCCTTCATTACAAGGATTTCTTTCACAGCACGAATTTATCCTACTGCGTGGACTCCTCCCACAGCACGATCTCTCCCTGCCGCAAAGATGCCTGCACATCGATGATCCGCTGATTCTCCGATCCCCGAAACCGCAGGCTGATGTTTTTCTTTGCCTGCATAAATTCTCCATCTACGATGATATCCAAATATGACAGGAACTCCTTCATATCCTCCCACTTTTCGCAGAAGTCGTCCAGAATGTCCCTGTCAAAAAGATAGCCCGTATAACACCAAATATCCTTATGCGGAAAACGCGCCTTCACTTTTCTTAAAAAAGGAAGGAGCGCCGTCCAGTTTGCGTATTCCAAAGGCTCCCCGCCAAGCAGCGTAAGCCCCGCGATATGATCCGGGGAAAGTGCCGTAAGGAGCTCGTCCGCCACCGCTTCCGTAAAGGGCTGCCCGTACTGAAAATCCCAGGTCACGGGATTAAAACAGCCCTCACAGTGGTGCGTACAGCCGCTGACAAAGAGCGTCACCCGCACCCCCGGACCATCCGCGATATCGCATTTCTTTATTTCTCCAAAGTTCATAGATGAAGAACCCTCTCCTTGATCTCCTGCGTGCGCCCCTGATTCCAGAACTGCGTGCCGATATACCCGCAGGTACGCCTTGCCACATTCATCTTATCCTGGTCGGTATTGCCGCAGTTCGGGCACTTCCAGATCAGTTTCCCGTCCGTGTCCTCCACAATCTCGATCTCCCCGTGGTAATCGCAGACCTGACAGTAATCGCTCTTGGTATTTAACTCCGCGTACATGATATTATCATAAATATACTGCATCAGAGAAAGCACCGCATCCAGATTGTTCTCCATGTTCGGCACTTCCACATAGCTGAT
>JAAGKN010000724.1_pt1 | contig 54269 bp, 38 predicted proteins | sample 6206371 | NCBI WGS metagenome assembly JAAGKN01 (sample SAMN11533720, study PRJNA540317) | gut metagenome | isolation source: fecal pellets from male and female animal of same cohort | host: Peromyscus leucopus | place: USA:CA | collected 2017
ACTGCTGTAAACGGTTTTGCAGACCGGCGCCTAACCACTCGGCCAAGGAACCATATCGTGGTTTTTACGTGTGCAAAGTTAGGGCTTTCTTCTGAACTGTGCAAATTTTTTCGACACTTTTTTACACGGCATATTTTTCAAATCATTTTTTATTCTTAATTTTGTCACTGTAAGTAATCAACAGTCAATCCGTTTGACCTCTTTGTAACCAATCGTCACATTATCATGAAAAAATCATTATTCATTCTCGGAGCGGCCTTTTCGCTGGCTCTCCCAACGATGATGGCTGCCAATCCTACCGGAAAAGGCGGAATTTCCAACGAGGATATTTCGGCTTTCCGCAATGCCTACAACAAGTCGGCCTCTGCCAAAGCGCTCCACAACGCTATTGCCAACAACGACATCAACGCTTTGGCCGTGAATCACTCCAACAAGAATCAATTTGACGACCATTTTTCCCACCGCGTAAAAAGCAAGGGCATCACCAACCAGCGCTCATCGGGCCGCTGCTGGCTCTTCACAGGTCTGAATGTCCTGCGCGCACAGATGATGGCCGAACACAATCTGCCGATGCTCGAGCTCTCGCAGAGCTACAACTTCTTCTGGGACCAGCTTGAGAAATCAAACCTATTCCTTCAGGGAATCATCGACACCGCGTCGCTCCCCCAGGAGGACCGCAAAGTCGACTGGCTCTTCTCTAATCCGCTCAACGACGGCGGCCAGTACACCGGCATCGCCGACAACCTTATGAAATATGGTGTCGTTCCCATCGAGGTGATGGGGGAGACCAACAGCAGCAAGTCGACTTCGACAATGCGCCGTCTGCTCAGCCTCCGTCTCCGCGAAGACGGTCTCGAACTCCGCAAGCTCGCGGCCTCAGGCGCTGACGCTGCTAAACTTGAAAGCCGCAAGAAAGAGATGCTCACCGAGGTCTACCGCATGCTTGCGCTCAACCTCGGCGAGCCTCCGACAGAGTTTACATGGACGCGCCGCGATGCCGACGGTAACGCCGTCAGCACGGAGACCTACACCCCGCAGTCGTTCTACAAGACCTTTGCAGGCAACGACCTCAAGAACGATTACGTGATGCTGATGAACGACCCCACACGCGAATACTACAAGCTCTACGAAATCGAGTTTGACCGCCACGGTTACGACGGCTACAACTGGACCTACGTCAACCTGCCCGTCGAGGACATCAAGAAAATGGCCATCACATCAATCAAAGACAACAATGCGATGTATTTCTCATGTGACGTAGGCAAGTTCATCGACCGTGAGCGCGGACTTCTCGACATCGACAATTTCGACTACGACTCGCTCTTCGGCACCAAATTCGGCATGGACAAGGCCGACCGCATCCGCACCCACTCGTCGGCATCGTCCCACGCCATGACCCTCGTGGCCGTCGACCTCGACAGCAATGGCAAGCCCAACAAATGGATGGTTGAAAACAGCTGGGGCAACGGAGCAAACAACGGTCACCTCATTATGACCGACAAGTGGTTTGACGAATACATGTTCCGCCTCGTGGTAAACAAGAAGTATATCACTCCCAAAGTGAAAGATGTGCTGAAACAGACCCCGACCCTCCTCCCGCCGTGGGACCCCATGTTTGCCGACGAGGAATAAGCCGACAGAAAGGATATTTCACATAAAACTACAAAAAACCGCAGGGATTTCGATTTTCCCGGCGGTTTTTCGTTTTAGATTAATGGGCGGATTTATCTCATAATATCATCCGAAAGGATTCGGTAAAGCTCATTTTCGCGGCCGGAGAGCTGCGAGAGGTGGGCTTCGATTATTTTCCTGTCGCCACGGGCCGCAGGGCCTGTCTGTGAGGCCGAGGGAGAATTGACAAGCGCCTTGCGCAGGGTCTCCTCAAGCAGCGGACGCAACACGTCGAAAGGCAGGCCTTCGCGGGAAAGCAGTTCTTCGGCTATCGCCCAGAGATGGTTGGTGAAATTGCAGGCAAACACGGCCGAGATGTGCATCTTCTTGCGGATTTCACTGTCGGCATGATACACTTTACTGAAAACCTTTTCGCCAAGCTCACGGATTTCAGCCTCTACCTCAGGCGACGACCCTTCGACAAAAAGAGGAACCGCTCCCATGTCGAGAGTGACATTCTTCGAGAATGTCTGCAAGGGATAGAAAACGCCATAGCGCGCCGATACAGGCGCGAGAGCCTCCATGCCGACCGAGCCTGAGGTGTGGAGCACGAGTGCTCCGGTCTTAGGCAGAACCTCGACAATCCGCCCTATCGCATCATCCTTGACACTGATAAGATATATGTCGGCATCACCGACAATATCCTCGGGCGAATCGGTAGCTGTCGCAGCGGGAAGTCTTTCGGCCAGCTCGCGTGCTGACTCAATATGCCGGCTGTAGACCTGCACAAAATCAGCCGCCCCTGCCTTCGAGATGGCCGGGGCGAGATGTGAGGCGACATTGCCGGCGCCTATCATTACTATTTTCGGCTTCGACATATCGGTTATATTGTTAACTGCACGTTTTCGTTGAATCAGAATTTGCCGATGTGGACATTTTCCCATTTGAGCTTATCGACATCCTGAGGCTTGCGAGTCTCATCCTTGTGACCGAAGGTCAGGATGCAGACCACAGGGCAGGTTTCGGGGATTCCGAGCGCCTCGCGGACAAACTCGTCAGAGGGTGTGCCGTCGGCTGTGAAGCGGTCGCGCACCTGAATCCAGCATGAACCGAGTCCGAGCGCCGCGGCCTGGAGCTGCATATAGGAGGCGGCTACTGAAGCATCCTCAATCCACGGTTCGGTAGCGGTCGAATCGACAGCCACGACAACCGCAAGCGGGCAGTGGCCGACAGGCACGGCGCCCATAGGCTTGCACTCGGCGAGACGGGTTAGCATGGCTTCATCCTCGACAACGACAAACTGCCATGCGCGGGCGCTCTTCGACGTGGGCGAAAGGAGGCCGGCCTCAAGGATGAGCTTCACGTGCTCGGGATCAATTTTCTCGGAGGTATAACGACGTATGCTTCTACGTTCAATTAGAAGTTGGTGGAAATCCATAAATAAAATGATGAAAAAATGAGGGGAATATTTATCGGCGGCAGACCCATACGCTGGGATAGGCCGGAGTAAGCGATTCGGCAAGCCGGCGGGCATCATTGATGTTTGACGCAGAGGCTGCATAAATTCTGAAATTGCCGTCCATCTCTATAATCCTGAGTGAATTGTCGCCGACATTGCTGATGTGGCGCTCGGCAGCACGGCGGCTGGGAAACGAGCCGACGACGAGAATATAGCGTCCGGGGGCAGCGGGAGTCTGCGAGGCTACAGCGGCAGAGCCGGCGGTCGCGGTCTTCATATTATCAGCCGGGAGGCTGCACTCTTCTGCTTCGGGGATGGCTATGTTAAGGAGAATCTCGCGCGAAAGAGTGTGGGCGACCGAGGGAGTGTCGATTGTGTGGGCCTGCTCGAAGCGAGAGCTTATGCCGGTGTCAAGCGACGCAAAATTCAGACGCGGGCTGTGGACAAGACTCGTAGTGGAGTAAAGGATGCCGAGGCCGACCATTATCGCAACGATTGAAGCGACAAATTTCAGAGGCGCGGGGAAAACTACCTGACGGACATCGTCGTCATCAATCACGGGGACACGCTCCTCAGCTGTCTCAGTCTCCAGCGGCATGACATCGAGAGGCGCGAGGCCTTCGAAGCGGCGCAGCGGCAACGACCACTCAGACGGGCTGAAAAGAGGCGCGTCAGGAGCGGAGCCGCGCGAAAATGTGCCGAGGTTCCCCACGGGCACTTCACCGCAAAGCTGCAACTGATGTCTGAGCGACGAGACAGAGGTGTCAAGCCCGGCGCGGGCGGCTTCAAGACTCACACCCTCGCGGCGCGAGATGCTGCCTATGAGCAGCGCATCATTGTGGCGCACCTCGGGGTTGAAGCCGATTGTGCGCGACGGTGGGAGAAAGCGGTGTGACTCAGCGTCATAACGAGCGCCTTCATCGTTAAGCATGAAGGCACCGAAACCGGGCACCACTACACAATCGTGGTGCATGAGCAGGTATTCAATATGTTGCGCTATGTCTATCACACTGCAAAGTTACGAAAATTCCGTCGGCCATGCAAGCGGATATGACCTCTTATTTTTCGTTGGCTTTGTCGAGATCGATGGCGTCGAAATTGAGTTTGTCTTTCATCTCCTCGTCAGCGGTCAGCACCTCGGGAGCCTTGCCGTTGACCTTCACATCTATCAGCCTGACGTCGGGATAATTGCAGCGGAATATGTCGGATTTCGCTTTGACATCTACATCGGAAATGGTGAAGTCAAGCACCTTGTCATCCGCATTGGCGGCTATGACACCGAGATTATCGCAGCGCCCGCTGATATTGCTGACAGTGACATTGCGGATGAGTCCGACAGGCTTTTCGTCACTGCCCTCAAGCGTGAAGAACTGTTTCCAGGGGAGGATTTCAATGAGAGTCCCGAAGCGGCCCGTGACATTCTCAATCCTGATATTCTCATAGGTCTGATAGGTGTCGGGGCGCATTTTCAGGCGCAACACGGAGCAGTCGTTGTCTACCTTGCAGTTACGAAGTACGACGCCGTCGGCATGGATACATTCGCTGCCGAGTGTGAGTGTCCCGTGGAGATTCGGGCCGAAGACGCAGCCCTCGACAAGAACATCAGTCACGCTGTCGTTCTCGTATGAACGGTTGGCATAGACGCCTTTGCCGCCTTTCAGACAGACACCGTCGTCATCGCAGTTGAGATAGCAGCCGCGGACAACGACGCGATGGCAGCCGTCGAGGTCGATGGCGTCGCTGCTCGGAGCGCGCACAGGTTCTTTCGGAGCCTGCACCTTGCAGTTTTCGATTGTAAGGTCGTTGCAGCGATAGAAATGTGAGGTCCAGAAGGCGGAGTTGACGAGCTTTACGCCGCTGAGACGGGCATTATCGCAGCCCCAGAGAAACACGAGGCGCGGACGGCGCACTTCAAGGTTGGTCCATGAACGGTTTTCGACACGCGCACGCTCTACGTTGTCCCAGAACTCGACCCAGAATTTATGTCCGTTGCCGTTGATGGTGCCGGGGCCTGAAATTTCAAAATCATCGACATGGTAGGCATTGATGAGCGCGGCATGATAATAGATGCTGCGGCCCTCCATGCGGGAAGGAATCAGCGGGTAGTCTTCTATCCGGTCGGAGCCTTTGATGACGGCGCCCTCGTGGAGCGACAGCTTTGTTCCGGGTTTGAAGAAGAGCGCGCCGGTCAGATATGTGCCCGCAGGGACGACGACCTCTCCCCCGCCCTCGGCCTCCGCGCGGTCGATGACCGCCTGGATAGCGGAGGTCTGGACGACTGTGCTGTCACGGACGACACCGAAGTCAGTCACTTTATAGCGGCGTGGCAGCGGCGGAGTCTCCGATTTGAACATGCGGTCGAGAAATTCTGAGGCATAGTCGACAGTGGTGTCCATCCACGGATGGAAGAACCAGAACGGATGAACGTCGACCGGGATGCGGTGGCGCTCGGTGTAGATTCCGAGCGAATCGTAGATGCTTACGAGCGAATCGCGCCCGTCGCTGTAGCGCGGAAGTCCGCTGCTGATGAAGCAGACCGGGGCTGACTTGGGAGTAGTCCACAGCAGCGCCGAAGCCTCTTTCCAGTTTTCGGGCGAATCCTCATAGAGTCCGCCGAGCCAAAGGGCATTGACAGGCAGGGTCCCTTTCTTTTCATAGCGCTCGCGGGCGTCGGCAATATTGGACTCGGAAACGAATGTAGCGATACCGTCCATATTGATTACGGCCTGAACATCGCTTGAAGTTCCCTTCCATGCACCTTTACCTTCATGGCGTTTCGAACCATTGGTGACACCAACAAGTGTGGCAAGCTGCGCGCCGGCCGAGCAGCCCGAGACGGCTATGCGGTCGGGGTCAATGCCATATTTCGCGGCATTGGCTCTCGCCCAGCGGACAGCGGTCTTGACGTCGTGGAGTCCGGCGGGATAGACGGCCTCGGGGATGAGGCGGTATTCGACGGGTATCGTGACGTATCCCTTGGCGGCGATCATCTGCGCCATGGGCACCTGCAGCGATTTGTCGCCCGAGTTCCAGCCGCCGCCGTGTATCATCATCAACGGCGGGATAGGTCTTGTCGTCGTCGGGGCGGAATATGTCGACGTGCAGGTCGCGGTCGCCGAACTTTGTTTTTTTAATGGTCGTATAGACCACATCATTATATGCCTTTACACCCTTTGGCTGTTCAGGTTTGGCAAGCACGGCCTCGGGATGGTATTTCCTGATTTTTTTGTCGGTCGAATAAGCGGTAAACGAAGTGTCGCGCGGGACGGACACAGGCTTCGCGGCCGAAACGCTGAAAGCGCATGTCAGAGCGAGAGCCGAAGCTATGGATAATATTTTCATGACATTTGATTTTGACAGATTATTTTTTCAAGACCTTGTCGGTCACGCTCTCGCCGTTGCGATAGACTGTGCGGCGGATATTGATACCCTCGGCAGGCTCCGTGAGACGGACGCCCTGAAGATTGTAATATTCGATTCTGTCGACCTCGCTTCTGACAACAGTCTCGCCGATAGCCGATGAGGGAGCTTTGCAGGAGGGATAATATTCGTGAACCGCCGAAATTGCGTCGGCATTACCGGCTTTCATTATCGGCTCGACAAGCGAGCTGAGATAGACTTCGAGATTGTCATACCAGCCTTTGGGATCAAGCGTGAACAGTCGGGCATCGGAAGCGTCGGCAGGGTTCAGGCCGTTGGCTCTCTCCCATGCGTCAGGCATGCCGTCGCCGTCGCTGTCAAACCCTTGCGGGCGGACATTCGAGGGCAATGCGGGAAAACTTGCGGTCTTGGGATTCTCGACACCGTCAGGGTCGTTGATAAAGTCAAGTATGCCCTTGGTATTCGACATGTCATAAATCTTGCCATCTTTATTGACATAGGCGACATCGCCGTTGAATGAGACTGTGCCCGTCCGAGTTTCTTCCATATAACGGACATCGACCGCGTCTCGGTAGAGCGACGCGCCGCAGTTTTCAAGCAGTTTGTCGTAAACAGCAACAGCGCTGTGGGTTGTCACAGTGCCTGGGTCAACTTGCGAATCAAGTTTTAGTCTGACACAGTCTACGGTGCCGATATTAGTGTATTCCACCTTGTCGCCGAAGAAATGGGCGGCATCCTTGATGTACTTTTCGCCGTCTTTCGACAGAAGACCGTTGTCATATCTGACGCCGTTCCAGTCATAATTATCAGGCGAAGAAGCAGCGGTCACATAATTGCCTTCGATGAAATATCTTGAGGAATAACCATAGAGTTCAGGATGACTTTTGTCGGCATTTCCTGACGTGGCGACTGTCACCTGAGTTACAGTTGTCTTGTTTTTTGTCCCTGGGCCAGCTTTATAATAATTATTCACAATATTAATATATCCGCCGCCGGGACCACCGTAGCATGCACTGCCGGTGCCCCAGTTGTACATCAGACAGTTTCGGAAATCGACTCTTTCGGCATCGACAGTCGAGCTGTATTTTTCCTTGTCATAATCCTGCCAGGAATAGCGGGCGCCATTGAAACGGGGAGCGCGATTCTGGACATGCGCAATAAAGTTATGATGGAACGAAGCGTCTTTTCCACCCCATATTCCGCCATAGCTGTGAGCTCCTTTTGAATGACCGGGATTGGCAAGACCTTCAGCTACAGTACACCATTGCAAAGTGAAGTTCTTGTTGTCATAGAATGACGCCACTTCATCTATACTCCAGGAGAATGAACAGTGGTCAATGATTATCTGCTTCTTACGCCGTCCGTAAGCGGCGTCCGCGCCGTCATTGACGTCTTTCACCTGTGAGCGGCGTGAACGTATAAACCTTATTATGATATTGTCACAATTCTGCAAATCAAGAGTGTAATACCGCAACGTTATTCCCCCTTCGGGAGCTGTCTGTCCGGCTATCGTGGTGTTTGAGGTCACTTTCAGATTAGACTTCAAGTCAATATAGCCGCTGACATCGAAAACGATTGTTTTCGGGCCCGATACATTCAGAGCAGCGCGGAGCGAGCCGGTGCCGCTGTCGTTGAGATTAGTAACATGGACGATTTTTCCTCCGCGGCCTCCGGTGACATATCGGCCATGGCCCTCGGCGCCTGGAAAAGCGGGAACTTGATCTGCCGCAATGACAGTTGTCGCACACAGTATTGAAGTAACGGCAAGGATTACTTTTTTCATCAGTTGAAAACGCAAAAATTAGAATAATTCATGGTAATTGTCTGCAAAAGTAATGAAAAGCTGCAATAGAATTGCAATCGGCCCGTTTGTTTTTGCTTTCGGATTTTGAAATGTTGGCGGGAAATTACTAATTTTGTGGTGACAGAAAACAAAATTTTCCAGTTAACAGACAACATGTCCGCCATGAAACAAGTCAAAGACTTCATTATCATAGACAACACCCGTCTGGGCGACTCATACTGCAAGATGAGGCTTTCGCCCGCCGACGGCTCCATTATGCCGGAAATGCTTCCGGGACAGTTCGTCGAGGTAGCAGTCAACACCCCTGGTGTGCTTCTCCGACGCCCGATTTCAATCAACGATGTTGACCCGGCCGGCAATATCCTCACCCTGCTTGTCCGCAATGCCGGCAAAGGCACTTCGGCGCTCATGGATATGTGCGCGGGCGAGACAGTCAGCCTCGTCCTCCCGCTCGGCAAAGGTTTCACGACTGAAGCTCCCGCCGGTTCACGCCTGCTGCTCATCGGCGGCGGTGTCGGCGTGGCTCCCCTGCTCTATCTCGGCAAGGTTCTGAAATCACTCGGACATGACCCGGAATTCCTTCTTGGCGCACGCACTGCCGCCGACCTTCTCTCGCTCGAGGATTTCAAGGCTGTCGGCAAAGTCCATGTCTGCACCGAGGATGGCTCCGACGGAGTCAAGGGCTTCGTCACCGCACATCCCGCGCTCGCCGACTCCTATCAGCGCTACTACTGCTGCGGCCCGGCCCCGATGATGAAAGCCGTCGCAAAAGTGGCCCGTGAAAACGGGACCGACTGCGAGGTCTCGCTCGAAAACATGATGGCCTGCGGTCTCGGCGCCTGTCTCTGCTGTGTCGAAAACACCGTCAAGGGCAATGTATGCGTTTGCACCGAAGGCCCCGTATTCAACATCAACGAACTTACCTGGAATTAAGCGAGTGGAATTATGGCAAATCTTTCAGTCAACATAGGCAGGCTTCAGCTTCAGAATCCCGTGATGACCGCGTCGGGCACATTCGGCTACGGCGAAGAGTTCACCCCTTTCATCGACATAGACCGCCTCGGCGGATATATAATCAAAGGTACCACTCTCAATCCCCGCAGGGCAACGACTATCCCCGCATGGTCGAGACCCCCTCGGGCATGCTCAATGCCGTCGGTCTGCAGAACAAGGGCGTGGACTATTTCATCGAGAACATCTATCCCCGCATCAGGAACTACAAGTCGAAACTCGTGGTCAATGTCTCGGGTGCAAATGTCGACGACTACGCTGAGACAGCCCGTCGCCTCCACCCGCTCGAGGATGTAAGCGCCATCGAGGTCAACATCTCCTGTCCCAACGTCAAGGAGGGCGGCATGGCATTCGGAACGACCACCTCTGGAGCTGCATCCGTCACCAAAGCTGTCCGCGAGGCTTATCCCGACAAGACCCTCATAGTGAAACTCTCGCCCAACGTGACCTCTATAGCCGACATTGCCCGCGCCGTCGAGGCCGAGGGTGCCGACTCGGTGTCGCTCATCAACACCCTCATGGGCATGTCGATTGACGTGGAGCGCCGCGTCCCCACCTGTCGACCGTCACCGGCGGCCTCTCAGGCCCTGCCGTGCGACCCGTGGCCGTGAGGATGGTGTGGCAGGTCGCCAAGGCCGTCAAAATACCCGTCATCGGCCTCGGCGGCATCATGAACGGCCGCGACGCCATCGAATTCATGCTCGCCGGAGCCAGCGCCGTCGAGATAGGCACAGCCAACTTCATCGACCCGGCTGTCACCATGAAAGTGATAGATTTCATGGAGGACTACTGCTCGCGCCACGGCATCAGTGACATCAACGAGATTGTCGGCTGCATCTGACAGTAACAACAAAACAACGATACGAGTAATGAGAACCAATCTTTTTCTGACAGTTTCATTGGCCACTGCCGCGCTGCTTGCCTCGTCGTGCTCGGGCCTGAGCAAGGAGGCCAAGCAAATCGTGGGCACATATTACAACACCGAACTTTCGCAGACCGAACCGGTGATGGTGCTGAAAAAGGATGCCGGCTGTGTCATCACGGCCATCAAACCCGGAGTGCTCACATATAGCGTTGAAGGCAAGTGGAATGTCGAGAATGACTCGCTGATTATCAGCCTCGACCCGTCGACAATGAAATTCGAGGGAGACAGCACCCTGATTGGTTCGATTCCCGCGCGTGTCGCGCAGAAAGTCGCAAGCCACAATGAATTCTCGCTGCAACTCGAGAACGGAGGTGTCTCCTATCTCTACCAGCGACGCAATGAATAAGCTCCAACCGGCTATGATTTAGTATCCTTACAGACAAAATTATGATAAGACACGCCTTTTCAACCCTTCTGCTGTCGGCATGCCTCATGCTCGGCTCCTGCGGACAGTCGGACTCTGTCACCGACCGCATAGCGTCGGCAGAGCTCGCCATGGCCAACGAGAATGTCAGCGCGACGAGGGAAATCTGTCAGAATGTCCTTCAGGACCGCAGCCGCACGGCTATCGAGGCCACCCAGATGGCCCGCCTGTCAATCCTCTACATGCAGCTCAACGAGCGCACCGACGCTCCGGAAGATGTTGAGCTCGCTGTACAGTGTTTCCGCGAAGCATACAAAATCAATGCAGACTCGGCCACCGCTTTCTATAAGTCGCTGCCTGTCGACCAGGACAAATATGCCATGACCCTCGCGACCATAGTCCACACTCTCGACAACCCTCGCGAGATTCCCGCTGACCACGACATAGACCTCGACAGCGCTGAACTCGAAGAAGTCGAGGCCGACCTCGCGGCTCAGTCAAAGGAGAATCAACAATAAATCATATCTGCCTGACAATGGACTGGAAAGACCTGCTCGCACAGAAAGTAGACTCCGGCGAACTCGAGAGGGAAGATTTCACCCCCGAGACGCCCGAAGAAAAGAAAAAAGCCGACATAATCGAAGTCTGCATCGACCGCAAGGGGCGCAAGGGGAAGACCGCGACTCTCGCGGTCGGATTCACCTGCCCCGACGACGAGCTCAAGGAGATTGCGTCAAAGCTGAAATCACGTCTTTCGACCGGAGGCTCCGCCCGCGGCGGCGAAATACTCATTCAGGGCGAGCGTGTGGCCGACGTGAAAGCCGCGCTTACTGAAATGGGATTCAAAGTGAAGAAATAACCACACCTCTGCTATCGGCGGACGATGATAAATATCTACAAAGCCTCGGCCGGTTCCGGCAAGACCTACACCCTCGCTCGCGAATATATCAAACTTATCCTCGGCCACAAGGATGAGGAGGGCAACTACAGACTTAACCGCGGCTCGCGTTTCTCACACCGCTCTGTTCTCGCCATCACCTTCACCAACAAGGCGACCGAGGAGATGAAAACCCGCATCATCCACGAGCTTGCCGTCATAGCAGGACTTGAGAAAGGATGGACAAAGGAGAGCCCATATGCCGGGGAGCTCTGTAAGACATTCGGCTGCTCACGCGAAGAGCTTGGCGCGGCTGCCGCGAGAGCGCTCCACGACCTGCTCTACGATTTCAACTTCTTCAGCGTCTCGACCATCGACTCCTTCTTCCAGACCATACTCCGCTCTTTCGCGAGAGAAGCAGAGGTCGCGGGAAATTATGAGCTGGAGCTTAATGACGAGGCGATAATCGCCATGAGCGTCGACAAGCTGCTCCAGGACCTGAACCACGGAGAAAAAGACAAGACGACAGCCTATCTCATCAACTGGCTGTCGAGCTACATGACCCAGCTCATCGAGGATGGCGAGAGTTTCAACATATTCAACCGCTCGCTCCCCATCCACCGCAATCTCATCAGCTTCATCGACCGCATAACCGACGACACTTACCGCGAACATGAGCGTGAACTACTCGACTATCTCGCCGACCCGCAGAAATTCAACGACTTCAAAAACAGAATCTACGGTCTTATCCGCCAGATATGCCGTCAGACTTCCGAGGCATGCCGCGCCGCTGTCGACATGATAGAGGCCACAGGCATGAAGAAGGTGGTGAAAGCCCATGTTTACAACGGAATTTTCAAATGGTCGGAGCGCGGATATGTTGCCGACGGCTACAGCGCTACACTGGCCGCGGCAATGGAGGATATACGCAGCGCCTATAAAAAGCCTAACAAGAAACTCCCGACTCCGGGCGAGGAGCTCGACGGCTGCATAGCGCAGGCGCTTGACGCCATCGAGTTTTCCGACCGTCAGGTCAGGACACTGAGGATTATCTCGCGCAATCTCTACCAAATGGGTCTGCTCTCGACGCTCGCTGAATACATCGACCGATACCGTCGCGAAAACTCGACCATACTGCTCAGCGACACCAACGCCCTGATTGCCAAGATGATCGGCAGCGAGGATGCGCCGTTTCTCTACGAGAGCGTCGGCGTGTGGTTCAACCACTATCTCATAGACGAGTTTCAGGACACGTCTTTCAGCCAGTGGAGCAACATCCGTCCGCTCATGAAGAGAGTCTTGCCTACGACAACGACAACCTTGTCATCGGCGACGAGAAGCAATGTATCTACCGTTTCCGCAACAGTGACCCCTCGCTGCTCCACAATCTCCACAACGACAGAATGGCCGAGGGCCGATGCACAGTCAGCGGCGACAAACTCGCGGAAAATACCAACTGGCGCTCGTCGGCCGACGTAGTCCGCTTCAACAACACATTTTTCTCCGCTCTCGTCAGGAATCTCGGCATCGAGGAGATATATTCCAACGTTGCGCAGCAGGTTTCCGTCAAGCATGCCAGTCACCGCGGTTATGTCAGGATGAAAATGTATCATGGCATGCGCAAAGACGAGTGGATGCAGGAAGCCCTCGACAGTCTGACCGCGGAACTGCGCCGGCAGCTTGAATCGGGCTACAAGCCGGGTGACATCGCCATCCTTGTCCGCAAGCGCAACGAGGGCAATACAATCATACGCCATCTTGAGGATACGGTCAAGGCCGACCCGACATTCCCCTACTTCCGCATCGTCTCCGACGCCTCTCTTCTGCTCGGCAACTCGCCGACGGTCTCTCTAATAGTCAGCCGTCTGCGACTCATCAGCGCCACGGATTTTGCCCGCGACCCGCGCAAGAAGACCAAACGCGAGGTGGCAGCACTCATCAACAGCTTCGAGAACGAGAAAAGTCACGGCCGCACATCGGCCGAAGCTCTCATGAAAGCGCTTGAACTACACCAGGCGGAGAGAGACAATAAAAACGAAGGGGTGAACCCTGACCATGAGGCTGACAGTGAAGCCTCAGCCGAGACCGTAGCGAGCAAGTCGCCGACCTCGGTCGACCTCATATCGCTCGTCGAACAGATAATCCAGGACTACGTCCCCGAAGAGGAGCTGAAGCAGTCAAATCTCTATCTCAACGCGTTTCAGGACGTAGTGACCGAGTTTGTCGGCCGCGGGCAGGGAGATATCCGCTCGTTTCTCCGCTGGTGGGACGAAAAAGGATGCCGCACGGCTGTTGCCGGCGCTCAGGACGACACGGCGCTCAACATCCTCACAATCCATAAGTCGAAAGGCCTTGAATACCGCTGCGTCCATATCCCCTTCGCCGAGCTGACCGAAAGCAATAAGTCGGAGACCGCATGGTTTGAACTCGGGGAAATCCCCGGCATACCGACGGAAATCACACCTCCGATGCTTCCGCTCGACCTCTCGCCGGCAATGGCGGGAACACCGTTTGAAGATAAATATACCGTAACGTCCCAGCAGAAGATTCTCGACAGGGTCAACCTGCTTTATGTCGCTTTCACCCGTGCGGTCGACGAACTCCTAATCGGATTTCCCGAACCAGGTACGCGGTCAAAAAACATGGCGTCAGACATCGTCGGAGCAGTAGCCTCGGCTGGGCCGGAATTCTGTCAGGCTCTTGAAAACGACGGAAACGCAGGGACATCGGGCATCTCGCCCTACATTCCGCTCGCCTTTGAGGGCGACACATTAATTATAGGTGAACCCACCGTCGCCGGGAAGAAGGACGAGAAAGAGAAGACGGCCCTGACACCGTCGGAACTTCTCGAACTGTGTGACTACAAGACACACGTCAAGCGCGACATCTGGGCGAACACCCGTCTTGAAGAAAAGTATTATAACATCGAGGTTGCCCGCGAGCGCGGAACCCTGCTCCACGACACTATGGCCGACGTAGTGACACCGCGCGACATCCCTCTTGCAATCAACAACCTCCGCCACAGCCGCAAGGCCCGCGAGCTGACCGCCGCCGACATCAGCGAGGTCCACTCAATCATCCTCAAGCGTGTCAACGACCCGAGGGCGGAGCGATGGTTCAGCGGATTCCGAAAAGTGCTCATCGAGCGCCCCATCGCGACAGGTCCGGCAGACAAGACAGAGAGACCCGACCGCGTGATATGGACCGCCGACGGCCATGTTGACATCGTCGACTACAAGAGCGGATTCCAGAAGCCCCGCAGTTACTTCAGGAAAATTAACGAATACATGGAGCTGATTAAGAAATCAGGCCACAGCAATGTCAGAGGCTACCTCTATTATCTCGACACAGGAAAAATAGTCGAAATATCGCCCGACGGGATGAAAGAAATGTAACAAAAAGCATTTTTTTCAGACCGATTGTATGGAAATTTTCAATTTTTCCGCGAATATATTTGTCATTTCGTAAATATTACATAACTTTGCACTACGAAATAAAACAAACATCATATCACAGAAGAAATATGACACGATTTTACGCATATCCGTTCTTTTATTATTTTTATTTTGGCAAAAAATAAGAATCGGGATTTGCGTGCATATATCTTCCACACAATTGAAGCGAAATAGTATTTCAAATCATATAATCCCGTTCCTCCATGAACGGGATTTTTTAATTTAAACAACGACCGAAACGATGAAGAAAGTCACCATACAAGGCGTAGCCGGATGCTACCACGACGCAGCCGCCCATCTCTATTTCGACGGCGAGGAGATACAGACTATCGAGTGCGAGACCTTCCCGGTCATGTTTGACACACTCTCGACCGACGCCTCCCTCCTCGGAATCGTGGCAATAGAAAACACTATCGCCGGAAGTCTTCTTCAGAACCACGAGCATGCTCCGCCAGAGCAACCTGCGAATCATCGGCGAACTGAAACTGAGAATCTCGCACGTGCTCTGCGCCCTGCCCGGGCCAGTCAATCGACGACCTCACCGAGGTCAACTCCCACCCGATGGCGCTGATGCAGTGCGAGCAGTTCCTGAGACGCCACCCCAACCTCAAGATGGTCGAGCGCACGACACCGCGGGGAGTGCCCGCGAGATAGCCGCCGACAACCTGACAGGACATGCGGCCGTGTGCGGCGAATATGCAGCCAATCTCTACGGGCTTGAGATACTCGAAGCGGGCATCGAGACCAACAAGCGCAACTTCACCCGTTTTCTCATCGTCGCCGACCCGCTGCTCGCCTCTGAGATCGGCCCCGACCGAGCGCGAGATCAACAAGGCGTCGATTGTCTTCACCCTCCCCCACTCCAACGGGGCTCTGTCCAAGGTGCTCACGATACTCTCGTTCTATGACATCAACCTATCCAAAATACAGTCGACCCCGATTGTCGGCCGCGAGTGGGAATACAGGTTTTATGTAGACCTAACATTCGACAGTCTCATCCGCTATCATCAGGCAATCGAAGCCGTCCGCCCGCTCATCAAAGATCTCAGAATCCTCGGTGAATATGCCGAGGCCACCATAACCCACGCATAAACATCAGATACTCATGGAAATCAAGCCATCACAGAGAGTAGAGAACATAAAGGAGTATTACTTCTCCACCAAACTCAAGGAAGTAGCAGCGATGAAAGCCGCCGGCGAGGATGTAGTCTCGCTCGGCATCGGAGGCCCTGACCGTCCCCCGCATCAGGACGTGATAGACACGATGACTGAAGCGCTCAACTGCCCGTCGAACCACGGTTATCAGCCCCACGTCGGAGTGCCCGAGCTGCGCGAGGGATTCGCGAAGTGGTATAAGAAATGGTATGACGTCGACCTCGACCCGAAGTCTGAAATCCAGCCGCTCATCGGCTCGAAAGAGGGTGTGACCCACATCTCGCTCGCCTTTCTCAATCCCGGCGACGGTGTGCTCGTCCCCAATCCCGGCTACCCTACCTACTCGTCAATCAGCAAGCTCGTCGGAGCTGAGATTTTCAACTATGATCTCGTTGAGGAAAGCGGCTGGCAGCCTGATTTCGAAGCTCTTGAAAAGCTTCCGCTCGACAGAATCAAACTCATGTGGCTCAACTATCCCCACATGCCCACCGGCGCTCGCGCCCGCCGTGAGACTTTCGAGAAAGCCGTCGAGTTCGGAAAGAAGCACGGCATTGTAATTGTCAACGACAACCCCTACTCCTTCATCCTCAACGACACTCCCATGAGCATCCTCCAGGTGCCGGGTGCGAAGGAGATTGCAATCGAGATGAATTCACTCAGCAAGAGCCACAACATGCCCGGCTGGCGAGTCGGGATGGCCGCTTCGAACCCCACCTTCATGTCATGGATACTCAAAGTCAAGAGCAACATCGACTCCGGACAGTTCAAGCCTCTCATGCTCGCCGCCGCCAAGGCGCTCGAAGCCGACAAGAGCTGGCACGACGAAGTCAACGCCGTCTATGCCTCGCGCCGCAAGGTCGCCGAGAAGATTATGGACGAACTCGGCTGTCGCTTCGACCCCACTCAGAGCGGACTCTTCCTCTGGGGAAAAATCATGGACCCCGACCTGTCGTCGGAAGCCCTTGCCGACCGTCTGCTCCATGAGGCCAAAGTGTTCCTCACACCCGGTTTCATCTTCGGTTCAAACGGCGAAAGATATATCCGAATCTCGCTCTGCGCCACTGAAGAGCGCATGACCGAAGCACTCGACCGAATCAAAAAACTCAACATAAAGAAATAACCTTAACGTCAAAATATAATCCCCCCTACGATTATGACTATGGACAATATCAAGCCGCTCGCAATCGACGGCGTGGAACTCACCAAACCGATAATCATCTCAGGCCCCTGCAGCGCCGAGACCGAGGAACAAGTAATGCAGACCGCCCGCCAGCTCCTCCGCTCGGGAGTGAAAATTTTCCGCGCGGGCATCTGGAAACCGCGCACAAAGCCCGGAGGCTTCGAGGGCGTCGGCGTCCCCGGCCTCGCATGGCTCAACAAGGTACGAGAGGAAACCGGAATGAAAGTGGCCACCGAGGTTGCCAACCGCGGACACGTCGAGGCCGCCCTCGAGTATGGCATCGACCTGCTCTGGATAGGTGCGCGCACCACGGCCAACCCCTTTGCCATGCAGGAGATAGCCGATGTGCTGCGCGAGAGCGGCAAGGACATCCCCGTGCTGGTCAAGAACCCCGTCAACCCCGACCTCGAGCTGTGGATAGGCGCGCTCGAGCGCCTCTACAACGCCGGCATCACCCGCCTCGGCGTGATACACCGCGGATTCTCGACCTACGGCCAGCACATCTACCGCAACCATCCGCAGTGGCGCATACCCCTCGAGCTGCGCATACGCTATCCCAAGCTCCCCATAATCTGCGACCCGAGCCACATCGGCGGCAAGCGCGAGCTGATAGCCTCGCTGTCGCAGCAGGCGCTCGACATGGGCTTTGACGGCCTCATCATCGAGAGCCACTGCGACCCCGACTGCGCGTGGAGCGACAGCAACCAGCAGGTGACACCCGAGGTGCTCGGCGTCATACTCGACAACCTCGTCTATCGCGACGCCCCGGTGCCCTGTCGAGAAGCCTCGCGCAGCTGCGCCGCCAGATTGACCAGCTTGACAACGAGCTCGTCGAAATCCTTGCCAAGCGTATGAACATCTCGCGCGAAATCGGCGCCTACAAGAAGAACCACAACATGCCCGTTGTCCAGCCCAACCGCTACGGCGACATCATGAACACCCGCGTCAAGGCAGCTGCCTCTCTCGGTGTCGACGAGGACTTCATGCGACAGATTCTCTCCACCATCCACGAGGAATCGGTGAGAATCCAGGTCGAGCTTAACGAAAACAAGAAATAATCCACCCTCCCCACACACTCTGACCAAGCGATGAAAATATTGATTCTCGGAGCCGGCAAAATGGGCAGTTTTTCTGCGACCTCCTGTCGTTCGACCACGAGGTGGCCATCTATGACCCCGACCCGCAGAGGCTGCGCTATACGTTCAACGCGCTGCGCTTCAAGGAGCTGAGCGAAGTCGAGGAATTTGAGCCCCAGCTCGTCATCAACGCCTCGACGGTGAAATACACGCTACAGTCGTTTGAGGCAGTGCTCCCCTATCTGAAACCCTCGTGCATCATCAGCGACATCGCCTCGGTCAAGACAGGCCTGCCCGAGTTCTATGCCACGTGCGGACATCCCTTTGTCAGCACCCACCCGATGTTTGGCCCCACTTTCGCCTCGCTGAGCAATCTCAGCAACGAGAACGCCATCATCATCAGCGAGGGCGACCATCTCGGCAAAGTGTTCTTCCGCGACCTCTATTCGCGCCTGCAGCTCAACATCGTGGAGTATACTTTCGAGGAGCATGACGAGACCATCGCCTACTCGCTGTCAATCCCCTTTGCAGCCACACTCGCGTTTGCAGGTGTGATGAAACATCAGGAGGCTCCCGGCACGACATTCAAGCGCCACATGCAGATTGCGCGCGGACTCATGTCGGAAGACGATTTCCTTGTCAGCGAGATCCTTTTCAATCCCAACACTCCCGCGCAGATTGAAAAGATTCAGGAACAGATGGCTGAACTTCTCGACATCATCAAGCGCCGTGACAGCGAGGCCATGAAACAGTTTCTCGCCCGCGTCCGCGAACATATCAAATAGGGTTTCACATCTCCTGTCTGAAACAACTGAAAAACCGACAGACCCGCTTTCATCGAGCAGGTCTGTCGGTTTTTTATCGCGTGACGCAGACATTTATCTGTCAGTCACGGTCACGTTTTCTATGATGCAGTTTTCAATGTTAGATGTATCGAATGACTTTGACGCGTCAGAAGCCCAGATGTTCTTAAAAGTGAAATTCGTGAGCGTATAGTCGGCGGTTTTCTTGTCTTTATAGAAATCGCGCGTACACTCAAGATGTCCGTTGACGAAGGTGACGTTGTCTACGCCCGACGGGGGCATGGGGTCGCGTGCCACCTTGTCGAAGAACTGTGTCCATGTCTGTACCTCGATGCCGTTGCGCACGGTGCCGGTGGCGCCGTCGATATAGACGTTGCGGTATTGCTGCGGGGTGTCGGGACGCATCTTGAAGAGCAGGACGTGATAGGTGCCGTTGAACTTGCAGTCCTTCATTATGACGTTTGAGCAGTTCCACGCCTCGCTGCCGAATGTGACGCCGGCGTTGGACTTGCCGAACGAGCAGCGGTCGACAATCACACGCGTCACCGGGCCGTTGCCGGGAATGGTGTCGACATAGGTGCCCTTGCCACCCTTGAGGCAGACACCGTCGTCGTTGACATTCATGTAGCATCCTGAGATGAGCACATCGTTGCAGACGTCAAGGTCGATGGCATCTGTGCTCGGACCTTTGGGGTAGCCGTCGGTGGGGGCGAGGATTGTTACGCCGAGATATTTCACACGCTCGCAGTTGTAGAGATGGTTTGTCCAGAAACCGGAGTTGACCATGCGTACTCCGCTGACGGTGACATCCTTTGAGTTGGAGATGTAGACCATGCGGGGGCGGAGAGCCTCGAGGTTGGTACACTTGCGGTTGACCTTGCGGCGGAGCCAGAACTCATCGTAGAAGCGGTGGCCGTTGCCGTCGATGGTGCCTTTGCCGGAGATTGTGAATCCGTCGCAGCCGTCGGCGTTGACCAGGGCGGCGAAATAGTCGATGGTCTGGCCCTCGAGGCGTGTCTTGACAATCTCATAGTTGGTAATCGCATCGCTCCCTTTCAGACGTCCGTTTTTCAGGAGATGCAGATGGGTGCCGGGCCTGAAAAACAACGACCCGGTGAGGAAGGTGCCCTCGGGAATGACGATGACACCTCCGCCCTCGCCGGCAGCCTTGTCGATTACAGCCTGGAGTGCTTTGGTCTGAATGACTGTGCTGTCGCTGACGACACCGTGGTCGGTGACAATATACTGTCGGCCCAAATCTTTGAGTTTCGGAGCTTTTGCGTCGTTGAACCACTCGGGAACCGCGCTCCCGTCGGGGAAGGTCTTGAATTCGGCATAGGCGTCGGCGCCGACCGCGAGAACGGCGGCAAGGACGAGTGCCTTGTTTAAGAATTTCATATAAATCTGTCGTTTATCAGAAATAAGGTAATCGGACTCTATGGTCGACGCAAAGATACGAAATTTTTATCTAATCATTCGCCTCTGAATAATTTCGGAACAAATTCGGTCAGATAGATTCGCCAGTTTTTCCAGATATGGCCGTCAGGAGTCTCGTAGTAGACATAGGGATAGCCTTTCTCGTCAAGCATCCTGCGATACTGGGTGTTGGCGTCGTAGAGGAAATCGGTGTTGCCGATGGCAATCCAGTAGAGAGCCGGTTTTCTGTCAAACTGCGTCTTCAGTTTCCTGTCGATGTCGGTGTAGACAGGTGATTTCACATCGTCATTCGGCTTGATGGCGGCGGAGAAAAGGCCTACATAGTCAAACATGTCGGGATATTCTCTTGAAATGCCCAGCGAGTGGAAACCGCCCATCGACAGTCCGGCAATAGCACGGTGGGACTTGTCGGCCAGTGTGCGGTAGTTTGAATCGATGAAGTCGACCACTTCGGGAAATGAGGCCTCGAATGAACCGTCCATCGTCTTGGGGAGCCTGATTGTCGGAGGCACAAGTCCCGACGAGGTTTCGCCCGGAGCCGCTTCCTGAGAGGCATTGCCGTTGGGCATCACCACAATCATCGGCTCGGCCTTGCCCGAGGCAATCAGGTTGTCGAGAATCTGGGCCGCACGCCCCAGTTCGGACCAAGAATTCTCATCGCCGCCCATGCCGTGGAGCAGATAGAACACCGGATAGCTTTTGTCACCCTTCTCATATCCGGCAGGGGTGTAGACCGTCATTCGGCGACTCATACCGAGCGATGGACTGTCGTACCACACCTTTGACACGGTTCCGTGGGGCACATTGCAGACTCTATAGAGGTCAGCCCTTTCGCCGGGGATTATGAAAATATTAGAGACAGAAGCCACATCGCGAAGCATGTAGACATTGTTGGGGTCGTTGATGCGGAGCGAATCGACAAGATAAGTGTAGCTGTAAAGCTCAGGGGACAGAGGCGTGGCGGTTGTGAACTCCCAGAGTCCGTCGCTGTTCTTTTTCAGCTCGGCCTTACCCGGGACATCAAAGGAACCGTAAGGAGTCGTGACCTTTTCTGTCGGCAGGAAATCACCGGTCACGATTACCTGACGGGCCTTGGGCGCGTCAAGACGGAAGGTCACAGTGTTGTCGGGATGAATATCGGGCGATATGATTGTAGGCACGCCCCAGATGGCCTGCTGAGCCAGCGCCGACAGCGAAAGGCTCAGCGCCAGTGCGAGAGATAATGATTTTTTCATATATTGTAAGATTGATTAATTCAGTTTCACTACTGTCTTTTTACCATTGTAAGCCGTCTCGTAGGTTTTGCCGGTCGACATGTCCTTTATCAGGAATTTTCTTGAGCTCAGCATGCCCGGATAAGCACCTTTGCGATTGTGGATGGTGACAGTATTGTTTTTCCGGCTGTAGGTCATGTCGATGGTCGAATATACGCCTTTTTTATAATTGTAGCCGTCACCCTCATCCTCATAGAGAGTGAAAGAGCCGTCGGCTCCCGGATAGACTTTCAGTTCGAGGCTGTCCCAGGGCTTTTCTGTAGCAAACTGGACATCGGGACCTATCGGAATTATGCTGCCGGCTCTTGCGAAAACAGGAATGGTCCTGATAGTGACAGGATATTCGATGGTCTGACCGCCCTGATATTTCTGACCGCTATTGAAATCATACCAGTCAGTGCCCGCAGGCAGATAGACCTTGGTCGAGCGCGAGGCCATGAAATCAATCTCAGTCGAAATCGTGGCGCCTGAGTTCACGTCCGACTTGTCCCATCCGGTATTCTCGTCGATATTGACGACAGTCTCGGGTGTATAGTGAGCGTTGACAACCGGAGCCACGAGCAGTGACTTTCCAAACATGTATTCTGAGTTGCAGTCGTGACCTTCGGTATCCGAGGGGAAATCCATCACGAGCGGGCGCATGAAGCTCGAGCGCTTTGAGCTGACGTCCCAGGCGAGAGAGTAGACATAAGGAAGAAGAACATAACGCAGGCGGATGGCATCCTCTAAAGCATCAAAAACCGGCTCCCCTTTTTGTCCGAAATTGTAAATCTCGCGGGGACAGTCGGCACCGTGGGAACGCATCATCGGAGTGAACACACCCATCTGAGTCCAGCGGACAGTCAGTTCACGGAAGAGAGGATTGTCGCAGGCCTTCATCGCGGGAGTGGCATAGCTGTTGCAGAAGAATCCGCCGAGGTCGGAATTGACGTTTGGATTGCCGGTCATGGAGAAATTCAGCTGAGCAGGAATCTGCTTGCGGAGCATATCCCAGGTCGAAGCCACGTCGCCGGTCCATACGTTGCAGCCGTAGCGTTGCTGACCGACCCATCCTGAACGGGTGAGAATGAAAACACGCTTGGAACTGTCAGCCGCAAGCTGATGGTCATGGACACCACCTACGGTCAGCAGCGGATAGGCGCCTCTGACCGACCTGAACGAACCTGCGCCGGTCGCAAAATCCCAGTTGTCGTCATAGTGGTCAGGCTCGGTAGAGTCCATCCACCACCCGTCCATGCCGAAATCATGCAGGCGTCTGAGGTTATTCCAATAGATGTCACGCGCCTCGGGCGAGTAAGCGTTATAGACCTTTACTCCTGACGGATAGTCCATGCGCGGTGGCCATCTGTCGGCAATGCCCGACTGCGGCCAGGTGGCAATGTCAAACAGCAGATTCTTTTCGGCAAGCTGGGCGTAAGGCTTGGTCTGCGGACCGAATGACGACCATATGGAGATGATGATGTGGACATTCATATCGTGAATCGTATCGACCATGCTCTGCGGTCTGTCGAAATCAGGATTCATGAATTCCATGGCGTTCCATAGATAATTGTTTCCCCAGTATTGCCAGTCCTGGATGATGCCGTCAAGCGGGACACCGAGTTCACGGTATTTCTCAACAACTCCCACCGTCTCTTTCTGCGTCTTATAGCGTTCACGCGACTGCCAGAAACCGTAGGTCCACAGCGGGAACATGGGGACATCGCCGGTCAGATTGCGGATTTCAGCAATTACACCGTCCGAATCGCCGCCATACATGAAATAATAGTCTATGTCAGGACCGATTTCCGAGAAAAACAGAAATCTGTCACCCTTATCGCTGAAAGTCGTCGGTGAATAGTTATCCCAGAAGATGCCGTAGCCCTTCGACGTCTGCATCAGCGGAATTCCATCCTCTATGTTGCTCGGGAAAAGCGCACGTGTCAGCCCGCGCTGTGAAAGGTTGCCGTGTTCGAGATTGCCGAGGCCGTAGACGGCTTCATCACTGTCAATCGAAAACGACTGCTCGACTGCGAGCGTCGGCTGACCGCTGTAGCTGACGGGGCGGAATTCCGCCGGGTCTTTTTCAGCTGTCAGAAGCCTGCCTTTGTCAGTGTAAAACGAAACGAGGCCGGTCGATTTGTCAATCTCTACCCTCATCCGGTCGGATTTCAGGACAAACCGTCCGGACGATTCGCCGGTTGTGAGTCTGACTTTATCCGGCGCGGAAATGACCGAATAGCTTTCGGCGGGTTTCCGGCTGTCGCCCGACTGCTTTTCAATCCTGACAGTAGCCGGAGTATAAAATGTGACTGACATTTTTATGTCACCTATTTCAGCCCTGACGCCATTGTCAGTCCTGACAAAATCGGAGGCCGACAGAGGTAAGCACACCGACAGCGCCGTCAGTGTCATCGCTGAGATTAAATGTGATTTTATTGACATGTCAAAGTTTTAATGCAAAAATAAATAAAAAAACGGGATTTCCGGTCTGATTCCAGAACTTCAAGGATTCACATCCTCAGAACATTCAGGAAATTAATGTCCGAAAATCCCGCAGATCAACAATTATTTACCTTAAAATGCTGAGTCGAAGTTTATTTGGATGTACCTGTAAAGGCCTTGATAAACAACGGATAGAGCGGCTGATAAGTAGTGCGGTCAATCAGCTGTCCCCAGAAGAATACGCTGATATCCGCCTTGCCCTTAGAATAGCCGGTGATAAACTCACCGTATTTGACCTTTTCCTCTTCGGGGATACGGTCATAGGCGCCACATTCACCGATTACGACGGGAACTCCTCTGGAATTAGAGAATTCGACGAGCAGATCGAGCTCTTTGCGGAGCATATCTTCGAAATCAGCTGTCCACGCGGGCATTTGCTCATCGGAAAGGTCGTCGAGTGAGCCGTCGAGGTTCGAGAAACCCGCAGGAGTGTAGTTGTGGACCTCGACAAGCAGGTGACCGCCGATTCTGTCAGTGGGAATGACGAGATTGTCAAGACGGGTCTCGCTGCCGCCACCGCCGTAGGTGTTCACGATGAGGTTGCGGTGGAGGTTGTTGCCTCCGGTGGCACGGACTGTGTCGACAAACTTCTGAGCGAGGATGTTGACAGCCTCATATCCGCCGGCCACTGGCTCGACCCATGAGTCCTGCGCGTCGAGCATCTCATTGTAGCCCTCGAAGAGAAGTTTCTCGCCATACTTGTTGAAACGGTTTGCAATCTGAGTCCACAGGCTGCCGAATCTCTCGGAAATAGCATCGACATTCTCGAGGTCGGCGCAGACCCAGGCATGGTCACCGGCGCCGGTGTCGTGGTGGACGTTGAGGATGCAGTAGAGACCTGCGTTGAGAGCGTAGTTGACGACTTCCTCCACGCGGTTCATCCACGGTTCCTTGACGGTCCAGTTCTCATCCATGTGGAGATACCAGGTCACAGGCACACGCACGCCTTTGAAGCCGGCGGCTGCTACGGCATCAAACCAGCCCTGAGTCGCAAGAGGCTGTCCCCAGCATGTCTCGGCCGCCACGATGTCATCCCAGTCAAACCAGTCGCCGCAGGCATCGAGAGTGTTGCAGAGGTTTATGCCAGAGCCCATGTTGCGGCTTGCGGTCATGGCTGTCTCCCAGCCCGACTCATCAGCTGCTGCAGGCTGCTTCTGAGTCACGGTCACAGTCTTCACCTTGTCAGCGGCTTTGAAAGTGACGGTACATGTGCGGGTCTCCCCTTTGCCGAGAGGCTCGGCTGTCAGTTTGATGTTGCGGGGCTCGTCAGCCTTTTCGGGGTCCTCGCTGACAGTGGGGTCACCCGAGCGGTTGGAGAGTGTGAGCCAGTCGGAGTCGGCTGATTTCGTGATGTCCCAGCAGGCGTTTGTCACAAGTGTCAGCAGGACGTTGCCGCCATAGGTGCCGAAATCCAGGTCGGTCACTTCGGCGCCGTCGCAGGTCACCGAAAGCTCAACGGGACCGTCGGGCACATATTTCTCATCATCGTCGGAGCAGGATGTGAGCCCGATTGCGGGGAGCAACAGGCTTACGAAAAGCAGAAGCCTGTCTATTGTTTTCAGATAATATTTCATTGTTCAGAGGTTATTTGACGTAGAAACGGAAGTTGTCGTAGGCGATAATCACATTGTCGCCGGTGTTGTCGTAGCCAAGGAAAATCTTGAAATTGTCGCCACCCATGTCAGACGCGCAGAGGTCTCCGTAAGTAGCGATGCCGGGAGCTATTTCAGTCATCGGGATGGCTACCGACATCCACTCGCCGGGCATAAGCTCGCCGCTCACACGGTCAGCGATTGCGATGCCGCCCTTCTCCTTGCCGAATACGGTAATGGTCGAAGTCATGCTGCCCGCAACGGTGAACTGCTCGTGCATGTAGACCTCATAGCGGAGCTCGATGTCGCTCAGCGGAGTCGAAGCGCTGATGCCGGAAGGCGCTGCCTTGGAGTTGATGGTGAGGTTGTGGTCCCACCAGCAGGTGAAGCCTTCGAAGTAGACGTAGTATCCGGCGGATTTCTTTATAGGACTGGTCTCTGGAACCGCTGTCCAGCCCCAGACGGGATAGCTGCAGAAATGGTTGGTGCCCCATCCGTAGGCCATCTGGGTTCCGTGGCCGTCGAAGTCTTCGTAGACACGGCTGTAGTCATAGAACTGCAGGGTCTCGCGGCCGCCCAAAGTGGCTACGGTAATAAGACCGTTGGATTCGGCCGAGGGAATACGGTCAGGCATTGTGAACACAAGCTGGTCCATATTCTCGTTGGTCTCGACTGTGTTGACATCAATGTCAATCTCGCCGCCGAGGTTGAGGACTGTGATATCGGTAAGATACTTGCCGTAGATCACGACTTTCTGACCGGGAACAGGCATATCGGTGGAGATGTCGGTCAGTACAGGTTTCTGCGGCGAGCGGGAGAATCCGCAATAGGCATTTCCGGCATAGCACTCGACCATGTAGATGCCCTTGGCGGGAATCTCGTTGGAGGGCATGGTGAGTTTAATCTCGGTGCGGTCAGCGTTGACTCTGAAATCAGTGATTTCAAACAGGGGCACTGTGTCGAGGTCTGTCACATAGATATGCTCTACCTCGTGGAGTGTCGTTCCGATAAGGGTTACTTCCTGACCGGGGACCATTTCAGCCACACCCTGGTCATTGGTGGTCAGCTGTGCCTTGTAGAGTTCGAGGGTCGGATAGCCGGCAATCACATGGAAGGCATAGGTGGCTGTGCCATGGGTAGTCTCGACTCTGATTTCAAGCGGCAGGGACTCGTCGACGCCACGGACCACGAGATCCTGGGGGATGGTCACGATGAGATGGGTCGAGGTGTTGTAGTTGCTGTTGAAATACACATCCTGGTCATTGATATAGACATGATCGGCATGTGCAGGTTGCTGCCCTCGATGAGTATCATCTGCCCGACCATGGCGTCGGTGAAAGTGGAGTCCGCAAGAGCGGGGTCGGTGGTGCGGACTCGCTCGATGACCGGCTGCCCGCCGCCGTTATCATCGTCGGAACACGACACCAGCGAAAGAAGCGCGATATTGGCAAAGAGTACGGCCAATAATATATAAAGTCTGTTCATGATACGGTGAATTAATCGTTAAATTTATAATGTTCGGGCTCTGCCTTGAGGAGCGGGTTCTGAATCACGTCGGTTTCAGGATAAGGCAGGAAGATGTTGCCGGCAGTGATGTTGGCTTTGACTGAGGGCTCGATGATGGGGCCGAAAGGAGTGTCCTGATAGGTTTTCCAGTCCTCACCCTTCGAGACGAAAGTAATCTCCTGATTAGCGCCGATTGCAATCTCATCCCAGGTGTAGCCGCGATACTGGCTGTTGAAATATTGCAGCATCTTCTCGGGTTTCCACTTGTAGAGGTCAACAAGATAATACCAGTTCTGATACTCAAGCGAGAATTCAACACGGTTTTCACGGATAAGGTCGTCGAGAGTGACAGTGGCAGCCTCGTCGATACCTGCGCGGCGACGCAGAGCGTTGAAATATTTGATTTCATCGCCGGAAACAGACGAGTTGTTGCCGAGACAGGCCTCGGTGTAGACGAGATAGATGTTGGCGAGACGGACAATGTAGGTGTTGAGCGGAGAGTTCATGCTCGATACATAACCGTCGTTGTCATCATCGGGGCCGCCGGGGACACCTTTTTTGAGGATAGAAGTGTTGCCGTCGTAGGTGTAGCCGCCATCGGCGATACAGATGTAGTCATAGTGCACGCCGGGGGTGACGAATGTGGCGTCGCGACGTATTGTCTCCCACTTATACTCACCGTTGGCGCCGGTATAGCGATACTGCATGAGCATGTCGGCTCCCGGATTGAGCGCGCTCCATGAAGCGACGCCGCCCATCATCTTCGCGTCGCCGCAAAGGTCGGAGTTAAGGGTGTTCTTGACATACCAGGGACCGTCGGCCGAGGCATACCACTGGAGCTGGAGCAGTGACTCGATGTTGTTGTTGTGGCGATACTTGAAAAGATCATGATAGTCGGCCATCAGCTCGGCACCGCTGTTGTTGATGATGTCGAGACAGAGCTCCTTACACTTGTCAAGGTCTGCCTGGTCGCGCTGGGCCTTGCCCCACCCTGAACGGCTGAGATAAGTCTTGGCGAGCATCGCTTTCGCGCTCCAGCAGGTGGCGCGGCCGGTGGCCGAGGGTGTCGCAGGGAGCTTTTCGGCGGCAAATTCGAGGTCGCGGATGATAAATTCGTAGACATCCTCCTCATAGTTGCGGGGACGCACGGGATTGTCGACCACATCCTGATTGTTTTCAAAGAGGATTACCGGACCCCATACGTGAACTGCGTAATAATACGCGCAGGCTCTCATCAGACGGGCTTCGGCGATAGCCGCTTCCTTGGCCCGCTGTGTGACCTCGGGCAGACACTTGGTGTTGATGTTGGTGATAGTGGCGTTGGCCATCGTCACAACCGAGAAGAGTCCCTGCCATGCGTTGGTCAGGTCACTGTTGAGCGCGTCGACGGTAAAAAGAGCGAACTGGGGAGAGTTGTAGGGCGAATAGACGTCGTTTGCCCTCATGCTGCCAAGCATCCAGATTGCACGCGAGTTGTAGTCGAACCAGGCTCTGTTGTAGAGCGGAGCTGTCGATGATGCGACCGCGGCATCGGAAGCGTAGAAGTTGTCCTCGACATATTCACCGCTGGGAACCTTGTTGAGGAAATCATCGCCGCAGGAAGTGACACTGAGGAGCGCTGTCAGTCCGATGATATATTTGTTAAGTTTCATATTTCTATTCTAATTGGTATTAAACAAAGATTATAGGCTGACATTCAGGCCGAAGGTAAACATGCGCTGCGAGGGGTAGCGTGCGTAGTCGACTCCGCGAAGAAGCACCTGCTGGTTGTAGGCACCGATTTCGGGGTCGTAGCCCTTATATTTGGTGAAGGTGTGGAGGTTCTGAATGTTGCAATAGACACGGAGCGACTCCACGCTGAACTTACGGGTGAACGAAGCGGGAACCGTGTAGCCGACGGACACGTTCTTGATGCGGAGATAGGAAGCGTCCTCGACATAGACATTGCTCGTGCGGGAGTTCTGATTTGACGAAGCCTGGTCGATGCGGAAGGTCGACGCTCCGGGGTTGGTGACGTGCATGTTGCTGAGTGTGCGATTGCCGTCGGGGTCGATAAGGCCGACTTTTGCATAATCGCATACCGAAACGAGAGTAGCCCATCTGTTTGCAGGGTCGCTCTGCTCCTGAAGCAGATAGTTGTAACCGTCGTTGCCGACCGAGCCGGTCAGGAAGAGGTTGAAGTCAAAACCTTTCCACGAAATCGAGTTGTTGAAACCGAAAGTGAACTTGGGTTCGGGATTGCCGATGTAGGTACGGTCCTTCTCATCGATGACACCGTCGCTGTTGATGTCTTCATAGATATAGTCGCCATACCACACGCCTGTGCCCTCGGCTATCTCCTTGTTCTCGGGGATAGCCACGAAACGTGGCTTGCCGTTAGCGTCAAGGATGAAGTCGCCATTGCGGTCTTTCATGTAGAAGTCGCTCTCCTTCTCAAACATGCCGATCACCTTGTAGCCGTAGAACTGAGCCACGGGGTTGCCGACTGTGGTATAGGTGAAGATGTCAGAGCCGATTTTGCCCTGGATGCCGGTGCTCTCGGTGTATAGCTTGAGCACCTTATTCCGGTTGAGCGAGAAAGTCAGGCCCGATGTCCAAGTCAAGTCGCGGTTGGATATGTTGACGGTATTGAGGGTAAACTCAAAGCCCTTGTTGCGCATCTCACCGGTATTAACCCACGGAGAGGCGATGACTCCGCTGATATAAGACGGGAGAGCAGCCTGCATAAGCAGATTGTCGGTATTCTTCAAGTATGCGTCAAAGATAAACTCTACACGGTTGTTGAACATAGCCAGGTCGAGACCGACGTTGTAGGAATGGGTCTCTTCCCATTTCAGCTTGCTGTTGGCAAAGTTAGCGGGAAGAATCCTGTACCCCATGCGGTGGCAACTGAAGACATTGTTGAACCATAGGCATAGTTGCCGGCATTCTGGTTACCGACAATACCCCATCCGAGACGGAGTTTGGCGTCGGCAAGCCACTGCACATCCTTGAGGAATGATTCGTTTTTCAGGCGCCATGCGAAAGCGGCCGAGGGGAACCAGCCCCAGCGGTTGTCATCGCCGAAAGTCGACGAACCGTCGGCACGGAGAGTGGCTGTCAGAAGATAGCGGTTGTCGAAGTTGTAGTTGATACGGCCGTAGTATGACTCGATTGCGAAAGAGCCGTTGCCGCTGTTGTTGGTGGCGGTCTTCATGTCGCCCACGCTGATTGAATGGATATTATTGAAGAGATAACCTGAACGTCCTGCCGAAAGATTTTCCCATCCCGATTCCTGCGACTCGTGACCGGCCATCACATTGAGACTGTGTTTGCCGAAATCCTTCATGTAGGTCACATACTGCTTGAAGCTCGTATAGTGGCTGCTCGATGAAGTGCGGGTGCTCTGGCTGGTCTGCTTGAACTGGCCGAGAGTCATCGCGGGCTGGAAGAAGTAGGAATTTGCGCGGTCATAAGAGCCGCCATATTCGATGCGGGCTGTAAGACCAGGGAGAATCGTGATGTTGGCATAGGCGTTGATGAGAGCCTGGAGGCCTTTGTTGTAGTTCTCGCGTGTGAGGGCGTCGGCAAGGGGATTGGTGTAATAGATGCCGAGCTGATTGTTTTCCTGATAGCCCCATGAGCCGTCGGGGTTCTTGGCCGGAACCTCGGGAAGCTGACGGAGAGCTGTGAGGATTACGTTGTTGTCATCAATGGTGTTGTTGCGCTTGGTGCGTGAGAGCGATGACTGCGCGCCGACCTGAAGCCACTTGGTGACATGAGTGTCGACATTGATGCGGGCGGTGAAACGCTGGAAGCCCGAGCCGACGGCGATACCGTCCTGGTCGGTGTAACCGCCGCTGATGAGGAACTGTGTCGCGTCGCTACCGCCGCTGATGGTGACCTGATGGTTCCACATGCCGGCGTCGTTGAAGATTTCTCTCTGCCAGTCGGTACCGTCGCCGAGAATAGAGGGATCGGCGAACTCCTCGCGCTCGCCCCAGCCGAGGATTTCGGCACGCTCATTGTAGAGCTGGGCATACTGGCGGAGGTTCATCGTCTTGAGACGCTCTGGAATCTGCTGGAGAGCATAGTAGCCCTCGTAGGTCACGCGGGTCTTGCCTGCCTGACCGCGACGGGTGGTGATGAGCACGACGCCGTTGGCACCCTGCGCACCATAGATGGCGGTTGCGGATGCGTCCTTGAGCACCTCCATCGAAACGATGTCAGAGGGGTTGATGGTCGACAGCGCCGATGTCTTGCCGTCAGACGACTTTCCATCGACGGCCACACCGTCAATCACATAAAGAGGCTCATTGCCGTTGAGAGAGTTTGTACCGCGGATAGAGACCGAGATACCGCCGCCGGGAGAACCGGAGTTCTGAGTGACCTGCACACCGGCCGCACGGCCCTGAAGAGCCTGGTCAGCCGAGGTAATCACTGTCTTTTTGATGTCGTCGGCGCCGACGGAGACAACCGAACCGGTGATGTCGCTGCGCTTCATGGTACCGTAACCAATCACCACAACGTCGTCGAGTTTCAGCATATCGTCTTTCATGGCGACATCAATCACGTTGTTTTCAACTTTGACTTCGGTGGTGAGATAGCCGATGTAGGAAAAGACGAGCACATCGCCTTTTGAAGCCTGGAGCGTGTAACGCCCGTCGACATCGGTTGCAACACCGTCATTCGTTCCCTTGATCAAAACACTGACGCCGATGAGGGGTTCCCCGTCGGATTCGGAAGTCACCGTTCCCGAGACGGAAATTCGGGGACCGCCGGCAGCATTGAGTGAGATTGACGAGAGCAGCAGCAGAGACATCAGCACTGCCTCGCGGAAGCGAAGAATTAATGGTTTTCGCGAAATTAGTTTACTCATTGCTCATAAGATTTGAGGTTAAATTTATTTGGTATTAATGTCTGACAGCAAAATTACCGCTATTGCAAAGGATAGTTACTAAGCAATGTTAATCAAATAGAGCCATAGTGAGGCCCGGGGATAATTATTGTTTTCTAAAAGGTGTATTTTTGTTAACCCCGGGATTGAACATGCTTAAAAACATTTAATTACTCATCCCAGTCGTCTGTGCGGAACGGGACAAGCGGAAGCCCTTTGAGGTTATGGATTCTGCCTATTGAGAAATTGCGGAAGCAGTAGCGGACAGCTTTTATGTCGGCGACCTTGTCGGAAGTCAGCTCAATCGCGCGGTTGTAGCGGAGCTCGATTGCCTTCGCAGGATGGAAGACCCTGTCGGCCCCGGCGACCTCGAAGCCTTCGAGATAACCGTTGGGGGTAAGTCCGTTTTCAATATTGTCAAGATGGACCACTGCCCGGCTTCCGTCCATGTCGACCGACCGGCAGACAGGATAGGAAGTGTCGACGCCGCTCATGCCATAGGTGCGGTTGGCCGCAAGGAAGGCAAGGCGCTCCCCTATCTCCTCCTTTTTCGAACCGTGGATGTCGTCAATCTCGTGGGGATAGATAAGGTCGGTGGTACTGATGAAACCGCTGTTGGGAATGACGTCGGCTGCTTTGTGTTGCGCCTCCCGCAGAAGCGCCGCAATAGAGCCGTCGGGATTGCCATAGCTCCACGCGGGAATTTCCACGTAATAGAACGGGAGTTCTCCGCTCTGACGCCACTCGTCGCGCCATATTCTGACCATATCCGCAAGGCGCGAGGGATAATCCCTGTGGCGGCCGACATTCGCCTCGCCCTGATTCCAGAGGAAGCCCTTGACTGTGTAGCCGGCGAGCGGATGGAGCATGGCGTTATACATAACGTTGATACGCTCCCAGAGGTGGAGCACTGAATCGGGTGTCTGCTTTTCGCGCTCGACATTGCAGTCGGCATAAGTGTCGAGCTTCCATTTCGGCATCCAGCCCTCGACCTTACTTCCGCCGAGCGAGCAGTTGATTACTCCGACCGGAACACCGAGCATTTCATTGAGCGAGCGGGCGAAGAAGTAGGCCACGGCCGAAAATTCGCCGGCGTTTTCAGGCTTGCTCTCCTGCCACTTTCCGCTGACACGCTCCTGCGGCTCATATTCGCCGCAACGCTCTATGGTCGCTACTCTCACGCCGGGATACCTGCCTGAATAGGCTATCGCCTTGCCTGCATTTTCCACGGGCTGACACCAGAACCCCTTGAGGGGCATCTCCATGTTTGACTGTCCCGAGCAGAACCACACCTCGCCGATGAGAATGTTGTCAAGTCTCAGGTCGGAACCGTCGCCTTTCAGACGGATTGACTGACGCGTGTAGGAGGCTTCGGGTGTCGGCACTGTCAGCTCCCAGCGGCCATCCTGACCACCTGTCGCCGAATAGGATTTCTTACACCAGCTCGGTCTGACCGAAACCTTTGCGCCGGGAGAAGCCCAGCCCCATATCCGGGCATCGGATTTCTGCTGGAGCACCATATTGTCACTAAAAATTTCAGGGAGCGTGATTTCCGCATTTGATGAAAGCAGCCCGGCTACCGCGACTGCCGCGGACAGGATAAATCTTTTCATGATATTACATTTTTATTTTAAGCACAAGCGATATGTCGTTGGGTCTGACGTTGTCGGGGAGAAACACTTCGAGTCCGTTTTCGCTACGGCTGAATCTGACCTTTCCTGCTCCCAGCAGCTCGACCGACCTGACGCGGGCCTTGACTGCGGGATTGTTTGCAGCAAGTGTCCGGATGTTCACCCTGTTGTTTTCCGGCCATTCGAGGACATGGGCATAAAGCGTCCTGTCCTTAGCTGTAAACCGGATGTCGGCGGACGTATAAGGGATATTCTTACCTTCATTGAATCCCGCGCCGTCGAGAGGCACGTCAGTCTCAGTCGAAGGGCCCTCACCGTAGACTGTCCACGGACGGGTGTCGAAAATTCCCTCCCGGTTCACGTCCATCCATGCGGCGATGTCACTGAGAATCTTTTCCTCCTTGTCGTCAATGGTTCCGTCGCCTTTCATCGGGACACTCAGAAGCATATTGCCGTTTTTGCTGACAATATCGACCAGCATGTGGATGACTGTCTTGGCTGATTTGTACCAGTTGTGGTCATAACACGAGCTGTTGTAATGCCATGTCCCGAGGCAGGTGCATGTCTGCCACGGTTTCGGTTGCGCTTCCGAGGGGACACCTTTCTCGACATCCCAGACAAGAGCTTCCTTGTGAGAATCCTGAAGTTTCTTGCCGAAAACGACTGCCGAAAGCCTGCCGTCGTGGAGACGCATGTTGCGGTTGTAGTAATGGGCCACGACGTCAAGACCGGTGTTGTCGATGGGCCAGAAGGGTAACACACTGTCATCGAAATATATCAGGTCAGGGTTGTAGCGGTTGATCATGTCGACGGTGCGGTTGAAGAAGTTGTCGAAATACTCCTGCGTGGGTATGGATGTGCCCTGCGGCCAGTCCCACACACTCCAGGCATGACCGCTCAGAGAATGGTTCTGCACATAGAGCTCCTGCGGGTCATAGCCCTCCCACCATTTACCTTTACCGTCCTCCTTGGTGATGACACGGGCGTCGTATGACACGCCGGCATACTCACCCGCAGTGTCGGCGCGCTGAGCGGTCTCATACCAGGTCCAGGCATGCGACGAATGGATACTCACTCCGAATGGGAGCCCCTGCCTGCGGGCGGCTCTCTCCCACTCGGCAAGAATGTCTCTTCGCGGGCCCATGTTCACGGAATTCCAGCGCTGATATTTGCTGTCCCAAAGGTCCATGTTGTCATGGTGGTTGCCCATCGCGAAGAAGTATTGCGCGCCGGTGCGCTTATAGAGCGCCACGAGTTTTTCGGGGTCCCACTTCTCGGCTCTCCACTCGTTGATTACGTCCTTGAAACCGAATTCAGAAGGATGACCGTATTTCTCGATATGTTTCTTGTAGGCATCGCCTCCCTCCTCATACATCGCGCGGCCATACCAGTCGCCGGCTTCGGGCTGACACTGCGGCCCCCAGTGGGCCCATATACCGAACTTTGCATTGCGGAACCACTCGGGCGCCTCGTATTGCGACAACGATTCCCACGTCGGACTGAACGGTCCTTCTTCCGCCGGCTTACGCTGCGCACATATGTCGCCCGCGCAGACCATTGCCATTGTCAGGATTGAGAGTTTACGGAATTTAATCATAGTTTTATTTAAGGGTTAGAAATTATTTCATGGTTACAGAAGCAGATAGATGCTGCCGCTGAAAGGGGTATAGTTGAGCTGCATGTTTTTCTGCCCCGACGGACCGAGTTTCGACGGGCTCTGGAATTTGGTTCCTATCGGCGGGATGGCATACATGAAACCAATCGAGCTTCCGGGACATGGAGGCGCCGTGAAGTCGTTGCCGAACTCAGCCCGTGAGGGATTGAGCATCTGAAGGAACATGTCGGGACGCGATGGAAGCAGTGTGAAATCACCTTCGGATGTTTTCACCGTCACCGCCCGGCAGTCTGAGTGATAGCCCTTAAACTCGGGGTAATTCCATGACTGGCCTGTCACGGTGTTGTTGTAATCCTTGGAATGGACGCCGAAGGTCACTCCCTCACGACGGTTTTTCCACACTCTGTAAGGCCCGTCGCCAATCCACTCCATAGAGATGATTTTCTCCTCGGGATAATCGAAACCTATGCCGATATAGTCAGTCTCGCCTTCGACCGAAAAGCTGTAGTCGACACGCGGAGCTTCATCGGGAGAAAATATCCAGCGTATCCACTGCGGGCTGTCAAAATGAGGCTCGACAATGTAGTTTTCGCCATCGCGGTAACAGACTATATCCTTAAATCTATTCTCAGAAGTCGCGACGGCGGGATAACCTCCAAGCGAAAGAGTGCCACCGGGACGGCTGACGCTTGCGAGGCGGCCGTCGGCTTTGCTGAAAATGTAACTGTTGCCGCCCTGAGTAACAGTGATACGTCTGCCGTCATCAGCGATTTCAACCGGAGCGGATTTGAAAGCCGTTTTCAGACGCTGCTGCAAGTCCTCCCTGCCAAGGGGATGGCTGAAAGTGATGACTTCATGTCCATTCGGGTCTGTCACACGGATTTTAAGCAGGTCATGACCGTTAAGACTTACGGGCAATTTCAAATCGACCACTCTCCTCTCTCCGGGAGCGCAGTCGGTGACTGCAAACTGATTTTCCAATACTTTTTTCTGAGCGAAATGTCCGTCGGAGTCAAGCGAAATATCTTCAAGAGAGTATGTGAACCGGCAATCGGCGAGATTGGTAAACATATAATCGTTCCCGACCCGAAATCTCACGGCGCTGTCTGACGCAACGGCGAAACCGCTGATACGAACCGGCGACCATATCTCACGAACAGCATAGAAACTCCCCTCCTTCTCGCGGCGGGGGCCGAGGATGCCGTCAGGCGCAAGGTCACGGCGGCAGTCGATGCTGTCGTTCATATCGGTCCTCACCAGTCCCTCGTCGATAAGCGCCCAGATGAAGCCTCCGGCCGGAGCGCGGTGTTTCATCATCATATCCCAGAAATCGGCGAGCGACGCTCCTCCACCGCCGTCAAATATGCTGTGCATGAACTCCGTCGGGAAATATATGTCAGAGTCATAGAGCGTCGAGTTGACCACATAATTGTAGTCAGGATAATGCTTGGTGTCGGTTCCCGCGAAACGCTCCCACGGGTGGATGACGAAGCGGTGTTGCAAGTCATATTTCTCATAATCGCCGTCGACATCCCTGTTCCATCCGCCCTCGTTGCCGTTGGCCCACATTATTACCGACGGATGGTTGCGGTCCCGCTCCACGACTGAGCGGGCAAGACGGCCGGCCACCGGCGTGTCATATTTCTTCTGCCAGCCGCAGAGCTCGTCAATGACAAGCAGACCGACGGAGTCGCAGATTTCGAGAAATTCCTTGTCGGGAGGATAGTGTGACATCCTGACGGAATTCATGTTCATCCCCTTTATCAGCTCCGCATCTTCGAGCGAGATGTCACGCGACAGAGTGCGGCCGCTCTCAGGCCAAAAGCAATGGCGGTTGACGCCCTTGAAAATTACACGCTGTCCGTTGAGATAAAAACCGTCGGCCGGACGGAACTCGAATGTCCGGAAACCGATTTTTTCCTCGACACGATGGACGGTTACGTCTCCCCTTTTAAGCTCCGCGACGAGACGGTAGAGCACCGGGGTTTCATGCGACCAGGGGGTGATGCCATCCACGCGCATCCTCAGAGTGTCGCCCGGATTTCCGGCAATCGTCTCCGAAACGCGCTCTCCGGAAAGAGTCTCGACATGGACGCTCACCGAACTCTTCTTCCCTCCTGCGACATAGGGACGGACAGCAAGCGAACCGTCGGCACGCGCGTCGACCGCAAGAGATTCTATATGGTCAGCTGGGCTGATTTCAAGATAGACCGGACGGTAGATGCCGCCGAAAAGCCAGAAATCAGTCTGCCGCTCCGCGCGATAGACCGATGTGTCCGACGGACATTTTCTGACCTTTACCTCAAGAGTGTTTTCCTTGCCATAGGCAAGCAAACCGGTGACGTCGTAACCGAATCTATAAAAACCACCAGAGTGGACGTCACCGGCTTTCCTGCCATTGATTCTGACTTCTGTGTCGGTCATGCTACCTTCGAAAACGAGTCTGACGTCGGAGCCCTTCCACGCTTTGTCGGCTGTGAAACTATGACGGTAATAGCCCGTCTCGTCAGAGTCTTTCGGCTCTTCCCATCCGTAATAATATGTGCCGAATCCCTGAGTCTCCCAGCATGAGGGCACTTTTATTTTACTCCACTCGCCGGAATTCCGGCCTGATGAACACTTGAAATCCCAATAGATTTCACTGTCCTTGTCAACACCCGACAGATAATGCCGGAGAGTTTCTTTAGAGGCTGTCGGATTCATCAGTCCCAACAGCAGTAAGGATGAGAGAAGCAGAAGGTATCTTGACATGGCTTATCAGAGGTTTGTTCAGAGCTTTTTCATGATGGCGAGATCCCAGGGACCGATGGTGAGGTTGTCGCCCGTGCGGACTTTCCTGTCCGTAAGAATATCCACGGCATCCTGCTTCCTATAAGTCACGGTCACAGGCCGGTCGCTGTAGTTGAAGATGTATGTCAGTTCGCGATTCTTGCCGTTCACGCCTGAACGCATGATTATCGGGAACTCATATTCATCTTCGGCAATCAGATTCTTGTCGATAGCGGCAAGTCTGACAACCTTGTTCATAAGAGTCTGTGAGGGATATGTGCCGATGTAGTAGAGTTTGCCCTTTCCGTAACTGTTTTCAGTCACTGCCGGCCACTGGCCGAAAAACTGATGGTCGGCATAAGCGAGAGGTCTGGCAGTCTCGGGAATCAGAAACTCATACCAGGTATCGATACTGTTGTCGTCGCCGAGGCCGAAAGCATTGTCTTTAAGTTTCATCGGCCATATCGAGGAATATTCCTGATAGTAGAAACCGCAGGCCTTACGCAGCGGGCCGGGTGCACACTCGGCTCTCACGGCCGAATGTTCATTGCAATATGCGCTCTTGAGCATCATGACCACGTTTCCGCCCTCGCTGACAAAACGGTCGATGGCGTTGAGCAGACTGTCGTCAGCCACATAGAGCGGAGGAATCACAAGCATCGAGTAGCCGCTGAAATCGCGGACCTTGTCGCAAGGGATGATGTCGGTCTCGATGTTCTGATTGTAAAGGGCTCTGTGGGCGAGATGGACTGGATAGTTCACATCTGTCGGATAACCGCCGCCGTTGATATAGGGCATGAATGTGAGGGCATGGTGGGAGTCATGGCTGTAGAGAATGGCGACCTTATTATTCTTTTTGAGGTTTACGATGTCACTGCCTATTCTGTCAAGCTCTCCGGCAGTGCGCTGAAACTCCCTGTAAATGCGGTTGGGCAGAAGGTCGTGGCCGAGGACACCGCGCCAATAGGTCTCCTGTCCGTAATGGAGAGTGGCCCAGTGCCAGTATTCAACCATATTCGCGCCGGAGGCGTAGTGGGCATAGACATTCTGACGCAACTGATTGTCAAAGGGAGGATACTGGCCGGCGGAATCCCAGCCCGTTCCCTGAGCGTTGGTCTCGGTTATTAGGTAATTGTTGCCTGCCACAGTTCTGACAAAGTCACCGGCATAGGCTATCAGCTGACCGTCCTGACCGCCCTGGACACCATGATAGACATTGATGGCCGGATACTGCATCTGGCGGAACGACTCGATCTGGTCCGCATTGTGGAACGCAGGCATGAAACAGTGGGTGATGAACTGGTCCTTGCGCTTGTATTCATTCACGATGTCACACTGCCAGTTGAGGAAGTCGGCAATCTGCCTGCGGTTGTAACGCTCCCATTCGTTCTTATATGAAGGGTTGGTCACACCGTCGCGCTCATAAAACTCCTCCCAGGTATTGATGTTCATGCCCCAGTAGTTCATGCCCCACTCTTTGGTGAGGAGATTGAGGTCACCGCCGAACTTCTCCTTGACATGGTTTCTGAACCCGATGAAGTAGTCGCGGTTATTGATTCCGCGCGATTCAAGCTCATTGTCTACCTGATAGCCGATGATGGCGGGATGAGCGGCATATCTTTCGAGCATTTTGCGGATTATGCGCTCGCAGTAGAACTTATAGGTCGGATTGGTGAAGTTCATGTTCTGACGGATGCCATAGTGCGACTTCTTGCCGTCGATTTTTTCCGAAAGGACTTCGGGATATTTATGGGCGAGCCACGCAGGGATTGAATAAGTCGGTGTCCCGAGGATGACCTTTATTCCCGCGGCATGAAATTTATCGATTATAGTGTCCATCCACTCGAATCTGAACTCATTTTCCTGCGGCTCGAAAATACCCCAGGCCGATTCGCCGACACGCACCACCGACAGTCCGGCCTCTACCATCATCGCAATATCCTTGTCGAGTCGCTCGACAGGCATATACTCATGATAGTAGGCGGCACCGTAGAGAGGCTTGTCGAAGGTGTATTGCGCTTCGGCTCTCATGACTGCTATGACAGTCATGATTATCAGGATATATCTCTTCATTATACACTATAATATATCGTGTGGTTATCAGATGCCGGTCTCCTTGAACTCAAACCAGTCGAAATCGGCAGGATTGGTGTTGTCCTTGCCATTGCCCGAGGCATACATGGCGACATAGACGCCTGTGAAGCCTGTGATGACTTCATTGGAGAGATTTTTAGTCGGTGCACTCCCTATGAGACGGCGGTCACCGTTGTCGGCGCTGTTGACCCAGAACTTGTATTCGTCAGGCGTAGATGTGATTGAAAATACGACGTCCCCCTCAGGAAGGTCGGCATAGCTGACTCCGGCTTCCTTGTCGTCAAGATATTGGCGCATCATGGCTACTCGTTTGCCGTCGCGCATCGTGAGAAGCAGGTCATAGTGGTTCTTGTCATTGCCGCGGATGATGAGACCGGCCTCCTCGTTGTCGGCGACGGGAGTGAAGTCAATCTTAGCGGAGGCCTCCATATTGAGCGCGGTCTGACGACGGCCGACAAAGGCAGGCGAATCATTCTGTTTAAGCGAGAGTGACGAGCCGTTGAGACGCAGATGTCCGGGGCGGGCTGTCAGCGACCAGTCCTTGTCATAGGGATTGCGGAGGAAATTCCAGTGAAGTCTGAGTTTTTCGCCGTCGAAATCGTCTCTTTCAGGCTCCTTCTCCCAGGGATGGTGAGCAAGGTCGGGACGCTCGTATTCCATTTCGACAATGCCGTCTGTGCTGACTCTCGGCCAGCCGTCATCTGTCCAGGTGACGGGGGCGAGGAAGGTTTCGCGGCCGATATGCTGATACTTGCCGTTCTGCGGACGGATGCCGAGACACACAGCCCACCAGCTGCCGTCCTGAAGCTGCACGAGGTCGGCATGGCCGATTGCCTGGAAAGGATGGTCAGGGACATCCTTGTTCGAGAGGACCGGGTTGTAGGGACTGGGCTCATAAGGGCCGTAGGGCGACTTGCTGCGCTGAATCACCTCGCGGTGCTCGTAGCCAGTGCCACCTTCGGCCGACATGATATAATAGTAGTCATTGATTTTATAGAAATGAGGACCTTCGGGCGACGCACCTCCGAGACCCGAAGCCACCTTGCGGCGTGGTTCGATTTCCTTACCGGTGTTCACGTCAATGGTGCCGAGCAGAAAGCCGCCGGCATTGTCGGGGCTGAGATAGTAGGCTTTGCCGTCATAGAAATCAAGCGAGGGGTCTACCCACCACTGGTCGAGCCACACGGGGTCTGACCACGGCCCGGCAGGGTCCTTCGCGCTTACTATCGAGATGCCGTGAGAGCCCTCGCCGCCATAGTTTGTGCCGATGATGTAGAATGTGCCGTCGTTGTAGCGCAGTGTGGGAGCATACTGGCCCCCTGAAGTACCCGCTCCTTTCAGCGGATTGCTTTCAGGCGTGGCAAGAGCATGACCTATGACTTTCCAGTTGACAAGGTCGCGGCTGTGATAAATCGGAAGACCGGGATAATATTCGAAGGTCGAAGTCACGAGATAGAAATCGTCACCGACACGGCAGATGCTCGGGTCGGGATTCATGCCTGTGAGGATAGGGTTTGTAAACGTCTCCCTTGTCGAAGAACACGAGCAGGCCATGGCAGCCACTGCTGAAATCAGGATTGATCGGATGGTCATAGTTGGTCAGTTTTGAGGTTATGCACTGCGGCCGGACAAGGCCTTTGAGTTATATGCCGCAAAGATAGGACACCCCGTCCGTTATGGTCATTTTTAAGGTAAAGATGAGGTGTAACAAGAGTTATAAATTCCGAAATAATGTTATAAATAGGAGCTAATTTTGTTAACCGCGTATCACAACTCTCTGATTTATCGCAACATACCAAACTACACATAGTATTCAGCCAACATATAAAAAGAACTTCCGCGAATGAGCGAAAACGACTTTTTATTATAACTTTGTCACTGGATTAGTAACTATCATTATCAACCGCAACTCACGAATGAGACATTTCTTCATATCACTCATCTCAATCGCACTCGCGCTGTCGGTGACGGCATCTGAAAACATACTCTTCAAACATTTCACCATGCGCGACGGTCTCTCCGACAATGAGGTCAACAGCATCACGCGTGATTCCAGAGGTTTCATCTGGATTTCCACATCCCACGGCCTGTGTCGCTACGACGGTTATGAGTTCAGAAATTTCATGAAGGAAAGCGACAATCCGCAGAGCCTGCCTTTCTACTATGTCGAATCTGTTCAGGAGGACCATGAGGGTCTGCTGTGGGTTTCGTTCAGCCTGAAAAGATATGCCTGTTACAATCCGGTCAAGGAAGTGTTCACGGATGCCGGTAAAATGCTTTCGGAGAAATACGGGATTGAAAGCGAACCCGGACTAATTTATGTCGACGGGAAGAAAGACTTGTGGGTAGCCGCCAAGGACGGAACACTCTATCATGTCAGCTCAAATGACGGCAAGACCGTCAGGGTGAAAAATGCCCGTAGAGAAGGTGTGGATATAACGTCCGTCAGCAGCACTCCCGAAGGTGTCGCCGCGATTTATTCCGACGGAAGTTTCATCAACATCAGCCGCGACGACAACACTGCGGGAAAGCCCAACGACCACATCGGCAGAATCAGCCGCAACACCCGTCACGATTACAAGATTTTCTGTGATTCCGACGGGGATTACTGGATTAAACGCGTAGGACAGACATGGCTCTATCACACTCAGGACGGCAGATGGACTGACCTGTCTGCCCCCTCCTCGATTCTCAGCGGCAAAAATGTGAAATCGTTTGCCTCCGACCGCCACGGCAGAATATGGCTGGCGATTGAAAACGGCGGTATCGACATCGTCGAGAAAAAGACAATGGAGGTCGAGCATCTGCGAAACAATGTCGCGGACCCGAGAAGTCTTTGTGAGAACAGTGTGATGTGTCTTTATGCCGACCCTGACGGCGGAATGTGGGCGGGCACTTTCAAACACGGACTGTCATATTACAACGAGAATGTTTTCAGATTCCGCATCGACAATTTCAACGAGTTTCACAGCATAAGGAATTTCAACCCCGACGTCACATCCATCACCGAGGATGCCGACAGAAACCTGTGGTTCGCAACGCCGAGCGGCATCATTAAAGTAGACCGTCTGACAAAAGAGAAAAAACTAACCGCTCTGCCCCAGACAAAAGACGGACAGCCTGAAATGACAATCATCAGCATGCTTGCCGACCGCAGGGACAATATATGGCTCGCGACCTACAAACACGGACTGATAAAGTATGACGGCAAAGAATTCCGCCATCAGCCTCTCGATCCAGACAACCCGGGCTCGCTCGTGAACCGGACCGTATGGTCAGTGGCCGAGGACAAGTCTGGCTACCTGTGGATAGGCACATGGGGAGGCGGCCTCTACGGACTCGACCCCGACAACGGACGCATCAGGAACTACGCGAGCGGAGACGAAAACTTCAGCAGAAGCGAGATTGCGTCAATCTGCCTGTCAAACGACAACAACATCTATCTCGGGACCACCTACGGCATCGAGGTATTCAGCCCCATCACCGGGCGTTTTGAAAAACTGCTCGGCAACCGCAGCGGCAGCCAGCAGCTGACCAACACGCAGATTGTCCAGCTGTTTGAGGACAGCCGCGACCTGCTCTGGATAGCAACACGCGAGGGCCTGAACGTCTATGACCGCAGAAACGACGAAATCATCCTGCCTGTCAAGGAACTTAAACACACGATAATCTTCGGTGTGGCCGAGGATAACGACAAAAACATGTGGGTCACCACCTCCGACGGCCTCTATCACATAGTCGTCAACAGCAACCCGAACTCCCGCAGATTCACTTTCTCACATCAGCCGTACTACACACGCAGTTCGTTTGAGGATTTCGGGTTCAATCAGAACTGCCTGAAGAAACATTCGTCGGGCGTGATTGCGAGCGGCGGCATCTGCGGCATCAGCCTCATCAATCCTACGGAGCTGAGATATGACACGGTCCTGCCCGACGTCCACTTCACCGGCCTGCAGCTTTTCAACCGCGACATAAAGATTGACAGCGTGTATGACGGCGTGAGAATCCTCGAAAGCGCGCCCGCTTTCGCAAAGGAACTCAGGCTCAACTATGACCAGAATGTATTCTCGGTCGAGTTTTCGGCGATGAACTATGTCGCGCCCGAAAATGTCACCTACCTTTACATGCTCGAAGGCTTTGATTCCGACTGGATGAAATCGACTTCAAACAAACTGACCTACACCAATCTCGCTCCGGGCGAATATACACTTAAAGTCAAAGCCGTCAACGGTGACGGTTACGGAAGCGACCGCGCAGCCGAGCTGAAAATCAGAATCAATCCTCCGTTCTGGAACTCATGGAAGGCATATATCCTCTATTTCATGCTTTTTGTCGGGGTCATCTTGCTCATCAGGATGTATCTGCGCCACAATGAGAGTCAGAAATACGAACTTCTGAAAATCCAGCAGGAAGCGCGGCAGAAACATGAACTCGACGACATGAAACTGCGTTTCTTCACCAACATCTCTCACGATCTGCGCACACCTCTGACGCTGATTCTCACGCCGCTCGAATATGTCATAGGCCATATCGAAAACGGCGACATGAAAGACAAGCTCGAGATGGCGCGCAACAACGCCATGCGCCTGCTCGGGATGGTCAACCAGCTTCTTGATTTCCGCAAGAGCGACATGAACGGCCACAATCTGAACCCGACATGCGGAAACATCGTCGACACAATCCGCACTATCTGCGACAATTTCATCGAGTATTCCGAACACCGCAATATAAATCTGACCTTCTTCTCGTCGGTCAAGTCGCTCTACATGAAGTTTGACCAGGACAAAATCAGCAAAATCATGATGAATCTCCTGTCAAACGCCTTCAAATTCACCCCGGAGGGCGGACGTGTCGACGTCTCGCTTGAACTCACTGCAGCGACAGCCGACAGCCCCGAAACACTTGAAATCAAGGTGGCCGACAACGGCTGTGGCATCGACGACGAGCATAAGAAAATGATTTTCGACCGCTTCTATCAGATCCCCAACGCCAACGGCTCCCACTCCACGGGCAGCGGCATAGGCCTGAATCTCGTCCAGGAGTTTGTCACACTCCACAACGGCACTGTGACCGTCTGCGACAACGTCGGCAAAGGCGCGGTGTTCATCATCTCAATTCCTGTTGTCAGACCTGACGCGGGCGATGCCTCCTCCGTGTCGGAAAGCTGCGGCCCGGACACGGAAAAACCGTTGGCCGACAACGCCGCTGACAGCGCCGAGGCCTCAGAAAAGGAAAAGGCCGACAACAAGCGGCCGACCATACTCATAGTCGACGATAATTCCGATTTCCGAAAGTTCATGAACGACTGCCTGAAAGAGCACTACGAAATCCGCGAGGCAGCCGACGGCGCCAGGGCATGGGAAATGATTCCCGACCTTCAGCCCGACGTGATAGTGTCGGACGTGATGATGCCTGAAATGGACGGCAACGAGCTCTGCCGTCTGGTGAAAACCGACATCAGGACGTCACACATACCCGTCATTCTCCTGACGGCACGCGCTGCGAAAGAGCATGAGCTCAAGGGACTTGAAAACGGCGCGGACGACTACATCACAAAGCCGTTCAACCTCAGCATCCTCACCCACCGCATCAAGAATCTTCTTGTCAACCGTCAGGATTCCCGCCGCAAGGCCATGGACATATCCCCGAGCCGCATCAGCATCACTCCGCTCGATGAAAAGCTCATGAAAAAAGCCATCAGCTATGTCGAGGAAAACATGGAACGCAGCGACCTCTCTGTCGAGGAGCTCAGCAGCGAGCTCGGAATGAGCCGCGTGCATCTCTACAAGAAACTTGTCGCGATAACCGGCAAGACGCCCGTGGAGTTCATCCGCATCATCCGTCTGAAACGCGCCGCACAGCTCCTCGCCGAGAGCCAGCTCAACATAGCCGAAGTGACTTATCAGACGGGATTCAACAATCTGAGCCTGTTCCGCAAATATTTCAAGAATGAGTTCGGGGTTCTCCCGTCGGAATATCAGGCAAAATACAGCAAAAAATATAACGAATCCATCTGAAAACCGATGGATTCGTTATAATCGCGTATTCTGAACAATTCTGATTATCCGGGCTTGGGCGGAGCTAAATTTTCATATCCTTGCGCAGTCTGAAATCGGCTGACGACGCACCGACCGCAAGCTGCACCCTGCTTCCCGGGGGCAACATGAAATTCTTAGCCTGCTCGTTCCAGGAGCCGAGTTCGGAGAGCGGGATTTCAAAGGTTATATTCCTGGTCTCTCCCTTTGCGATAGCCACGCGGTCAAACGCTTTCAGTTTGTAGGGTCCGTCCTCATCAGGAAGCGAGACGTAGAGCTGCGGCACTTCCTCACCGTCTCTGTCACCGGTATTGGCAAGCGAGAAGGAGACATGGAGCCTGCCGTCTTTCACGCGGGTTTTCAGGCGGGAATATTCAAAAGCGGTGTAGCTGAGACCATAGCCGAATGGATAGAGCGGTTCGTGGCGGCTATACATATATGTACGTCCGGCGGTAATGTCGTAGTCCATGATTGGCGACAGGTCAAGGATGTCGCGCACCCATGTCTGTGTGGTTCTCGCGGCGGGATTTACCTTGCCGAATATCACGTCGGCCACACCGTTGCCCTGCTCCTGCGAGCAGTGGGTCACGTGGAGTATCGCCGGGAGATGTCCCTCGCTCCAGTTGATGGCATAAGGGAAACTGCTCACGAGAAGAAGCACAGTGTTGGGATTGGCTGTCGCAACCTCTTTCACGAGATCCTCGTCGGGAAGCATGAGCGACCTGCGGTCAACGGCCTCGCGTCCGTCGGAAGGCACAGGGCAGAAAAACCAGTCGGGGCGGGTGCCATAGGGATGGTTGCCGACGCAGACAATGGCCAGGTCCGCGTCACGGGCTGCTTCGACGGCTTTACCCATGCGGTTGTCCTGAGCATAGACAATCTCCGTGTCAGTGCCGGCGAGGGCATTGCGGATACCGCTCAACACCGTCACCTCATAGGGCGGAGCGCTACCATACCAGTCCTGGACAATCTGGTCGGCATAAGGGCCGATAACGGCAATCTTCCTGAGCCCCGCGGGGTCGGCAGGCAGAAGCCGGCGCCCTGAGGACGCAAGGTCATTTTTGAGCAACACGACTGACTTGGCTGTGGCTTCGCGGGCCAGTGCGGAAGCATAGGGAGTCATGAACGGAGCGACAACAGTTGTGTCGCGGCCGATGTGACGATAAGGGTTCGGAGAATCATCACCGTCAAGGAGTCCGACTTTCAGAGCCACCATGATATTGCCGCGGATTGCCCGCTCGATATCCTTTTCGGTAATCAGACCGGCGGCAAGCGCCTCTCTGATGTCGTCCTTGTAACTGTCAAGAAACTGCCCTGTGGTGGCTTTGACAACCGCAGCGGCACCCTCGCGCGGGTGGGAAACGCTTGTGGGCGTTGATGAGCAGGCCCAGCGCGCCGCCGTCGGTGCAGATGATGCCGTCATTGCCCCACTCCCGGCGGGCTATGCTGTCGAGGCAGGGATGCATGGCCATCGGGATACCGTTCCAGCTGTTGTAAGCGGCCATGAAGGCGCGCGAACCGCCTTCCGTCATACCTTTATAGAAGGGATAGGAATAATATTCTCTGAACAGGCGGCTGCCGAAGTCCGACGAAGTGCTGTCTCGGCCGAACTCGTTGCTGTTCGCGAGAAAATGCTTCATCAGAGCGGCCGTTTTCCAGTAGCGCGGATTGTCACCCTGCAATCCCCGGATTTTTGCCACCGACAGTTCGGCGACAAGAAAGGGGTCCTCGCCGAAGGTCTCCTCCGTGCGTCCCCAGCGCGGGTCACGCGCAAGGTCGGCGTTAGGAGCCCTTATGACGAGAGCTTCCCAGTTGATGCGCGGATGCTGGGCATAATAGCGCGTCTCCTCGGCAACCTGCGAGGCAATCCGGCGGATGAGGTCACGGTCCCAGGTCTCCCCCAGCCCGTAAGCCTGCGGGAAGATGGTCGACGGTAACTTCTCTTTCCTGTTGCTTCCCGGTCCGCTCAACGACAGGCCGTGGAGACCCTCGACCTGATGACAGTGGCCGATGCCGAGACGGGGCACTCCGAGGTCGGTCGACAGCAGAGAGATTTTCTCGTCAAGCGTCAGCAGCGAGATGACATTGTCGACACGCTCGTCATCGCTCAGCCCAAGATTATGGAAGGGATAATCAGCGCCGGCCGCTCCAATCGAAACTGAAACGGCCAACGCAAATAAACTCAGATATCTTTTCATCGAAAATCAGTCATTCAGATTTCTTCTCTAAGCCACTTTTCAAGTTCGGCAGTCCACTGGCTCTTATAGAGGAACCCCTCGCCATAGCCCCAGCCGTGACCACCCTCTGGATAGGCGTGGAGCGATGCGCGGACTTTGTTGGCAAGCAGAGCCGTGTAATAGTTCACACCGTTGGCGACGGGGACGGCATTGTCGTCAGATGAAAGCATGATGAAAGCCTTGGGGGTGTCGGCCGTCACCTGGAGCTCGTTGGAAAATTTCTTTTCAAGCTCTTTTGTCGGATTCTCGCCGATGAGATTGACGCGCGAGCCCATGTGGGTGTAGGCGGCGTCCATAGTGATTACGGGATAGAAGAGCACCTGAAAGTCAGGACGAGTTTCGGGCGAACTGTAGTGTGTAGCGAGAGTCGAGGCAAGGTGGCCGCCGGCCGACGCACCCATTATGCCTACCTTGGACGGATTGACACCCCACTCCCCTGCGTGGCTGCGGACAAGGCGCATAGCCTGCTCCGCATCGGCAAGCGGGAGGGTGTGGTCGCCCTGTGGAAGACGGTATTTCAGCACCACGTATGTTATTCCCTGACGGTTGAACCATTCAGCCATGTCGTGTCCTTCATGACCGGTGGCCTGCCAGCCGTAACCGCCGCCGGGACACATCACGATGGCTTTGCCGTTGGGCGATTTGGGGACATAGACTGTAATAGCCGGGTCGCGGGTGAAGTCGTTGGAACGTATGGCGGCAGTCTTGACAGCCGAGGTATCTGCGGGATTCTTGTCCCAGAGAAGCATCTCGACTTTCGTCTGAGCTGTGGCGGCAAGACTCGCTGCGAGGAGGCAGAAACTCAATATCTTTTTCATATATCGACAAATTTGATTCATTTTATTCGCCTACAATTACAAAACCGCCGTCGGGCATGATTTCGACCGGAACGGAAGCTGCATTTTTCAGCTTGAGCTGCTTTGCCTTGAGCTCCTTGCCCTTCTCGTCTGCATAAATCACGGCTTCCGCGCCCTTCAGACCGAGCGCCGAAAGGTCAAGTTTGACTTTCACCGGCTCCTTGAGTGCATTGACTCCGGCGATATACCACTTGTCGGCATGCCTGCGGACAAGAACGACATATTTGCCGGGATAACCGTCAATAAGCCTGGTATCGTCCCATGTAGTCGGAACGGCTTTCATGAACGCAATCGCGTCGGCAGGAGCATCGGTGAGATTGTTGGGAGTAAGAGCGAAATTCTGCACCGGGTTCTGAAAGAGGATTGAGGTTGCAAGCTGGAAACCGTCGCCGGTCAGACGGGTGTTGCCGCTCTTGTTGTCGCGGTTCATGCGGCGGTTGAACACCGAACCGCCATATTCCATCAGGGCGACAGAGTTGCGGATAAAGGGATGGAGAGTCGCATGGAAGGCCTCGAGGTCGCAGTGAATCTGCTCGAAAATGAGATTCTCAGAGGCAAACACAGCCTCGCTGCCGACATAGTTGGGATACATTCTCTCCCATCCTCTGGGGAGTGTGCAGCCGTGGAAGATAACCTCAAGTCCGTGGTCGTTGGCATCGCTCAGAATCTCTTCGTAAAGGCGTATTGTCTCCTGCTTGTCGCCGCCGAAGAAGTCAACCTTGATAGACTCCACTCCGTTGTCGCGGAGCCATTTCATCTCTTTCTTGCGCACGATGGGGCGGTCCATCTTATTGGTCGGGCTCTGGACAATGTCATTCCAGTGTCCGCTCGAAGAGTACCAGAGTATAGGCCGGATGCCTCTGTCCTTTGCATAGCCAAGCAGCTCGGGCATGCGCTCATAGCCGATGTTCTTGTCCCAACCCGCGTCGATGAGGATATTCTCATATCCGAGGTCTACGGCGAGGTCGATGAATGTCTTCTGGTCTTCCATGTTCATGGAATTGTCCTGCCACACAATCCAGCTCCATGTTCCTCGGCCGGGGCGACCGGGACGGCTTGTCTCATAGCGGGGCTCCACGACATTCCAGGGAATGGTTGTCTCCACGATAGGAGCGAGATTGTCGGCCACGGTGATTGTGCGCCAGGGAGTTGAGGCCGGAAGAGCTATGCCGGGGGCGGCTGTGCCGTTGCCGTTGTTTTCCTCGGGCATCGGATATGCTATCGAGAAAACGCCGTCATTGAAGTCACTGAGGTGCGACGCGCAGTAGTAGCCGTCGACTCCTGTCTCCGAAAGCAGAGCCCAGCCCTTGTCACCGACGCGGAAAAGTCCGGGGAAAGTGAAGCCGCGTCCGAACTGCGAGGGAGTATCCATGGCGGCATCGGTGATATAATACTCCTCATAGCTCGGTTTTGTACGCTTCCAGCCAATCATCGGCTCGCTGTGGGAGGTAAGGAACACCTTTGTCTCTCCGGGGAAACGATAGCCGGTCGCCTCGCTCCTGACAACCATGGCGCCGGTCTCGCCGTTGTTCTGGCGAGGGATGACATAGCGGAAGGCCACGTCGTTGTCAGAAACCAGCCACTCGACAGAGACTTCATGACCCTTGTCATTTCTGAGAGTGGTGACAAGACGGTTTGCCTCATAGTCGATATGGCTCTTCTTGATTTTGTCCTGGTCGTATGACTTCGAGACTTTCGATGTCTCCGAGCCGACGAGCGACATCCCCTTGCTAAGGTCGCCGACATCTGTCAGCAGACCAAGCGGAGAGTTTTCAAGAATAGTATTGCCGTCATAAAATACCGAGTACACCGGTCTGCCGCCGGCGACATCGGTCACGACCTTCAGTTTTCCGTCAGGGCTCGCCACAGTCAGCGGCGATGCCCATGCGCCGGCTGAAATCAGCAGGCTCACACCAAAAATAATTGTTTTCATGCTTTAGTTTAAAAATGTGACGATAGTTGATTCAGGAGCGACGCGGAAATCCGTCATCCATACGCTCCGGCTTACAATGCAAAGTTAATAATTGCGCCACATTCGGCTTTACTGTTTTGATATAAACTACCCCCGCCGGGCGGTAGAATGATGATAATATGTAATAATAAGGTATAACAATTGTTGCAGCACACTGAAAACAGGCATTTTTTTCGTGTTTTGAGTTTTATTTTTCTATCGGCCACCTGCTGTTGAGCGGTCGGCGTTGGCATCGACATCTATAAGTTTCTGAGCTCCGCGTTTCTGACGCCCCCATTGCAGGTTGTAGGATACGGAAATATAGGGAATCCGAAGATCGACACGCATGTGCTTTACATTCGAGTTGTAGTGATTGAGTTGCTTGGAGCCTTGGTCATATTTCCCGAACGGCATCATCATGCCGGCTCCGAACTGCCATTTGTTCCAATTGTATGACAGGTCGATGATTGACAGATCCTCATGCCATGAGATTCTCTCTCCGTACAGGGTTCGTGCAGACTTGGTGTATTGGGCAGAGAGCACAAATCCATAATGGGCCAGCATCAGCTGTGCGTTACCGCTCCAGTTGTGGTTGTACAGGTTGTAGCCGGAGCCTTTCATGCGTTCGGCACGGTATTCGATGCTTCCTGCGACGGCGAGCCATTCAGGAATGATTTCCACCTGCGGCGAGAGGCTGAACACTATATTCTGAAGTCCGCGGCTGTTCTCAAACGTCGTGATCAGGCGGTCGCCCTCCCAATAGAGACGGGGCGCTATGGCGTCAGGCGATGAAAATGCACGGATGCCGAATGTGCCGTCGACTCGCGGAAGGCTGAAGCTGTAGCGGAAGCTGAGCATATATGAATTTGATGTTTTGAGATTCGGGTTGCCGATCTGCCACTGGAAGCCGTCGATCTGTTGTGGCGCTATGTTTGTTTCGGCCAGCGAAGGAGCAGTCTGCCATGAAGAGAAACCTAAGCGCAAGCGGTGGTTTGAATTGATTGAATATGTCACCGATGCCTGAGGACGAATGTTCCATGAATGATTGCCCTGGTTGGATTCGCGGAAATGGAATGAGGTATATTGCGCCCCCATGCCGGCTGTGAATGTAAAATTTTTGATGCGCTGATAGTATTCGGCAAAGAAATAGGCTTTGTCTTGCTTTTGATGAAACATGCTGTTGTCAAGGTTGCGATAGGCGGAGCGGTTGCGGTTGGCATTGAAGGAAGCACCGACAGTGAGGCGTTTCATGTTCCATTGCTTGATATAATCGGCTTCGACTGCATAAGCCTGATTGCGGTCGGTGATGTAGGTGGAAACATCGGTCAGTACGCTCTCGGTTTCAGGCATAAGTTCTCTGTAGTTAGAGAACGAGTGGCCGTTGTAAAGCGAAGCTCCAAAATCAATCACGAGAGTCTGCTTGTGTGGAAAATGATGCTCTAAATATGCCGAGAAGGAAGGAGTGGTGCCTTGCGAGCCGCTGCCGTTGTCAAGGTAGATGTCGCTTCTGTTGTCGCTGAGTTTGAGCAGTCCTTGATATCTTTCCTTTGCTGAGATGTTTCTGTATCCCTGTAATGAGGCATAAAACACAGTGGTGTCAGGTTTGATGTAGCTGTAGGTGAGCCATGCTGAAGCACGGTTGTCGTCAACAGAGCCACCGAGCGGCTGTTCTGTGCGTGTCAGCGACTGTCCGTCGGGATATGTAAATGTTTCGTTGTAGTCGCGATGGGCTTTGATGTCGTCGGTCATTTTGTATGTGGCACCCACGCTCCACTGCGACCTTCCTGTGTTCAGCTTGACATCGGCGGAATAATTACCGAATCTGGTAGTCAGAGCAGGCCGGGTACTGAGCATCAGCGACCCTCCGGCCGATGGATTGGATATAATGACATTAAGAACATACGCAGCTCCGTTGTAGCGCAGTCCGGGGTTGTCAATCCATTCAACCCTCTTTATCGACTCAGGCAGAAGCGAACGTACCTGCTCGACACTCGCCTCCCGACCATTGATGCGTACCTGCACGGCCTGACCGCTTGCAGAGATTGAGCCCATCACGTCATTGACTGTCAGAGTGGGTATCATCAGGTTGTTGAGCAACTGCATGCCGTTTTTGGCGTTTGCCACTGTGCTGCCCGACGGATAGAGGACATCCATGTCCGGTTTGCGGATGATTTTGGGAGCCTGAATGACGATTTCGTCAAGGGCCTGCGTTGCGAGGGTATCGGTGCTTTCCTCCGCGAGAGCGACAGCAGGGAGCAGAAGCGCCGACACCGCCGTCATGATTTTTCTAAAGATTGACGTTTTCATATTGCGATATGTTCGATTGATTTCACATCGCAAAATTAGTGCTTGTCAGACCTTAACGCCAAATATAAAAGTCTTAATACACCATGTTTAACTCATTGATTATCAATAGCGACTAAGTCTAAAAGTCTTAATGACGCTATCGGCAATCCAAACGGGTCTTAATCATCGGTTTCCTGTCGTAAAAAAGCCACGATATCTTCTTTTTCGGGGACGCCGAGTTTCTTCCTTACCGATGATTTGCGGACGTAGATTGTGGCGGTGGTCTGTCCCGTGATGACACTGATTTCCTTGGTGGAGAATCCAGCTGCCATAAGCGCGATTATCTGCTCCTCTTTTTCGGACAGTACATTTCCATGACCATTGTGCATCCGGGTGTAGAAACCTGAATACAGATTGTCAATAATGTCATATACATTTTCCCAGTTTACAAGAGCCTTGTCGGTGTCATTCTCGACCGAGGATATTCTGCGGAGCATATCCCTGTTCTGTTCCGTCGGTGTCTC